>Ga0209039_10004052_pt1 | contig 10967 bp, 8 predicted proteins | sample BogFormECP12_OM1_FD_188238 | JGI IMG/M metagenome (GOLD analysis project Ga0209039, IMG submission 188238) | Bog forest soil microbial communities from Calvert Island, British Columbia, Canada - ECP12_OM1 (SPAdes) (version 2) | ecosystem: Environmental > Aquatic > Freshwater > Wetlands > Bog ... | reverse complement strand
GGACATTGCTGCTCTGAAGGCGAAGATCCTCAAATCCGGACTGTCGATCTCCCAACTGGTCACGACTGCCTGGGCATCGGCGGCGTCGTTCCGCGGCTCTGACAAGCGCGGTGGGGCGAACGGGGCGCGCATTCGCCTCGCGCCGCAAAAGGATTGGGAAGTGAACCAGCCGGCCGAACTGGCAAAGGTTCTCAAGAAGCTGGAGGCGATCCAGAGGGAGTTCAACAGCTCGCAATCCAACGGGAACAAGTCCAACGGGAGCAAAGGCGGGAACAAAGGCGGGAACAAAGGGAAGAAGGTCTCGCTGGCCGACCTGATCGTTTTGGGCGGCTGTGCAGCCGTCGAGGAAGCTGCGAAAAGGGCCGGGCACAAAGTGACGATTCCTTTCTCGCCGGGGCGCACGGATGCTTCGCAGAAGCAGACCGACGTGCACTCCTTCGCCGTCATGGAGCCGATCGCGGACGGGTTCCGCAACTATCTTCGAAAGGGACACCAAGGCTCCGCTGAGGAGTTGCTGGTGGATCGGGCGCAGTTGCTGACACTGACTGCCCCCGAGATGACAGTGCTCATCGGCGGCATGCGCGCCCTGAATGCGAACTTCGGGCAGGCCAAACACGGCGTCTTCACCAAGCGGCCCGAGACGCTGACGAATGATTTCTTCGTCAACCTGCTCGACATGAACACGAAGTGGGAGCCCTCCTCTACATTCGAAGGCGTGTATGAGGGACGCGATCGCGCGACTGGCAAAATCAAGTGGACCGGCACACGCGTCGATCTTGTGTTCGGTTCGAACTCCCAGCTCCGGGCAATTGCGGAGGTCTACGCATGTGACGACTCGAAGAAGGCGTTTGTGAAGGACTTCGCGGCTGCGTGGAACAAGGTGATGAACCTTGATCGCTACGACCTTGCCTGAGCTCGGCGGAAACGCGAGCTGTCAACTTCGTGCTGTTGCTGTTGTTTGGATCGGCTAAACCGAAGTTGTCGCTTTTCCTGGCTCACGGGGGCGCAGCAGCACGATACCCGCACGCCACTTTGCGGCCATGCGAGCGGCGCGCTGGGGCGCGAGGCGGTTCATCAGATGAAAAATCCACATCCCGCCCATGGTACGGTTGAGACGAACCGAGTGCTCGAACAGTACGTGGAACTCGGCTTCGTCCCAGCCGTGGGGCAGGAAGAACTTTGTCCCCTCTTCCGGCGCGAACTGGTACTGCGTCTGCGCCTGCTTGAGCTTCCGGCCCCACCAGCGATTTACGCGCTGCTTGATGATGGGTGTTGCCAGGTCAAATGCCCAATGACGAAATGAACTTTGAGCATGCAAGTCGTCAGCCAGTTCGTGCACGAGACCCGGTGGCAAGTACACGAGCAGCCCCTCGCTCATGATCAGCGTATGGCGCGACTCGGCTCCGACTCGTGCGAACAATTCGCGGCGCTGTGCTGCGTCCGCCAAGTCGAGCGGTACCCGATCCAGCCGACATACCGGCGTGTCGCCCGCCAGCGCGCCATTCTTTTCGCGTAGCAGGCCTGGCAGGTCGATTTCGATCCAGCGCAATGATGACGGCAACGGCAGGCGGTAGGGCCGGGCGTCGAGCCCCGCGGCCAGATTCACGACTGTGTCCACGCCTTGCCCGACCAGGCGGAGCACGATATCGTCGAGCAGTACCGTGCGCACGATGGTCGACCATGCCATCGCTCGGCCCCAGGGGAGCTTGCGCGCGATCTGCTCGCCGCGCCCTTCACTCAAACGTACTGCGATGTCGTCTCTAAAGAGTGCATCCGGACGCCTCGTTTCCATCGCCCGGTGGTACGCCACCAGCAGCGCAGTGTCGGAAACTGATCGCAGAACTCCCGGTTTCGATGTCGTCGCCACGAGTGTGCAATTATAGATCGAGCCAGTGCAGACCTTTAACGACTCGGAAGCTTGAACTTCATCCTCAACGGGAGACTTCAGCGGTACGCCGAGCATCGCTCCATTCCGCCTCGATCCTCAAGTCCAAGAATCCGCTTTTCCAGATAAGCGCGATCCAGCTAACACTGGGGCGCGAGCATTTCAGGTACCCATAGCCAGAGGGAAACGGTGTCCCATGACGAGGCATCTGCTCTCGTAGGCGGGAAACACCCGCGCTCGGGGAAGAACCAGGCCAAGACGAAAGCAGGAGCAGACTAATTCTTCGCAAAAACTGGCCCAGCGCTGCGGGAGGGCGGATCGGCGACGGCACGGATATAAGACACCAGCGCCTGGATGTCCGGCTTGCCGAGCGTGTTTCCCCATGCCGGCATCAGCGCCGATTTGTTGAGAGCCGGGCCGCCATGGCTGATGATGGCCGTGAGGTCGGCGTCACTGATTTTGTTGAGAGTATCGCCTTCCGTGAAAGGATGGGGCTTCACTTCGAGGTTGTCGTAGTTCGAAACGCGTTCGACCGTGGACTCGGGATTGTGGCAGCGGTCGCAGTATTGATCGTTGAGTCGGCGTCCCAGCGTCTGCTGGTAGCCGAGCGCGATTTCTTCAAGCTCAACCTCGATCTTCTTGTGTGATTTGTCGAATGTCGACGCTATGAGTTGATAGCGACCAGCCATCCCTCCGAGAGAGACGTTGGTCGTGACTTGTCCGCTGGAGTCGGTGAGGCCAACAGGGGGATCGAATGTGACTCCGGGAGCAGCGGCGAACGCGACCAGGGCTCCGGGCAATGCGTTTCCTTGTTCATCATTCACTTGGACCACGACCGGTTGCGGCAACAAGCTTCCGGTCTGCGCGATCTGCTTCCCGCCGCTGGATTCGACGATGGCGGCGCCGAATGCCGTCGGCTTGGGCAGCGTCGCGGACTCGCTCTTGTGCGAGCAGGATGCCGCCAGTATTGCTGCCAACACTGCGGCAGCCAGGGCAAATCCAGAGCGGCAGCGCCCGGAGGCGACCGCCGAGCTTCGCTCGGCTGGACAGCCGAGGGCGGCTGTCCCCACATGAATCGGCGTGAAGCGGTTGAGGTTCATTTTCTTGCGGCCTCCTGTTTGCCTCCGCCTTTCTGTGACATCAGGAACGCTGTCAGAGCGTGCGCATCCTCGTCGCTCATGGCCCGATTGGGTTCGATGGTGCCGGGACGCAGCGCCTGGGGATTTTTCATCCACTGGAAAATCCAGGCCGCGGTGAGACGCGAACCGACACTGGTCAGAGTCGGACCGATGTAGCCTTTGTCCGACTTGCTGTCGACGATGTGGCAACCCTGGCAGGAATACTTGCCGTAGAACAACTGCCTGCCGAGTTCCACCTGGCCTTGCGGGTAGCCGCTCAGCGGCATCGAATCGCGGTCCACTGCCGGATTCTGGTAGACCGTCATGATGTAGTCAGTGAGTTCGTTGGTTTCGGCATCCGTCAGGTTGAAGCGCGGCATGCGGCGAATCAGTGCCGGGCGCAACGTGCCAGGATTCTTAAAGAACTGCACCAGCCACCCGCGTTGCACGGAACTGCCTTCCCAGGTCAAGTCGGGCGCCATACTGCCGCCGTGACCGTTAATGCGATGGCAACTGAAACAGGCGAGGTCGGTCATCAGCTTTCCGGCCTTGCCCGCCGGCTGATAGTCCGTATCAGGGGTTGCCGGGACCGTCAACGATGGCGGCAGGGTAGCCGAGCGCTCGTTCAACGCAAGCAGGGCAGTGGTCAGCGCGTCGATCTGCGCTGGCGTGAAGCTGTACTGCGGCATCTTCAGGCCCGGCGAAAACGCGCGGGGTTGCTTGATCTTGCCCGCAATGTAATCCGGCAGAGTGTGCTGCATTCCGGGCAGGAAGATGAGCTGGGTGATCGGTTTGCTGCCGATCCGGCTGAGTTCGGGGGCGAAATTCTCCGGCTTCTTGATCCCGGCGATTTCGTGGCACGAAGCGCAGCCATAATCCGACACCAGCCTTTTGCCATGGGCGATCTGTTCGGGGGTTGCAGCTTCCAGGTGTACATTCGCCAGCAGATCAGAATCGGCCTTAGCCAGCAAGAATCCGGAGAGCGTTGCGACCTGCCCATCGTTGAAACGATAGTGCGGCATCGCTGTTTCCAGGTCGTAAGTGCGCGGATTCCGCAGCCAGGCCTGCAGCCACTCGGGCTTAACCTTGTTGCCTACGCGCGTGAGCTCCGGGCCGACGTCGCCGCCGACCATATTGCCCGCCGCGTTCTGCACCGCATGGCATGAGGCGCAGAACGATTCTCCATAGAGACTCGTTCCCGCTGCTGGATCGGAGGATGGCTTCGCCGAGAGCGTGACCGTGTCTCCCGGCACCGGCGTGCTGTTCGCCATCAGAAAGGCCGACATGTCGCGCACGTCGTCATCGCTCAACTTGAAATTCGGCATGGTCGCCGTGGCGGCGTAGGCCTGCGGGTCTTTCAGCCAGGCGTAAATCCATTCGCGCGTGGTCTTGTCGGCGATGTGCGACAGCGACGGAGGATCGTCATCCGCCTTCATGACGCTGCCGTCTGCCAGCTTCACAGTGTGGCAATGCACGCAGCCGTACCGGGAAAGGATGTTGCGTCCCTGATTCAGGACCGGAGTTCCCAGCAGCGGCCCGCGGTGACACTCACCGCACGAAGACTCAATGTACTTGGCCGGCAGAATGGGCTGCTCCCACGCCAGCGTGCTGTTGTGCGCTTCGGCGACGGTGGTTGCGGCGCCTTGTCCGCGATGGCAAATCGTACATCCGAATTGATCCAGATTGTGGGGAATGACGGGATGCTTGCGAAACGGCTGCGTGGAAACGTCGGTCAGGGTGGCTTCCTTCACTCCCACGTGACAACTTGTGCAGCGATCCACGACTCCCAGGTCGGGTATCCAGATCTGCTGAATCCCGCCCTGGAAGTGCCGCTGCAGCGTGTTCGCGTCGCTGCGGTTACGGATCATCCTCAGATAGCCGTGCTGGTAGTGACGCCACTCGCTGAAGAAATTCTTGGCCGGGGCGATCGCCAGCGAGACGAGAAAGACGAGGCTGACGATGCCGAAGGCGCGAACCGGATCTCCGAATAGCCTTTGCCAGAGCGACGTGAGTTTTTCTTTCATGAGCGCCGCATCCCGATGTTTATATTTATGACCATCTCTATGAGCATCTTATGAGCCTTGCCACGGCCAGACCCACGACCAGCCCGGCCCGCGGAAAAACGTGCCGATGGCGGTAAGCACTACCAGTTCGAATAAGAACCAGGTCATCACCCAATAGGAGAGCGGTCTGGCGGCCAGATATCTGCGGAACGCCGAGGGAGATTGAGGAGAACTCCTCGACGCCAGAATCATCAGCCCCGAAATGATCAAAGTCGGGACGAGACCGGCATACAGCGGTTCCGCCTCTCCATTAATCCCGAGCACATAGTTGTACAAACGCGACTTAAACAAAAGCAGAAACAGAGACAGACCGCCCGCAACCGCATAGAAGATTCGGAGTCTCTTCTCCCGGTTCTTCAGGAAGAGTCCCTCGGCTTCGACGTTGACTTTGAAATACGGAATCACGATCAGCGCCATTACGACCAGGCCGGGAACGAGCACACCTGCGACCACCGGCGGAAAGTAGTGCAACATCTCCTGCAGCCCGAGGAAGTACCAGGGCGCCTTGGCTGGATTCGGTGTGTGCGACGGATCAGCCAAACCCTCGAGCGGGGCATTGAACAGCAGCGAGATCCATACCAGCGCGACGGCGAGCGTCATGATCGCCACGGCCGCGCGGAACAGCACTTCCGGAAAAGTCTGGATCTGATCCTCGGTCTCGGCCTTCACCTGGGCCGAAGTCCGGCGGGTGATGAAGACGACCCGGCGCGGAGACTTTTTCGCGTTTGAGTCCACACCGGCAGTGAAATCTTTGGAGTCGGCCATGACTATTGGCCCTCCTTTCGACTGGCGACGCTGGCATTGTCGGCAGCATTCGCTCGCACCACCGCAGGCTCGCTGGAGTGGGCGTACAGGCCGCCGTCTTTGCGGATCCTCCAGAAATGAATCGCTATGAAAAACATTGCGGTCAGCGGAAGGATCATGCAGTGCAGCACGTAGAAACGCAGCAGCGCGTTGGCATTGACCGCGTTGCCGCCGAGCAACAGGAAATGAATCTTGTCGCCGATCAGCGGAACAGCGGACGCAATGTTCGATCCCACCGTGATGGCCCAGTAGGCCAACTGGTCCCAGGGCAGCAGGTAACCGGTGTAGCTAAGAAGCAGCGTGATCAGAAGAAGGATGACGCCGATCACCCAGTTGAATTCGCGTGGTGTGCGGTAAGCACCGCGATAAAACACCTTGAACATGTGCGCAAAGACCAGGAACACCATGGCGTGCGCCGACCAGCGGTGCAGGTTGCGCAGGAACAATCCCGAGGAAACCACAAATTGCAGATCTTTGGTATCGGAGTAGGCCTGCGGCGCCGACGGATGGTAGTAGAGCATCAGCGGGATGCCGGTCGCGACCAGCAGCAAAAACGTTCCCAGCGTCAACGTGCCCAGATACCAGGTTGCGCTGAAGCTCAGCATGCGCACGCGCACCTTGGTCGAGAACAGGTGCAGAAACACATTCTGCTGGATTGCCAGCGCGCGTTTGAGCGTGCTCGAACCTGTCCCGCTGCGGAAAATCGAGCGCCACACGCGGGTGCCGCGCAGATCGTCGAAGTATTGGTCCATCGTTTTGGTCATGCCGGTTTTTGCCATGCCGATTTCCTTGTTTAGACCCTTACAAAGGAATCCCGCCCGAGCGGCGGAACGTCGGTCGAACGATCCACCAGCAGATCGCCGTCATCATTCAGCCAGATGCGCTTCCAGGGCAGAGGCCGGGGCGCGGGACCCTCGATCTTGTCTCCGGGTTTCAACTTGCCTTGGTCGGAAACAGCGAACTTGCTGCCGTGGCAAGGACAAGCAATGATGCCCAATTCCTGCTTCCATGCGGTCAGGCATCCCAGATGCGTGCACACCGCACTCAGCGAGAAATATCCCTCTTGCGAATGGATGATGTAGATGCCATTGTTCACGTCGAGCGTCACCGAATCCAGCGGATAGCGGTCCGGCTTGCCCGCGTTGACCACCGGCGACGGCTCATAGAGTACGTTCGGATCGAGGAACTGATACGAAAACGCCGCCGTGCCAACCGCGGCGATGCTCAGCGAGCCCAGCCCCAGTCTCATGAAGAATTGCCGGCGGCTGACTTCGTCAGTCTGTTTGATTTCGTCTGCCATACATTCTCTTCGTTTACCACTTCTGTGGGTGCCCCATCCTAAACGTCGCGCCGTTTGCGACGTTTAGGGTGGGATTAGCTACTCTCGCCTACTTCTGTAATCCCGCGCCGATCGCGGCGACCGAGATCAAGCCGGTCGGTTCCGCCGGAATCAGATTGTACGACTCCATCGTGATCGTGCCCACGGGACACCGCATCGCGCACAGACCGCAGCGGATGCACCGGGTTTCGTCTTTCAGCATCGCCGCTCCAGTCACGACTCCCAGTTCGTCGGCCGCTACTTCATCGAACTCCACGCCGAAGCATTCCTGGTTGTCTCTTATATGTTGTACCGTCGCGGGCTCGAACTCAATGCGATCGAGCGAAACCAACTCCAGGCATTTCTCCGGGCAGACATCCACGCAGCCCCCGCACAGGATGCACATGCTGCCGTCTTCGGGAGTTCCTTCGAAGATCGTGTTGACCCAGCAGTGCAGGCAACGCTGTGCCTCGGCCATGGCTGCGGGCGCGTCGTAGCCCACCTCCACTTCCGTGACGCCCGTTCGACGTTCCAGGGGAAGCATGGGCACGGGCTGGCGGTTGATGTCGAGATAACCGAGCGGCATGGCGTGCCGCGGCAGCAGTTCGACCTCGAGGATCGGTTCGGGATGTTTTCCTCCGCGCAGAAACTCATCAATGCCCACGGCGGCGCGTTTGCCGTCGCCGACGCTGTCAATAATCAGGCGCGGACCAAAGACGCAGTCACCGCCCGCGAAAATCCCGGGCGCGGAAGTCATGAGGGTCTGCGGATTCACCGCGATCAGGCCGCGCGGCGAGAGCTCAACTTTATCCTCGGGCTTGAAGAAATCGAGCCGCGGGGCTTGCCCGATCGCCATGATGATGGTGTCGCAATCGATCTGGCTCTCGCTGTTGTCGTAAAACGCGGGATTGAAGCGCCGGTTCTGATCGAAGACCCACTTGGTCTTAAGAGTTTCGAGGGCGGTGACCTTTCCATCTCTGCCAAGAATGCGCTTGGGGCCGAGGCCGGGATGCATAATTATGCCCTCTTCTTCAGCCTCTTCTATTTCTTCGAGGGCGGCGGGCATTTCCTCGCGCCGCTCCAGGCAAACCAGATTCACCTCTTGCGCGCCCATGCGCAGCGCGGAGAGCGAGATGTCCATCATCTCTTTCGTGGCGACGGCGGACACATTCTCGTCGGACGGCTCGAGATCCTCCACGCCGGCAGCGTGCTGTTTGACGACCTCGCGCGCCGCGGAGCGGGCCACGTCCATGGCGACGTTGCCGCCCCCGATGACGATTACTTTCTTGCCGATGGTGAACTTGTAGCCAAGATTTACGTTCAGCAGAAAGTCAATGCCTTTGTGGACGCCGTCGAGGTCCACGCCGGGAATGCTGAGATCGCGACTGCGATGGGCACCCACGGCGACAAGCACAGCGTCGAAGCCCTGGCGGCGTAAATCGGAGATGGTGAAATCACGTCCGGCGGCGTGATTCAGCTTGAGAGTAATATCGCCAGTCTCGAGAATTTCGCGCACCTGGGCTTCCACCACGTCGCGCGGCAGGCGGTATTCGGGAATTCCCAGATACAGCATCCCTCCGGCGACCGGCGCCGCCTCGAAGATCGTGACGCCGTAACCCATGAGAGCGAGATCGTGAGCCGCCGAAAGTCCCACGGGACCTCCGCCGACGACCGCGACCTTGTAGGGAAGTTTGTTTTGCCCGCGCCCTTCATTGACGTTGATGGGACGTTTCGACTCGGGCCCGTACTGCTCGGTCAGAAAACGCTTCAGAGCGCGGATGGAAATGGGCCGGTCGATTTCGCCGCGGCGGCAAGCGGTCTCACAGGGATGCGCGCAGACACGTCCGCAGATGCTGGCCAGCGGATTGGGATCGCGCGCCAACCGGTACGCTTCTTCGAAGCGCCCTTCGGCAATCAGGCCGACGTAACGTCCGGCGTTGGTGTGCGCCGGGCAAGCCATCATGCAGGGGAAATTCGAGTGCAGCCAGTCCGCATCGACCTTCTTGTCTTTGAATCGCTTCAGCATCGCGGCATTTTTTGCTCAAGCTCGCGTGGAACTAGAAGAAAAAGATTCAGGGAGCCGCGTGAAATCCCGCACGACGACTCCCCGGGGCTCCTTACTTCGTCAGGGTGAAGTCTGCTTTACCCCCACCTGCCACGGTGACGGGCTTCGATTGATTCTTGGCGCCTTCGTGCCAGACGGTGACCGTGTAGCTGCCGTCCGGAATGTCTTTGATCTTGTAATTGCCGCCGTCGTCGGTCTCGGCAAAATAGGGCGTTGGGCTCACAATCAAATATCCCGCCATATCCGGGTGTACATTGCAGAGCAGTGGTACGACGCCTGCCTTGTCGAAGGTAAAGGAACGCTTTTCACCTTTGGGCCACGTCCCGAGATTGTGTCCTGCTTTCTTGTCGCTGCCGATCGCAGTCCAGAAGACGTTGTGCTGCACCGTGTCGCTGTTCAGGAACTCAACCGTCGTGCCCTGTTGTACGACCATGATGTGCGGGGCAAAGACAAGGCCCTTTTGATCGATCACCGGGTGTTCTTTTGGAGCGGGAAACGTTTTGCCTGCAATCGCCTCGACGTAAACCACCGACTGGCCCTTCATTCCAGTAACTTTGCCCTCGATGTCGCCGGCCCACGCCCCGATGCACAGGCCCGCGATCAGCACCACTAATACGAATGCCTTGTACCTCATTGTGTTGTTCTCCTCTCAATGTGCAATTGGTAACCCCTTACGTGCGTGTCAGAAAATAATCTTCGCGTCCAAATAAAATGTGTTGTTGGCACTTGCGCTGCGGCCCGCGCCGTCATAGTTGTACTGCGCGCCATTGAAGCGCGTGTATGCGGTGTACTGCGCTGCCAGCAGCAGATTCTGCCACGGCCAGTACGTAAAGTTCGCAATATAGCCCGCGCCCCTCGGGTCGCCATTGAAGTTGCCGGTCACCGCAGCGGACGGATACAGCGTAATGTCGGACGTGCCCGTCGTATTGAACCAACCAAACGTGCCAGTATAACGGTTGCCAAAGTGATATTCGGCATTGGCGAGGACCGTATTCAGGCGATGCGATCCCTGCGATACCAGTCCCTGATTCAAACTGCCCAGTAGATCATTATTTTCCCGGATGTACGTGGCCCGAAAAGAAAGGACGTCCCTCCGGAACAATGTGTGATCGATCTGAGTGTCCACGCCCCAGTCGGTATACGAATCCTGCCAGGGAAAACTGGACCCGTCGAGTTGGGTGATTGCGTTGGGAGTCGACCGCATGTGCATCCCATAGGTTCCGACCTCATATTGCGTCTTCGCCGTCAACTGCTGCCAGGCCAGGCGCCAGTACGGTGCAACGCCGCGAATGTTGACTCCGGCCCCGGCTCCTGTGTTGGGTTGAGGACTGGCCACATGGTCGGAGCGATAAAGCGCGGCGTTCAGGTACAGATGGTTGTTCCACATGGCGTAGGCACCAATCCCTCCCACATCCTGCGCCAAGCCGCCATTGAGGATCGCGGAAGCGTTCGGCGTGGGCGCGAAATCGCTGGCGACCCAGGGATAACCCCATGCCGGCGTGCTGTTCCAAAGATCCTCTACCGTCGGATTGTTATTGAAGTCCAAGCCCCAGACCAGTTCCTTGCCCGCCAGTTTCGTCGTGTTCGCGTAGCGGACATCTGTGTTATCCATGCTGAAATGGTCGGCTTGAGTGTCGTACGTGACCTGAAGAAAACTGCCGACATGACTCGTCCAGGCGCCCGACAGGAACAGGGAGATGTCCTGGGGAAATTC
>Ga0209039_10004051_pt1 | contig 10968 bp, 11 predicted proteins | sample BogFormECP12_OM1_FD_188238 | JGI IMG/M metagenome (GOLD analysis project Ga0209039, IMG submission 188238) | Bog forest soil microbial communities from Calvert Island, British Columbia, Canada - ECP12_OM1 (SPAdes) (version 2) | ecosystem: Environmental > Aquatic > Freshwater > Wetlands > Bog ... | reverse complement strand
CGCATAGTGGACACTCGGAATGGCCAAATCCGCCCTATCCCACAGAAATGTCTACTCATACAGACATAGTGGACACTCGTCACAAAACAGAAGCGAAAAATTTGCTCGACTCACCGGAGCTTCAAGCCATCAGGTCGCTCGATGGTGACGTCCGCCGCTACCTCTACGACACGTGCCTGCCGTTCGAGGTGGGCATTCATCTCTTGCCGCTCGGACTGCTGGAGACGGTGGATGAAAAGCTGCACGAATTCAGCGAGAAGCGCAACGTGTTAGTGGAGGTGTTCCTCGCTGCCTACCCGCGCCTGTGCCAAGAGGCGGCAGGGCGACTGCGCACGCTCCATAACCCGGCTGACTATCCGCCGGCGGACGAGGTGCGTTTTCGCTTCACCTTCAGTTGGCAGTACGTCAGCTACGGCGTCCCGGACCAGCTTCGGGAGATCTCGGCCCGTATGTTCGAGACCGAGCGCGACAAGGCCGTACAAGCGATGTCGGAGGCTTGCGCCGAAGTCCAGCAGGTGATGCGGGCTTCGCTGCTGGAATTGGTCAGCCACTTGCGCGACCGGCTGGCCGATCAGGCGGATGGCAAGGCGCAGCGTCTGCGGGAATCAACCCTGCAGAAGCTGCGTGATTTCCTAGGGACGTTTGACTTGCGCAACGTGGTGGACGACCAGGACTTGAAGGAACAGGTCGATAAGGCGCGAGCCCTGCTGGAGGGCGTCAGCACGGATGCCTTGCGGAACATGCCGCTGATTCGCGCCCGGGTACGGGAGGGAATGGCGGAACTCGCCACTCAGATGGACGCGCTGGCGGTTGATCGCGTTAGCCGCAAGTTTCGCTTTGCCGAGGAATGACTCTTTCAGACAACACACCATAATCAACCCATACAAAATGAAAGGAGGAACCTGAGGGACGAACTTGCGGGTACGAGTCGGTTCGTCCTCCGGAACACATTATGTTGAACAAGGTAATGCTAATAGGATACGTGGGCGCCGACAGTGAGATGAAGTTCACGCCGGGCGGCATACCGGTGACCAACTTCTCCCTTGCTGTGAACGAAACCTACAAGAACGGCGACGGAGAGAAGAAGACCAGCACGCTCTGGATCCGTTGTGTCGCCTGGCGGCGATGGGCTGAAATCGCAGGCGAATTTGTGGGCAAGGGGAAATTCGTTTACGTTGAAGGAAGACTCCAGTTACGGAGTTACGAGGATCGCGAGGGCCGGAAGCACGATGTGACGGAAGTGGTCGTCACCACGCTCAGGTTCCTGGGGCCGTCAAAGAACGGAAACGGCTCGAAGGCCGCCGAATCCTCGAAACCCTCGGATCCCGTCGATGAAAATGAGAGCCCCTTCAACGAGCCGGGAAGCGAGAGCACTCAGGAGGAGGCCATCCCCTTTTAAAACGGCCTTCGTTTTGGTGTCCATTTACTACCTCACAGTTCCTTCCTTCATTGTGACCATATGAAGAGCAGCGGGAGAGGAGAATTTCCCCTTTCCCTGGCTCTGTCTTGTTGCGTTTCGGTGAGGCGCCTGGAACGAAGCCCTGTACCTCCCGAAAGGCACGCAATCATTGAAGGAAGGCTCCAGTTGCGCAGCTACCAGGATCGCGGGGGCCAGAGCATAGCCTGAATTGCATCCCGACCAAACGCGCTACTTGGCTACTGCAACCTGGGACTTGTGGGGGAACCCGCCACGGTCGGGAGCTCGAAGATCTGTTTGAGCACCACCGATAAACGGCGCCGCCAGTGGATTCGGTCGCACGTGTAATAGAGGCTTGTTGGGCCGGCAAGCTGCGCGCCGATCGCAGCGTATGTTGTCGCTTTGTTGGGAAGATCGCAAACATGGGCGGCTTCGAAGTTTGCCTCTGTCTTCATGGGGTCTGTTCCGGCACTCCATAGTTCAACGTCGGGGAAGATGGACCAATGGTGGATGGAATGTAGGAGATCCAACACCTTCGGGGGAAAGGCGGAAGGCAGTGAGCAGATAGGACCGGCTTCTCGGAGTGCACCCCTGGCTGTGATCACCAATCCCGATTTTGACAGCCTCGTGAAGCGGTGAAAGACGAACTTATCTGAGTGACCAGTGCAGAAAACGTCGTCAGGCCGCAAATGCATTGCTGCGTCGGGCAGTAGGCGTGTCTCCCACGATCGGAGATTTCTCTCGGCCAGGACATCTGGGAAGGAAGGATCAAATCGAGTTGCGGCCTCGGCTTCCTCAGCCCAACTTCTCAACTGCGAGAGCACGCCGGCGCCATTCGCTGCCCAAGCCCACCTCACTGGACGCTCTCGGGTCATTTCTCTCAGGATGAAGCTGCATATTTCAAACCCATAGTGGGTGGCGCGTTTGTAGGTCTGACCCGTAAGGGAACTCACACAAGTTTCAAACCGGTTAGGGATGGGTTGACCTAACTCATCCACGCACCAAAGCCTTGAAAGATAGGCGAAACGCGATCCAAAACTGGATGCTGAGAAGTCCTCGGGAAAATCCCAGGGTATTTCAGGTGGAAGGCGGATCGAGCCCGCTTCAACGGCTCCCAGTTTCTTCCGGCGGTTCTCCTGCAAGAAGAACGGCACATAGAGGCGGTAAAAAGATTGCGACGAGCTCTCTACTCTCGCGACCGGAACGACCCCTGGCGCCATATTCCGGTGTTCAAAATCGTCAAAATAATCCAACAGGAGAGCCCCAGGATCATAGATAGGCCTTCCCTCACCCATATCTTCTCAGGACTCCGTTATCAGGATTTTGCGATCCAGGGAGGGTAGTTTCTCATAGGGTGACAGATCCACGCCAGTCGGAAAAGATCATCCGCCGAAAAGCTTCTGATAATGTGCCCAGCCACCTCCACCACCTTGACTACAGCGCCTTCTGTACTCGGGGAGTAGTCGCGCTACAGGTCCACTCATGAAAGAGGAGTACGACATCTGTTGGGGTCGAGTAAAGGCGAATCCAGCGCCAAGCCGAGGCAGAAACAGTGGACGTGAAAGGAGCAAGCGAAGTCGTTAGTTCGGTATGGGATGTGAAGTAAGAAACGAAAGGAGACAGAATGTTTGTCGAATTGATGCCATTACTCGCCGGACGCACGGTGATGATCACCGTCGCCCGCGAGGAAGAGAGAACGGTCCGGGTATGCGTAATCCCGAAGAAGGTGAAAGAGGACGATAACGCGGCGCTTACAACCCCGTTGAGTTACACCGGCACACCGGAGGAACTCGACGCGGAACTGGGAAAACACTTGGCGAGCTACGTTGAGTGTCACACCCAACTGGGCAGCACGCTGGCTCAGGCCAAAGCTGAAATGGAGGCTGCGGCCAAAGCTGCCCAAGAGGAAGCCCGCAAGAAGACGGCGGAGCGCAACAAGAAAGCCGCCGAGAAGGCGCCGGTTTCCCCCAGCGGCAACTCCGCTGCTCCACAGCAAAGTTTAGAGGCTGCGGCCAAGACTAATACGCTCTTCGGAGACACCACGGCGAACGAACCCGCCGGTGCAAGCAAACCGACAGGAGGTGAAAGCCCATGCAGGCTAGCGTTATAAGCCGTGAATTTACCTGGAATGGGGTTAAGATCCCGGACCCAGGGCGCCATCTCCCTCCGGAAGAAGTGCGTGCCGTGCTGGCGACGATGTACCCGGATATTGCCACGGCGACGATCACCGGGCCGGAAGCCGTCGGAGAAAAATTAATCTATCGTTTCGTCGCCGCAATCGGCACCAAAGGATAGGGGCTGATGAGAGCCGATCCGAAGGTACGAAGAGAGAAAGCAAAGCAGGCGGTCCTCAATGAACTCAAGCGGCGTAGCGAGGACCGCCACCCCCGCAATCAAACCCTCCTCGCGAGGTTCGCCCGGTGCACACACTTTCAGCAGACAGTCCTCGTCATATCACGAGCGGTCGACGCCGAACGGCGCGCTTACAGCGCAACACCGCTTGCCCCCCCACCCGGATGGCTGCCACCGCTTGCCTGATGGGAAGCGGAGCCCATCTACTTCTTCCAAGCCTCGACTGCGTTCCACTTGAGTATCATTTTCACGCCGGCGAGCGCGCCGCGATTCGCTTGGTACAGGCGTTACTTGAACTGGATATCGCGGAGCCGAGCGATTGGCGCCGTGTCCGCCGCGATCCAACCGACTATGTGCAGGCAACGCTCAATCGCTGGATTGATCTCCACGGCGGGAAGGCTCTTCGGCGGCGCTTCTGCCTGCGATTGATGCTCAGTGAGGTCGTGGACGAATATACGGACGCTGGCGAGTCCGACCCGGATGGCCGACGGCTTTACCTGTTTCTCCACCCGGACAGTGCCGCCTTTGTCGTAGCCGGACCGACACTCGAACTTATGGCACAGGAGCACCCACGGTTGCCCGCAACCTTCTACCATCTGTTTACAGGGGCCCTTAACAGGTGGGTAAGGACCTATGATTACCGTGACGCCGAAGATCGCGTCCAGATGCTGCGCGAATGGACCGAGGGGGAAGAGGAACAATACGAGATCGCAGACGTGGCAGCATCAATGCCCGCATGCATGAAGCAGAAACTGCTTAGTTTGCGAAGTCTTCGCCGGATGGCTGCACAAGCCAGGGGAGAAGCGTCCAAGGCTCTAATTGCCGCCACGCTCGAACTCGAACGAACCTCTGCGTCGGTGCGGCGCCCGGAATTCACCGATGACATGCGCGAGCAGCTCATGGACACGAATTCACCGCTGCCTGCCGCTCTGGTTGTCTTCGCGGAGAATGATTCGATTGAGGCACAGTTTGAAGATGAATCGCAATCGTGGGGAGAGGCTGCTTCAGAGCCTAACTTGATCTTGCCTTTGAGCGCTTTTGACCTCAAGAGCATTCGATCAGCGTTTCACACCTTGGCGGTTGTATGCCGGACCCTCGCAGCCGCCAGCCGGCTGATCGATCTCATGCCGGGAAACGAGAAATGGGTTACAGACTCGGAGGAGGGCCATGGAAGCGCGAGTGGTAATCGGAGCTAGCAGAACATTCGCCCTGAAGAATGCCGTTCTTCTGTACGGCGATGACATGTCGATGTTCGCCACACTTCACTCCGTCATGATACGAGCGAAAAGTGGCGCCCCGCACCTTGGGCCTGGACAAGCACTCACAACAGCCTTCCTAAGGACCCTGGCCGAGGGGTTGGGAACCCGCATCACTGCGGAAATCTTTCCCGAGAACGTGTTGGCACGTACGCCAGAGACTATCACCTGGTGGACGCGGGCGAAGCGCGAGGTGATGTTCTTCGGCGGCGTCGACCCTGACGCGCGCGCATTGGACGGCGGCGCCTACCCGCACCCCGCGCTGGTCTTCAGAGTGACACGCCGTGAACTCTTCGTGCGCGCTTTGGAGAGGGACGAGCGCCCCGCAGGAGAAACACCTCTGAAAACAGCTCCCTATTGGAATTGCGACGCTGCCGGCCGGGTTTGCCTCGGCTCGATGCGCGTGCCAGACCAGACAACGGTAGAGTCGATTAGCGACTGGCAAGCCGGATTCTTCCGGAGCCAATTCACACATGCGAACGGAGCCGTGCGCCTCACCAGTCACCCGGGGGGATTCCTCGGACTGTGGAAGATCCTGAAGGGCAGCCAGGATGCTTTCCCCGCCGAATCCCTGACTGACGCGAAGGAGACGTTGCGACAGTTTGTCGAGCGGGAATGACCTTATGGAGACACACACGATTCACGCGGAGTTGTTACGGCGGCGAGTACGCGTGTTAGTCGTCGGTTGCGGAGGCACCGGCAGCGCCGTAGTCGGCGGCTTGCCTTTCTTGCACCAAGCGCTGATCGCGTGGGGGCATCCCGAAGGCTTGCACGTGACGGTCATGGACGGGGACGTGATTTCTCCCACCAACTGCGTGCGGCAACCGTTCAGTCGTTGTGAAGTGGGCCATCTCAAGAGTGTCGTGCTCGTGAACCGGCTAAATTTGTTCTGGAATCTCGGGTGGGAGGCGGTGCCTGAGCACTTGGTCCGCAGGGAGCCGCTCGACCGGGTTGACGTTGTCATCGGGTGCGTGGATACTCGCGCGGCCCGGGCGGTGATCCGGGAATGCACGACCCGTTGGAGTGCGACATCTTACTGGCTCGACATTGGTTCCACTGCCGACGCCGGGCAGTTCATTCTGGGTGAGCCGTTGAACCAAGTGAACCGACGATGCAGAACTCGCCTGCGAACAGTCGCTGAGCTGTATCCTGAGACTGTGGATGGTAGCTTGGATGATGACGAGCTGCCAAGCTGCAGCGCGATACAGGCCCTTGAAAGGCAGGGCCCGTTCGTCAATCAAGTCCTCGCCCAGCATGCTCTAGCGTTGCTGGCACGGCTCTTCCGATATGGGCACATCAGTTATCACGGCGGGTTCGTAAACTTACAGGAAGGCTGCGGCGCGAGGCTTGCGGTTGACCCTTTTCTGTGGGCGCGGCTCAGGCGGCGTTGCAAACGTGAACGGAGCAGGACATGACGCCCCGGGCCAACCGGGCGCCCCTTGGGTTTCCGTTTCCCTCTCGATTCTTTTAGGTGGCCTCGGAGGTCCCTGGGGAAACCGCAATGAGCCGTGGCCTGTCCCTCGGAGGACTCGAACATACTAAATCAGTTTCGCCTCGCCGTCACGGTCGGTATGTAGCTCCCCGCCAGAAACCGGATCGTCCCAGTGTTTCCGGTCGACCCGGGCCTCCGCAACGACCGAAAGCTTCACAATTAGCTCGGCGGTTTTCTGACGCTATTTTCGTCACGCCGATCTGTGCCTTCTACAACTCTTGACTCGCCCATGAGCCCTTGTCATCTGCAAAAAGGGCCGAATCCTATTACCCTCCCGGCATTCCCAATTACCGCCTTGAAGGTTGCCCTGCCAGTGGCGGCGGGCGCCATGGATGGTGACCGATTCGCCTAATGTCACTCGCACACTCAATCAGAACTGGAGAGCCCCCGCATGTCTGAAAGTCAAAACGAATTCAAAGGTATTCGCCGTTTCCTTTGGCTGACCGTTGGCTTCTTTCTACTGGCGGCCGCTCTCGGCAGCGCAGTCTATATCGTCGCTCACCTTCTCAAATGTTTGTAAGCCGCCCAGTTTCGACGAGACTTCTCTCATACCACCTGGATCCGCGCCGGTTATGCGTAAGGTCAGAATTCATCATGCCTTGGAAATGGGGCTTGTCAGCGCAATTCCACATTGGAGGTTAAGCACCAGCGCCCGACCGTCTTGTTTGTGCTTCATTTAACCGAAAATCTGCTTCAGGCCGAAATTACACCGTTCCCTCACGGCCTCTGGCGAAAGCTTTCTGGAGCCGGCCATCTGGGCAGCCTCGCGAATAGCGTCGTTCACATTACCGAAAAGGTCGGTCGCTGCACGTTCGATTTTTCGGACGCTGTTCGGATGAATTCGCGGCTTCACTTGGGTGTCCCATTCAAGGCTTACATCTCCAAGCCTTGCACCGAATATTTCCAGTGTGTCATGGATGTATAGAATGTCTTTCGCGACTTTGCCGCGCCTGCGCTTATTGTGAATCAAAACTTTGTGAGCCAGGAAACTCGCCGGATTCGCAATCTGAACCGGCTTGGGCTCGACAACCGGAAATCCATTCGAGCGGTCGATGTCAAGCGTCCAAGGGGCGTAAAGTAGGATTTCAAGATGGCGGAGTTGCTGTGAAACCACTCCGGCTATTCGCCGCGTTACCTTTGGTTTTCCATCCCTTCCATGCTGGGCGCCAAATAACGGAGTCAAAAACTCGGCGTAAAAGCCCGTTTTGGCGTCACCCAGGCGGTAGTGTGTCGCAGGTGGTTTGTCCTGACCCAATCGTTCCTCTTCGAATCCATTGGCGACCAATCGTTCCCGGATGTCCTGTCCTGTGACCGGCAATCGAGGGGGGACAGCAACGTCGGCGTCCAAGGTCATCAACGGGACGTACGTAACCTGCTGGGCGTTGGGGTGAAGGCGATACAGCCGATAAGCCCACCCGCCAATAATCACTACATTCGCGAGCCACGGTTCAAGGGAAGCGATCAATCGAGCAAATGGCTCATTTTCGGGATGACCGTTCATCGATGCGCCCGCTGAATAGAAGGAGCCAGAACCCGTTTCCAGATTTGGTCCGCTTGTTCTTTGCCCCTCGTGGGATGATTCGACGCGTCCAACCACACCTGGAGAATATCCGACACGGCAACCCCCTCATGTCGGACCACCGCCCGGAACACCGCCTCTTTGTTTTCTGGGACTCGGATGTATGCGTCCGGCTCTCCTGCCGCAGCTTCGACCGAAAGGCCGAGCTGCTCCAGGGCGGCCGGGTTCAGGTGCTCCAGGTAGATATAAGGAGCGACTCCATGAACGAATCCGACCCCGAGCAAATCGGCCGCTGCAAAGAGCCCGAGTGCGATGCGAGGAGATGGCACAACGAGTCGGCCCACCCGCGGCTTTGGAGGCCGCAAAAGTATTGCGTCCAGCCACGAGCAGTATGACCTAACAGCGGACAGAAGCTGTTCCTTGCCGCCGCGGATGATCCAGCGTACCGGGACCTCACGCGCAGTTCTCTGGCTTGCGCCTTGCCACCGCCGCATCAGTTCTTCCCTCTTGACGAGGCGCAACAAACCCTTTCGCTGGTCAAGGAAACCCTCGCCCAAGAGCTGTCGAACCAAGCGGGATGCGCTCATTACGGAAACGCGCGCTGCCTGAGCAAGCTGCCTTCCGTTTCGATACTGCCCGCGAGGAATGGTCAGCAGAGATTCCGGAATGTCTTGCCCTAGCAGTATCTTGAGCATCCATTGGTTTAAATCTGAGAACAGGTACGTGGATGATTCACTCTGTATCGGCGACCCGAATTGCGAACGGGTTGACCGCTCCGAGTTGAATATTTCCAAGCCGAACCCATGAAAAACTCGAAATCCTTCGGAATCCATAACCCCGATCCCAACATTTGGCGCATGCCTCAGAGCGAATTGGTGGACCTGTGCGGCCACCGAATCGGAAATATGAGGGGAAGCAACTACAGCCACCGGGATGGCAGAGTTCGAATAATGCCGTGCTGCCGCTTGCGCTTGTAGAATGGCTTGCGATAGCTGGGGAACTAGCCGGTCTCGCCGACCCTCGGCCGACTGTTTGACTTCGATAACATATTTCTTGTCCCCGGACTTTACAACCACATCGGCTTGACCGTCGGCGGGAGGTTTTTCGTATATGCTCCAACCGGCTCGGCGAAAGAGGTCCAGGAGAAGAGTTTCGAATTCCTTCTCTTGAGGGCGCTCGCGACGGTGAATCTGAGGAGGCATCGGTTGTACCGTGGCCATGATATATACCACGGCCATGGTACATCGCTGGATGTTCCGTGTCAACCCGCCCGAGTCGTAAAATCCGAGTCGCCTTGGCCACCAGACCAGGGAATGGGCGCGCACATGCCATAGCAGCGTGCTTGTCGCGCGCGAATACATGTTAAGCCTGGCAACTTTACCTATCATGACAGAACGCGTGACAACGAGTTCATCTTCGGAGGCACCCATGGAATCTCAACGAGCCTGAATCGTTGATACCGCACACATGGGTTTCAGTTACCGCCGGTTTCGAAGTCCATTGGATCTTCAAGGCGAACTCTCAATTCCTTCAACCAAGTACGAGGGTTCGTGCCATGGGCGGTGCGGCCCAGAAAGCGTAGTTTCTCGGCTATGCTGCAGCGGTTTTGCCGAATATCTTTCTTCGTGCCTGTAATGTAAACGGCGAGGAACTCCTCCTTGGTTCGGGGCTTTGAAAAGAGATAGGTAGCGTGGCCAACCTTCAGAAAAACGTCGGCGCATTCGCCTCAAACGGAGCGGCGAGGACGCTATACCGTCAATGGTAATATCCGAAACTCGCCACCTGCAAAGATTATCGCATTGAACTGACCGGCGATTTGCGAAAGAACAGGAATTCCTTCTTCTCTGGCTCACGCAGCGTCGCCTGCGCGCGTCGCGTCGTCGCTGCCGGCTAATCGAAGAAGGCCGAATCGCTAATCTTAATTCCATATCATGAGACTTGAGCCATAAAGTGGCAGCGTTTTGAACCATAAGTTGGCAGTTGCTCTCTGATAACCCCTTTCAGATCAATATTGCCACTCCAGGCCTCCACGGCCGCTTGGAACCATAAGTTGGCACTAAGTGCAAACTGGAAGGATAAAGTGGCAGTAAGTGCAAATTGGCCTCGCCAGGAGTCCAACCGAGAGGGCCTTTATTTTCCAAGCAGATGGAGCGTGGAACGCTGGATTATCATCGCGCATACGCAGCTTTGGGGCAGACGGTCATCCGACCACTGCCACCTTATCCTTCCATTACTGCCATCTTATCGTTCAAATCTCATATCAGAATCTGTCAAAGAAAGGAAATTTGGATGCGCTGGGCTGGCCGTGTACGGATGGGATATTTTCCGCTACCACTTTCCGAAGCGGAGCGGATTCGCAACTTTCTCTTGTTTCCAGATCAACTCTCGTCGGCGCTCGATCCCTGTGTCGGCGACGGTGGGGCTTTCGAGGTCATCACCAGCGGCGCCCAGGTGCTTCGCTATGGCATTGATCTTGATGCCTACCGCGCCGAGCAAGCCAGGGAGCGGATTGCCAACGTGCTCCAGGCCAATACATTAGAGGTACAATGCCCGGTCGAAAGCTACTCGCTCGCATTCATCAACCCTCCCTACGACTGGACTTTGGGGCCTGCAGAAAGTCGTCGCACCGAACCCACATTCCTAAGCCACACGTATCGCTGGCTGAAGCCCGGGGGAGTTCTTGTGTTTGTCATCCCGGGGGAGAGACTGGCTGAGTGCAGCCATATTCTCGCATCGCATTTCCGCGACGTCCGGGTTTATCGTTTGGAGGCACCCGAGAGCGTGCGCTATAAGCAGGTGGTTGTCATCGGAGCACGACGAAGCCGGCGCGAGAAAGAGCGCCTTACGGACAACGATATCACCCGAGCACGCCTTTACTATGCGGGCCTCGCAAGGAATCCCTCCCAAATCCCGGTCCTGCCTTCCGAGCCCG
>Ga0209039_10004049_pt1 | contig 10969 bp, 7 predicted proteins | sample BogFormECP12_OM1_FD_188238 | JGI IMG/M metagenome (GOLD analysis project Ga0209039, IMG submission 188238) | Bog forest soil microbial communities from Calvert Island, British Columbia, Canada - ECP12_OM1 (SPAdes) (version 2) | ecosystem: Environmental > Aquatic > Freshwater > Wetlands > Bog ... | reverse complement strand
GCCTGCATCATCGCGAGTCAGGGGAAAAAGCTTCGCGCACTCCAGCACGTTGGAAACAATGTTGGCGTGCGTCAGGATGACGCCTTTGGGCTTGCCCATGGTGCCGGAGGTGTAAAGAAAAGTGGCGATGTCCTCCGGTTGCGCGGCCAGCGCCTTCGCAGTGAAGGACTCCACGGCATGGGTCACCAGGCCCATTTCCAGCGCGACGCAGCCCTCCCAGCACTCCGCGCCCGTTCCTTGCAGCTTGGCGCAGTCCATGGCCAAAACGAATTTCAAATCCGGCAGGTGAGGCCGGATGTTCACGACCTTCGCCAGTTGCTCTTCCGTCGCCACCACGATTCCTTTCGCCCCGGAATCTCGCAGGATGTATTCAATGTCAGGTTCGAGTAGGGTGGTGTAAATCGGTACGGGGATAGCGCCCAGGCCCAGCAGCGCGTAATCCGTCAGCGCCCACTCCACACGATTCTCGGAAAGAATGGCGACCCGGTCGCCCCGCTCCACGTGCAACCGGCTCAGCACCGAGGCCAGCGCCGCCACCTTGCGCAAGGCCTCCTGCGAGGAAACGCCCTGGTATCGCCCTTCGCTCTTAAACAGGAAACAGTCCGGCTTGGAGTGCTTGGCGACCGCCTTCAGGAACAATTCGTTGAGGGTTGTGATTTCGCTTGAGCCCATGCCGTCATGAGAGTTTACCACTTTGCCGCAGAAATCCAAGGCCATCTTGGCATAATCTGATCGGGTCATCGGGCCATCGGGCGATAGGGTGATTGGCGATTTGTGATTTGTGATTTTCGAATCATTCGTACCGCAGTGCCACCATGGGATCGACCTTGGTCGCCCGGCGGGCCGGGATGTAGCACGCCGCGAGCGCAACGCCCGATAGCAGGAGTCCCACGGCCAGAAACGTCGCCGGGTCGGTGGGCTTGACGCCGAACAACACGGTTCGCAGCAACCGGGTGATGGCTAGGGAAGCAGCCACGCCGATTCCCGCACCGATCAACACCGAGCAAAGTCCTTGCCCGACCACAACCTTCAGCACATCGCTGCGTTCCGCGCCCAGCGCCATGCGGACGCCGATTTCATGCGTGCGCTGGCTTACCGAGTAGGACACCACGCCATAGATGCCCACCGAGGCGAGGACCAGGCCCAGACCTGCGAATGCGCCAAACAAGAGCATGTTGACCCGCCGGGGCGTTAAGGATCCTGCCTGGAGCCTATCCAGGGTCGCCACGTCGTGGGGCGGTTGATCTTTGTCGATATTCACAAGCTGGCTGCGAATGGCCGCCACCCAACGCACGGGGTTTCCCGCCGTCCGCACGAGGAGGGTCATGTGCGGTCCCCCTGCTTGCAAATACGACACATACATCTCCGGGTCCGGCTCTCTTTCTGACCAGGATCGAACATCACCTACCACCCCCACGATGGTGAGCCAATCGTTCTTCTGAATCCAACTCTCGATTCTTCTGCCGAGACAATTCTCCCCGGGGAGGTAGCGATGGGCGAAAGACGCATTGACCATGACGACGGCCGGCGAGCCTTCACCGTCCGCATCCGTAAAATTGCGCCCCTGCAAGAGAGGAATTCCCATGGTGCGGAAATAATCTGGACTAACGATCGAGTAAGAACTCATGGGAATCTTGTCCTGACGCCCTTCGAGTGTAAAATCCGCTATGGAGCTCCCGTAACCGCCTAACGGCGCGCCGCTGCTGCCGCCCACCGACTGAACGCCCCCCAGACTTTTGATCGCTTCCATCGCTTGTTGAAAGAACCTTGACTGGACGCGCGGCGTGGGGTACTTGGAGCGCGTCAGATCGATGGCCAGGCTGAGCAGGCGCTCAGATTTGAATCCCATGTCGATCCCCCGTACCCGCAGAAAGCTCTTGAAGAGTAAGCCGGCCCCGACCAGAAGGACCATGGCCAGGGCGGTCTCGCCGATGATGAGCAGATTGCGGAAGAGCAGGCCCGACCGGGATTCGGAGGTGCTGCGGCTGGCCTCTTTGAGCACCTCGTTGAGTGAGACCTTGGAGGCATGGAAGGCAGGAACCATGCCAAAGGCCAGCCCGGTGAGCACGGCCAAAGCCAGGCTGAAGCCCAGGACCCGGAAGTCGAGGACGATGGGTTCCAGTGCCGGAAGGTTCGGCGAAATGAAGGCCAGCAGCAGGTTTTTCCCCCACTGCGCCAGGATCAAGCCCAGAAGCCCGCCCAGCAGAGCCAGCAGAGCGCTTTCCGTCAGGAGTTGTCGAACGATTCGGCTTCTCCCCGCACCAACCGTCAAGCGAACCGTAATCTCTTTTTGCCGGCTCGCCGCTCGGGACAGCAGCAGGTTGGCCACATTGGCGCAGGCGATAAGCAGTAGAAAGCCGACCGCGCCCAGGAAGAGCAGCAACGAAACCCGGGATTGCTCGGTAATCTGTTCTTGCCAAGGCGAGAGCACGACGCTCTTCTTAAACGGCAATCCTTTGCGCAGTATCGACTGCATGATCGTGTCGAGTTCAGTGCGCGCAGTTGCCAGGGTCACCGCCGGGCTGAGCCGGCCGACGACTCGAACCGGGCCAAAGGGCTTCGCGGTCAGGACAAGCGGCACCCAAAGGGCATAATTCATCTTGAACTGATCGGGAATAACCAAAGTGGCGGGAAGCACTCCCACAATGGTATAGACGTTGCCATCCAAAGTGATCCTCTTGCCCATGACCGACGGGTCGCGTCCGTAGCGGCGCTCCCAGAAAGCTTCACTCAGGATTGCGACCGGCGCGCTGCCGGGGCGGTCTTCCGCGGGAAGGAAGGTCCGTCCGGCTGCGGGGCGGATACCCAATAGTGAGAAAAACGAAGAAGTGGCCATGCCGGCGTTGACGCGCTCGGGCTCGCCCCCTCCGGTCAGGTTAAACTGGGCAGATATGTAGGCAGCAACCTGGCTGAGCGTTCGAGTCCGATCTCTCCAAGCCGCAAATTCGGTATTAAATACGAAAGGATTTACGCCGAAGTTTCCCAGGATTTCCTGGACGTAAACCAATTCCTCGGGATGGGGGTAAGGCAGGGGACGAAGCAGCACCCCATTCACAACCGTGAAGATGGCGGTGGTGGCGCCAATGCCGAGAGCCAGCGTTATCACCGCCACGGCCGTGAAGCCGGGATGGCGTTTGAGTTGGCGCAGGCCGTAACGAACGTCCTGCCAGAAGATTTCCTTATGGAACAGCGCCTTCAGACCATTGATGATGCTTCGCAGTCGCAACATGAAAGGCACCTCAAGGGAGTGGGACTTTTATCGAGCTTCCTGTCAGATTATAGCCAACCCGAACGCTGGCAGGTACAGGCTTACCCGCCTGTGTGGCCGGGCGGTATTTCCAGGTTCTCACCGCCTTCACGGCAGCGAGTAGCGCGGACCTGCGCCTCCGCGCCGCGGCGGTAAGAAGGACGGATTCGTTCCCAGCTTCGTGAGCTGTGAGAACAAAGCTCCCCGCCCGGCTCAAAACATCTTGAAGCTAACCTCGATCTTTTCCTTGCAGGGCACGGGCTTTCCAGCTTTCATGGCAGGTTTGAATTTCCAGGTTTTTACCGCCTCAACGGCCTTTTCGGTCAGTCCTTTGTCGAGTCCCTGCGTAACTTCTACACTGCTCACGGCGCCGTCGACTCCGATAATAACCCAAAGGAATACGGTGCCTTGCAGTTTTGCGACCCTCGCCTCCTCGGTATAACCAGGGTCCGGCTTGAAAATGGCGATGGGGGCGCTAACGCCGTCGCCCACGGTATAAACCCCGCCAGTTACGCCGCCACCCACGCCGTCACCCACCCCGCCTGACACCCCGCCAGCTACGCCGCCGGCGACCCCGCCAGCCTTCCCGCCATTCACCCCACCACCCACACCGCCACCTACCCCGCCCCTCACGCCGCCGCTCACGCCGCCGCTCACGCCGGCACCGGGAGCAGAGCCGCCGCCTTCGGCAAGGGTGAAGTTTATGGTCACATCGGTGGTCAGAGCTTTCTCCACCGGCGCGTAGCGCCATTTCACAACGGCCTCGATAGCCGCTTTAACGAGCTGCCGGTTGCCGCGCAGCACCTCGAGGTCCGAGACGCTGCCATCCTTGTCAATGGTGACGCGCAGGACCACGATGCCCTGAATGCCCGCCTTTTTCGCCTCGGGGGGATAGACCGGATTCACCCGCGTAACCAGCTTGGGGGCAGTTTTCGCCAGCGGCGCAGCTTCTTTCGAGGTTTGCTGTGCCGGAGCGGTCCCGCCGGCCTCGGCGAGAGTGAAGTTGATGCTTACCACCGTGACCCGAACCTCTTTACTCGCCGCGTAGCGCCAATACTGGACGGCCTCCATCGCTGCTTTCACCAGTGGCGATGGGCCGCTCAGCACAACGATGTCCTGGACGCTGCCGTCCTTGTTGATGGTGACGCGCAGCCTGACAATCCCCTGAATGCCCGCCTGCTTTGCCGCCGGGGGATAGACCGGCGGAACTTGCTTGACCGGAGGGATGACAGCAGAGGCAGACGGCGGAATTTCTTTTTCTGCCGACTGGCTGCCGGCGGCGGCTTGCGCGGGCGCTCGCAGCGGAAACGCCCAAACGCCCACCACCCCGGCCAGAGTCAATAATCCCACGCTGGCGGTGAGCGACAGGAAAAGACGCGGCTTCGACATGGTAACCTCCTTGACGAGCAATTCAATTCGATGTGCAAGCTGGCGTTCCTTCAGAAAAGTTGGCGCTGCCCCCAGCGCGGGGCCGGGGCTGCCGCCGGCAATCTCCAGCAGCGCGTTCAGGTAGGGTTTGCGCGCGTTGATCAGGCGGACAACCTCCGCGTCAACCGTCTGTTCGCGGCTGAGGCGAATGCGATTGACCACCCAGGCCACGGCAGGATGAAACCAATAGACCGTGAGAATGAATTCCTCCCCCAGGTTGAGAATCCAATCACCACGCGCGACGTGCAACAATTCGTGCCCGGCAATGGCGCGCTGCAAGTCCTCGTGCAATTTAGGGAAGCGTTCCGGGAGAAGAATAGAAGGAGAGCGGAGGCCGAACGTGGCAGGGCTTTCCATACCTCGCGAGAGATACCAAGCGGGGGAGACGCGCAGCCGCGACTCGAGTTCGCGCACGCCATTAGGCAGCGCTTCGAACGCGCGTGCCGCCCGCCGAATCGCCCGCAACCTTCCCAGGCCCAACGCCAACCACGCGAGGCGCACAAGGATTCCTGCCAGCAACACGCCGACGATGACCACATAGGGTGAGGCGTACGGATTTGCCACGCCCGCCGGCACATCCTGAAAACTGATGGACACGGTCCCCATCGCTACCGAGGAAGCGACGGCGGGAGGCCTCCAGGGCTGAAGCACTGGCAGCACCAGGCAAATCACCAGCAGCCCTTGCCAGTAAGCCAGCAGAACGCGCGGCGCGCGCAAGCGAAACAACGCGGGAAGAGCCGTGCCCACCGCGACCAGAAGAAGCACCTGAAGACAGTAAGCCAGAAAGTTGGTAAACCACAGCGGAGGACTCATGCGCTCTCCTTGATGGCGCGCGCGATCTTTTCCAGCTCCGTGGGCGATAAGTGCCGGTCTTTCACGAGATGCACCAGGAGCGGTTCGGCGGAGCCGTTGAAAACGCGCTCGACAAACTCCTGCACCATGGCGCGGATGACCTTGGCCTTGGCTTGGGCGGGCCGGTAGACATGGGCCTTGTCCTCAGCGCGCTTCTTCAAGTATCCCTTCTCTTCCAGGATGTTCATCATGGTCATGACCGTGGTGTAAGCGATCTTGCGCCGGCGCAGCAACGCCTCGTAGACGTCGCGCACGGTGGCGGTCTGAAGCTCCCAGACCACCTTCATAATTTCCAATTCTTGTTCGGTAAGGGTGCGGCTCTTGGTTCGCATACTAATTAATTAGTACGAGTAGTTTAGTTTGTCAAGCGGAAAATGCGGGGGAGGCGGGGGATGAGTCCGAGGTCCGAAGTCCGAAGTCCGAGGTACCCCATCGCAGATGTCAAATCACCAATCGCAAATCACTCAATGGCCCGATGCCCCGATTTCTCTTACCAATTGGTAATCGAGCCGTCAGGCCGGTGCAGCATGGGGATGGGGCGCTGGGGCTCGGTGATCTCCGCCGCCAATTGCAGCGGTTTGGTGTCGAGCGTCACGCCCAGGCCTGGCCGGCGGTTCGGCCACAGCTTGCCATTGCGGAAGTCGTAGCATTCCGGCAAGTGCGCGTAGTCGCGGTGGCCATCGCCGGTCATTTCCATCAGCACCGGCCCGGAAAAAATCGAGCAAGTGTGCACCAGGGCAGCTTCTGAGACCGGACCGGTAAAGTGCGGGATGAGTCCCACATAATGGGTCTCACAGAGGGCCTGAATTTTCATGTACTCGGTGATGCCGCCCACGTTGGGGATCGTCACGCGCGCGTAATCGATGAGCTGTTGTTCGATGAGCTCGTTCACGTCCCACTTGCTGCCGAACTGCTCGCCCACGGCGATCGGAACCTTCACGTGCTGGCGCAGTTCGCGATAGACGCCGGTGTTTTCCGAACGCACCAGGTCTTCCGCGAAATAGGGCTCGAGCGGCTCGATCAGGGTGCTCAGGCGCACGGCGTCGGGGAAATCGAGGCGGGTGTGGTAATCGAGCGCCCAATCCCCGTCTTTGCCCACGCCCTCGCGAATCTCCACGCAGTCCTGGTAGGTCTTATCCACCATCTGCCGGGAGCTGAAGGGCTGGCCCGGCGGCGGGTCAGCCGTGGCGTGGCGATAGGCTCGAAAACCTGCTTCGATGCAGGCGCGCGCCGATTCCTTCAAGCTGCCGCGCGAAGGATAACCGGTGGAATAACACTCGACGTGGTCCCGCGCCACGCCGCCGAGCAAGTCGCACACGGGAACCCCCAGAGCTTTCCCTTTGATGTCCCAAAGCGCCAGGTCGAGCGCCCCAAGAGCATCCAGCTTCTCGCGTCCGGCGGGGTAGAAGTAACCGCGGAACATCATTTGCCAAAGGTGATCGATGCGGGAAGGATCTTCGCCAATCAGCATGGCGGCGCATTGTTCCACCGTGTCCTTGCTGCCCCCCTCGCCCACGCCCGTAATCCCCTGGTCGGTTTCGATGGTGACGATGTGGAAGCTTTGATTGAACGTAGGCCCGGAAGCCGGATTCGCATAGAAACGTACACGGGTAATCTTCATGGGTGGCGGGGTCGCGGCTGTCGCGGCCGAGGGGAGAGCCCCCAACCCCGCGGCTCCTCCCACGCCAGCTAATTGCAAAAAAGAACGACGCCTCATAAGTCCTCCTGTCCCCTGTCGAAAAGTGAGCGTAGCGCCGGCTTCTTGCCGCCATAGCACCCCGAGCCGTGCGCTGTGCACCTCATCCGCGTATACGAACCGGGATTTTACCGCAAATAAGGGAACTTGTGCGTAGCGCGGACCTGTTCTGTAGGTCCGCGGCTTTTCCCTGCCCATTGGGGACGAGCCGCGGACCTACAGAACAGGTCCGCGCTACACCTGCCCTTTGACTCTTCAACCTTTCAACAGTTAGACCGATGCCACTTCCCTTTCTCTTCCGACCGCGTTGGGCTAAAATTCCCGCGGAGAACATTCACATGGCACAGCCGGACACGATCAATAGCACGGCATCTTCCGCCAATTCCTACCAACCGGTACGCGCCCCGCGAGGCACGGCTCTGGTCTGCAAAGGATGGCAGCAGGAAGCCGCCATGCGCATGTTAATGAATAATCTCGACCCGGACGTTGCAGAACGTCCGCAAGAGCTCATCATCTATGGGGGCACGGGCAAGGCCGCGCGCAATTGGGCTTGCTACCACGCCATCGTCGCAGCCCTGAAGGGCCTCGGCAATGATGAGACGCTTCTGGTGCAATCCGGAAAGCCCGTCGGGATTTTCCAGACGCACGAAGCCGCGCCGCGCGTGCTGATAGCCAACGCCAATCTGGTGGGCCATTGGGCCACCTGGGAAAAATTCCGCGAACTCGAGCGCCTGGGCCTGATGATGTACGGCCAAATGACGGCGGGGAGCTGGATTTACATTGGCACGCAAGGAATCTTGCAAGGCACTTATGAAACCTTCGCCGCCGCGGCGCAGAAGCACTTCGCGAGCGACTTGGCCGGCAAACTGGTGGTGACGGGCGGCATGGGCGGCATGGGTGGGGCGCAACCGCTGGCCGCCACTCTGAACGGCGGCGCCTTCCTCGGCATCGAAGTTGACCCGGAGCGCATCAAGCGCCGCATCCGCACGGGTTACTGCGACATCTGCGTAAATTCTCTGGATGAAGCTGTCCGCATCCTTAAGAATGCGGTGCGCCAAAAACATGCGGTGTCGGTGGGACTCGTGGGCAATTGCGCGGACGTCATCCCGGAACTGGCCCGCCGCGGCCTTGTCCCCGATCTGCTTACAGACCAGACCAGCGCGCACGATCCGCTGAATGGTTACGTCCCTTCCGGGCTGAGCCTGGAAGAGGCCGCCGAACTCCGCCTCAAGAATCCCGAGGATTACCTGAAGCGCTCGTACGAATCTATCGCGCGCCACGTCACCGGCATGTTGGAATTGCAGAAGCTCGGCGCCGCCACGTTCGACTACGGAAACAATATCCGCACCGTGGCGTTCGAGCATGGCGGCGTGAAAGACGCCTACAATTTCCCCGGCTTCGTTCCCGCTTACATTCGGCCCCTGTTTTGTGAAGGCCGCGGGCCGTTTCGTTGGGCGGCGCTTTCCGGCGAGCCCGCCGACATCTATCGCACCGACGACCTGGTGCTGGAACTTTTTCCCGACAACGCCATCCTGAATCGTTGGATTCGCCTGGCGCGCAAGCATGTGAAGTTTCAGGGACTGCCCGCGCGCATCTGCTGGCTGGGTTACGGCGAGCGAGCGCAGTTCGGCGAGCGCATCAACGATCTGGTGGCCAGCGGCGAACTGAAGGCGCCCATCGTCATCGGGCGCGATCACCTGGACTGCGGCTCCGTGGCCTCACCCTTCCGCGAAACCGAGAGCATGAAAGACGGCAGCGACGCCATCGCCGACTGGCCGGTGTTGAACGCGCTGCTCAATACCGCCTCCGGCGCAAGCTGGGTTTCGTTCCACCATGGCGGCGGCGTGGGGATCGGATACTCGCTGCACGCGGGGCAAGTCACCGTGGCCGATGGCACACCCGAGATGGCGAAACGACTGAATCGCGTGCTGACCAACGACCCGGGAATCGGCGTGGCGCGCCACGTGGACGCAGGTTACGAAGAAGCGGCCGTCTTCGCAAAAAAGGCGGGAGTGAGAATACCGAAAGTGACGAGTGACGAGTGACGAGCCGGTAAGAACCGAAACTCGAAAATCGAAACTCGAAAATCGCGCGAGTTTCGAATTTCGATTTTCGAGTTTCGTCTTTCGGTTGCTCGTCACTCGTCACTGCTTTTTCAGCTTTTCTTCGACGTCACCGTGAAGAACGAGCCATACTGCTGCTCAACTCTCCTGCTCTTGCACTTGGGGCAGGCGACTCGCTTCTTATCGTGTTCGGCCATGGTCAAGATCAAGGTGAAAGTTTTCTTGCACTCTTTGCACGCGTATTCGTAATTGGGCATAAGCAATAACCTCCGGAATGTGTTGCAGCGGTATTATAGCGTACTACTATGCCACAGGCTTCTCCAACCACGCTCTTCTTTCGCAATGCCGCGCAACTGATTACCCTGTCAGGCCCGCCGGTACCCCGCCGTGGTCCTGCACTCGGCGAACTGCGACTTATTCCCCGGGGCGGCCTGCTGACACAGGGAGAGACGATCCTGCGCGTCGGCTCCACGCGCTCGCTGGAGCGCGAGGCGTTGCGCCTGCGTGCCAAGGCCATTGACTGCCGCGGACGCGTGGTCATGCCCGGCTTCGTCGATTCGCACACCCATTTGATCTTCGCCGGCAGCCGGGTGAATGATTACGAGATGCGCTTGCGCGGAAAAACCTACGAAGAGATCGCTCAAAACGGAGGCGGAATTCAATCTTCGGCGCAAAAGGTTTGCAAGGCCGGCGTTGCATCGCTCGCGCAACAAGCGCGAAAGTTCCTGGACCAATTCGTGGCCCATGGCACGACCACGGTCGAAGTGAAAAGCGGCTATGGGCTGGACGTCGCCCAGGAATTGAAAATCCTGCGGGTCATTCGATTGCTGCAAGCGGATCAAGCGCTGGAATTGGTTCCCACGCTGCTAGCTCTCCATGCACTCCCTGCGAGTTTTCGCGGGCGCGCCGCACAATACATTGAAGAGGTTGTACGCCGACTGATTCCCGCCGTGGCGCGACAAGGGCTGGCGGAATTCATCGATTGCTTCTGCGACCGCGGCGCGTTCAGCGTGGAAGACTGCCGCCGCGTGTTTGACGCAGGCCGCAGGTTCGGCCTCATGCCACGGATTCACGCCGAGCAACTTTCCCGCACCGGCGCCGCGCGCCTCGGCATCGAGTTGGACGCTGCCTCCGCCGACCATCTCGACATGCTTTCGGCCGCCGATATTCGCGCCCTGGCACGGTCAAACGTGGTCGCCACGCTTTTGCCGGGAGCCAATTTCCATCTGGGATTGAAGCGGTATCCTCCTGCCCGTAAACTCATTGCCGCCGGAGCCGCGGTGGCTCTGGCCACGGACTTCAATCCCGGCACCAGTCCCACCCTGAACATGCAATTCATCATGTCTCTCGCCTGCACACAGATGCGGATGACGCCGGCGGAGGCCATCGCGGCATCGACCATCAATGGCGCCTGCGCTCTCGGCCGCGCCGCGCGCATCGGTTCACTGGAAGCGGGCAAGCAGGCGGATTTGATTGTCCTGGATGTTGCCGATTACCGCGAAATCCCCTATTACTTCGCGATGAATCATTGTGTGATGACGGTGAAGCGGGGCAGGACTGTTTACTCGCGGTAGGGCCACAGCAGGAATGGTGGGTGCAAGATTCAAGATTCAAGATTCAAAATTCAAAATTCAAAATTCAAGATCGTGCTGCCGCTCGCCCGCGATTCGAGAGCGCGCCCGC
>Ga0209039_10004048_pt1 | contig 10970 bp, 12 predicted proteins | sample BogFormECP12_OM1_FD_188238 | JGI IMG/M metagenome (GOLD analysis project Ga0209039, IMG submission 188238) | Bog forest soil microbial communities from Calvert Island, British Columbia, Canada - ECP12_OM1 (SPAdes) (version 2) | ecosystem: Environmental > Aquatic > Freshwater > Wetlands > Bog ... | reverse complement strand
TGCGACGATGCAGCGCGTGCGGAAAACGGGGCTAGCGCGAACCGCCTCGCGCAGCTGGGCCAGCTCGGAGTCGCGGCCGACAAAGCGGCCCAGCCGTTCCCGCAGGTTGCCGGCGGTCACCGGCGCCGCGACCGCCCCGGCCGCCGGGACCGGAGCCGGGCGGGTCAGGGCGCTGGCTGGGGCGAGCGACGGGTCCTGGGCCAGGATGCGGGTCTGGAGTTCCCGCAACGCCGGGCCGGGGTCGAGGCCCAGCTCGTCGACCAGGCGATCACGGACTTCGGCGTAGGCGCGCAAGGCCTCGGCCTGCCGGCCGCTCCGGTACAGGGCGAGGATGAGCAGCTCCCACAGGCGCTCGCGCAGCGGGTGTTCCCGGCACAACGCCTCCAGTTCGCCTGCCAGTTCCCCGTAGCGCCCCAGGCCCAGGTCGGCTCCGGCGCGGGATTCGGTCGCCACCAAGGTCAGCTCATCCAGCCGCGCCCGTTCGGCGTCAGCGAAGCCGGCGTAGGCGAACTCGGCCAGCGGCTCACCCCGCCGCAGGCCGAGGGCCTCGCCCAGGGTCGCTGACGCCGGCGCCAGCTCGCCGTCGGCGGCCAGCCGCCGGCCCTTCGTCACAAGCTGCTCGAAGCGGACGACGTCGACCTGATCGGGACGCACATCGAGGGCATAGCCGGCTTCGCTGGTGACGATGGCCGCCGCCCCGAAGGTGCGGCGCAGCTGGCCGATCTGGGCCTGCAGGGCGTTGGCCGGGTTCGCCGCCTGCCCGTCGCCCCACAGTGCGTCGATCAGCCGGTCGGCACTGACCGGCTGTCCCCGATGCAGGGCCAGCAGGGCCAGCAGCGCCCGCTGCTTGGCGCCGCGGACCGGCACGGGCACGCCTCCGGCCAGCGCTTCAAGCTCGCCGAACAGCTGTACCTGCATGACCTCACCATAGGTCCCGCCTCAGCGCCACGACAGTACCGCCTCAGGACCACCGCGCAGGCTGGCGTCCAAGACCAAAGCACATCCAGGAAAGGACGAACAATGATCGAGGCGCAGCACCTCACCAAGCGCTACGGCAAGACGGTCGCCGTCGACGAAGCCTCCTTCGCCGTCAGGCCCGGCCGGGTGACCGGCTTCCTAGGACCGAACGGGGCCGGCAAGTCGACCACCATGCGCATGATCCTGGGCCTGGACACGCCGAGCTCCGGCTCCGTCCTGGTCAACGGCAAGCCGTACCGCGAGCTGACCGACCCGCTCCGGTCCGTCGGGGCGCTGCTGGACGCGAAGGCCATCATCGGTGGCCGCAGCGCGGCCAGCCACCTGGCGTGGCTGGCCGACAGCAACGGCATCGCCCGCCGCCGCGTGACCGAGGTGCTCGAGCTCGTCGGCCTCAGCGACGTCGCGGGAAAGCGGGTCGGCACCTTCTCGCTCGGCATGAACCAGCGGCTCGGCATCGCCGCAGCGCTGCTCGGCGACCCCGAGACGGTGATGTTCGACGAGCCGATCAACGGCCTGGACCCCGACGGCATCTTGTGGATCCGGAACCTGATGAAGTCGCTGGCCGCCCAGGGCCGCACGGTTTTCCTGTCCAGCCATCTCATGAGCGAGATGGCCCAGACCGCCGACCACCTGCTCGTCATCGCCCGGGGCCGCATCATCGCCGACGCCAGCACCGACGAATTCGTCAACCGCAACTCCACCCCCAGCGTCCGGGTCCGGGCCCGGCAGCCGGCCGACCTGGCCGCTGCCCTGACCCGCCGCGGCGCTCTGGTCGAGCGCTGTCCCGACGGCGCCATGATCGTGACCGGCCTGGACTCCGCCGCCATCGGCGGAGCCGCGTCCGCCCACGACATCACCCTCCTTGAGCTCGCCGCGCACGGTGCGTCGCTCGAGGAGGCGTTCTTCGAGCTGACCCGAGACGAAACCGACTACCACGCCGGCCAGCTGGCCGGCACCAGCCAAGGAGCCTGACATGAGCGCCACCACCTACACCAGCACCCCGGCCCGCCCGGCGCGAGCCACCTTGATCAGCCGGACCCTCAAAGCGGAGTGGACGAAGCTCCGCACCCTGCCCTCCACCTGGCGCACCGCCGCCCTGACCCTGGCCATGGGCATCGGCTTCGGCGTCGCCGTGGCCTTCTCCGAAGTCAGCCAGTGGCACACCATGACCGCTCAGCAGCGCCAGGTATTCGACCCGGCCAGCGCCTCGATGAGCGGGGTCATGATCGCCGCGGTGGTCCTCGGGGCGCTCGCCGTGCGGACGGTAACCGCGGAGTACTCCACCGGAATGATCCGGTCCACCTTCAGCGCCATGCCCGCCAGGCGGCTAGTGCTAGCGGCCAAGGCCGCCATCGCGGCCGCGTTCGCGTTCCCGGTGACCCTGCTCGGCAATGTCGCCGGCTTCGAGCTGGGCCAGCGGATTTTCGCCGGCCAGCACGCCGCGGTGGCCATCGGACATCCCGGCGTGCTTAGGGCCATGTTCTTCGGAGCCGTAGCGGTAAGCCTCGTCGCGGTCATTGGTGTCGGTATCGGCGGCCTCATCCGGCACACTGCGGGAGCGGCCACCATTTTGTCCCTGATCATCATCGGGGGACTCACCGTCGGCCAGTTCCTTCCGGCCGGCTGGCGTCAGTACATGCCCGGCATCGCCACCCAGGCGGCCGTGACGGTCCACCGCTCAGCCGGGCTGCTGCGGCCGGGCACCGCCATCGTGGTCCTGGCCGTATACGCCGCCATCGCCCTGGGCGCGGCCGCCATGCGGGTGGCGCACCGCGACGCCTGACCCGGCTCAGACCTCCGAGATCAACGACAGGCAGGAAGGAAACTCTCGTGAACATCTCTACTATGACTACTACCCAGCGGACCACCGACGGGACGACGATGCAGGCGATCACCCAGGACCGCTACGGCGAGGCCGAGGATGTGCTGCGGCTCGAGGAGATCGCCCGGCCCGCGATCGGCGACGAGGACGTGCTGCTGCGCGTGCACGCCGCCGGCGTCGACCGGGGCGTCTGGCACCTGATGACCGGCCTGCCCTACCCGGTGCGCCTCGCAGGCTACGGGATCCGCGCCCCCAAGACCCGGGTGCGGGGCCGGGAGGTCGCCGGGCGAGTCGAGGCGACCGGGCCGGCCGTCACCGCGCTGCACGTCGGCGACGAGGTGTTCGGCATCGCCGACGGCTCCTTCGCCGAGTACGCCAGCGCCCGGCCGGGCAAGCTGGCGCCCAAGCCAGCGAACCTCACCTTTGCCCAGGCCGCGGCCGTCCCCGTCTCGGCGCTGACCGCCCTGCAGGCGGTCCGCGACCGCGGGCACGTGCAGGCAGGGCAGAAGGTGCTGGTCATCGGAGCGTCCGGCGGCGTGGGGACGTTCGCCGTACAGATCGCCAAGGCGGCCGGCGCCGAGGTCACCGGCGTCGGTAGCACGGCGAAGCTGGATATGGTCCGCACCCTCGGCGCGGACCACGTTATCGACTACACCCGCGATGACATCACGGCCGGAGGCCATCGCTACGACGTGATCCTCGACACCGGAGGCCACCGCCCGCTCAGCCAGTTGCGCCGGGCCCTGACCCCGCGCGGGACGCTCGTCATCGTCGGGTCTGAGAACGGCGGACGATGGCTCGGAGGAAGCGACCGTCAGCTCCGGGCCCTGATGCTCTCCCCGTTCACCAGCCAGACGCTGACCACGCTCATCTGCTCGGAGAACACGCAGGACCTGCAGGCGCTCACCGAGCTCATCGAGTCCGGCCAGGTGAGACCGGTCATCGACCGAACCTACCCGCTGAGCCAGGCCCTCGAGGCCATCCAGTACATGCGGGACGGCCACACCCAGGGCAAGGTCGTCGTCAGCCTCTGAGGCACAAGCCGCGGCGGATTCCAGGCAACCAGCGGGCACTCACTTATATCCAGCACCTGCCGGTGCGCATGGTCATGCGCCATTGGCCTAGTCACCTCGGAGGTGCACGATCCGTGGGCCGACGCCTGATCCTCGACACCAACATCCTGATCGCCTACGAACGCGGCACCATGGACCGCTCATCGCTGGACGACGATGAACTCGCCATCGCCTCGGTCTCTGTCGCGGAGTACCGCGTCAGTTATCGAGATGGCGGATACGGCCGACCGAGCAGCCGAACGTGCGAGGGGGGCGCTCGTGGCGATAACAGTTCAGGGGTGGTGAGCGCGGTTTTGGCGCCCCGGCAGGCGGTGCTGGTCGTGGAGGGGTGTCAGAGCTGTGCGGTGGTGTCGGTGATGGCTTGGTCGAGGATGGCCAGGCCGAGCGCGAGTTCGTCTTCGGTGGCGGTCAGTGGCGGGGCGATCCGGAAAACGCCGCCCATGCCGGGTAGTTGCAGGATGTTCATGTGCAGGCCTAGTTCGAGGCAGCGTCTGGTGATGAGCGCGCCGAGTTCGTCGGGACTGCGTGTGGCCTGGCGGTCGGCGGCCAGTTCGAGGCCGGCCAGCAGGCCGCGTCCCCGGATGTCGCCCACGATCTGGTGCCGGTGCGCGATCTGTTCGAGGCCGTGGCGGAGGATGGCGCCCAGGTGGCGGGCGCGCTCGTCGAGCCGGTCGCGGTGCAGCACGTCGAGGACGGTGGTGCCGACGGCGGCCGGCAGCGGGTCCGCGACGTGGGTGGTGAAGAACAGGAATCCCCGGTCGTGGGCCGCGGTTTCGAGTTCGGCGCTGGTCAGCACGGCGGCCAGCGGAAGGCCGGCGCCGAGTGTCTTGGACAGGGTCAAGATGTCCGGGACGACGCCGTTGCGTTCGAAGGCGTACCAGGTGCCGGTGCGGCACAGCCCGGTCTGGGCCTCATCCAGGATCAGCAGCATGCCGCGTTCGGCGCACTTGTCCCGCAACGCCGCCAGGTAGCCGGGCGGCGGCTCGATGATGCCGCCGGAGCTGAGGATCGGCTCGACGATGGCCGCGGCCAGGCTGCCGGCCGACTGCGCGTCGATCAGGTCGAAACCGAAGTCCAGCTGGCGCTGCCAGTCGAGTTCGCCGTCGGCGGTGGTGAAGTCAGGGCGGTAGCGGTCAGGTGCGGGGATGGCGAAGTTGCCGGGCGCGGCCGGGCCGTAGCCCTTCCTGCCCGCGCTGTAGGTGGCGCCCGCGGCTGCCTGGGTCATGCCGTGCCAGGACCGGGCGAACGAGACGATCTCGTGTTTGCCGGTGACGAGCTTGGCCATCCGGATGGCCGCCTCGTTCGACTCGGCGCCCGTGGTCAGCAGCAGCGCCTTCTCCAGCGGTTCGGGCAGTGTCCCGGCCAGACGGCGGGCCAGTTCGACGACGGGGCGGCTGAGCATGCCGCTGAACAGGTGGTCGAGCCTGGCCGCCTGCCGGGTGAGGGTGGCGACGATCTCCGGGTGACAGTGGCCCAGGATCGCGCTCATCTGGCCGGAGGTGAAGTCGAGGATCTGGCGGCCGTCCTCGGTGAACAGGAAGCTCCCGGCGGCGTGGTCGATGATCTCGCGGGTGAACGTGCCGGCGCCGGCGTAGCGGATGAGGTGCCGGTCGGCGTCGGCCCAGAAGGTGCCGCCGGCGGAAAGCGCGGAGGTCGGATCGGCCATGGCTCCGACGCTACGTCCGGCCCAGCCGACCCGTCCATCACACGCTCCTGGCGGCCCTGCCCGGCCCAAAGCCACGACGAAAGGACTGGGGCGGATAGTCATGGCCAAGTCATATTCGGAGCTTGCCAACGAACGGGTTAGTGCGGCCAACGGCGTCGACTACGCCTACCGCGACACCGGCGGCGAGGACGCGGTGCCGCTGGTGCTGCTCCAGCACTTTCGCGGGAATCTCGACAACTGGGACTCGGCGCTGATCGATACGCTGGCGACGACCCGGCGGGTCGTGATGTTAGGTCGGCTGGCCGTCCTGCCCGAGGCTCGCCAGCGCGGTGTGCAGTTCCCGGCGGGAGCCGATGCCGAGCTTGGCAAATATCTTGCGCAGGCAATCGCCTGCACCCTCGACCGCCCGGCAATCGTCCAGGCGCTCTTCCAGGGGTACGCCGACGTCGGCAACGGCACCCCCTTCGCTCCGGCCTTCCCCGCGACCATCGGCCCTCCGGCGATCCCCCAGCGGAGCAAGAACCTCAAGCTCGCCAAGGAGCTCCTCGCAAAGGGCGGGGTGCCGAACGGTTTCTCGGCACCGCTGCTAACCGAGGCGCTAGCGGAGATGCCCGACTTCGCCCAGATCATTCAGCAGTCCGCCCGCCAGATCGGGGTGGACATCAGTCTCACCGTCGAGACGTCGTCGAAGTATTACGGCCAGGCCGTCTTCGGGAATTCGGACTGGCTGGACGGTGAGATGAGCCTTGTTAACTATGGCGCCCGCGCCGTGCCGAACATCTTCCTCCAGGTGCCCCTGCAGTCCATCAATGCCAAGACCGGGCAAGGGTCCTGGAACGCCGCCCATTTCAATAACCCCACCTACGACCAGCTCTCGAAAGAATTCGTCGCCACCCCAGACCTCACCACCCAGCGGCGGCTCGCCGGGCAGATCGAGCGACTCCTGCTGGATGAGACACCCATCATCTACGCCTACTTCTACGACTGGCTGGTCGCGACGCAGAAGGACATCACCGGTGTCTACCCGGCGATCACCGGCCTGTTCTTGTGGAACGCCGCCAGAACCTGACCTCCTTCCGGCGTCGGCTGCGGACGCGGTTCATGTGCGCCTGTCGGGCGACATGAAATTCAGATGGGCGAGCATACCGTCGACGCATCCGGCATGCCTGCCGAGTCGTGATGGTGCGTCCCCACGGACCTGGTGAACACCAGCCCGTGCTCCTGCCACTGCCCCCCGGTTTTTGGCCCGCTCCTCCGCCTGGCGCCGTATCTGCCCCGGAACGATTCGATCCAGTCGGCGATGGCGGTCGCCTGCGCAACGGTGATGGGCGGGTCCACCACCGCCGCCTCGGCCGGGCCGTGGATGAGCGTGTGCGACAGCGGGGACCAGTGCGGGCGTTCCCCGTAGGCAGTGGTTTGGCAGCGGTGCGCCGGCGGCGGGCAACAGGGCAGAAACCTGGACGTCGTACTGCAGCTGGGTACTGGCGGTCATGGGTAGGGTCCGTTTCAGGACTCGCTGGCGGCGAAGTGCTCGCCATAGGGGGTGTCGGCGAGCTTCTCGCCCGCCAGGCGGGACAAGAGCAGCAGCGAGCTGCGTGGCCGGTAGTTCGCCACGATGTGCTGGGCCTGCCCGGCGAATGGTTGCGGGGCGGTCACCACGCCGCGGAGACCGGCAGGACGCCCGGCGTCGTGCCTGGCAGCGAGGCAAAGACGCCGTTGTCGATCCGGCCGAACGCGAAGGCCTGGACAAGCACCTGGTCACCATCGCCGGTCACCGACAGCACCTGGCATGTCGACGCGATGGCGTCCTGGGCATCGGCGTCGTTGGCGAACCTGGCCGTCTGCGTCCGCAGCACCCGGACCAGCCGCCCGTCCGTGGCGGACAGCTCGATGATCCGCGCGGTCGCGGTGTGGTGCCCGGCGCGGCAAGACGACGCGATGACATCACCGCCGCCAGGAGCGATCACCGCGGACTGAAGGCCCGGTGCGGCGGCCGGGAAGGCGACCAGCCGTGCCGCCGCCAGACTGCCGCCGGGCGCCGCGAGATCCAGGTCGCGGACTCCGGTGATCTCGGCCGGGCTCATGCTCTGGGAGGTGCTGTGCCACCAGGGGAGGACGACCGTGGCGCCGCTGGACCAGGTGGGAACGCCCGGAAAGTACCCCGGCGCACTCTGGCTGGTCCAGGTGCGGGTTGCCCCGCTGGCCACGTTGATGACCTCGACGCTGCCGTATAGCGGCCCGGGCGGAAACTCATGCACCAGAGACAGCGCGAGCGTGCTGCCGTCCGGGGACAGCGCCGCGCCGATCACCGGCACACCTCTGCTGTCGAAGTTCAGCTGGCCCAGCCCTCCGGGCTGGCCGTCCCGGGAAACGGTAAGTCCCAGATGCCGCACTGCGACACCCCTGCGGCACGCAGCACCCACTTGCCAGCCTCCGACGCCGCATTGTCTGCCGCGTCCAGACCGACCGTCTTACCGACGCCCGGCTCTCCCAACAGGAGCAGCGCCTCCCAGCCGATCGCGGCGCGCTCGACAAACGCGCCGATCAGCGCGAGCTCGCTGCTGCGCCCGAACAGAACCTCTGCCGCGCCCGCCCACCGATTGCTGGACAGGCCCATCGAAGGGATGCTGCGATGCCGGACCCGAATCGCTTCCTCCATGGCCCGTTCGCCCTGGTTGAGGAGGAGATCACCGCCTTCGACCTGCCGGTCACCGGCCTGAGGGCACAGCCCGACCCGGTACCGCACGGGATCTCGGTGAGCACCGGATTCATCGTGGGCGTGAATGACATGGCCGGGCCCGCCTGATTTAGCCGAAGGTGAACGCATAGGCTTGGACGTCGGGATCGAGGAAGGTGATCTCGAAGGTGCGGTCGGTGATGGGGCCGGGCTGCCGGATGAGCTGGTGCAGTCGTTGTTGGGCCACCGTTCCGTGGCCCCGGTCGTCAACGTCGACCCCGTGCGCCGCACCCGGCGGCTGGCCGTCGATGAGCACGCGGAACCGCGTCGGCGTGCCCTCTACGGTGGGCCCCATGACCAGGTGCAGGTCGCGGGCGTGGAAGCGGTACGCGATGCGCCCGCCGGCCTGGTTCAGCGTGACGGCCTGTTCCTCCACTGTCCAGTCCCCGGACAGGGCCCAGTGATTGAGTCTCAGCTCCGCCGGGGCATCATAGGCGTGACGCTTTCCCGGTACCGCGCCGCCGGGGGACGCGAAGTTCTCGGTGCGCTCGTAGCCGGTGTAGTTCTCTGGTGATCTCAGGGCGGCCCAGTCGGCGGCCGCTTCCGCATCGCGGGCATCGACGGACACCAGCTCATGACCTGGGTCGGCGGATCCGTTCTCGGCCAGCAGTTGCTGGATCACCATTTCCGATTGCTGGTATTCGCCTTCGCCGAAGTGGTGGTGCCGGATGCGGCCCTGCGCGTCGGCGAAGTACAGGGCCGGCCAGTAGTGGTTGGCGAAGGCGCTCCATATCGCATAGTCGTTGTCGATCGCGACCGGGTAATCGACCCGCATGTCCTGCACAGCGCGGCGGACGTTGTCGAGATTGTGCTCGAACCCGAATTCGGGGGTATGAACCCCGACCACGATCAGCCCGTGGCCGGAGTATCTGCCGGCCCAGGCGCGGACGTAGGGAAGCTGGCGTAGCCAGTTGATGCAGGTGTAGGTCCAGAAGTTGACCAGAACGACCTTCCCGCGCAGGCCGGCGGCTGTCAGCGGCGGCGAATTGAGCCATCCGGTCGCACCGTCGAAGGAAGGCAGCCTGCTCTCGACGGGCAGCCGGGTCGAGGACGTGTGCAGCCCGGCGGGCACCGGCCAATGTGCTGTCATGACAGATCCTTGGAAGTTGTCTGGCTGGTCCGGAGGCCGTCGTATCCGGCCATGATCTCGTCGAGGCTGCCCATGACCTCTCAGCCCTCTTCCCGGCCGGAGAAGATGGATACCGATGTGCTGCTGGTATGCGACTGACTCGATCATGACATCCTGTTCCTTTCTGCCGTGAGGCTGTTCGGTCACAGGGTTAGTCCTGGTATCCAGGATCGTTTTCGGGTCGGGCGGCCGCGCCCGGGCAAGTCCCTGGCCGTTACCCTGGCTGGCGCAGATATCAGCTTCGATCGTCAGTGCGACTTACCCTCTATCATGGGTCTGTCGTGAAATCCTTTTCGCCCAATGCCCCGCTTGGTTTCTGATCTTGATCGCCCGTTTTGTCAGCGCCGCTGGACCAGCCACGCCTTCACCCTATGCCGGCTATCACGATGCCGAACTCGGCTACGCGGTCACCGACCACACCGCCCAGGGTCGCACCGTGCACACCGGCCTGGCCGTCATCACCGGCACCGAAGATCGCCAGCATGCCGCCGGCGGTGCCATCCCCGGCACATTACGATGACACCGTGAGCGCCCAGCCCGCCGAGCGCCAGGACCCGCTCGACCCGCAGCGGATCTTGGACCAGCTGCCCACGGAGGAGCGCGGGTTCTTCCTGGACCAGTACCGGGAGGCGTTGGAAAATGCCCGTGACCAGGGCGGCTGGAAGCAACTGCGGCGCGTCCTGCAACTGTGGAGATTTCATGCCGACGCCGTGGAGGACCCCGGCTACCGGGAGGCGCTGGATGCCGCTCGCGGCCAGGTCAGCGGCGGCATGACGCTGGAGGAGGCCGTCCGCGTGTACCGCCCGGCTTCGTGAGCTGGCGGCCGTGGCTGGAAGATCGCGCCCTGCATTGCCCGGGACGCCGGCGGCGCTGAATACCCAGAGCGCGCCGAGCTGATGGCGCGTTGCAGGTCAATCGCCATCTTCGATTGTCCGCGAGTGCCCGTCGAGTACCCGTCTTGACTCCCCCATCGGGCACGCAACGGGTACGCTGACGCCGCGCCGTAGGGCTTGCGTCCGAAGGACGCGGCGAAAGCTGCCGCCCGCAACGGCGAGACCTCCGGGTGAACCCAGGCCGCCTACGGCGAGTGACTCTTGTCGCTTTTCCCCCTCAACTGCTCGCGCCGTCCTCGCTGTTCACGCCCAGGCCGTTAGGCGTGGCGCGCCGAAGGTGCGCCCTTGACAAGAGGCATCCGCAGAGCGGCCGGTCCTGACCATCGCCGAAGTCTACGCCCTGGCCGACGCGATCGATCCGCGATACCGCGCGCTCATGCTCCTTGGCACCTTCCCCAGTCTCCGGTGGGCCGAACTGGCCGCACTCCGAGCGACATCAACCTGGAGCTGTTGTCCGATCCGGGTCGACCGGCAACTGATCGAGCAGCTCGGCGGCGGGTCCGCCTTCGGTCCGCCCAAGTCCAGGGCAGGCGAGCGCGCCGTGCCATTCTCCGACATCATCAGGGATGACCTGCGCGCCCGGCAGGATTCGCCCCCGCGACCCGCTGCTTAGAAGGCATCGGAGAGGGAGCGCTGTAGTCTTCGCAGGACGGCCAGCGTTAGGGCACATCG
>Ga0209039_10004047_pt1 | contig 10970 bp, 9 predicted proteins | sample BogFormECP12_OM1_FD_188238 | JGI IMG/M metagenome (GOLD analysis project Ga0209039, IMG submission 188238) | Bog forest soil microbial communities from Calvert Island, British Columbia, Canada - ECP12_OM1 (SPAdes) (version 2) | ecosystem: Environmental > Aquatic > Freshwater > Wetlands > Bog ... | reverse complement strand
TATGCTACCGCACCCGCGGCTAGCGCCGCCGGGCCGAGCGCCACAATCTTCCCCGGTCCTTGCGAAATGGCCTGGCTCAAAGCGTGCTCGGCGCGGTTGATGACTTCGGTGACCACATCCACGGGATCATATTCAGTGCGGATCACGGCCTCGGCCAGTCCTGCCGAGAACTGAGCCGACGGACCTTGCTCAGCCCCGTCTTTCGCCGGCAAACGCACCTCGGCGATAATCTTGCGCAGTTTCTCGATCGCCAGCATGGCTTCTTTTTCCGCCGTCTCGCCGAGCAGGATCGCAATCGTGGTCGTGTCGTAGCGGAAGGCGAGATCATTCGTCCGGATGTTGGCGGCAAACAGTTGCCCCACTCGCTCCATCACAGCCTGCACGCCGGTCTCGCCGTGCTCCCTGACCATGGCCGCGTTCTTCCCAAACTGCAGCAGAAGCACGGAAAGCGCAGAGGCGTTCTGAATCGCCCGCTTGCTTTCCGCCAGCAGCAGATCAATGTAGGACGCGCGCTTCAGCAGTCCCGATTTCTCATCCGTGACTGACAAGTTCTTGACCAGACGCCGCAACCCGGCATTGTTCAGCGCGATCACTGTTTGATCCGCCAGCGTCTTGAGCACAACCATGTCGGCCTGCTGCCACACCCGCGGACGGTTGTGCATGAGCACCAGGATGCCGACCTTCTCTTCCCCGTCACTCAGGGGAATCGCCAAAACTGACGCCGCACCCAACTCGGCGACGGCCTTCTTCGCCGATTGCAGTGCGGGGGCCTTGGGTGCGTCGTTGATCGCCAGTGGCTCATGTCCCTCGACTGCCTGCTGCAGGCACCCGATCACTTCGACGATCGCGGCAGAGTTCCCTTTCTTAACTCCCTCCGCGGAGTACTCGTCCACCGAAGTCGGCGAGACGCCCGGCTTGCCCATCGCCGCGACACAACGGGTCGCTTCCCAGTGCGCGCCGATTTCCTTCACCGCGGTGTTGAGTACAGCCGGCGCCGTCCCCTGGTGATACAACTTGCGCGTAATCTCGGCCACGCGGGTAAAGCTGCGCACGTCGGCAGCGGGGTCGGGAGCCGGAGGCTCTGCTGGCGCCGAAGCCGTAACCGGCGGCAGCGGCGCCGATCCCGCGTAGCGCGGCGTCACTCCCGCGGACATGTAGAGCCGTTGCAGATCCTCGTTGCGTTCTTCCTCGCGCGGGAACATTTCCTGAATGCGCTGCAGCCGCTCCACTGCCTTGCTGCGCATCCCATACTGCACCAGAATCTCCGCCTGCAGCATCAGGTCTTGCAGCGTGGACGCGCCCAGAGTGGGCTCTTGCACATGCGCCGGCTCTTCGACCGGCTTGCTGACGGGTGAAAATCGTGAGGAAATCGCACGGAAGCGCCCGTCTTCCACTTTGCCCTTGAGCAGATCCAGCCGCTTCAGATGGCCGGGCTCATAGGGATCCACTTCGGCGGCGCGATCCAGGCAGTCCGCTGCTTTAGCAAAATTGCCTGTCTCGCAATAGAGATCAAACAGCTTCAGCAGCGTCTGGCAATAATCGTTTTCCCGGTTGGAAGAGTTGTAGAGCTCGCTGAGGAACTCCAGCATCTGCGGCGTCGCGCGGTGGGTCGCCGTGATGTCCTGCATGATGGCGATGAACTGCCGCCGCTCACCGCGGCGGCGCTGGAACTGCTCCAGTTTGCGGGCCAGGGCGACCGCAGCCTCTTCCTGCTCGCTATCGAGTATCTGGCCGATCAGCCCGATCACTTGCTGGACTCGCGCCGGATTCTGCTCAAACAGCGCCCACACTATCGGTTCGGCCTCGGCCAGGCGGCCCGCCGCCATCAGAGCGCCGGCATAGGTGTCGCGCAACTCCGGGGTCACGTTCTCTGAGTTCAGTTGCGGCTCAAGAATGAAGATCGCCGCACCAATCTGACCCTGCGCCAGCAGAATTTTGCCGTAGGCCAGCGCAATCTGGATGTCGGACGAGTCCTCCTGATAGGCACGCTCATACCATTGCGTCGCATCGCCGCCTTCGGCTGCGGCCAGTTCCGCCACCCGCTGAAAGGCCGACGCTGCCGCTCTGCGATTTCCCAACTCGGACGCCAGTTCCCCCACCCGCAGCAGGTTCGCCTGGGTCGGTTCCATGGCTACCATTCGGTCGAGGATCTCCGCTGACTCCTGTTTCTTACCCAGTTTCGCCAGGTCAGTCAGGGCCGACTCATAGGTACTCGCGGCCAGCTTCTTGTTCGATCCTTCCAGCAGTTGTCCGAAGCGGAATTTCTGTTGCCAGGTTGGGCTTCCGTGCCGGGCCAGCTTTTTGTAGGTCAGGCTGGCGCGAGTCGCGTCCCCGGCGGCCACCTGGCGCTCAAACAAATCGCCCAGGAGCCGGACGGCGTCGTTGTTGCGGCTTAAGGAAAGAGACAGATCGGCGGCCAGTTGCCGCACCACATCGTTTTCCGGATCATCGCGCAGAACCAGGAGATATTCCTCCAGCGCGTCGGCGGTCTTACCCTTCTGCAGGAGCTTCTCGGCACGCTCCACGCGCTTCGCCAGTTCGGCCCGGTCCAGTCGTTTTGTGATGTCAGGCATGCGGAAATAAAGCGCACGAAACCCTTCTTCGATTCTAGGAGTGGCCTCAGGCAGCAGCAACGCCGTAACGCCCGAGCACGATTACGAAGGTCACTGTCGCTGGCTCAGATTTGGAGTGTTTAGGGCGAGATTCACCAAGTTCGGACTCCGGGCAACCCCATTCTGGATGAGCTACGGGGAGTTATTTGGGTAGTTACCTATGCACCAGTTTTGATGCACATTTCATCACCCCGTAACATTCGTTTGCTACAAGAAGAGTATGGATCTGCCGGTCTACAACACGCTGATCCTCTCCGACCTGCACCTTGGTGCGGAGATGAGTCGCGCGCGCGAGGCGACGCAACTGCTCAAGGAGACCTACTTCGAGCGCTTGATCCTGCTGGGCGACATCTTCGCCGATCTCAACTTTGCCCGCCTGACCAAGGAGCACTGGAAGTTCCTGGGCTATATCCGAAAGCTTTCGAATCCCAAACGGAACACTGAGGTGGTTTGGGTGGAAGGCAATCATGACCACGGGTTGGCTAACATCATGTCGCACCTGGTTGGAGTGCGCGTCTACCAGGATTACACGTGGAACTACCGCGGGCTGCGCCACATCGCCATTCACGGGCATCAGTTCGACGGGTTCCAGGTGAGCCGGGTGCGGCTGAGCCGGTTAGGGACGTCGCTTTTTCTGCAACTGCAAAAGCTGGATTTCAGGGGCAAGCCCATCGTGCGGATGATTGACCGGCTGAACACACGCTGGCTGCGCATGTCGCCGAAGGTGGCTTCGGGCGCTCTGGCCTACGCCCGGCATCACGGCGCGGGCCGCATTTTCTGTGGGCACACGCACGAGGCCGTCCACGTGGAGCAGGATGGCATCCAGTACTACAACGCGGGGGGGTGGGTTGATTCGCGGCTCACTTATCTCACTATCGACGAACTGGGGGTACAAATTCATGAATATCGCGAACGAACTGACGATCGTGATTCCGGCCAAGAACGAGGCGAAGCTGATTCCGCGCTTGCTGACGTCGCTGGCGAATCAGGATTACTCGAAGATGTCGAGTACGAGAGTGTTGGTCGCTGACGCGAATTCAACCGACGGCACTCCCGATATTGTCCTCAGTTTCCGCGACCGGCTGAATGTGAGCGTGATTCGCGGCGGGATGCCCTCGGTGGGACGGAATCAGGGCGCGGCTCAGGCGGACACTCAATACATCCTGTTCCTGGATGCGGACATTGAACTGGCCGATCGTTCGCTGGTGCGGCGCTGCCTGGAGCGCGCGCAGCGCAATCACCTGCATTGCGTGACCACCAACATTCTGTGCCGCGACGGCGGTTGGCTCGACAAGGTGTTCTATGTGGGAAACGATTTGTTTCAATATTTGTCGCACCTGCATCGTCCGTTTGCCACCGGCATGTTCATGCTGTTCGACCGGAAGAGGTTCTGGGAACTGGGCGGGTTTCACGAGCAGATCCTGTATGCTGAGGACTACCGGCTGAGCCAGCAAGTCGAGCGCAAGCGCTTTGCCATCGTGCGGGGCGGGGTATACACCACCAATCGCCGGTTCCAGAAGATGGGACACCTGCGCGTGGGCTGGCTCTTCCTCAAGACAGCGCTGAATTACTGGAACGAAAAATACTTCCTGCGCGATCACAAATACTGGGCAGAGCCGAACCGCCTGCCTCGCGCCTAGCCGACTTTTTGTCGTGGCCACAGAGAACAGGATTCAGCCAACCAGCTGAATCCTGCTTTTGTTTGGGAAGGATTCGATCCTGAGTTCAGAAGCGAAAAACAATGCCGGTCGACAAGCGCACGTTGTTTTGCGAGGTGTGAAAGAAACGGGTCGAGACGTAGTCTCCCTCGAAGCGCCATGCCACGGGGCGAATGATCCGGTAGTCGAGCCCTCCTCCCACCGCAGTGGCGAAGGACGTATCAGACCCGTAGCCGTTCGTGTTATTGATGTGCCCAATTCCAAACTCAAACTCGGCGAAAGGCCGAAACCTCCCGAAAGGAACTGAAAAGCGCGGGCCGAACATGACTTCCTCTTCGTGGCCGGTCACATTTACGTTTATCAGGCCCGGACCTCCCGGCGGATAAAAAGCGAAGCTCTCGGAACCGTAGTGGCCGGTGAAATCCGCGACAATGCCCAGTGCCGGAAACACCTTGCCCTCAAGAGATGCTTCCCATCCTTGCAGGTTGGGTCGGCTTAGGTCGAGATTCAGTGCGGACGAACTGGCGTTTTCAAAGGAATATCCAACGAAAATATTCCCCGCCGTGGGAATCTGGGCAGCCGCCAGACCTGCGAGAATGAACAACATAGCCGCGATGATGACAGCTTTCCCCATGATGTCCTCCCTCTGCGACTGCTAACACAGGCAGGCGCAGAAAGTTCTTAGATGCGAGAAGAAGGGGGATGGGTTATCAGCTGCATCCCGGCGAAGATCCTGGATTTCAGCCCCTCAGAAACGCCATACAATTCCAGTAGAGGCCTTATAGTCGTTCTGGTTGGCGGCGGCGTAGTGCCCGTGCACGTAGTCGCCTTGCAGGCGCCAGGAGAAGTTCTTAAACCAGAGCTTATAGTCCGCGCCTCCGCCGATGTCGATGGCGATGGGATTGTAGACAAAGCCGTTCGATTTTATGTGTCGAATGCCGGCTGTGGCGTGAATAAACGGGCGCCATTTCCCGAAGTTCGTGGACAGGCGAGGGCCAAAAACACCCATGTATTGCGTGACGCCGGTACGATAATAGCCGCTGGCATCGAGTACGAAACCGAGGTGCGAAAAGCGGACGAAGGGGAGGTCTTCCGCCGATCCTTCCCAACCACGATACGACTGCTTGTTAATGACGTCTGTCAGTTGGGGGGCGTAAGATACTCCGCCGTAGACATTTCCACGCGGCAGGAGCTGTGCCGACATCGGGATCGAGAACAACATCAGACAGACGAGCACCAGCAACGCGGCGGCAATCTTAGGCACGAATTATTCCTCCCCGGCTATGGCGCCGGCAAAAAGTTTTCATTTCATGCAGCGAAATTCGTTAGATGCAGTGTACCGGATGGCCAAGATGTCCCGGTGGACAAATTTTATCCCTCCTAGGCCCTGCGCCTGGTCCCGTTTCCCCCGCCAAAATTTATCCAGTTTTCATGATGCCGAAACCAGTCCATCCGCGTCTATCTATTAGCATGCAACCTATGGACACGAATTGGCAAACATGGGAACCGGCGGGGCCGGTTGCCTTTGGACTGGAAAAGGAGCCGAAGTTGAAGCTCAGTCTGGAAACGCGGAATCGTGGGGACGTCATCGTCGTACACTGCGAGGGGCGCATTGTGTATCGCGATGAAGCGGCCGCCCTCTCGCGGCTGGTTGGCGGAATCCTGCAACATACGAACAAGCTCGTGCTTGACCTGAGCGGAGTCAGTTCCATGGACAGCGCCGGCATTGGCGAACTCGCGCTGCTGCAGACCTGGGCGCAGGAGAACAACGTCGAATTGAAGTGCTCGGGTCCGAATAACGTGGTTCTGACGTTGCTCAGCCTGACCAATCTCGACTCGGTGCTCGAAGTGCACCCGTCGCTGGACGCTGCGCTCGAATCCTTCAGCGAAGAGCAGCTCTGCACCGACTGCTGAGACCGAGTACAGTCGAAGTGGATAAGCGAGGAGCGAGGTTCGCCTTGCTCCTCGTTCCATTTTTTGCGGACGCACGACTAATCTTCGCGCTGAAAGCGGTAGCGTCCCTTGCGCTCCAGAGCAACCGCTTCGGCCACTTTCAGGAATGCCTTCGCGGCGTGTGACAGGCTGGCGTCTTTGCGGTAAATGAGGCGCAGCTTGCGGTTCAGCCGCAGCTCGCGCACGGGAATCCGCACCAGTTCTCCCCGGGTAATCTCGGGCTCGACGCTGATCCCGGGCACCAAAGCCACTCCATTCCCCATGGCTACGAATTGCTTGATGGCTTGCAGGGTAGGCAACTCCGCGTCCATGTGGAGCGGCGTCTTGAGGGTCTTGAATAGTTGGATCACCTTCTCGCGGTAAGGGGACGAAACAATGTGCGCCACAAAAGATTCCACGCCCAGCTGCCGGATGCTGACCTGCGGCGCCGAGGCCAGCGGGTGGGTCGGGGGAACGACGAACACCAACTCGTCCAGATACACGACCACCGAACGAAGGTTGGGCTCCTGCGGCTCGTAGGAGAGCACACCGAATTCGGCGGCGTAGCGCAGGACGTCGTCGGGGATGTGGCTGCCCAGAGCGCGTTCGACGGTAATCTTGATCATGGGGTGCAGCCGCCGGAACTCGGCCAGCACCGGCAGCAGATAGAGCACGGTGAATTCGTTGGCCGCGATGACCAGCTTGCCTTTTTGCAACTCCCGCAGTTCGCTGAGGGACTCGCTGGCCTCGCTCCGGAGGTTGATGAGCTTCTCGGCATACTCGTAGAGGACCTTGCCCGCATCGGTCAGAATACCCTCGCGCGAGGAGCGGTCCAATAACGCCTCGCCCAGTTCGTCCTCCAGTTTGCGGATAGTCTGGCTGACGGCAGACTGGGTGCGGTACAGTTTCTCGGCGGCGCGGGAAAAGCGGCGTTCCCGGGCAACCGCCAGGAAAACTTCGAGTTGCGAGAGTTCCATAAGCGGACTCCTTAATCAAATCTCTACAAACCATTAGCAATGCTTATTATACAACTAATACTAATGATAACTTAACAATTATAAGTTTTGCTTCTGCGCCCGGCCTCCGTACCATAGAACATTAGCCTTCTTTTCGAGGGGGACCCATGCCTGAGCGAGCCCGCATCACGGTGTTCGACACTACTCTTCGTGACGGAGAGCAGTCGCCTGGTTGCAGCATGAACCAGCAGGAAAAGCTGCGCCTGGCTCACCAACTCGACGGTCTGGGTGTGGACGTGATCGAGGCCGGGTTTCCCATCGCCTCCGACGGCGACTTCGAGGGAGTGAAGGCGATTGCGGCGGTGGTGCGGCGTCCGGTGATTGCGGGTCTGGCACGCGCTTGCCGTCCCGACATCGAACGCGCCTGGGAAGCTCTGAAAGACGCAGCTCATCCCCGTATCCACGTGTTCCTGGCAACCTCTGATATTCATCTGCAATACAAGCTGCGTATCACGCGCGACCAATGCGTGTCGCAGGCCCGCGACGCTGTTCGCCTGGCCAAGTCGCTTTGTGACGACGTCGAATTTTCACCGGAAGATGCGACTCGCACCGATCCCGAATTTCTCTGCAGCGTATTGGAGGCGGTGGTCGAAGCGGGCGCGACCACGCTGAATATTCCCGACACGGTCGGCTACACCGTGCCCTCCGAATTCGGCGAACTGATCACGACCATCCGCAAACAGGTGAAGGGGATCGAGAAAGTCACGATTTCCGCGCACTGCCACAACGATCTGGGAATGGCGGTGGCGAACGCTCTGGCCGCCGTGGCCGCCGGAGCGCGCCAGGTGGAATGCACGATCAATGGCATCGGGGAGCGCGCCGGCAACGCTTCGCTGGAAGAGATCGTGATGGCGATGCGGACGCGCCCGGACCAGTATCCCTATGACACCGGCGTGGCCAGCGAGCAGATTTTCGCCGCCAGTCAGATGTTAAGCGAGATCACCGGCGTAGCGGTGCAGCCGAACAAGGCGATTATTGGCCGCAATGCCTTCGCCCACGAAGCCGGCATCCACCAGGATGGAATGCTGAAGAATCCCCTGACCTACGAAATCATGACGCCCAAGTCGGTCGGAGTGCCGGATTCGAAGCTGGTTCTGGGCAAGCATTCGGGCCGTCACGCGCTGGGCATGCGCTGCGAACAACTGGGCTATCAGTTCGACCGGCGTGCGCTCGACGATATCTACCGCCGCTTTGTCCGTCTGGCCGACAAGATCAAGCATGTGGAAGATCATCACCTGCTGGAATTGATTCGCGACACGCACAAACCGGCAGCTTCGGCTACACCGTTAATCGAACCTCTTCCCGCAGCGAAAACAGCCGCCGCGAATGCTCCCGCCGAACACCTGCCCACGCCGCAAGCGCCCGAGCCTGAGCCACATCGGCCGTTCCCGGTGGTACCCTCGACGAATGCCTTCGGAGTACCGCTGCCGTCTCACGGCGATCCCCACCACGAGCAGCAGCAGCAGGAAGATTATTTGTGGGGCGTGTAGGGGAATTGAGAAATTGGGTAATTTTGTAATTGGGTAATTTTGTAATTGGTAATTCAGAGAGCCAGAACTGGTTTCACAGATAGGTTTTGGGTAGGGCCCGGCTTCAGCCGGGCCGGCAAAAGGCCGTATAAACGAGGGGCTTTAGCCCCTGAGGGCCAGAGCTAGCCTCTTCCGGCAGCAATCTTCCCGCTCAAGAGATAGAATCAGCAGGTTTTCAATTACTCAATTACCAAATTTCCCAATTACCAAGTTCTCTCCATGCTTCTAAATCTCACCATCCTCCCTGGCGACGGCATCGGCCCCGAAGTGACCGAACAGGCCGTGCTCGTCCTCGAAACCGTGGCTGATGCCTTCGGCCACCAGATACAACTCCAGCGCAAGCCCATTGGCGGAGCGGCTCTCACGGCGGCGAACGATCCGCTGCCCGCGGATACCTTGCAGGCCTGCCTGGCATCGTCGGCCGTGCTATTGGGAGCAGTCGGCAGCCCAGCTTTCGATCACAACCCAGGCCATCTTCGACCCGAGGCGGGACTGCTCCGTCTCCGGCGCGAGTTGGGTGCATACGCCAATCTGCGTCCTGCCGTTTTCTTTCCTGCGCTTGAGGATTGCTCTCCTCTGCGGCCGGAAATCGTGCGCGGAACCGACATCCTGATCGTGCGCGAGTTGCTGGGGGGCCTGTATTTCGGGCAGCCGCGGTCCATTTCAGGGACCTCGGAAGCGGGAAATCCGGGCTCGCGGGCCGCTGTCAACACGATGCGCTACGGCGAAGCGGAAATCGAGCGCATTGCCCGCGTAGCTTTCGATCTTGCCATGAAGCGACGGCACAAGGTCCTCTCCGTGGACAAGGCCAATGTGCTGGAGTGTTCGCGGCTCTGGCGGGAGGTTGTAACCCGCATCGGGAAGGATTATCCCGAGGTAAAGCTTGGGCACCAATATGTGGATTCGGCCGCCATGTTGCTGGTGCAGCGGCCAACGGATTTTGACGTGGTGCTCACGGAGAATATGTTTGGCGACATTCTCTCGGATCAGGCGGGCGGGGTCGTGGGCTCGCTTGGCCTGCTGGCTTCGGCGAGCGTGGGAGGGCCGGTCGGACTGTATGAGCCGGTACACGGCTCAGCCCCCGACATCGCGGGAAAAGGAATTGCCAATCCGCTGGGCGCGATTCTGTCGGCTGCGATGCTCCTGCGGCACTCGTTCAAGCTGGAGGCGGAAGCGGCTTGTATCGAGCATGCTGTTTCGACAGTCCTTTCTCAGGGCGCCCGCACGGCGGATCTCGCCGGCAAGGCGCACCCCGCGATCTCAACTGCTGAGATGGGACGCCGGGTGGTGGAGGCGGCGAAGGCCTCGCCCATTCCAGCAGACCAGGCGGAAAGATCAGCCTGAGGCGTGCGGATTGCTACGGCTTTGAAAGGGCGCGGCTTTCAGCCGCGCCGACAAAGGCAAGAACAAGTCCGGCTTTAGCCGCTGGGCTGAGTTCGCAAACATCCTGTTGGAAAAGAAGATGGTATCGCGTCTGTTCCCAGGGGCTAAAGCCCCGATTTTCAGGCGCGCCACGACGGCGCGGCTAGAAGCCGCGCCCTTTCAAAGCAGCTTCATGAAATGGGAGATCTAGAATGCTGCTGCGGCGGCGCTTACGCTGGGATGCAGGGCGACCAACTTATCCACGCTGGACAGCCGCAATACCTGGTCGATATGTCCGACGGCGCCGGCCACCCGCAGTTCTCCACCGGCATTCTTGACATGCGCGGCTGACATCACGATGATTCCTACTCCCGTGCTGTCGATGCGGGTCACGCCGGTCAGGTCGAAGATGATCTTTTTCTGCTGCTCCCGTACCAGGTTCTCAGTGGCCCATTCCAGTTGCTTGCTCTCCCGCCCCAGCGTGATTCTTCCGGCGATTTCGAGCACCACAACGTCGGGTTCCACGCGTTTGGTCTGAATTTCCAGCATAGTTAGGCCTCAGGGGGAAAATTGAGAACAGCAGTTCACTAAAAACAGCGGTTCGTTGACAACCCCAGCTAACCTGAACCCCACGGCGAACGGACAGAAACCGGCCCCGCCCGGAACCGAGGGGGGAGGGCGGTCCGATTGAATCCGGCAACTATATACCAAGATGTCGCGAAGTCAAGTCTAGCAAACTGTAACAGTACCGGTTTTTCACCACAGAGTCACAGAGAAAGCCTCGAACCTAATAAGAATCAGACAGGGAGCGTTCGCAAAGCAGTTGCTTTTCTCTGTGACTCTGTGACTCTGTGGTGAAAA
>Ga0209039_10004046_pt1 | contig 10971 bp, 12 predicted proteins | sample BogFormECP12_OM1_FD_188238 | JGI IMG/M metagenome (GOLD analysis project Ga0209039, IMG submission 188238) | Bog forest soil microbial communities from Calvert Island, British Columbia, Canada - ECP12_OM1 (SPAdes) (version 2) | ecosystem: Environmental > Aquatic > Freshwater > Wetlands > Bog ... | reverse complement strand
GCGGGACAAAAATCTAAGTGCCGCGTCTGGTGTCGCTTACGAGAAATTGGGAGCCGTTTTTTCTTCTTTAGTTGCACCCACACCTGCACCCACGCCTATGACTCCCGAATGCATGGCAACCGGAGCGAATTGAGGTTTGTTGAGGTAGCCGATCCGCTGTCACTTTCTAAAAGCCGGGATTTAATGCTCCCGACGTTTATTTTGTGATAGGCTCTTCGCCACCTACCGACGGAGCTCGTCCTTCCAGACGACGCAAAAAATAATAATCGCCAGGTCCACAGACGGAGGAATCCAGGACTACGCAAGGGAGGACTCCATGACCCAAACCGGTGCTACACGGGCAGCTGACAAGAATGCGATTCGTCCGTTTCATGTGAATGTTTCGGAAGCGGAACTTACTGAATTGCGCAGGCGCATCAACACGACAAAGTGGCCTGAACGAGAAACGGTTTCAGATGCATCCCAAGGCGTGCAGCTAGCGACGATCCAGGCGCTCGCGCGCTATTGGGCGGCAGATTATGACTGGCGCAAGATCGAAGCAAAGATGAACGCCCTGCCGCAGTTCATCACCGAGATTGATGGGCTGGACATTCACTTCATTCACGTCCGTTCAAAACACGAAAATGCGTTGCCGCTGATCGTTACACACGGATGGCCCGGCTCGATCATCGAACAGATGAAGATCATTGATCCGCTGACCAATCCCACGGCGCATGGCGGCAGCGCATCCGATGCGTTCCATGTCGTGATTCCGTCGATGCCGGGCTACGGGTTTTCCGGCAGGCCGACAACCACGGGCTGGGACCCCGCCCACATCGCACGCGCCTGGGTGGTGCTGATGAAGCGCCTCGGCTACACGAAATTCGCGGCGCAAGGCGGCGATTGGGGTGCGATCATCACCGAGCTAATGGGCGTGCAGGCGCCACCGGAACTGCTGGGCATTCACACCAACATGGCTAACGTGATTCCACTCGACATCGACAAGCTGGCCTTTTCCGGCGCGCCGGCGCCGGCGAATCTCTCCGCCGACGAGAAGCTCGCTTACGAGCGGCTGAGTTTCGTCTATGCGAAGGGTATCGGCTACGGCTTCCAGATGGGGTTGAGACCGCAGACGCTGTACGGAATAGCGGATTCGCCGGTCGGCCTAGCGGCCTATTTTCTCGACCACGATGCGCGCAGCTACGAGATGATTGCACGTGTCTTTGCCGGAGGGAGCGAAGGCCTCACACGAGACGACGTCCTCGACAATATCACGCTCACCTGGTTGACGAATACGGCGCTCTCAGGGGCCCGTCTCTATTGGGAGAACAAGGGGGCGTCGTTCTTCGCCGTCAAAGGCGTCGTGGTCCCGACGGCCGTGAGCGTCTTCCCTGACGAACTCTATCCAGCCCCGCGGAGCTGGGCAGAGCGGGCGTATCCCAAACTGATTCATTACAACAAGCTGGATAAGGGCGGCCACTTTGCGGCCTGGGAACAGCCGCAACTTTTCTCTGAGGAGGTTCGCGCCGGGTTCAGATCGCTGCGTTAGTTAGAGGGGAGGGCGGCGCCCACAATGTGGGCGCCGCCCTCCCAGAGGAGCCTGGGCGTGGCAAATTCAGGGAGAACAGTGATTGTGACCGGGGGCTCGCAAGGCATCGGAGCAGGTGTTGTGAAGGCCTTTCTGGATCGCGGTTACAACGTGGTGGCGAATTCGCGAAACATCAGCAAGGCCGGCGCGTTCGAGGCTTCAGACAAGCTCGCGTTGGTGGACGGAAACATCGCCGAAGCTGCCACCGCGGCCAAAATCGCCGAAGCCGCCAAGGGCAAATTCGGATCGATCGACGCGCTCGTCAACACTGCCGGCATATTTTTTTCAAAGCACTTCACGGATTACACGATCGACGATCTGCGCTCTCTCATTTCCGTTAACATCGAAGGTTTTCTCTTTATCAGCCAGCTCGCGATCAAGCAGATGCTGGCTCAGAAGACCGGCGGAAGCATCGTGAATATCACAACGACGATGGTGGATCACCCGATCGCGGGAATAAACTCCGCGGTTCCTATGATCACGAAAGGCGGCCTGGAGGCCGTGACGCGGAGCCTGGCGATGGAATACGCGAAAGAGGGCATACGGGTGAACGCCGTCGCGCCGGGAATTGTGGATACGCCCATGCACAAGGATGACCCGAGGGACTTTCTAAGGACGCTGCAACCGATGGGACAGATTTCCAGGGTGAAAGACATCGTGGACGCGATCGTCTATCTGACAGAAGCCGGTCAGGTGACCGGGGAGGTGCTACACGTGGACGGCGGTGCGCACGTGGGCAAATGGTAGCCCGCGAAAGCGCTCGGCCTGCCAGCGCCGAGCAGCGATTGAAAGAACTTGGCATCGAGCTTCCGGCACCGCCCGAGCCATTCGGCACCTACGTGGAAGCGGTGCAAACGGGCAACCTGCTTTTTCTGAGCGGGATGCTTCCCACGGAAGGGCACGGGGCGAAATTCATTGGGCGTGTCGGCGCGGGGCTCGACGTGGAAGCGGGACGCAAAGCGGCGCACCTCGCGGCGCTGAACGTCCTGGCTGTCGCTCGGAAGCATTTGGGATCGCTCGACAAAGTGACGCGGATCGTGCGGCTCGGCGTGTCGGTGGCTACTTCGGGCGATGTCCGCGAGCAGCCGAAAGTCGCTGACGCGGCTTCGGAGTTGCTGCAAGACGTGTTCGGAAAAGACAAGAGCCCCTGCCGCTTGGTGTATGGGGTCGCAAGCCTCCCGCTTGGTACGCCCGTCGAGCTGGAAATTATTTTCGAGGTGGCGGGATAAGGGTGCGGCGGAGAATGTTTGCTCGCATCGCCAGTAACAGTAAGTGCTTGTGAACAACGACTGAAAATTCAAAGGAGGATATATGGCAACGACAAGAGTGGCAGTTGCACCGATGAAAGCGGCGCAGATTTCCAGGGCGGGAGGCGATTTCGAGATTGTCGAGCGCGAGATCCCCAAGCCGGGTGTGGGACACGTGCTCATCAAGGTGCAGGCCTGTGGCGTGTGTCACAGCGACGTGCTCACGAAGGACGGCGTTTGGCCAGGAATCCAATATCCTCGCGTTCCAGGACACGAAATCGCAGGAATCATCGACGAACTGGGTGCCGGCGTTTCCGAGTGGGAGAGCGGTCAGCGCGTGGGCGTCGGTTGGCACGGCGGCCACGACGGCACGTGTCGCCAGTGTCGGCGCGGAGATTTTAACAACTGCCGGAATCTGAAAGTCCCCGGTATCAGCTATGACGGTGGGTATCAGCAATACATGCTGGCTCCAGTAGAGGCTTTAGTCGCGATACCGGAAAGCCTAAGTGACGCGGAGGCAGCGCCGTTGCTCTGCGCCGGAATTACCACTTACAACTCACTTCGGCACAGCGGTGCACTCCCGGGCGACCTGGTTGCGGTACAGGGTATCGGCGGTCTGGGTCACCTTGGGATTCAGTTCGCAAACAAGTTTGGTTATAAGGTCGCTGCGATCGGGCGCGGCTCCGAAAACGCGGCGCTCGCGACGAAATTCGGTGCGAGCGTGTATATCGACAGCAAATCGACGAATGCAGCAAAGGAGTTGCAAAAACTGGGAGGCGCACAGGTAATTCTGGCGACAGCCCCAAGTTCAAAAGCCATGTCTGCGCTGATCGATGGTCTGGCGCCGAACGGCAAACTCATGGTGGTGGGTGTCTCTTTTGATCCCCTTGAAGTAACGCCGTTACAGCTCATCAGCGGAGTTCGAACCATTCAAGGATGGTCCACGGGCACACCGGCCGATTCCGAGGATATGCTGCAATTCGCCGAGCTAACTGGCGTGCGTCCCATGATTGAAACCTACCCGCTCGAAAAGGCGGCGGAGGCCTACGCACGGATGATGAGCGGCAACGCACAATTCCGGGTCGTTCTGACGATGTGAAGTTGGCCAAGAATCCAATCCGCCCAATAACTCGTTCGCAAAATCCTCAATTTAAATATCTGAAAGGAGTCCATGATGCCGCAACCCGAACAAGCTAGAGAATTCGTCACGACCCATTTCGATAAAGTGATCTATACCGCCAAGGCCCATACCACGGGGGGTAGGGATAACGGAGCTTCCCGCACCGACGACGGACGACTGGACATCCGGCTATCGTTGCCAGGCGCCCCGGGAACAGGCACCAACCCTGAAGAGTTGTTCGCCGTGGGCTGGTCGGCCTGCTTCCTCTCGGCGATTAAGCTGCTGGCAGGAAAGAAAAAGATCACGCTCCCAGATGAAGTGGCCATCGACGTCGAAGTGGATCTGGGCATAACTCATGGCGTTCACGGTCTGGCGGCGCGTCTCCATGTCAGCCTGCCAGGCATGGACCGCCAGACCGCCCAGGTTTTGGCAGATGACGCGCACAATGTGTGTCCCTATTCCCGCGCCACGCACGGCAACATCAACGTCACCACGAATGTTGTTGCCTAGCACTGCTCTTGCAAATAGTGATCCCATGAGGGAAGTGTTTCCTCCTTCCTGCGGCGGGAATATGATGGGCGCGTTTGAACATGATACCGAAGCAGTCACGCGGTCCCCGGCGCTCCGTGCTGGCGTTGCTGTCTTAAATGCAAATGGGGGGAAATAAAATGTCTGAAGAGATCATCAATAATCGCCGCCGCTTTCTTGGTACTACAGCCATGACGATTGCCGCCGCCCATCTCGGCATGATCAGGGCTGCGAAAGCACAGTCCAACACGACAAGACCGCCAGACCTGCCAGAGATTAAGCGGGGGACGAACACGTCGTTCGGCCCGCTGAAGCAGATCGCTGCCGGACTCCTGAATGTTGGATACGCTGAGGCCGGCTCCGCCAATGGTCCCGCAGTAGTTCTTCTGCACGGCTGGCCCTACGACATTCACAGCTTTGTGGATGTCGCCCCCTTGTTGGCAGATGCGGGCTATAGAGTGATCGTCCCGTATCTGCGCGGTTATGGCACGACGCGCTTTCTTTCCAGCGACACGGTCCGCAATGGCCAGCCGTCGCTCGTTGCTCTCGATATCATCGCTTTGATGGATGCGCTTAAGATCCAGAAGGCGACTATCGGAGGTTTTGATTGGGGCGCACGGACGGCCAATATCATCGCGGCTCTTTGGCCGGAGCGCTGCAAGGCCATGGTGTCCGTGAGCGGGTATCTGATCGGGAGCCAGGAATCCGGCAAGACCCCATTGCCGCCAAACGCTGAGCTCCAATGGTGGTATCAATATTACTTCGCCACCGAACGCGGTCGAATCGGCTACGACAAATACCGGCAAGACTTTGCGAAGCTGATCTGGCAGATCGCATCCCCTAAGTGGAACTTCGACGATGCCACGTTCGATCGCACGGCAGCGTCCTTTGAAAACCCGGATCACGTCGCCATCGTCATCCATAACTATCGCTGGCGGCTCGCCCTGGCTAAGGGCGAGCCGAAGTATGACGATCTGGAAAAGCGGCTTGCCGAAGGCCCGGTCATCACCGTACCCACCATTACCCTTGAAGGTGACGCCAATGGCGCACCACACCCGGACCCGAGTTCATATGCCAAGAAATTCTCGGGCAGATATGCGCACCGGACCATCAACGGCGGCATCGGACACAACCTGCCGCAAGAAGCTCCGCAGGCATTTGCCAAGGCCATCGTTGATGTCGACGCTTTCAGCAGAAGCTAGTTGGGGTCGCAAACTGGATTGTCGCTTCACGAATCGGGGACTCTCGGGCCAGATCGAATTGGTTGCGTTCGCGACGAAAGGAAGGCGTATGTCGAGACTTCTAGATATCTATGCAGCACTTGGCTGGCGGGCTGGAATCATCGTCACTGTCCTACTGGCAGGGGCGGCATTTACGTCTGCTCAGACCGCCAGGGAGGTGCTTGGAGCGGCGGCCATCGTACCGCTTCAAAGTGAGCCACCCGCAAAGGTCATCGTCGATCCTCCTCTGGCCGAACCACTTTCGCACGGCCAGGTGGTGATTCAATATCGCACTGAGAATCTACACATCGTGCCGGTGTTCGGGCCTGCTGCCCTCGCCGTATCTCCCCGTATCGGACATGTTCATGTGACCGTCGATGACGCCACCTGGGTCTGGGCTGATGCGAGCGGACAAGCGCTGGACGTCGTGGGTCTGCGACCTGGACCACATAAAATCCTGATCCAACTCGAGACTGCGAACCATCAACTGCTCGATCAAGGCACCGTCAAGTTCACGGTGCCCGACGTTCGGGCCGCCGCGTCAGCTGCCGCGCAAACCTCCAACGAAACAGGCGGAGCGGCGGCTGTCCAGCCTCTCCAGAACGAACCATCGGCGAAGATCATTATCGATTCGCCCCTTGCCGAGCCTCTTTCGCGCGGCGTTGCGTTCATTACATATCGCACGGAAAATCTGCAGATCGTGCCGGTGTTCGGGCCCGCCGCGCTTGCCGTGTCTCCCCGGGTTGGGCACATCCATGTGACGGTGGATGACGCCACGTGGCACTGGGCAGACGCAAGCGGCAATCCGGTTATTATCCAGGGCCTTGCGCCCGGGCGGCACAAGATCCTGATCCAACTGGTGAATGCCAACCACCAACCAATAGATCAAGGTACGGTGCAGGTCACGGTGCCTCCCGCGAAGCCCCGACCGGAGGCGCACTAGCGATCGGAGTTTTCGTTATGAAGAATCTTGTCTTTTGGATTAGCGCAGCAATCCTCCTCTGCGGGGTCGTCGCGATTGCATCAAGAGCAGGAGACGAGGGTCCCATGCCTGACTTGGGCGGGGCCACCGGCTGGCTGAATTCAGCTCCCTTAAGCCGCAAGTCGCTGCGCGGAAAGGTTGTGCTCGTTAATTTCTGGACTTACACCTGCATCAACTCCATTCGACCGTTGCCATACTTGAGGAATTGGGCGACAAAATATCACGATGCCGGTTTGGTAGTGATCGGTGTGCACACGCCGGAGTTTTCGTTCGAGCACGAACCTGTAAACGTGCAAAATGCCGTACGCAATTTGAACGTCACTTTTCCTGTCGCCATTGACAGCGAGCAACGGGTCTGGCAATCGTTTAGCAACCAATATTGGCCCGCCCAGTATCTCGTCGACGCCAATGGGCGAATCCGCTACCACCACTTTGGGGAAGGCGACTATGGCGACATCGAGCGCGTCATCCAGGAACTATTGAAGGAAAACGGGGCAACTGGCCTCGCTTCTGACACGACCAGCGTATCCGCTGTTGGAATAGAGGCTGCTCCCGATTGGACGGATGGGCGATCTCCCGAAACTTATATCGGATATCGCCAGGCCCAGAATTTTGCCTCGTCTGAAAAAGTACATAAGGATTCGGTGGAGGTATACAGCGCACCCGCGAAACCCTCGTTAAACCATTGGGGATTGAGCGGCTCGTGGAACGTCAATGCCGAAAGCGCAGTGCTTCAGGCGGTGCCTGGAAAGATCGTGTTCCGGTTCCACAGCCGCGACCTGCACTTGATATTAGCTCCGACGAAGGACGGTAAACCCGTTCGCTTTAAGGTGACATTGGACGAGGCCGCCCTTGGCGAAAATCACGGCGTTGACACTGCCCCGGACGGCTCCGGCGAAATTCGGGAGCCCCGGCTGTACCAGCTCATCCGGCAAAAAGGTTCAATCGTAGACCGAACCTTCGAGATTGAATTCCTCGATCCAGGCGTTCACGCCCTTGACTTCACGTTTGGTTAGAAACTTCGAGCAACAAAATTATCGGGCACTCTGCTCGATTGCAAAGGAGACAAAATGAAACAACCCAGGAGGCAGCCGTGAGCATTAAAGAAGCCCGTAGTAGCGAGGCGGCCAGCGGCGTCAGCGTCGGGAGGGTCGACTTAAAGCTCGAGGTCGTCGTCATCCCCGTCTCGGATGTTGACCGCGCGACCGCAGGCCGTCGGGTATGGCCAGGCGGACTCCCCTGCCGGCCTCGCGGCGTGGATTCTCGTGCATCCAGGCTTCGCACATTAAATGTACGGCGACGATCGCGAAAAAACACCGACGAAAGACGACGTGCTGGACAACATCACGCTGTACTGGCTGACGAACACCGCAGCCTCGTCAGCACGGCTGTACTGGGAGAACGGCGGACGAAACGTTGTTAGTGCTGCGGCGCAGAAGACAGGCGAGATCTCGCTGCCGGTGGCCATCACGGTATTCCCGGAGGACGTCTATCGCCCCCCGGAGACATGAGCCCGGCGCGCCTATGGCAACCTGGTCTACTTCCACGAGGTCGACAGGGGCGGACACTTTGCGGCGTGGGAGCAGCCCGAACTCTTTTCGGCCGAGCTCCGTGCTGCGTTCTGATCACTTCGAGAGGCGCATTAATCACCCGCACAACCATCATTACGTATGGATTCGCTTACGCATATTTGAAGGACAAAAGGAGGTCCACATGAAAACGGCTCGAAGCATGGCAGTAGCGGTGTTGATCGTTGGAAGCGGTTTGGCGCTGCACGTAGCGCGGCCGCAGCAGCCTGGAATCAAGCGCACCGATCTCAAGCGGCACGATCTCAGCGTCCCCGGACGCGAGGTCGTCCAAGCGCGCGTGGAGTTCGACCCGGGAGTGCAGTTCTCCAAGCACTGGCATCCGGGCGAAGAGATCATCTATGTCCTCGAAGGCTCGCTGGAGTATCAGGTCGAGGGCAAGCCGCCGGTGACGCTCAAGGCCGACGACGTCTTGTTCATCCCGGCCGGAACGATTCACACGGCGAAAAACGTCGGCAGTGGCAACGGGGTGGAGCTCGCCACGTATGTCGTCGAAAAAGGGAAGCCGCTCGTCGTGGTGGTCAAGTGAGCCCCAAAATCTGACCTTCGATTCAGGTGAACGCATAGGAGGGGAGAATATGGCGAATCTGAATTTTGACAAAGGAATCACTGCACTCCTCGTCATCGATCCCTATAACGATTTCATTTCCGAGGGAGGCAAAGTATGGGGTCGCCTGAAGGCCATCGGAGAAGCAAATAATTGTGTTCCCCATATGTTGCAGATCTTGACTGCTGTGCGGAAGGCGGGACTTCGCGTGTTCTACGCGCTACATCATCGATACCGCCCAGGCGACTACGAAACCTGGAAGTACATTGCTCCGATTCAGATGGCAGCGTGGTCGCGAAAGACCGTCGAAGACGGAACGTGGGGTGGCGGGATCCGCCCTGAATTCGCACCTCAGCCAGGCGACATCGTGGCTCAGGGGCATTGGTGCTCCAGTGGCTTTGCAAATACTGATTTGGACTTGCAGCTTAAAAAGCATGGCATTCACCAACTCATCGTCACCGGACTCTTGGCACATACATGTGTGGAGTCAACCGTTCGCTTTGCCGCTGAGCTTAGCTACGAAGTCACGATATTAAAAGACGCTACCGCTGATTACTCGGATGAGGAGATGCACGCTGCTCTCGACGTCAATATCCCGAACTACGCTAGTGCCATTGTGACCACAGATGAAGTCGTCGAGGCCCTTTCATTTCACGTTCGGCTGACGCAGAGCGCTTCGAAGGCGTGACTGCGGAGGGCGAAGAGTGGTGCTCAAGAATTTGGAAGGAGGAAGCCTTATGAACCGGATCGCTTTCGTGCTGGTTGCAGCTGTAGCGCTGGGCGGCGTGGTCGCCTACATGGGCCCCGCATCAAGACACGCTGATGAAGAGGCCGTTCCGATCTTCGGAGTCAAAATTCCCCCGGATACCGCGACTGGAGGTTGATCTCCGTGGCCTACGAAGAGGGCAACCTCAACGATCTGCGCGCCATTCTGGGCAACAATGTGGCGATTAAGGCCTACCGGGAAGGGAACCGTCCGTTCCCGGACGGCACCATCATTGCCCGGCTAGCCTGGAGTTACGTCCCGTTGGAGGAGAGCGAAAAAGCCTTTGGCCGTCTCCAATCTTTCGTGGCCGGGCCACCCAAGAACGGGTTCAGTTCATGGTCAAGGACTCAAGAAAATGCGCCTCGACCGGCGGCTTGGGGTTCGCTCAATTTAACGACGGGAAACCCGCCGACGAGGCGGCGCACAACACCTGCTTTTCCTGCAACGGGGCCGTCAAAGCTCGCGACTTTGTCTTCGCCCGTTACGCACCTTAGGACCGAGAACCAAATCATTAATATGTCGCGTAGGCAGCGGCTCGTTTGGGGATCCCGGAAGCAAGACATCAAAAAAAAGGAGAACATCACATGGCGACAATTACGACGAAAGATGGGACGCAGATTTACTACAAGGACTGGGGCAAAGGACAGCCCATCGTGTTTAGCCACGGTTGGCCGCTGTCGGCCGATGATTGGGACACGCAGATGCTGTTCTTCCTCGATAAGGGGTTCCGCGTGATCGCGCACGACCGGCGCGGCCATGGCCGCTCCACCCAGACCGCCGGCGGCCATGACATGGATCATTACGCGGACGACCTGGCGGCACTGACCGCACATCTCGACCTCAAGGATGCGGTGCATGTCGGCCATTCGACCGGGGGCGGCGAAGTGGTGCACTACCTGGCGCGCCACGCCGAAAACCGGGTGGCAAAAGCGGCGATCATCAGTGCGGTGCCACCCCTGATGGTAAAGTCTGCGGCTAATCCTGGCGGGCTGCCAAAAGAGGTCTTTGACGGGCTTCAGGCGCAACTCGCCGCCAACCGAGCCCAGTTCTATTACGATTTGCCGGCTGGACCATTCTATGGTTTTAATCGCCCTGGTGCGAAATCCTCTCAGGCGGTGATCTGGAATTGGTGGCGCCAAGGGATGATGGGAGGCGCTAAGGCGCATTATGATGGCATCGTCGCCTTCTCCCAGACGGATTTCACCGAAGATCTGAAGAAGATCACGGTGCCGGTCCTGGTGATGCACGGCGATGATGACCAGATCGTGCCTTATGCCGATTCGGGGCCGCTGTCGGCAAAGTTGCTGAAGAATGGCGCATTGAAAACCTACCAGGGCTTTCCGCACGGCATGCCCACGACCGAGGCTGATACCATTAACGCCGACCTGCTGACCTTCCTGAAAGCGTA
>Ga0209039_10004044_pt1 | contig 10979 bp, 8 predicted proteins | sample BogFormECP12_OM1_FD_188238 | JGI IMG/M metagenome (GOLD analysis project Ga0209039, IMG submission 188238) | Bog forest soil microbial communities from Calvert Island, British Columbia, Canada - ECP12_OM1 (SPAdes) (version 2) | ecosystem: Environmental > Aquatic > Freshwater > Wetlands > Bog ... | reverse complement strand
GTGGTGAAACCTTCGAAATCACAAAAGGAGATGAATCAAAATGAGCAATGTTAAAGCTGGGGAGAAAATCCTCGGAATAGATTTGGGAACTACTAATTCGGCCGCGGCTATTTATGAGAATGGACGAGCCACGGTGATACCAAGTGCAGAAGGCCCCACGATGGCAGGAAAAATGTTTCCTTCAGTCGTGGCCTTCACGAAAGACGGTCAATTGTTAGTGGGTGAATCGGCCAAGAGACAGGCCACCGCGAATCCAGAAGGAACTATTTATGAGATTAAGAGAAAGATGGGAACGGACTACAAGGTCACCGTTTATGGGAAGGAATACACGCCTCAACAAATATCCGCGTTCATTCTGCAAAAAATAAAAAAGGACGCTGAAACCTATCTGGCCACAACATTGAGAAAAGCCGTCATCACTGTGCCCGCACACTTCAATGACAACCAACGCCAAGCCACGAAAGACGCAGGAGAAATAGCAGGCTTCGAAGTCGCAAGAATAATCAACGAGCCTACGGCGGCTTGCTTAGCCTATGGTGTCGACAAAGTCGAGAAGGAGATGAAGATTCTCGTCTTCAGTTTTGGCGGCGGCACTCACGACGTCACGGTCATGGATTTCGGCAAAGGAGTCTTCGAAGTCCTGTCAACAAGCGGCGATACGCAGATTGGCGGGACGGACCTGGACAAGGCAGTTGTGGATTATCTCGTTGATGAATTCAAGAGGCAAACAGGAGTCAACCTTTCAACTGATAGAACTGCTATGGGCAGATTGAAGGAAGCTGCGGAAAAGGCGAAGATTGAACTGTCGACGTTGATGTCAACGGATATTGATTTGCCTTTCTTGTATAATGATGCTTCAGGACCGAAACATCTGCACATCACTTTGACCCGTACGAAACTTGAGGGACTTGCCCAACCCATTGTGCAGAAAACAGAACGCGCAATAGTCAAGGCTCTTGAAGATGCAAAGCTGACACCAAAAGAAGTGGACAAAATAATACTTATCGGGGGCATGACAAGGATGCCCCTCGTTCAGAGGTTTGTGGAGCAAATAATGGGCAAACCAGCAGAGAGAGGCGTAGATCCAATGGAATGCGTCGCAGTGGGCGCAGCAATACAAGCTGCGGTTCTGACCGGCGAAGTCAAAGACTTGCTGCTTCTCGACGTCACACCTCTTTCATTGGGCGTTGAAACCCTCGGCCACGTTTCCACGAGGATACTCGAAAAGAACACCACTATACCGACGCGAAGAAGTCAAATATTTACTACAGCTGCAGATTTTCAGACCGCGGTCACGATTCACGTGCTCCAAGGAGAACGAGCCATGTCGACTGATAACGTTTCCCTCGGCATGTTCAACCTTGAAGGCATACCGCCAGCTCCAAGAGGTGTCCCACAAATAGAGGTCACTTTTGACATAGACGCCAACGGAATACTCAACGTCACAGCCAAAGACCTAGGCACAGGAAAAGAGGCAAAAATAACCATCACGGCCTCGACAAAGCTGTCGAAGGAAGAGAAAGAGAAACTCATAAGAGAATCTGAACAGTTCTCCGAACAGGACAAAAAGAAACGCGAAGAAGCTGAGTTGAGAAACAATGCCGACAGCCTCATGTACACGGCTGAAAAAACCAAGAAGGATCTAGGAGACAAAATCTCACAAGACCAGAAAACCAAGATAGACGCAGCCGTTTCCTCATTGAGAGAAGCCTTAAGCAACAACGACCTTGACAAAATCAAAGCGATGTCTGATGAGCTCACAAAAATACTTCAGGAAGTAGGAACAGCTGTCTATCAACAGGCATCCGCACAGCAACAAGCTCAACAGCAACAACAGCAGCAGCCTCCGCCGGGCGAAGGCGAACCGCAACCTGATGGCAGCAAGGTCGTAGATTCAGAAGATTATAAGGTGAAGTGACCTCTTCATACGGTCTGTTGCAGGCATTCTAAATCTTTGATTCGATGGTAGAACGATGGCAAGCAAGAGAGATTACTACGAAGTCCTCGGCGTTCAAAGAACAGCTTCTGTGGACGAGATTAAAGACGCTTACAGAAAGCTGGCTATGCAGTACCATCCCGACCGCAACAAGGCACCAGACGCTGAAGAGAAATTCAAAGAAATATCCGAAGCATATGCTGTGTTGTCAGATACTGAGAAACGAAGACAATACGATACTTTGGGCCACCAAGGATTCGATCAACGGTACACGAGAGAAGACATCTTCAGAGGAGCAGACTTCGATTCTATCTTCAGGGATATAGGTTTCAATTTCGGCTTCGGAGACCTGTTCAGCAACATCTTCGGCCAAAGAGACTTTGAAGAAAGAACCACAAGAGGCAGAGACCTTGGCTATGACTTAGAGATAACATTAGAAGATGCTGCACATGGAACACAGAAGGAAATTGCGTTTAGGAGAGTCGAAAAATGCGACCTATGCGGAGGCTCGGGAGCAGCTCCGGGAACTTCGCCGAGAGTTTGCCCCAACTGCAAAGGGTCAGGAAGAATTCAGAGAGTCAACAGAAGCAGTTTCGGAACATTCGTCCAAGTCGTCCCATGTCCAACGTGCAGAGGAAAAGGCAAGATAATAGACTCACCGTGTTCAAGATGCCGAGGCACAAGCTTGATACGGAAAGACAGAAACATCACCGTTAAAGTGCCTCCAGGCATCGACGAAGGATATCAATTGAGACTTCAAGGGCAAGGCGAGATGTCCCCCGAAAGCGACGCTCCCGGAGATCTCTACGTGATCATCCACGTGGCAGCTCACCCCAGTTTTAGAAGAGACGAAGACAACTTGCTGTACAACCTCAAAATAGGTTTCCCACAGTTAGCCCTAGGCGCAAAGGTTTCGGTCCCAACTCTTGACGGCAACGTCGACGTAGATATTCCCGAGGGAACGCAGCCGGGAGAAACGATTAGATTGAAAGGCAAAGGCATGCCGAGATTCAGAGGATACGGAAGAGGCGACCTCTTAGTACAGATCGAAGTCGTGGTGCCTCAAAAATTGACTAATCAGCAAAGAGCTTTGCTCGAACAACTGGCCAAAGAGTTCGGTCAAGACGTACGTCCGAAAAGCCATAGACTATTTTTCTAGACACGTTCTTCCCCTGTGCGGCAACGCAAAAAACTATCACTTTAAAAACGTATATTACGCAGCCTATCTTTCGATAACCCAGCAAATAGGGTCGATGATTGGAAAGAGTCACCTTTCAAAATAGGGAGTCGCTGGAAATGAAAGAACTACGCGTCAGCAAAGTCTCTTTCGATGATAAACGTCTATCGCAAGACGTTTACGACTATGTTTTCTCTCGTCAAAACTCAGATGGAGGGTACACGTTCGTCCAAGAAAATGATTCCAATGCCCAAGATACGTACTATGGAGTCGCGATCTTGAAGCTCTTGGGTGTGCAGTTTCCCAACGCTGACAGGACGAGACAATGGCTGCACAGCTTCAAACTTGGCAGTGTCTACACTTACTATTACGTCGCCAAAGCGTTATCGATATGCGGCGAGGATCTCAGCAGCCGTTTCAAAGAATACCTCAGGTCAATGTTGGCCTCAAAAAGATACTTCGGTTCAGTAGATGTCTACCTTGAGGTCGCTTCAGAGTTTCAAATAACCACTATGGTTCTGGAACTTGCTGAGCTGTTGGGCCAGAAAGAAACGAGAAAAGAAGTCGTGGATTGGCTTCTGAAGTACAAGAATTCAGACGGCGGATTTGGAAGCTATGGATACTCCAATGTCAACTCGACATATTACGCCACAGCATCTCTTGGCCTCTTAGGGTTCAATTTGGACAAAATCAAGGATACTGTGGACTTCTTGAGAGCCTGCGAGAACCCCGAAGGCGGCTTCACAGTTGTCCCTAATTCTTACGCACCGTACATGGAACATACTTTCTATGGAGTTTCAGCTCTTGAAGCCTTAAAGGAACGATGCAATTACCCTTCACGAACAATTGATTTCGTATTGAAATGCCAGAATGCCAACGGAGGCTTCGCCCGCACCGACATCGGCATCTCAACCTTTGAAAACACGTTTCAAGCAATCAGCCTCATACGAAAACTCGCTTAGACTGTTCCACAACCCTAAAATCGCTGCAAAATACATTTACAACGTGTTCGCGGCGAGTTCAGACAAAATACACGACACCGATAGTGCGAGATGAAGAATGAGGATGAGGAACTTTAAGGCCAGCATGTTTAACAGGCAGGCTTCTGATCCAAAAAACAAACCTGACGAGATATTGAGAATCCTAAGCTTGCAAAAGGGACAAACCGTCGCCGACATTGGATCTGGCGGAGGCTATTTCTGCCTGCGGTTTGCTGAAGCTGTTGGAAAAGAAGGCAAAGTGTACGCAGTCGACATGAATCCCGAATTTCTTGAGTTCATCAACAGCGTCGCCAAAGAAAAAGGATTGAGCAATATTGAAACAATACTTGTTTCAAATGAAGATCCAGTTCTGCCTGAAAAGGCACTTGATTTAGTTTTCCTGCGCAACGTGTATCACCACCTGCCGAACCGAGTGAGTTATTTCGAGAAATTGAGAAGTAAACTGAAGCCGGAAGGAAGAGTGGCTATAGTAGAATACAAACGGGGTAAACGCTTTACGTTTCACGGAATGTTCGGCCATAACGTTCCAAGAGAACTAATAATCGAAGAGATGAGCAAAGCAGGGTATAGAACAATGCAAGAACTCGACTTCTTGTCAGCTCAATCGTTTACGATATTCTCGCTTTAGGCAAATCTCAAACGCCAGTAAGCTCCCTTCAATAGACATTACTACCGCCAATCGCTAACTCGGTTTCTCCATGTATGCAACTGTTTTCTCGTACAGTCTCTGGAAGTGCATTCCAAAAGTCTTGTCAAGCTTTTCCTTTCTGAGAGCCATTATCCAAGGCTCTAGCTTCTTCCAGTTTGAAGTAATGTGAGTGCTTAGACGGTCAGCGATGACATCAATGTCTATGAATTTCTTGTCGATTAGGAAACCGACCTCCTCAAAGAAAGCCGTAACTTCGTACGGAAAGTCGCTTGCTTCGTAATCATTTGCCGATTGAGCCTTGTACAGTTCATAGTTTTCAAACTGAAACTTGTCCTCAACCCATCTGAAGGCTTTGTGGAGCCTATCAGTCTCAGCCCAGTCGAACAGCTTCAGCGAAACCTCAAGGTCCCTGTGTTTATCCATGTGTCTAAGCTGAATCAGTATGAAGACAGTCGCTGAAATGCCCGCTACAGCCGAAACCACAGCGGTCCATTCAACCAAACTAACCAAATTGACCCCAAACCCTCAGCAAATGTGGACAGATTTGGTATTAAGACTTAACGCTACAAACGTCGAGGTCCGGAGCCTTAACTTCGGGAGGGACAAATTCGAGCGCAACTGAAATAGCCGAAATGTTTTTGATAGCTATTTGTATTCGGGCAGGCTGGTTCTATGTTGGATTTCGTTTGAAAATGAAAAGCTTTGCAATTTCTCTCCACATGAGTATTAAGAAGACAGTGATGAAGACGAGGCCCAGTTGACCCAAGGTGATAGTTGAAAGTTTGAGTTGGGCGTTCACTGCCGGTACTGCGAGCGCAACGAATAGAAAGCCGAAAGCAAGGATCGCCCACAGATCCATTACTTTGTTGGAAAATGGGCCCAGCACATACAATGGTTCAGTTTCTGAACGCATTATGAAAGCGAGGATTACATGTCCCATTATCCAAGCTGAGAAGGCGAAGGTCTGTATCTCAGCGGCCGAACCATTGAGCCCAAATTTCGCGTAGAGGTAAGGCACCATAACTGCCGCAAATAGTAGTGCAGCGCATATTCCAAGGTCGAGCTGCATCTTTGTATCTGGAAACTTTGCTTTTGGGCTTCGAGGCTTGCGTGTATAAATGGACAATTCAGGCGGCTCCGTAACGAACCCTGCGCTTGCGGCCAAGTCCATGAAGAGTTCAAGCACGATTATCTGTATTGGGGCAAGAGGCAGCGTCCAGCCTAGAACTGCAGGTATGAAAAGGATGGAGATGAGTGCTGCCTTTATTGCCAAGTAGTATTTCAGACCTTTTCGGAGGTTATCAAAGAATTTGCGGCCCTCGAACGTTGCCTGCCCAATTGTCACGAAGTTGTCGTCAGTTAGCACGACGTCAGCTGCTTCTTTCGCGGCATCCGTGCCCTTCAAGCCCATCGCTATTCCCACATCCGCGCCTTTCAGAGCAAGCGTATCATTGACGCCGTCACCGGTGACGGCGACGACTTCGCCATTCGCGTGCAACGCCTTTACCAGTCGATATTTGTCTTCAGGCGTGGTTCGTGCAAAAATAGAGGTATCCTTCACTACATTCTGAAGATCCGCGTCTGAAAGCGGTTGAAGTTCTTCCCCCGTCAATACTTTCTCTGACGGAATGCCAACGCTCTTCGCTATGTATGCCGCTGTCAGCGGATGATCTCCTGTAACCATTATCGTTCTGATACCTGCTTTGCTCATGGCCTCTATGGTTTCCTTGACGCCTTTTCGTGGAGGATCTTCAATAGAGATCAGACCCACGAAATCATAGTCCTTCTCTAATTCTTGAAAGGGTAAATTCGCTTTGTCAAGAGGAATAGTTCTCTCCGCGACGGCAATTACTCGTCTGCCCTTCTCCGTCTCATCCTTCAGCTCTTTGAGGAAAGGAACCTTGCTGGATACCAGTATTTCTTCGGGTGCTCCGATAATCGACAGCCGTAAGTCCGTGCCATCCTCGCGCAGGACGGACTTGCTTCTCTTGTTGATTTCAAAACCTCTCTCGCGGACGATGTCCCCATAACTTGCTGTTATCCCAAGTTCCTTCGCTTTTACGAGAATTGCCTTGTCGGTAGGTGAAAGCGATAATTCAGTCAAGGCTGCGGTTGCGGCCTCAAGCGTTCTCGCCTCTTTCTTTTGTGGGTAAATCTGAGCAACCTGCATCTTGTTCTCTGTTATCGTTCCTGTCTTATCAGTAACTATGACGGTTGCGTCCCCCAAGGTTTCGGCTGCTTTAAGTTTCTTCACGAGAAAGCCTTTCCGCGATAGCCTGTAGGAGCCTAGCCCCAGTATCATGGTTATTATGATTGGCAACTCTTCTGGAATTGCTGCAAAAGCAAGTGCAAGTCCCGTCAGAATGAGCGGGGCCACTATCGTTTTGAAATTCTGAACAGTGATGTTTTGCGGTCCAAAGTGCAGGACTCCGATGACTGGGATAATTACGCTGAAAAATATGGCGACGTAAGCGAGTGTCTTGGAAAGAGACTTCATCGCTAACTGCAACGGCGTTTTGGGGGGTTTAATCAATTGAGCCATCGCGGAAATCTTGCCGAATTTTGTGCTAATGCCAGTTGCATAGACCTCTCCTTTGCCTTCTCCCAAGACTATCAGTGTTCCAGCATAGACTTCATCTCCAACCTTCTTCTCTTTCGGAAGAGATTCACCAGTCAAAACAGATTCATCGACTTGAATGTCATAGGCTACTGTGAGCTTGCAGTCAGCCGCTATTCGAGTGCCCTGAATGAAAACCAGAAGATCTCCTGGAACAACTTTTGCCGTTTCAACTTCAACCAACACGCCATCTCTCAACACCTTCGCTTTCGGCGCCGCTAGTTCAGAAAGAGTAGAGATAGCTTTCTTCGCCCTGTACTCATTCCAGATTTCAACAAAAACCAACACGAAGATGACGCTGAAAATCGTAAGAGCATCTTCCCAACTTCCAAATATCGTATAAACCACGCCAACGAATAGCAGAAGCAGTATCATGGGCTCAACTATTTCTTCCTTGGCAATACCCAGAAAACTTATCTTCTGAGTTTTGACCAGTTGGTTTGGTCCGAACTGCTCAAGCCTCTTGGCAGCCTCCTCATTAGAGAGCCCATTCATCTCTTCGTCGGCCGTTTTCATGCCTAGCTCTAACCCAGCTTCAAACTTTTAGATTTTTCTCAAGAAATCCCAACCAAGAATATTGCACGTTAATTTTCACGTGACGGCACGGACATTTCGTGCGATTTCGTCTATTCGATGGAGATTGTCCAAAAGGGTTCTGAATCGATATCGGCTCTTCACGATCCTTGCTCCTTGCTTCAGGATGAAGCTAGGCCGTGTTGCGAAGTGGTTGAAGCCCTCGTGAATAATCCTTCTTATCTCTTCGTTGGGGACTGCTGTTGGGCATATCGCTGAAACAGCTATCCCTGTTTCCCAGTACTCGCCACCCTTCAAAAGGCCTTTAGCCTCGAACTCATCCCAAATATCGGTTCCAGGATAAACTCCGAGAATGTTGAATTGAGGTACGTCTATCGGAATTCTGTTCGCGAATTCTATCGTGTGACGAATCTCTGCCCTCGTTTCGTCAGGTGCCCCGACGATGAATGACCCAGCTATTACGTCGGCTCCTGCTTTTCTCGCAGTTTTCGCTGCGATTTCTGATTGGCGTGGAGTAATTCGCTTGTTATAGTAATCTAAAATCCTTTGATTAGCACTTTCCATGCCGAAGTAGAGGATCCTGCAACCTGCCTTTGCGACCTCCCAGAACAATTCATATGAACCGTTGTCGACTCTTCCTTCGCAGATCCATTCCATGTCCAGCCCCTCCTTTCTCATCTCTCTACAAAGCCTGATGACCCTCTTCGGATTGGCTGTGAAATTGTCATCTACAAAAATGAACTGCTTGTAACCCTTCGAAGCGAGAAAGCGAAGCTCTTCCATAGTGTTCTCAACTGAGCGGGGTCTCCAGCGATTGCGGGCGAACTGCGTGCAACTGCAGAATCGGCATCGATAAACACAGCCACGTGAGGAAACGATGCTCGTGAACTTCCTAGAGGCTAAGATGGCGCCCGCCATCACGGAGTGATAGTCGTCGCCGACCAAGGAGCGATCTGGGAAAGGGAGACTGTCTAGATCCGTGATCAACGGATTGTTAGGGGTGGAAGCCACGCCGGACTGTGTTCTGAAGCTGATTCCAAGCACGTCTTTGAGGCTTCCATTCTTCTTTAGGCAGTTTGCAAGTTGGACGATTGTACGTTCCGCCTCTCCTCGGACGATTATGTCGACCGAAGGATATTTCTGCAGAACCTTTCCAGGACTAAACGTGGCAAAGTAATTTCCGAAAACCACGGTGACGTTTGGATTATTCTTCTTCACCTCTTCACTCAGCAGTGCAGCTGTGCGGCCAGAGCTGGCAAATGTTGAAAAACCAAGAATATCCGGGTCCTGGGCCCTAATCCATGCCAGAGTTTCTCTTGCCCCGAGGCCCTCGGCTGCTTGATCAAGCACGGAAACTTGAACTCCTTCTCTCTCCAACACGGAGGCAAGATACAGGATGCCTAAAGGAGGCCAAGCGCCAATGGATTTTCTGCCTTCACGTTCATCAATGTCCGAGTTCGGGCCAGCATTCACAAAAGAAAACTTCATTGTGGGCTTCTCCCTCATGTGCATTTAGCGTTGGCGCCCTTTCGCGCTAACTCTCAATCATGCTTCCGGCAATGTTACCATTTACCTCGTGCTTTCCATAAGAGCCTGCATGCCGTTTGACGCTAGAACTAGCAGCTCGAAGGTCTTGTAGGCGTCAGCCATGTTTTTCGCCGTATACTCGATTCTTAGGCCATTAACTCTTTTGATGCTGGGCAGCAGCGAAGCAGCATCAGCGAAATGGCTGACCAAGAAGGTTACGGCCATCTTTACAGGCTTTTTTGCAACCAGCAATTCAAGCTTGTTCTTCTTCTGTGCAACAACTGCTTTTCTGATGGCTCCCCGAAGATCCTTCTCGATGCTGATCATGCTCGCGCTCTTTGCTGAAAGCCGGCTTAAAGAAGTCTTCAGAACCACGGCCTCAGCCCACGGAGCATATTTCTTGACGTCTTCCTCTAGGAGCCGAGCTTCACCTGCTACAAGAGCTACTGGGACTCCGACCTCTCCGGCAACGTAGCCGTTTAGCATGAACTCGCTGGCTTCTATTCCATTCACTTCCACGCGGTTAATGCAACTTCCTGCGTAAGTGTGGTCAAACGTTGACTTGGCGGTGCCAAACTTGGCATGGTACCCCAGAAACAAAGCTATCTGGCAACCATCAACTCCTGCCACCATGCTTAAGGGGCGTGGAAAACCCCTCACGATTTCGACGTACTCAGGCAGATCGTCCACCAAGATGTTGACCATTGGACCATGACTGTCAGCGATGGTGACCCTGTCAAAACCGTTTTTGTGCAGTTCATCCGCCGCAACAAGCGTAACTCTCGTGGCGATTCTTCTCGCCTCGTCGTACAACGGACCTTTAAGGTTCAAGTGTCCGGGAATGACTATGTAAGGCATGCCTTCTAGATCGACTGAAATGAAAGCTTTCATAGAAACCATTCTATACATTTGTTTATGAACGCAATTTAAGAATTTTGTATCTGTTGCTTTTGATTTACGCAATAGATGAAGATTCTAGTATCATTTGAGATTATCATACTTTTTTGGTCACCATACCTTAACCTATTGGGGGTTTTCCACGAATAAGGTTTACTATGACCAGCCCACCGCTAGACAATACTGTTTAACCTCTAATTCAAAGCCAAGTTTTCACAGTGCCACTAGACCACCGTTTGACACACAGACAGAAACTAGAGACTAGAATAACGTAACGTCACTATGCACTAGCCACGTATAGAACAAGAGCTAGTGTCTGGTGTTTGGTGCTTAGTCCTTTAGTGCTTTGGTTTAGTATGTGCTTCGAGTCCTAGAGCCTATTGGTTCAGAGCATGGTCTTTTCATGGTCACAATGGAGTAGCAATTATGTAATTGCTCACAATAGATACATGGAAAAACAGAAATATCAAAAATCAATGCTTGAAATTAAGAATGAAAGGTACTCCCCCAAGGGTCTCTAATATCTAACTAAGTAATCTATATGTGAAACTCTAGTACGTCAAATACCCCATACCCCTCATACCCCGAACAATGTCTTTGTAGTCTTTGTGTGTACAATAAAAAAGACTAAGATGGTGGTT
>Ga0209039_10004043_pt1 | contig 10980 bp, 5 predicted proteins | sample BogFormECP12_OM1_FD_188238 | JGI IMG/M metagenome (GOLD analysis project Ga0209039, IMG submission 188238) | Bog forest soil microbial communities from Calvert Island, British Columbia, Canada - ECP12_OM1 (SPAdes) (version 2) | ecosystem: Environmental > Aquatic > Freshwater > Wetlands > Bog ... | reverse complement strand
CATGTGGGGCACCACCAAGAACGGTTATGCCGCGGTCGTGAACGCCACCACCGGCATGCTCGTCAAGTAGAAAAAGGGGTCAGACGCCTTTTTTTCCCTTTTTCCGTGTCAAATCCGGCACACCAGTTTGGCGCCGCCGCGCGCGCGCGCCTCCAGCAGCAGCCGCGTCAGCTTTACGGCATCCGCCGATTCGTTCGGCGGGCAGAGTTCGGGCGCCGTGCCGGTGCGGCAGCAGATCGCGAAATACTGCAGTTCGGAGCGGTAGCCGTCGCCGCCGGCCAGTCCCAGCAGCCGCCCGGCGCCGCCCGCGGCGAACAGCGTGGGCGCGCACCCGGCCGTGCCGTACTCGATGACGCCGCCCTCCATGGCGACGCGGTACCCGGCCCATGAGGGACAGCCCGCGGGCTCCAGCCACCCGCCCGAAATCCCCACCATGCCGCCGTGCTCGTAGAAGAGTTGCGCGTCCAGGAAATCCATGCCGCGCTCCAGGTCGCAGTACCCCGAGGCGCTGGCGGCCTTGGGCTTGCCGAACGCGTGCAGGCAGAAGTCCACGTCGTGGATCAGCAGGTCGAACGCCCCGCCGCCGCTCTTGTCCGGATTCCTCCACCACTCGCCGCGGTGGGGCGCGGCGCACCACCGCTGGAACACGGCGAACCGCAGGCTGCCGAGTTGTCCATCCACCACGGCCTCCCGCAACGCGGCGTATTCCGGGCTGAAGCGCAGCACGTGGGCCGTCATGAGCACGCGCTTGTAGCGGCGCGCGGCGTTGGTCATGCGGTCGGCCCCGAAACCGTCCAGGGCCATGGGCTTTTCGACCATCGCGTGTTTGCCCGCGCGCAGGGCTTCCACGGCCACCACGTCGTGAAGGTAGGTGGGCAGGCAGATGTCCACGGCTTCCACGGCGGGGTCGGCGATGGCCCGCTCGATCTCCCGGTAGGGGTGTGCGCCGGAGATGTCGATGAGCCCCTCGGGGTTGCCCAGGGCGCTCAGGTCGCCGGATAGCTTCCGGTCGTCGCTGCTGTACAGCGCCGCGATTTCCGCGCCGGGAACTTCGCGGAGGGCCTTGAGATGGGTGACGCCCATGCAGCCCAGCCCGAGAACGGCAAGTCGCATAACTTTCACGCTCCGCTGGCGGAATGCAGCCGCGACCGCTGCGCCACGGTCTCCATCAGTTTATCGAACGGCTGATTAAACTTCTCCACACCTTCGTCCTCGAGTTGCTGCGTCACCTGGTCGATGTCGATGCCCAGTTCGGGCAGCCGGCTCAACGCCCAGCGGGCTTCCTCGACATCCTGCTCGAGCCGGGCTTGCGGCTCCCCATGGTCGCGGTAGGCGTCCAGGGTTTCGAGCGGCACGGTGTTGACCGTGTCCGGCCCGATGAGCGCCTCGACGTACCGCACATCGCTGTACTCCGGGTTCTTGGTGCTGGTGCTGGCCCACAGCAGCCGCTGCACGCGCGCGCCCTGGCCGGCCAGCTTCAGAAACCGCTCCCCGCCAAAGATCTCTTTGTATACCTGATAGGCCATCTTCGCGCTGGCGATGGCGACTTGCCCGCGCACCCGTCTCGCCAGGTCCGCCTCCGTGCCGCCGGATGCCGCCAGACCAGCCAGCCTGGCGTCCACCAGCGCATCGATGCGGCTCACGAAGAAGCTGGCCACCGAGGCTATCCGGCCCAGCGGCTGCCCCTCGGCCGCGCGCGCCTCCAGGCCGCCCAGGTAGGCTTCCGCCACCTTCCGGTACCGCGGCAATCCGAAGAGCAGCGTCACGTTGACGCTGATGCCCTCGCTGATGAGCCGCCGGATGGCGGGCAGCCCCTCGGCCGTTGCCGGGACCTTGATGAAGACGTTGGGCCGGCTCAGCGCGGCCCACAACCGGCGGGCCTCCTCCAGCGTCCCGTTGGTGTCGTGCGCCAGGTGGGGATTGACCTCCAGGCTGACAAATCCATCCTTGCCGCCGGTGGCGTCGTAGACCGGCCGGAACTCGTCGGCGGCGCTCTCCACGTCGCGCTGGCTGAGGGCTTCGTAAATCCCGGCGGGGCCATTCCCCGCCAGCGCCATGGCCCGGATGTCCTCGTCGTAATCGTGGCTCTCCGCGATGGCCTTCTCGAAAATGGATGGGTTCGAGGTCATTCCCCGCAGCCCATCCTCCTCGATCAGGCGCCGCAGCTTGCCGCTGGATATCAGGTCGCGCCGGATATAATCCAGCCAGATGGATTGCCCCAGCGCCCCCAGCCGTTGCAAAGGGTTGCCGCTCATGATTCCGCCTCCAGCCTAGCCATTCTATCCAAACCGCGGCTGTGTGGGGCAGGATGGCATCCTGCGGCCCGGCCCAGAGGGCACCCCGCAATCGGCCCGGCGAGCGAAGCTCGCCCGCGCGGGCAGCCAAGCGGTCAGGGAAACACCGGCTGTTGCGCAAGCCTCAAGAGGCGGGTTGCCAACCCGCCGCAGGTTAACGACCTGCCCCACAACGCTACTGCCGCAGGGGCGCGTTGCGGTTGGCGATGGCCGTCCCCGAAATGAAGAGAATCGCCGCCAGCGGCACCAGGAAACTGATCTGCACGCTGCTGTGATCGGCCACCAACCCCATCAATGGCGGCAGGAACGCGCCGCCCACGATGGCCGTCACCATCAGGCCCGACAGTTCGTTGGCGCGCTCCGGCAGGCTTTCCACGGCCAGCGAGAAGACCAGCGGGAACACATTGGCGAATCCCAGCCCGGCCAGGAAGAAACTGGCCGCGGCCACATACCCGGACGGCATGAACAGCCCCACCAGTCCCAGTATGGAAACCGCGCAGGTGAGCAGGAAGAACTTGCGCGGCGCCATCCAGTTGAGGACGATTCCGCCGCACAGGCGCCCAATCGTCAACGCCACGAAGAACAGGCCCGTGCCGAGCAGCCCAACCCCGCTCACCACGATTCCGTAGCGGTCGTGCAGGAACGTCGGAATGTTGGCGCTCAAGCAGACTTCCGCGCCCACGTAGAGGAAAATGGCGGCCACCATCACCGCGACGAAGCTATTCTTCAGCAACGCCAGGCAGGATCCCAACGTGGCCGCCCGGTGCTCGGGCTCCCGCTCGCGCACGCGCATGGGCGCCACCGCCAGCACCGCGATCGCCAGCACGCCTGCGTAGATCGGCAGGATGACCTTCCAACTGACGCCGAAATGCCGGGCGATCACCGGGATCAGGGGCCCCGACAAACTCCCGATGGCTTTCACGAACTGGCCGAACGACAAATTGCGCGGGTACTTTCCCTCCTCCGACACGTCGCGCATGATGGGGTTTCCGGCCACCTGAAGAATGGCCGCGCCCGAGCCCAGCAGCAGCATGGCGGCGAGCAGGCGGGAGAACGAGTCGAGATGGAAGCTGCCGCTCAGTAAGCCCGCGAGCGCCACCAGCAGGCCCGTCATCAGCACTCGCTTCTTGCCGTGCTTATCCTGGAACACGCCCACAGGGACGGAGAGCAGGCCGAACGGGATGAAACCCACGAACGGGATCAGCGCGGCGGCGGTGTTGCTGAGTTGAAACTCGCTCTTGGCCAGGCTGGCCAGCGAGCCGCCCAGGTCCCCAAAGCCCATCGCCAGGAAGACCAGGAATATCGGTAGCGTTCGAAATCGCATGAGTGTCCTGTGCCCTATTGAACGTTGAACCCTTCTACCACAATGCGCGGGCGCTCGCCACGCGTATCGGCGTCTTCCACCGCGGTGCGAATCGAGCGGCGTTCGCCCGGCATCAGCGCGATGTAGTTGTCGCTGGATAAGGCCGGGAGAATGCGGTCGCCGCCGGTGGCGCGCACCGCACGCACGCGCACCATCAGGGCCGGCTGCGCGCCCGCGTTGCGCAGTTCGGTGGTCATCACCCACTGGCTGCCTTGCCGCGCCACCGCGGTGGTGGCTTCCACCTTGACCTTGGGCAGCGTGCGAATGGCCTTGAGGACGTAGCCGCCGGCCGTGGGCGCGCCCGGCGGCCCGCCCGGGCGCGCCATGGCGGCCGCCGCCGTCTCTTCCAATCCGCGCAGGTAGAAGTTCTCCGACACCACACGGTCCCCGCGCGTGAGCCTCAGCCGGATGTAGTGCACCGCGGTCAGGCCGGCGGGAAACTCGAGCTGGATGGGCGACGCCACGCTGTCCTCCGGGCTGTCGAGCGTGGCGGACTTCTCCCACTTGAGGTCCCCGTTCATGTTGCGGATCTCGGCGTGCGCGCTCAATCCGCGGGCGTCGCCGCCGTTGTAATTCACCACCTCGACGGTGTCGCCGAGGGGATTCCATTGGATGTGCAGCGGCTCCGATCCTTTCTTCGAGCCGTAGTAACCGCCGCCGGCATCGAAGTAATAATCGTAAGTCTGCCACACGAAAGACGGCCAGCACGGATGACTCATCCACAGCAGCATTCCCATGCGGTTCTTACTCTGCGCCTCGAACATGGCGCGGTAGGTGTCATAGTCGATGAACTGCGAGAGTTCCACCCAATCGGCGACGTTGGCGGCGCCGCCGTAGTTCTTGTCGATGGCCTCCAGCCACGCGCTGCCGCCCTGCGCGCCGCTGCGCGTGAAATCGTGGATGCCCCACACGTCGCCTTGCGGCCAGAGGGCCTCCTCGGGCATCATCTGCCGGACGCTCTCGAGCGTGGGCACATTGGGCGCGCCCAGCTCGCTGTGCAGCTTGGTGGTGGCGCGGATCTGGAAATACTGTTTGGGAGGAAGCGTGCGGTACGGTCCGCCGCCACCCACCAGGCCCATGCTGGAGCTGGGAATGTAGCGCATTCCCGGGTGCAGGGCGTCGATCTGCGCCTTCAGCCCGTCGTTGATGGGCGGCGGCGGATTGCCTTCGTTGCGGCCGCAGTAGATCCCGATGGACGGATGGTTGCGAATGCGCAGGATGAAGTCCCGGGAGTTGGCCAGGAACAGGTCGTTGTCGTTGGGGATGGGGCCGTCGGCCGGATTCGCCAGCCAGAAATCCTGCCACACCACGATGCCGTACTTATCGCAGGCATCGAAGAATTCGTCGTCGCCGGTCTGCCCCACCCAGTTGCGGATCATAGTGAAGTTCAGGTCCTTGTGCAGGCTCACGGCCACGTCGTACTCGCGCGCGCGGTAGCGCAGGTTTACCTCGGGAAAACCCCAGTTACCGCCGCGCGCGATGAACCGCCGGCCGTTGATGAAGATCTTGAGCGCGCCATTGTCTTCGGTGTAAGTGAACTGGCGTACGCCGGCCGCGAACCGTACGCCGTGGGAAACGTTTCCGCCGGCGGTCACAAACTCCAGGCGCACCTGGTACAGGTTCTGATCGCCGTATCCCGCCGGCCACCACAGCTTGGGATTCCTCAGGCGCAGCGCGGGCGCGGCGGTGGGGTCGAGTTTCACGGTTACCGCGGCCCCCGCGCCCACCGTCACGGGCGTTTCGAATGCCACGTCGCCGAACCGGCCGCGAAGCGTGCCACTAACCGCCGTCACGCCGCTGTTACGCAGCGTGGCTTCGACGGCGACATCCGCGCTCGAAGTGTCGGGAAGGGGCAGGGTGGTCGAAGCGTACGGATTCTCTATGGTGACGGGGCCGCTGGAGTCGAGATAGATGTCGCTCCAGATGCCGATGTCGCGGCCGCGCACGGAGGGAATCCAGTCCCAACCGGCGGTGGCGTGATAAGTGGGATCGTCCGCGCCGATGGCCCCGCCGTTGGGATCGGGGCTTTCCCAGGTCTTCTCCTTGACGCTTCCGGGCGTGGCGTTCTTGTGGATGCGCACGGCGATGGCGTTCCTGACACCGGGCTTGAGCGTTTTCGTAACGTCGAACAAGCCGCGCATGAATCCGCCGTCGATGTGGCCCACTAACTCGCCGTTGAGATACACGTCGGCCTTCCAGTTAATGCCGCGGAAATGCAGCCACGCGTGGCGGCCGCTGGGCAGCGCGGGCGCCACAAACTCGTTGCGGTACCAGAAATCGGCGTAGAAGAAGGAATCGGAGATGGCGTTCAGATTGTCGCCGTAGTTGGGGTCCGGAATCGCCCCGGCGTTCCAGTAACTCGAAAGCACGGTGGCGGGCACGGTGGCCACCATCCAGTCCTTGTCGGCGAAACCGGGCCGGGAGAGCGCCGCGCCGCCGGCCGCCACCAGCGAATCGCGCTGCAAGCGCCAGCCGCCGCCCGAAAGCGTGAGCCGGCCGCTCGAATCCGCCGCGGGCGCCGCGTGGGGCCGCGCCACCGGCCCGCCGCGCCCGTAAACTTCCAGCTCGCTGAGGATGTAACCGTCCGCCGTGGCCGGCTTGGTGAGCAGCACGCGGACGTATCGCCCGCGCGCCGGTGTGGTCAGCTTGATGTCGTCCACCGCGCCGCCGGAAGCGGGCAGCGCCTGAAGCGTGCGCCAGGTGCGGGCGTCGTCTGAAGCCTGAACGGAGCCTTCCGCGGCGCGGCGGATCCAGGCGAGCACCACGCGGTCGAAGGCGCAGCTTGCGCCGAGATCCACATACACCCACTCCTGCGCGTTGCCCGCGGGCTTCCAGGCGGAGGTGAAGTAGTATGGGCCGCCAATCTCCACGCGATCGTTGCCGTGGTAGAACGCCAGTTCGCTGACGCTCCAGGCCGCCCCGGCGCCGCCTTCGGAAGCCACGCGATAGAAGCCCAGGTGCGCGGGCGCGGAGAACTTCACCGCGATGGGTGTCATCGGCGAACCGCTTCCCGCCGCCGGGGCGCGGCCCAGTTCCATCCACGCCTGTCCGTCGGCGGAGCCCGAAACCACCAACTGTCCGCTGGCCGCCGCGCCCCGGCCGCCGCCGGCCAGCACGTCGATGCGGTCGATCTCGAAGGGCGCCTCGCCGCCGTGGAGCTCCACCTGAATCCAGGGATTCGCGCCCGCGATGTTTACGCGCGTGGTGGTGTTGCGGTCCACCGCGTGCTCCCGCTCCTGCCGCGAGAGCGTGCCTCTATCGCTGGTGGAGACCGATATCCAGCGCGGCAGTTTTGAGTCCTTGATCCCGTCGGTCACTAACTGGGCCGTGTGGTAGAAGTCGTAACCGCTCGACTGGTAGGCCGCGCGGTGCAGGGCCAGGTTGCGGTAGGTCTGCGTGTCCGGAACCAGCGCCGGAGCAAAGTCCTGCCGGGGATCTCCCGGATAGACTCCGATGCCGCGCGTGTACTGCTGGGCCTGGAGCCCGCACAGAAATGGAAGTACAAGCAGGAGCGTTTGTCTCATGAATCCCATCCAGAGGGATCATATCAGGTGGAAAGATGCTATGTGGGGCAGGCTGGCAGCCTGTGGCGGGTTGTCAACCCGCCTGGGCGGCTTCTGTACAAGCCGTTCGGCGCGGGATGCCCCGGGGTTTGGCTGCCGGTTGCTCACCCGCGCTGGCGAGCTTCGCTCGCCGGGCCGATTGCGGGCGCCCGCTGGGCGCGGCCGCAGGTTGGCAACCTGCCCCACAAAGGCACAACACCGTGCCCTCCGGTTAAGCTATATGGTGGTTCGAACTCACACCGAGCCCCCGGAAAGGAAACCGATGACGCGCTCCAGCTTCCTACTCGCATTCCTCGCGCTCTCAGTGCAGGCCCAGGACTACACGCTCGGCGTGGGGGTTTACCCCGGCGATCCCCGGGAGAATTTTGCGCCGGCCGGGCGGATCGATTCCACCGCTTACCGCAACCTGGCCCTGCACCGCGCGGCCTATCAGTCCTCCAGCTACGATTACAACCTCACCGCCCAGTTGATGACCGATGGCATCCAGGAGACCGCGCTGCCGCGCTGGATCTCGACTTCCACCAGCGCCCAGGGAGTCCTCCCCAAGAACGAACGCGAACGGATCTTCGACGGCAATTGGATGACCGGCGTCGATCTGCCGGGCCGCGACGCCTGGGTGCAGTTCGAACTGGCCGGCGGCGCCGCGCCGCTCGAAGTGGACCGCATCGAGGTCGACGGCTCCGTGAAGTCGCCCTCCGCCGAGCCCGAGATCTGGGCGTGCGTCGTCTCCGCATCCGACGATGGCGCAGCCTGGCGGGAACTCGGCCGCGCCGAAGGCATGGCCCGCCCATCCGGCGATATCCGCCCCTCCATCCGCTTCGCCGCGCCCTCGCGCCACCGCTTCTACCGCATCGCCTTCGTCGATCCCCGCGCGCGCTCCTGGCGCGTCAATGAAGTCGCCCTGTTCCGCGACGGCCGCCCGGTCCAGGCTGGCGGTCCGCACCAGTTCTCCAGCGCCTGGAAGAGCGCCGGCGCCGGCGAGGAGTGGGTCTACGTCGATCTGGGCGCAAGCTGCACGTTCGACCGCGTGGCGCTCCACTGGATCCGCCGCGCCGCCGAAGGCAGCGTCCAGGTGTCCGATGACGCCGCCACCTGGAATACCGTGGCCGCGCTGCCCGGCTCCGGCGCCCGCGACGATCTGAAACTCGCTTCGCCCGCGCACGGGAGGTATGTGCGCGTTCTCATGCGCCGGCCCGCGTCGCCGGAAGGCTACATCCTCAGCGAGTTCGAGGTCTTCGGCCGCGGCGGGCCGGTGCCCCAGGCCAAACCGGCGCCCCAGCCGTCGGAAACCCGCGCGGATCTCTCCGGAGGCGGCTGGCGCCTGGAGCGCGATTCGCTGGTGAAGGCCGCGGGACCGGCGCTATCCAGGCCCGGCTTCGACGCTTCCGACTGGCTGGTGGCCACCGTGCCCGGAACCGTGCTGGCCAGTTACCTCAACGCCGGCGCCATCCCCGACCCCAACTACTCCGACAACCAGTCGATGGTCTCCGACTCCTTCTTTCACGCCGACTTCTGGTATCGCAACGAGTTCTCCGTGCCGCCGGGATTCAATGGGAAACGCGTCTGGCTGAACTTCGACGGCATCAACTGGAAAGCCGAAGTCTTCCTCAACGGCGAGCGGCTGGGCCGCATCGATGGCGCCTTCATGCGCGGCCGCTTCGACGTGACCGCGAAACTTCTCCCCGGCGCGAAGAACGCGCTGGCGGTGCGCATTCTCAAGACCGCCTCGCCCGGCGCCATCACCGAAAAGACCGCCGAATCCACCGGCAAGAACGGCGGCGCGCTGGGCGCCGACAATCCCGCCTTCCACGCCTCCGTGGGGTGGGACTGGATCCCCACCATCCGCGGCCGCGAGACCGGCATCTGGAACCGCGTGTACCTCGAAGCCACCGGCCCGGTGACGCTGGAGAACCCGTTCGTCCACGCGGCCCTGCCGCTCCCCGACACCACCCGCGCCGAGGTGGCCATCGAAGTCACTCTCGCCAACCACACCGCCGCCGCCGTTTCCGGAACCCTGCGCGGGCGCTTCGGCGACCAGGCGTTCGCCGTGCCCGTTACGCTCGAAGCCTCGAAATCGAAACCGGTGACGCACACACTGCAACTGGCCAACCCCAAGCTCTGGTGGCCCGCCGGGTACGGAGAGCCCAATCTCTACGACGTCAGCCTGCAATTCGAAACCGCCTCCAACGCGGTCTCCGACTCGCGGCGGTTCCAGGCCGGCGTGCGCCAGTTCACTTACAGCGAAGAAGGCCACTCGCTCAGAATGTGGATCAACGGCCGGCGCTTCATTCCCAAGGGCGGCAACTGGGGCTTCGGAGAATCCATGCTGCGCTATCGCGCGCGGGAGTACGACACCGCGGTGCGCTACCACGCCGAAATGAACTTCAACATGATTCGCAACTGGGTCGGCCAGGTCGGCGAGGACGAGTTTTACCAGGCCTGCGACCGCCATGGGGTGGTGGTGTGGCAGGATTTCTGGCTGGCCAATCCCTGGGACGGCCCCGATCCCAGCGACGACGCCATGTTCCTGGCGAACGCCAGGGACTTCGTGCTGCGCATCCGCAACCACCCCTCCATCGGCCTCTACGTCGGCCGCAACGAGGGTTACCCGCCGCCCACCATCGACGATGGCATCCGCTCCACGCTGGCCGCCCTGCACCCCGGCATGCACTACATTCCCAGTTCCGCCGACGACGTGGTGGAAGGCCACGGCCCCTACCAAGCCCAGTCGCCCAGGTTCTATTTCAGCCAGCGCGCCACTCCCAAGTTGCACAGCGAGATGGGCATGCCCAACATGGTGACCCTCGACAGCCTGCGCCTGATGATGCCCGAATCCGCCATGTGGCCGCCCCACGGCGCGCTCTGGGGACTGCACGATTTCACCGACGGCAGCGCGCAGAACGGCGGCGATTTCCGCGCGCGCATCGAAAAGAACTACGGCCCGGCCGACAACGTGTCCGACTGGCTGTGGCTGGCGCAGTTCGAAAACTACAATGGCCATCGCGCCATGTTCGAGGCGCAAAGTAAGAACCGCATGGGGCTGCTCATCTGGATGAGCCACGCCTGCTGGCCGTCGTTCGTCTGGCAGACCTACGATTATTACTTCGAACCTACCGCCGGCTACTTCGGCGCGCGCAAGGGCTCCGAGCCGCTGCACATCCAGTGGAACGCCTCGACCGGCGATATCGAAGTGGTCAATTACAGCGCCGGCGCCGCCCCAGGCCTCACGGCCCGCGTGCAACTGGTCAATTCCGACGGCGCCGTGAAGTGGGAAAAATCCGCCACGCTCGCGAGCACCGAGGACTCGACTGCCGTGCCATTTCACATGGAGTACCCGGACGGGCTCACTCCCGTGCATTTCATCCGCCTGGAACTGCGCCAGGGGACCAAGCTGGTCTCCGACAACTTCTACTGGCGCGGCGTGGAGGAGGAGAACTACCGCGCCCTGCGCTCGCTGCCCAAGGCCGCGGTCGCGGCCATCACCACCTCCGAGCGCCGCGGCGAGCGCTGGTTCCTTTCCACCACGCTCACCAACCCGTCCCCCGCCGTGGCGCTCATGGTGCGCCTGAAAGCCGTGCGCGAGAAGACCGGCGACCGCATCCTGCCGGCCGTCTACAGCGACGGTTACGTGGCGCTGATGCCCGGCGAGCGGCGCGTCATCTCGACCGAACTGCGCGACGCCGACACGCGCGGCGAGAACCCCGCCATTCAGTTGGAAGGCTTCAACCTGGCCGGCGGCGGGAAGTAGAGTGGGGCAGGC
>Ga0209039_10004042_pt1 | contig 10982 bp, 13 predicted proteins | sample BogFormECP12_OM1_FD_188238 | JGI IMG/M metagenome (GOLD analysis project Ga0209039, IMG submission 188238) | Bog forest soil microbial communities from Calvert Island, British Columbia, Canada - ECP12_OM1 (SPAdes) (version 2) | ecosystem: Environmental > Aquatic > Freshwater > Wetlands > Bog ... | reverse complement strand
CAGTGCTGGATTCTCCGCCAGATTCGCTGTGTCGCGAAATATCCTCAGTGCTCGCATTCTGTACCAGGGCTTCGCGAACCGCTCAAGGTCGGACTGTAGCGCTGGCCCCAGCACCGCGTCATGCTTGTGACTATAGGAAATGAAACCTTAGACGGGTTATGTGGGTTGATCTACGACGGCGAGGCAGGCGCGCAGCAGCGTGTGTGCCGCGATGGTGGCTGCGGTACGAGTCAGCAGTCCCCCAGAAGCTGTGGGCGCCGTGGCGGGCCAGTTCCAGCAGGCCGGCGGCGACGTCGCGCTCGTTCACCGCGGCGGGCACGATGCTCCAGGCCCGCACGATCCGGCTGCCCAGGTCGGTCTTGATGGCCAGCCGGAAGCCGTAGAACCATTCGGCGTGCGCGGCGTCGCAGCCGAACCGGGCGGCCAGGTCGTTGCCCGGCCCGGTCCACTGATCCGCGCCGCGGACCCGGGAGGGGTGCTTGACCGGCTGCGCGGAGGTATCGACCTGCTGGCAGTCGTCTTCGGGCACCCGGGCCGCCAGCGTCGCCCGGAACTGCTCGAAGGCGCGCGCCTTAGCGGCTCTGCGGCGGACCGGTGGCGCCGTACAGATCGGCGAATCGGTGAGCGCCGTCTGGCCAGGCCCCTGTCGCGCAGCGTGATCAGCGGTAGGCGACCGCCATCACCGCGGCCTATCCGACTTGATCTGCGGGCTAGGCTTGGCTTCTGGTTCAGCGGTCGGCATCGGCTTGAGGAGGGGCGTTTCTTCATCCTGGTGCGCGGCTGACTCCGGGCCGATCAGGCGCTGGGTGCGGGTGCTCGTGATCGGGTGGCAGCCGATCGCAGGGTACATGCTGGTCACTTCAGCCCGGCGGGTGGCAAGCTTGCCCCGTCAGCGGGCGGCAGTTGCCGAGCGACCAGGCTGAGGATCAAGTCCCACGCAGGGTGCATATCCTTGCCGGTCCAGAAGCCGTACCCTGCGGGGCCATCGCATGGCGCAGGCCGGCGGCTTGACCAGGTGAGGTAGCTGGACTCGCGTTCGGGGGCCGAAGTTGGCTTCTTGCCATTCGAACATTAGCGCTGCTAACGATAGCCCGCGCTCCCTGGGATCTCATTAGTCTCACCGATGTTCGAATGATCGAGCACGCCATCGAGCCACATTGGGCTGCACACTGGCTCCCACAGCCATCGCGCACCCGGTAGCCCGGTACCAGGGTTGGCTGAGTCGAGCCGCATCACGGCGCCGCCCGGAAGTGACTTGCCTGCGGCCATCGGCGGGACCAGCGCGGAGACGAGCACGCTTCCCTATGTGATCTGCGTAGCCGCGCGACGGCTAAGCGACGCGCCAGTGACGCGCCGTTGCGATCCTCGGAGTATGAGCGGCCCCATGGTGCTCGCCGCCGTGAGCAGCGGTATCCGGCGGATTTTGTGGAACTCGTTCGCTGCTGATCCCACGGTGCGCCCGCTGGTCGGTACCGAGGAGGCGATCGTCTTCCTGAACCCGACCGACACGGCCAAGGACTCAGGGAACCGGGTGTCCCTCTGGATGTATCTAATCGCAGAGAACGAGTTCATCAAGAATGCGCCGCCGTTGCGGATCGCGGACAATCAGGAGCAGTTCCCCCCGCTCGGGCTGGAGCTTTACTACCTGCTCACGCCCTTCGGGCCGTCGGCCGAGGCGGATCTGCTCATCCTCGGGCGGGCGATGCAGGCGCTCTATGACAACGGCCGCACCACGCTGATCAACCCGGTCGCGCAGGTCGCGGAGGACCTGAGCATCAACCTGTTCCGGCGGACGCTCGACGAGCTGAGCCGCGTCTGGGAGGCGCTGCAGGAGCCCTACCGGCTGTCGGTGTGCTACCAGGTCAGGATCACCCGCGTGGATAGCACGCTCACGACGCCGGTCAGCCCGGTTCTGGAGATGAACGACGATTTCCAGCAAGGCGCCGTGATGGCAGGTGTGCCGTGACCACGCCAGTTGCCGAGCGGAGCGTACTGCGCCCCTGCGCCATCTTCTCCGTCGTCGACACCTTCGTGGCGCTGCGCGGCGTCGACGGGCCGGCGTCGGCCCGTCACGTCCGGGGCGCGCTGGCGTTCCAGCTGACCGCGATGGGCAGCGGAGCCGGGCGCCAGTCCTTCGACCCGGGCTGGACACTCCCCGTCGTGCAGGGTGCCTCGGGCGCCTTCATCAGCTACGGCACCATCATGGACCCCGAAGGCCACCGCAGCAGGCCCATCGGGCCGCCGCTGGACGTGGACATCACGGTCGTCGGCCCGGCTTACCGGGCGACGACGCTGCCGCCGCCCGCCGCACCCGGGCAACCCGCGCCCGCCGCGCCGCAACTGGTCAACCTGGATCCGTCGCAGCCGACGGCACTAGTCACCCCGTTCCCGGTGCAGCTCGGACCCGGATACGCGTATCCGTTCCCGGCCAGCCCATCCGGGTACTCGATCGTCCGCGGCGAGGTGCGCTACGGCGCCAACGGGCTCGGAGCTGACCAGGCGCAGGTCACGGGCAGCGCCGCGGCCGGCAACTGGTCCGACGGCTACCTGACGGACCGTACCGGCCAGTGGGTGTTCGCCATTCCCGACGCGCAGGCGGGCCAGATCGCGATCACCGCCAGTGACGCGGCGGGCGCCACGGTCCAAGCGCCGCCGGTGAACGTCACCGCGTCCAGCATGGTCGCCGTCCCGCCGCTCATCCTGACCTGATCCAACGAACGGAGCATCTGGCATGCCTGAATACCTCGCCCCCGGCGTCTACATCGAGGAAATCAGCACCGGGCCGGTGCCCATCGAGGGAGTGAGCACCAGCACCACCGGCATGGCCGGGCCGACGCCCCGGGGCCCGGTGCGGCCGCGCCTGGTCACGTCCTGGCTTGAATTCCAGCTGTGGTACGGCGGTCTGCCCAATCCGGCCAGCCCGTTTGCCTACACTATCTGGGCGGCGAAGGGGTTCTTCGACAACGGCGGCCAGCGGCTGTACATGGCCAGGGTCTGCGGGGCGGGCGCCAAGGAGGCGTCGCTGGATCTGGCGGGGCCGACGGCACTGACGATCCAGTCGGCCGGCCCGGGCGCCCTCGACGGCCAGCTGTTCGTCCGGGTCGATGCGCCTAGCAGACCCGACCCGCAGCGGGTGCGGATCAGCGTCGTGTACTACACGACCCCGCCGCCGCAGCCACTCGTCGACCCGCTGAAGCGCGACCAGGCGTCGCTGCGTGACCCCAACCGCCGGGATCCCGACCTGGTGGAGGATTTCGACAACCTCCTGGCCACCGACATCGAGCCGGTCCTGCACGGATCCACGCTCATCACCGCGGCGTTCAGCGGGGGCCCGCCCGCACTGCCGACCGCTGCCGGTTTCGCCCCGCTCGCCCCGGGCAATGACGGAGCCGCTCCGGTCCTGGCCGACTATGTCGGTGACCCGACGAAACCGTTGACTGAGCGGGGCGGGCTGGCGGGCCTAGCCGCCGTCGATGAGATCTCGCTGCTGTGCGTGCCCGATGAACCGACGGTGGCCGGCATCGATGAGGAGATGCGCATCCAGTGCGAGCAACTGCGGGACCGCTTCGCGATTCTCCAGGTCCCGGAGGGAGAATCTGACCCCGGCAGCATCCTGCCGCCCTTCGCGTCGGCCTGGGCGGCCATCTACTACCCCTGGATTCGCGTCCTCGACCCGGCCACAGGGGCCACCCTGCTGGTGCCGCCCTGCGGTCATCTGGCGGGCATCTACGCCGCCACCGACGACCAGCGCGGCGTCCACAAGGCACCCGCCAACGTGGCGGTGAGCGGCATCCTCACCGCCGACTTGCCGGGGGACCAGAAGCCACTGGAGTTCACGATCTCGATGGGGGATCAGGAGATCCTGAACCCGCTGGGCATTAACTGCATCCGCGATTTCCGCGCCAGCCTGCTCGGCTGCCGGGTATGGGGGGCGCGAACGCTTTCCAGTGACCCGCAGTGGAAATACATTAATGTCCGCAGGCTATTCATCTTCGTCGAGCAATCGGTGCTCAGGGGCACCCAGTGGGTCGTTTTCGAGCCCAACGACGAAATCACCTGGGCCCGGGTGACCCGCAGCGTCTCGAACTTCCTCGACGGCGTATGGCGAAGCGGCGCGCTCATGGGTACGACGCCCGACGAAGCTTACTTCGTCCGATGCGACCGGACCACGATGACGCAGGACGACATCGACAACGGGCGGCTCGTCTGCCTCGTTGGCCTGGCGCCGGCCAAACCCGCCGAATTTGTCATCTTCCGGTTCAGCCAGATGACCGCCCAGGCCTCGTCCTGAGCCCGGTGACGACCACGGAGGCACCCCATGGCGACAGCAGACCGCGCCGACCCGTACAGCGCATTCAATTTCCAGGTTGAAATCGACGGCATTACCGTCGCCGGTTTCTCCGAATGCTCCGGGCTGACCACCGAGACCGACCATATCGAGTACCGCACCGGAGCGGAGGACATCACCGTCCGCAAGCTGCCGGGACTGCGCAAGTATCCCAACATCGTACTGAAGCGCGGCTACACGACCGCGACGGAACTATGGGAATGGCGGAAGAAAGTCATCAATGGCCAGACCCAACGGTGTTCCGGGTCGATCACGCTGCTCGACGAGTCACGCAAGAAGGCCCTGCAGTGGACGTTCACCGCAGGCTGGCCGTGTAAGTGGGAGGGGCCCACCTTCAACGCGAAGAACAACGAGGTCGCCATCGAGACGCTCGAGATCTGCCACGAGGGCCTGGTGCTGGCATGACCATGCCCGCCGCGCCGCGAGCGCCGGGAGTCGATGTCGAGTGGGTCTCCGCCGACGTCCCGGTCCCGGCCGCCGTCCGCACCGACGTGGCCGGCTTTGTCGGGATCGCCCAGCGCGGGCCAGATCACCAGCCGGTCCGGATCTCCGGCTGGAGCCAGTTCCAGACTGTGTTCGGCGGCTACGACCCGCGTGCCTGGCTTGCCTTCGCGGTCAACGGCTTCTTCGCCAACGGCGGCGACGCGTGCTGGGTCGTCCGCGTCGTCGACCCAGACACGGCCAAGCCAGCCACCGCGGACCTGCCCGCCGCACCGAGCCAGCCGGCCGTCACGGCGACCGCCACCAGCGAGGGCAGCTGGGCCGACGGTACCCGGCTGACGTCGGTCGACCTCGGCAACGGGGCGTTCTCTCTGTCCGTCGATTCCCCGGTGGCCCAGGAGGTGTGGCCCGAGCTGAGCTTGAACTCCACCGCCGCGCGGTACTTCGGCACCGTCGTCAACGACCCGGTGCGGGGTTCACAGGTCGTCAACCTGAGCACCCCCGCCAAAGGACCTCCCGTCACGGCTGTCCGCTCGGGCACGGTCACCCTCTCCGGCGGCGCCGACGGCCTGGCCACCCTGCAGCCGGGCCATCTCAGCGGCGACAGCCCGCCCGGGAAAACGTGGGGCCTGGCCGCCCTGGACAACGTCCAGGAAGTGGGCGTAGTGGCGATCCCCGATGCCATCAACCATCCGGCCGAGCCGGCCCGGCCCGCCCCGCCGCCTCTGCCCGCGCCCGGCTGCTGCGATCCGGCGCCGGCCCAGCCGGTCGGCGCGGCCGGCGCCCCGCCTCCGACCGCCAGCGAGCAACCGCCGCAGCTGTCTCCCGGCCAGATCACCAGCCTCTATAACATCTTGCTCGTCAGCTGCGCGACCCGGCGCCGGTTCGCCCTGCTGGACGAGCCGTCCGCGGCGGACCGGCCCGACAACGCCATTGGCTGGGCCCAGACCCTGCAGGCAAGCTCGACCGCCGCCGCATTCGGCTGCCTCGGCTACCCGTGGATCCTCGGCCCGGATCCGTTCGGAAGCGCGGGAGATGTCCTGGCCACCCCGGTCAGCGGCCATCTAGCGGGAGTTTTCGCGCGCAACGACCTGACCGTCGGGGTGCACAAGGCTCCCGCCAACGCGACGGTGGTCGTCGCGCGCGATGTGGCGTGGGCGGTGGATAGTCCCGCCCACGCCCAGCTGAACGCGGCGTCGGTCAGCGTGATCACCGTCCGGCCGGGCCGCGGGATCCGGCTGATGGGGGCGCGCACCCTCGATCCGGGGCCCACCTGGCGGTACGTCAACGTCCGGCGGCTCATCAGCATGATCGAGCTCTCCCTGGAATCGGCGCTGAGCTGGCTGGTCTTCGAGCCGAACAGCCCGGCCACGCGTAGCGCCGTCGAGCGCGAGGTCCGGGCGTTCCTGCTCACCCTCTGGCAGCGCGGGGCGCTCGACGGCGCCCAGGCCACCGACGCCATGACCGTCCGCTGCGACGACACGACGACCACTGCGGACGACGCCGCCGCGGGCCGCCTCATCTGCCTGGTCGGCGTCCAGCCGCCCATTCCCGCGGAGTTCGTCACCGTGCGCATCGCCATCTCCGAGGCGGGCGTCCAGGTGATGGGCGAGCAGGGCCGCACCGCGCTGCCAGCACCGGGGGGACCCAGTGGCCAATGATGCCACCCGCAACGATCCGTTCGCCGCGTTCCGCTTCGCGGTGAGCCTGGCGGGCCTACCCGCGGGCGGGTTCTCCGACTGCTCCGGGCTGTCCTCGGAAACGGAGATCCAGGAATATCCCGAGGGCGGCCGCAACGACACCGTGCACAAGCTGATCGTGCGGTCCAAGCAGGTCAACCTCGTGCTCAAGCGGGGGATCGTGGACCGCCTGCTCTGGGACTGGTACTTCGACCTGACCCAGGGACTCATCGTGACCCGCCACGGCACGGTCAGCATCCAGTCACCGGACGGCGGCACCGCGGTCGCCGAATGGGAATTCAGCGACGCGTTCCCCATCAAGTGGACCGGACCCGAGCTGAACGCCGGCCAGTCCGCGGTCGCGGTCGAGACCCTCGAGCTGGCCCACAGCGGGCTGCGCAGGAGGACGTAGATGCCCATCTTCATCGAAGAGCTGTCCACCCAGGTCACCATGCGTTCCGGGGAGATCCCGCTGACCCCCGCGCAGCTCGACCAGATCGCCGACTACGTGCTGCGCCGCCTCGCGGAGCGCCAGCGCGACGAGCGCAGGAACCGGATAGCCGACGGCGTGCGCGCGTCAGCCCTGCCCCGGCCCCACGACGGCGACGGGCACTGAGATGCAGCTCGCCCCGCTCGTGATCGAGATCACCGACACTGACGCCATCGACGGCGCGAAGGGCCTCCAGCAGCGGATGGAGGTCCAGTACAACCCCACCCAGTACAGCCTGTCGAAAAGCGCCCAGATCGCGGAGATCGCCATTCCCGGGCTGGACGCTCCCATCCAGCAGTTCATCCGGGGGCAGACCGAGAAACTGAGCGTTGAGCTGCTGTTCGACACCACCGCCCAGGGCATGGGCGCCGGCGCCACCGACGTGCGGACGATGACCGGGCCGATGTACGAACTGGTCCGGATTCAGCCGAAGACGCACGCACCGCCCAGGCTGCGGGTCACCTGGGGGTACAGCGGGCTGTCCTTCCGGGCCATCGTCGAGTCGATCGACCAGAAGTTCGTCCTGTTCAGCCCGGAGGGCATCCCGCTGCGGGCGACGCTGACCATGACGTTCCGCGGTTACGCCACCCTGGAAGAGCAGCTCGCGGACCTCAAGCTCGAGTCCGCCGACCAGACCAAGCTGCACGTGGTGACGCGCGGGGAGAGCCTCAGCCAGATAGCCGGCACCGAACTCGGGGATCCGGCCCAGTGGCGGGTCCTGGCCGACGCCAACACCGGCGCCGACATCATCGAGCCTGAGCCCGGCACCATCCTGACCATCCCGCCGATCGGCCTGTTCCGGGCGGGATCGCCATGACCACCCCGGCGGCCGAGACGGCGCGGCCGATCTATACCGGCCAGAACTTCTACATCCCCGCCTTCGAAATGCGCCTGCGCGGCGCGAACGTCCCGCGCGACGTCATCCGTGACGTGATGCAGGTGAGCTTCAAGGACAGCATCACCGACGTCGACAACTTCGACGTGACCATCAACAACTGGGACGCCCAGGCGCGGGCCTTCAAGTACAGCGACGACTACCTGTTCGACCCGGGGACCGAGATCGAGCTGTGGATGGGATACCGGGACAGCTCGCTCCAGCTCATGATCACCGGCGAGATCGTGGAGCTGCGGCCGTCATTCCCGTCCGCCGGGCAGCCCACGCTGGGAATCCACGGGCTGGACCTGCTGCACCGGCTGCGCAAGGAACAGCGGTCCAAGGCCTGGGTGGCGAAAACGGACACCGAGATCGCCCGGCAGATCGCCAGCGACCTGGGCATCACCCTGGCCCCGCTGTCACCGGACCTGCTCGCCGTCGAGACCCGCAATGACTACCTCATCCAGGACAACACCTACGACATCGTCTTCCTCCTCGACCGGGCCCGCCGGATCGGCTACGACCTGCGGGTGCTGGAATCCGGCACGGACGGGTCGGTGCAGGGCCGTCAGCTGTACTTCGCGCCGTCCACCAGCGTCAAGCGGCCGACCTACGAGCTGGTATGGGGCCGGTCGCTGGTCGAGTTCCAGCCGAGCCTGAGCACGGCCAACCAGGTCGGCTCCGTCGTAGTGCGCGGCTGGGACGCCGTCAACAAGCGCAAGTTCGAGCACACCGCCACCCTGGACGACCTGGCGACCAGGGGACTAGGCCCGCAGGGCCGCAACCAGACCTTGTACCGGTCCTTCTCCGACCGCAAAGAGGTCGTCGCCACCAAGATCGTGGCGAGCCAGCGCGAGGCGGAGCAGCTGGCTCTCGAAACGCTGCAGCTCATCGCCAAGGGCCTGGTCACCGGGACAGCAACCGTGGTCGGGCTGCCCGACCTGCGGACCGGCAACGTCGTGATGATCTCGGGGATCGGCACCCGCTTCGACGGCCGTTATTTCGTGACTGAGAGCACGCACACGATCAGCGACGCGGGCTACGTCACCCAGTTCGGCTTCCGCCGCGAAGAGATCCAGGGGAGTGCGTGATGGCGATCCAGCACGGTGTCGTGATCGGCCTGGTGGACGACCTGGACGACCCGGACGGCCTGGCCCGGGTCCGGGTGACGTACCCGCACCTGGCCGACGAGCCGAGCAACTGGGCCAGGCTGGCGCTGCCGATGGCCGGCCCCGGCCGGGGCACGTTCTTCCGCCCGGAAAAGGGCGACGAGGTGCTGATCGTGTGTGAGCACGGCGACATCCGGCAGCCCTACATCATCGGCTCGCTGTGGAGCGCAACCGACAAGCCACCCGACGGAACCGGCGCGGCCGCCGACAACAACATCCGCGTCATCGTCTCGCGCAGCGGGCACCGCATCACGCTGGACGACACGGCGGGCGCCGAGCGCATCGAGATCCGTGACCAGTCCGGGCAGCAGACCGTGGTGCTCGACGGCTCGTCCATCACGGTCAAGGCCGATGGGAGGAACGTGACGATCCACGCCGCCCAGAACGTCACCGTGTCGGCGGGCAGTGACCTCAACCTCACCGCCAATGGGAACGTGGTGATCAGCGGCACCGCGGTCAGAATCAACTAAGGAGCGTCATGGGCATGCCCGCGGCCAAGCAGAACGACCGGATCGTCGCGATCGACACGCACCTGATCCAGCCCGCCGGTCCTGTCCCGCCGGTGCCGGCCCCGTGCCCGTTCGACGGCCCGATCACGGGGAACCTCAGCCCGAACGTCTTCGTGCAGGGCCTCCCGGCCGCGACCGTCGGCTCGACCGCCACGAACACGCCGCCGCATGTGCCCACGATCCCCGGGACGTTCGTCAACCCGCCCACCAACCTCGGCACGGTGATCTCGGGCAGCACCACGGTGCTGATCAACGGGAAGGCCGCGGCCCGGCAGGGCGACCAGGCGCAGACGTGCAACGACCCGGTGCCACTGCCGGTCGGCGTGGTGACCGCCGTGAGCACTGTGCTGATCGGGGGCTGACGGTGACAAGCATCCTGGGAGCCGGCTGGGCCTTCCCGGTCATGCCCGGTGCTGACGGCAAGCTCGCGCTGGCCAGCGACGAGGACCGGATCCGGCAGAGCATCTGGCTGATCCTGGCCACCGCGCCGGGCGAGCGCGTGATGCTGCCCAGCTTCGGATGCGGGATCCACGACCTGGTCTTCCAGCCGAACACCGCGGCCGTCAGGGGCTCAGTCCAGGCCGAGGTCAACGACGCGCTGGCGCGATGGGAACCGCGCATCGACGTCATCGACGTCACGGTCACCGCGCCCGCGGACCGGCCGGAGGTGATGCTGATCGACATCCAGTACCGGATCCGCGCGACGAACTCCTTCTACAACCTGGTCTACCCGCTGTTCATCTCCGAAGGCGTGGCGTCCGGGCGCGGCAGCGGAGGAGCCCTCAATGCCACCTGACCCGCCGAACCTGGTCGACCAGCTGTACCAGGACATCCTCACCGCCCTGCAGTTGCGGATCCCCGGCTACACCCCGGAGTGGAACGACTGGAACGAGAGCGACCCGGGCACCACCTTGCTGGAGCTGTTCGCCTGGCTAGGGGAGTCCATGGGCTACCGGCTCAACCAGGTACCCGCGACGAGCTACCAGAAGTTCGTCGAGCTGATCGGCCTCCAGCCGCTGCCCGCGCTCCCGTCGGTGGCGTACCTGAGCTTCACCCCCACGCCGGCCAGCACGGCCGATCCGATCCTCGTCCCGCAGGCCAGCGCGGTGTCGGCGACCGGCACCGACGGCAAGCCGGTCTACTTCGAGACCGACACCGCCCTCGCGCTGACCCGCTACCCGCTGGACGCCGTGCAGGTCTTCGACGGATCGACGCACGGCACCAGCGGCCCGTTCAGCCCGTTCGGCGCGACCCCCAGCCCGGGTAACGCGGTCTACCTCGGTTTCGGGCCCGCCGATCCGTCGGTCAGCCTGCCGGCCTTCCCCGATCAGATCCGGCTGCATGTGGTCGTGCCGGCCGCCAGCAGCGGCGCGGTCCAATCGGCGCAGGTCGCCGCGCAGCCGGTGCCGTCGCCGCCGGTCACCGTGCAATGGGAGTACCTGGCGGCCGCCCAGCCGGCCGAGACCTGGAAC
>Ga0209039_10004040_pt1 | contig 10983 bp, 10 predicted proteins | sample BogFormECP12_OM1_FD_188238 | JGI IMG/M metagenome (GOLD analysis project Ga0209039, IMG submission 188238) | Bog forest soil microbial communities from Calvert Island, British Columbia, Canada - ECP12_OM1 (SPAdes) (version 2) | ecosystem: Environmental > Aquatic > Freshwater > Wetlands > Bog ... | reverse complement strand
GCTGTGGTGCTGGTGTAATTGTCGTTGCCGGAGTAACTCAGCTGCGCATCGCTGGTGGCAACGATGCTGGAGTTCACAGTCAATGCTCCGCCGGATCCCGCGGTCTGCGACGCCAGTGCCAGGGTCGACTGGCCGTTGCTGGTCACCACGTTGGCCGTGACCCCGATATTGGCCGAATTGATGGCGCTGGCCAGTCCGGAGATTGTGTTGTTCCCCAATGTCGTCGGGACCGTGATGATCTGCGCCGCGCTGCTGCCCACCTGAATCGAGAGCGAGCCCGCCAAAGTCGTATCGGTATTGGCGGAGATCGCGGTTAGAAAGCCGTTGGGATTCTGCATGTTCAGCCCGCCCAGCAACTGCTGCTGCAAGAGTGAAAGCGTGGGAGAACCGAAGAGCGGCTCTGCTTTGCCCGAGCTGTCGTTGCCTTCCTGGGTGTTGACGGCTTTGATCAACGCATTGTAGTCGCTGACCATCTGGCTGACCGTGCTCTCCACATCGGTGTTGTCGTTGGCGATTACCACCTGCACGTGCTCGTTGGTCGCGCTCGGCGCCAGCAATTGAAAGGTCACGCCGGGAATCAGATTGGCCACGGTGTTCGATGCGCTGGTCAAGGCAACGCCGTCTACCGTGAGATTGGCATCCGCGCCTGACACCGGGTTGGCATAAGCCAGTGCAGTCGTTCCGGTGTTGTCATTGAGGCTGGAGTTCACGGTCAGCGCCCCGCTGGAGCCGTTGCTATTCGAGGTCAGCGTCAGGATTGTGCCGATAGCATTGCTGCCGACCGCAACCGTATTGAGCGAAGCCGTGACCCCCAGGCTGGCCGAATTCAAATTGATTACACCCTCCAGCCCGCTGAGCGTGTTGACGCCGCTCCCGGTGTAAAAGGTGTTCGCCGCCGCCCCACCGCTCGGAACCGCGCCCACCACGATGGTCTTCGCCGTGCCGGTGCCCGCCTTGATCGAGAGCGAACCGGTGAGCGTATCGCTGGCGTTGGCAATTGCTGTCAGTGTGCCGCTGTCTGGCGCTGTGGTGCTGGTCGTGCCCGCATCGGTATAACTCAGTGCCACGCTATCGGTGGCGACGATGGTATTCGAGCTTACGGCAATGTTCCCGCCAGCCCCCGAGGTGGCCGAAACCAGGCTCAGCCTCGAACCCGCGGTATCGGTCAACACGCTGGCGTTGATGCCTACGCCGGATGCATTAATCGTCGCCGCCAGCTTGGCCAGCGTATTACTCGATGAGTCCAGCGTGATGGTCAACGGCGTGCCGCTGCCCGCCTGCAGCGTGATTGAACCGGCCAGCGTGTCATTGGCGTTGGCGATCTGCGTCAGGTACCCGCTCGAAGTCGTCGCCAGATTGCCTACCTCCACCGTGTGCGTTCCGGCAACCGCCGCTGAAGTCGCCGCCGTCAGCGTCAGCACATTGGTATCCGAGCTGGAACCCGCCTTCTGAGCCAGGATGCCCGTTGGGTTGGTCAGCGAACTCATATCGTTGGAGAGACTTGATAACAACGTCCCCAGACTGGAGATCGCCGTGTCCTGGCTTTGCAGTTGAGTCAGCTGGTTCTTCCAGGGCGTCTCCACATTCTGGAGATTGCCCACAATTTGAGCTACAGTCGTGCTTACATCAAAGCCTGCCCCGCTGGTCGGCGAACCAAAGTTCAGTCCAACTGTGCCCATCATCCCCCCTATATTGACTTCGTGCAGCCGGAGAACCACCGGTTATCAAGACAGATTAATAAAAACTTATCTCGGCCGATTTCACAGAACGCCGCCTTATAAGCTGCGTCGACCCCTTCTTGCCATATTGTTCATCGGCCTTCTATGCGCGCTTCATTAACTCATTCCCGTAGAAATCAGCGCGCCTTTCAGCTGCTGCTTGCTGGCGCAGAAAAGGGCGTCCTTGCGGACGCCCTTTTCTGGTAAGCGGTTTTACCCCGGTTCACTTCACCCCAGTGACGAAATCCTGCCGCTGGGGACCCCGGATTATTGCAACAGCTTCATCACTTCCTGCTGTACGGTGTTTGCCTGTGCCAGCGCGGCAATGCCGGTCTGGCTCAGAATCTCGTACTTGGACATATTGGAGGTTGCCGACGCATAATCGGTAGCCTGCACCGCGTTTTGTGCCGACTGTACGTTCTCCTGCTGCGTGCTGAGCACCTGGCTGACGGCGTTCAGCGTGTTGATCTGGGCGCCGACGTAGCCGTCCTGAGCCGAGACGTCGGTGATGGCCGTGTTGAGAGCGGTCAGCGCAGATTCCGCATCGGACTGGTTGGACAGGTCGGTGGCGCTCAACGACTGGCCGGCCAGGTCCGAGTAGCTGATAGTGGCAACGCCGCCCACGCCGTTAGTATCTGAAACCGGTGCGCCCGGAGTTTGTGCGGTGGCCGTGTCCACCAATGGATTCGTCACATCTTCTACGATTCCAGCGGTGTAGTAGTTTCCTGCCGTGAAGGTGCCGCCCACGAGACCTGAAGTGGTGATGGTCGCCTTGGTCAGCGATGTCAGTGTGCCTGCGGTATCTGTAACACCGTAGTTTCCAGCGTTGATGTAAGTCAACAAGTGAGCCAGCGTGTCGGTGATGCCCACCGTGCCAAGGGTAATGGCTTTCCCGTTGATGGTGAGCGTACCTCCAGTAAAAGGTCCGCCCGCTAGTACGCCATCCACGCCCGGAGCAGCCGCACCGGCAACGCCGGAGCCGATACCCGAGACCTCAATGCCTGTATCTCCGCTATGACCCGCGCCTGCCGCAGTCACAGCAGCTGTTCCAGCCTGCAATGCCGTGGTAAAGCTGGCGGTCACGCCCAGGCCTGCGCCGTTGATGGCGTTAATCAGTCCTTGCGTTGAGTTAGCAAAGTTGGTGCCCGCGCCAGCGCTTACTACCGCGGTTTGATTGACAGGGACTCCCCCTACACCAGATGTCATGTAGGTGATATCGACAGAGGTAGTGCCACCAGCGGCCAACTGATCGTTCACCCCCGCGAGGACGCCGTTCTTCGACAGGTCGATGAAAGCGTTGTTCGCGCCGGTGCTGTAGGACATCACGCCGCCAGTATCGCCCAGGTTGGACGAAGAGAGTGAGCGGATGTTCAGATTATCGATCGACGCGCCGGTCGTGGAAGCGTCGCCGGTGTAGATGTTGGTGCTGGTATTGAAGACCGCGGCGTCGTTGTACGTGGTGGTCGAGCCGATGTTCGAGATCTCCGACAGAATCGACTGGTACTCCTGGTTGGCCGCCGTATCCTGTGAAGAGTTGAGGGTGCCGTTGGCGGCTTCGGTAGCCAGCGTCACGGCCCGGTTGAGCAGGCTTGTCACTTGCGAAAGTGCGCCATCGGCAACCTGGAGCAGTCCCACGCCTTCGGTGGCATTGGTTTTCGACTGGGTGAGTGCCTGCTGGTTAGCCTGAAGCCCGTTGACCAGGGAAAGACCGGCTGCGTCATCGGCGCCAGAGTTGATCTTCGACCCGGATGACAACTGCTGCAGCACGGTGTTCAGGCTGTTATTACTGTTGTTCAGATTGTTCTCCGCGTAGACGGCGGAGAGATTGTTCAAGACACCCAGGGACATGGGATTCTCCTTTTGGGACGCGTGAATTTACGGCCCTTCCCGGATGTGCTCCCAAATGCTTTACCAACCCTGGGTCGCTGCTTCCGGTTCGGTTACCGCCGCATCTGGCCCTTTCTTCGGCGCGGTACCAGCGAACTTTATCTCCTCCGTATTTGTGTCCCACCCGGGACACTTTGTCTTCATCTTCCCTAATCTCTTAACCTTTCCCGCCCTTCGCCGATAACCTCCCCGAAGGAGCTTCAAGGCAATGATCGAACTCACCCGGCTCAACGGCGCTCCGATGGTGCTGAACAGCGACTTGATCAAGACCGCTGAAGCCTCTCCGGACACTATGCTGACCCTGATCAACGGAGAGAAGCTGATTGTGCGCGAGGGCACGGCTGAGGTGGTGGAACGTGTGCTCGCCTACCGCGCGCGCTTGCTGGCCTTGGTCGCAAAGCGGCTGCCATCCTATGACGAACTGCAGCGCGCAGTTTCACTCACCAGCCTGGATCTCTCCGGCCAGCTTCCTCCGCCGGCGCCATCGGGGAAAAAACCGCGCTAAGCCACTGAAAGATGATTCCCGCTTTACGAGCAAGGCTTTCGAGGAGTTTCATGGATAAGGGCAGCATTGGCGGAGTATTCCTGGCCATCGCCGGCATCGTGGCCGGGTTGCTCATCGAGGGCGGCAACCTGGGCCAGGTCTTGCAGCCGACCGCGGCCCTTATCGTCTTTGGCGGCACCATGGGTGCGGTGCTGCTCCAGTTTCCGCTTTCTACTGTACTGGCTGCATTCGGCAGCTTGGCGCATGTTTTTTCCGCGCCCCGCAAGCACAACAACCAGCTCCTCAAACAGTTGGTCGCCTTCGCCAACAAGGCTCGCCGCAACGGCGTCGTCTCGCTGGACAGCGACCTCGAAACCATTCAGGATCCTTTTCTCAAGCAAGCCCTCATGCTGGCCGTCGATGGCACCGAGCCTGCCGAGTTGCGCAAAATCATGCGCGTCAGCCTGGATTGCACCGCGGAAAGCGAAGAACGGCTGCCCGCGGTCTTCGAGTCGGCCGGAGGATTTTCACCCACCATAGGCATCCTGGGCGCTGTGCTGGGGCTTATTCAGGTCATGAAGAATCTTGACAACATTCAGGAGGTTGGCAAGGGCATCGCCGTGGCCTTCGTGGCAACCATCTACGGCGTGGGCATTGCCAATCTCTTCTTCCTGCCCTTCGCCGGCAAGATGCGCCTTCGCCTGCGCGACGACCACCAGCGCCGCGAGATGATGCTCGAAGGCGTAATCTCCATCCTCGAGGGCATGAACCCGCGCATGCTCGAAGTCCAGCTGGCCGGCTTCCTCAATGACCCCCAGCAAAAGCAGAAGGAGCGCGCCGCATGAGGCTGGAGCGGCGCAAGAACCTCGTCAGCCAGGATCGATGGATGGTCTCCTATGCCGATTTCATCACCCTGCTGTTCGCCTTTTTCGTTGTGCTCTATGCCTTCTCCAAGAACGACCAAAAAAAGCAAACGCAGGTGACGGAGGCCATCGATAGCGCATTCCATTCACTGGGCATCTTTCCCGACACCTCGCGTAAGCCAGCCCAGGGCGCGCCCTCCGGCTCCGACGAGGCGGCCATCCCCATGAACATTGTCATGGGAGAGGATGTGCTCTCGCCAGCCAGGGTAAAGGAAGATTTGGAGAACCTTCACCGCGAGCTGGAGCAAAGGCTATCGAACCAGGTCGCCACCCACACCGTCTCCATGAAGATGGGCCGCGACGGGTTGGTCATCAGCCTGCGCGAGGCTGGCTTCTTCGCCTCTGGCTCGGCCACTCCCAAGCCCGAAACCCTCCCCACGCTGCGCCAGATCGCCCTCTCGCTTGGCCGCACGCCCTACGACCTCCGCATCGAGGGCCATACCGACAACATTCCCATCCATACCGCGGAATTCGACTCCAACTGGGAGCTTTCCGCAGCCCGCGCCACGCACATCGCCCGCATCTTTATCGATCTGAAGGCCATACCCCCGGAGCGCATCTCGGCCGCCGGTTACTCTGAGTACCACCCCGCGGCCGGCAATGATACAGCCGAGGGCCGCAGTGAAAACCGCCGCGTCGATCTGGTCGTCCTGCCTCGCACAAAAATCGATCTCTCCGCGCCGGGTACCGCTTATCCCGCTGGCCCATGGCGCAAAATCACCGACGACGATGCGGCTGCGCAAGGCGACAAGACTTCAGCCCCTTCCAATCCGTAAATCAGCGGAGTTAGCCGCGCCGCGCGAGTGTTCGCGGTGCTAGCTACTATACCTGTCAATCTGCCTTGTAACACCGCTGGCTCGCTGACTCGCTGGCTTGCTGACTCGCTGACTCCCTACTCCACCCCCAGCACCTTGACGATCACACGCTTCCTGCGCCGCCCATCAAACTCTGCATAGAAGACCCTCTGCCACGTTCCCAGGTCCAGCTTCCCGTTGGTCACCGGCAACGTAGTCTCGTGGTGCAGTAGCAGCGACTTCAGGTGCGCGTCTCCGTTGTCCTCGCCCGTCTGGTGGTGCCGGTAATCGGGCCGCGCCGGCGCCAGCTCCTCCAGCCACTCGCCGATATCCTCAATCAACCCGCTCTCCAGATCGTTTACATATACAGCAGCCGTAATATGCATCGGCGAAACAAAGCACAACCCGTCCCTGACCCCGCTGCGCCGCACAATCTGCTCCACCTCGTCGGTGATGTGCACCATCTCCCGCCGCTTCTTCGTTTCAAAGACCAGATACTCCGTGTGACTCTTCATCCTTGCCTCCCGCAATTTGTAACTCCGTAGTGAGTCAATTCAATTATCGTGTTCAACAAGGATGGTTGTGAAGTCTTTCGGCTCAGGAGATGGCCGGCTTGTTCGTTTTTGTTAATGAAATTAAGGGCAACGCAGGCCGGGAAGGTTGCCCATTCCCGGCCTGCGAAGGTTGTGTGTCATCATTGAATGTTAGGTTTGGTTTCATCGGTAGGATTGGTTTCAAGAATAGGTCTGATGTGGATCGGTTTGACGGCCATTCTGTTATGGATAAGCTCGGTGACCTTGTAAGTTTCGACTAAATGGGTGATGCCGGTCATCTGCACGTCGAATACGCAGCTGGAGTGCAAGGTCGCATTGGTAATCGACCTGCAGGCTTCTTCGGCAGCCTCCGCGCTGATGTGCGGGGTCTTCTTCACATTCGGAACAGTGCACGTTTTGGCATTCTCCACCGGCCACGCCTCATTGGTGAAGGTTGCCGTTGACGTGCCCGGCGAATAGTCGAAGAGGCTGTTCCTGCTGGTCACGCGCCATGCATCGCCGAATGTTTTGTTCAGTGTGACGTAGCGGGCATGCAGCGAAGCCGGCATTGGCCCCAGCGCTTTTCCGTTCGGGAGCCTGGGCAACCAATTTTTGTCTGGGACGAAGCCCCCCAGTCCACTCTCGGATGCTCCAGCGCTCTTGCTCACCACCCCAGCGCCTGATAATTCAAGACCGAGAAGCGGCAAGGACCCCGACACGTTCAGGACTTTGCCGTCGGGGAAATGAATTTCCACGCCTTCGGAGGTAATCTCAGCGCTTCCTCCATCGCCGAAATTCGCTCCCTGCGTGGCAACTTTGCCATCGATGCGAAGCTGAAGGCCGTAGGTATTGCACGCGCCTCCACCGAAGCAGGGCTCATAGGTTACACGGTGTGTACCCACGCGCGCCGCGATGGCCGTATTCCCACTCAAGCAACTGACGAGCCCGTCATCCAGGTATTTTGCCGGAGGTGGGTTGGGAACCCAGTTCCCGGGAGCGTCGGATGGAATGGGCGTTTGGCGAACCTGAACTTCCGTTCCATCAGGATCCTGCAGAGTAATGTACTCTCCCGCGCCCTGGAAATCGTAGTAGGTTCCGTCCACCGTGGTGATGTGAGGCTCGCCCCAGGTGATCGTAGTATTACCGCATGCTGCCCACTCGGTGGCGTTATTGCTCTCCACAAACTCGATTGACGGATTTGCCCCGCCGTAGGGACAGCACACGGGCGTACCCGGATTCGGCGTAAGGTTGAGGCTGTTCGTCTCGCCCGTGAAGCTGGCGGCCTCACATAGGGGAGCATTCGTTGTTCCGTTGACCACGCTCGTTGTGACTTGGAGTGTCGTTCCGGGATCGAAAACAGCTTGGTCTCCGCCACCGTCGCCAAAGACATTGAACTCGACTTCCTTCCACGTGCTGCTCAGATCGGGGAAATAATTATTGCCTGGCGCCGAAACGGGCTGACCGCCCGTCACGGAAACAGTCACTGAATCCGTCGACATGCCGCCGGCGCCATTCGCATAGGCGGTGACTTTATAATCGCCAATTTTCGTAACTGGCTCAGGGATCGATGGTATGCCGTTCACGGCGTTTACCACGCAATACGTCTCACCGTAGAGGGCCTGTTCACACCATCCGGTGGAGTTGGAGAAGCCGTTCACGCAGCCTGTTCCATGAGGAGACGGGCAGGCCTTATAACCGCTGCTTCCTGATGACGGTCCCCACTGAAGCAGCCAGTACTGAATGAACCCGCCTCCGTTCGAGTCGTAGACGAACTGCTCCCAGCCTTGGCATCCGTTTGGCGCCGTTGTGCCATTGGGAGAGCCGCTGCATGCGCTGGTGCCGTAGAAGGGCGCGGTGTTCACTTGCAGAGAGTAGGCATTTGTGTCTGTACTGCCAGTGCAAGACGGGTTAGTGGGACAGATAATACTTGTGGTCGTAATCGTGCATTGTACTGCGCACTCGCCGGTGACGACGGAAGCAGCGCCAAACGAGCCTTCTGCCTCGCTAATGGCGCCTGATGTTACCTCGGCTGAAAAATCATTCGTGCTGCCATTGCCTACTGTTACGGACCTGGTCCCACGCCTTGGAGGAGGATATAGCTTGTGCGGCGGAGTTATACAGGGTATCTCGCGCCACTGCGTATCCGGATAGTTAGCGGTAAAGCACGCATCCTTTTTGGGCCGCGGTCTCTTCAAAATCGTTTTGCGCCAGGTCTCCCAAACTGCGGGTGCGGGCTTCTCAACCACGGGTAAAGGAATAGTTTTTTCCTGTTTGGGCTCAGGCGCCGGTTTTGTGGGAGTCTGCGCCATGACCATGGGAGTGATCGCGCAGGACAACAAGAGCCCCGACAGCAGGCTCGTAAAGACGATGGAGACACGGATCGTACCGCATCCGCGTACTGATTTCATAGATTTCATAGTTCCTCCTGAGGGATGTTCGAGAAGCTTCCCCTGAAGAACCTCTGAATTATCTTTAAACTCATTGTTTTAAATGGACACAACTAGACTGATAACCCGGACAGAATCCGAGTTGTAAATGCTGCAAAATCTACGCGAGCTTTCGCCCGCGAGGGGAGGTGTTGCAATTATCGGAACTAAATCAGAGATTCCCTGACCGGGATTTCTGTTTCACTTCCCGACTATCGTGCAATATACTCCACATTTGCCTCAACTCACAATCTTTTTTGATTGATTTCAAGTAAATAAAAACCGCTCGTGCCCGGCAGAGCCTTCCTCCACACGTAATAGCCTCTATTTGCTTCATAATGAAAGGGATAAATCCCTCCCTGTCATCATCGAACTATCCCGCCAACCCCGCCAACTCCGCTATTCTAAATTCCAGCCGTGACCTCAGCCCAACCCACTGCCGCCCAGCGCCTCCGCCGGATGCACGATCAATTGGCCCAGGCCTACGGTCCGCAGCACTGGTGGCCGGCTAAAACTCCCTTTGAGGTCATTCTCGGCGCTTATCTTACGCAGAACACCGCATGGAAGGCCGTCGAACGCTCGCTCGTCAACCTGCGTGCGGCTGGGGCTCTGACCGTGGACGGTCTGCGCTCGCTCCCCCTCAGGAAGTTGCAACGTCTTATCCAGCCCTCCGGCTTTCCCACTCGCAAAGCTCCCGCGCTGAAGGCATTTGTAGCCCTGCTCGACAAGGAGTTTGGCGGTTCACTCGAATCGCTCGCCGCATCGCCCACGGCCACTCTGCGTGCCCGCCTGCTGGCATTGCCCGGCGTTGGTCCGGAGACCGCTGACGCTATCCTGCTCTACGCCCTCGGCCATCCCGTTCCCGTCGCCGACGAGTACCTGCGGCGCATCAGTGAACGGCACAAGCTGCTGACACCCGCCCCCGGCTGCAATCGCAGGGGCTACGATTCCCTGGCCGAGCTCACTCGCCAGGCCTTCGCCGCCGATGCCCCCAGGGATCTGGCGCGCCTCTTCAACGAGTTTCACGCCCTTACGGTCGCCGTGGGCAAGGCCCATTGCCGCCGGACAGCCCACTGCGCCGGGTGCCCGCTGGCCGTCGATCCGCATACACTAAGCGATCATATGCGGTAAGATTGATTACCATAGAGTGTTAGGGAGCTAACCAATGGAAAGATCAAGCTCTACGATGCAGGTAACGCGAGCAGCGGACTATGGGATTCGCGTGATGATCCACATGGCCACTCTGCCCGACCACGAACGTGCGCTGCTGCCTAAGCTGGCCCGCGCCACGGGAGCCCCGCAGAGCTTTCTTTCAAAGGTTCTGCAGGCATTGTGCCGCGCCGGACTCATCGTTTCCCGCCGGGGACAGACCGGCGGTTTCGAGATGCTGCCTGCCGGACGCAAAGCTACCCTGCGCTCTGTGATTGAGGCCGTCGAGGGGCCCATCTCCCTGAATCTCTGCCTGATCTCCGGCGCCACTTGCAAGCGGAAATCCTTCTGCCCCGCGCACCCTGTCTGGGCCAATGCCCAGGAGGCCATGCTGGGAGTTCTGAGCGCGGCAACCGTTGCCGATCTGGCACATCATACGGCTGCTCCACGAGCCAAGGGATTACGCTGAATGTAGAGTTACAGTGGATCGTAGCTGCCTATTGATCGATGCCAAAAGTGAATGTCTTTCCGCTTAGGTCGATCGCATATTCCCCAGGTTCGAGTGGGGTTTTAGGCACCAATTTATAGGAACTCTCCCCATATTTTGTCAGTTCAAAGGGAACGCCTTGGAAAGTCTCTTGTTCCCTCCCCTTTCTCTTTACAAGCTCTAACTGGCGCTCGCTATTTTTCTGGTCAAAACGGTAAAGCCTGGTTCTCTCAGCAGTCCCGGAAATGAATATAAATCCGGTTTTTTCACCGGCTTTGATGCGAAAGGTAGAACTGTTTCCAGAAATAATAAGGATGCCGGTTACAGTGGTCCAACCGGCTTTGCCTTTTACTTTCCACTGTTCGTCTGGAAGCGGCTTCAACTCCTGACTGGACGGGTCGAGACGGAAGACCACGCCAATGGCAGCGGGTTCTTGAGGTTTGGCCGTAGCGGATTGGGCATTACAGATACCTAGCGAAAGAACAACCAACAAGACGAAGACCAGATTACGCATAAATTCGTGCTCTCCTTGCCCGGGAGATCAACTTCATTCTTCCGGCACTGTTCAGTGTACATCGGCAA
>Ga0209039_10004039_pt1 | contig 10985 bp, 9 predicted proteins | sample BogFormECP12_OM1_FD_188238 | JGI IMG/M metagenome (GOLD analysis project Ga0209039, IMG submission 188238) | Bog forest soil microbial communities from Calvert Island, British Columbia, Canada - ECP12_OM1 (SPAdes) (version 2) | ecosystem: Environmental > Aquatic > Freshwater > Wetlands > Bog ... | reverse complement strand
TCGGCTGTGGCGGAGAAGAAGCGTGTCACTAGGCCGTTTTCAAAATTGCAACCTGTTGGAAATGGACCACTTCAGCGAGTATGGTGTAGAAGACGAGTCTGACGGCCAGGCGGCGGGTCGAAAGGCGTGCGCACTCACTCCCAGGGCTGGTAGAGGTATTTCTGAAAATCCGCGAAAACCGCTCCTATCTCCTCCGGCCGGCCCAAGTCGGCCACGGCGTCGGCGATGGCGTTGTTGTACTTGAGCTTCAGCAGGGGAGATAGCTTTTCCCGGTCCAACTCCTCCACCCCGATCTTGACGTATTGGGCGAGCACAAACCCCAGGAAGACCTGCTGCTTGGGGTTGAATCGGGCGTTGACCGCCACCGTGGCGCGCGCGGCCCTCTCCTCGCGGGTCAGCGGCGGCAGGGCGTAGGCCACGTGCGCGAGCACGTCGAAAAGATCGCTCTTCTCGGCGTCGATGATCTTCTGCATCTCGGCCATCTGATCCCGCCCGAAGCCCTTCTCCGCCAGCCCCTGTAGCAGCTTCGCGCGGGTGTCGGGCGCGCTCCACAGGGCGCGCAGTTCGTCCTCGTCCCTGAAGAACTCGGGCAGTCTGCCGAACAGCATTTCCAGGAACTGATGCGCCGACATGGGCGTGCCGTCCGGATGCCAGAAGCTGGTCACCATCATGTGCTGGATGTTGCGGGCCTTGCCGTCCGCCAACTTCACCTTGATCCGCTGCCGGCGCGGACCCGGCTCCAGCGCCGGCCCTTCCGGCGGCGGAGCCGGCTCGGGGCGCGGTTGCGGTTCCGGCCTGGGGTCCGGCTCGAGCGGCTCGCCGTCCCACTCCGGGTCGGTGAAATGGTGATACGCCTTCACGAAGTCGTAGATGGTGAAGTAGTCCTTGCCGTCATACAGGCGCGTGCCCCGGCCGATGATCTGCTTGAACTCGATCATGGAGTTGATGGGGCGCATCAGCGCGATGTTGCGGATGTTGCGCGCATCCACGCCTGTCGAGAGCTTTTGCGAAGTGGTCAGGATGGTGGGGATGCTCTTCTCGTTGTCCTGGAAGTCCCGCAGGTGCTGCTCGCCCAGTGCGCCGTCATTGGCCGTGACGCGTTGGCACTAGTTCGGGTCTTCGGTGGACTTCATCTGGTTGACCAGGTCGCGCACGGCCAGGGCGTGGTCCTGGGTGGCGCAGAACACCAGAGTCTTCTCGGCCTGGTTGATCTGTGCCATCAGCAGCTTCACCCGGTGCGCCTCCCGTTCCTTGATCTCGATGATCCGGTTGAAGTCGGTTTCCGTGTAGCGCCGCCCGGTTTCGATCTCGCCTTCGATCAACTCGTCGTCCGGCGTGTAGACATACTCGTCTAATAATGTGGTCGCGATCTGGCGCACCTTGAAGGGCGTGAGGTACCCGTCGTTGATGCCGTCCTTCAGGGAGTAGATGTAGACGGGGTCGCCGAAGTAGGCGTAGGTGTCGACGTTGTCCTTACGCTTGGGCGTGGCGGTGAGGCCGAGTTGCACGGCGGGCGCGAAGTAATCGAGGATGCCGCGCCAGTTACTCTCATCGTGGGCGCCACCGCGGTGGCACTCGTCGATGACGATGAAGTCGAAGAAATCCGGCGGGTACTCGCCGAAGTAGGGCGAGGCCTCGCCGTCCTTGGGCGGCCCGCTCATGAAGGTCTGGAAGATGGTGAAGAACAGGCTGCCATTCTTCGGAACCTTGCCCTTCCTGCGGATGTCCTCCGGGGCGATGCGCACCATGGCATCTTCGGGGAAGGCCGAGAAGGCGTTGTAGGCCTGGTCGGCGAGGATATTGCGGTCGGCCAGAAATAGGGTGCGCGGGCGGCGTGACGGCTCGCGGCTCAGATTCCAGCGGCTGTGGAACAGCTTCCACGCAATTTGAAAGGCGATGAAGGTCTTGCCGGTGCCGGTGGCCAGCGTGAGAAGGATGCGGCCGCGCCCGGCGGAGATGGCGTCCAGAGCGCGCTCGATGGCGATGTCCTGAAAGTAGCGCGGCTGAAAGTAGCCGCCCTTGTCCTCGAAGGGCACGGCGGCGAAGCGTTCGCGCCAGGCGTTGGCCTCGGCGAAGGTGAGGCGCCAGAGTTCGTCCGGAGTGGGATAGCCGGGTGCTTCGCCTTCCCTGCCCTCCTTCATGTCGATGCCGTAGACGGCCTGGCCGTTGGTGGAATAGGCGTAGCGGACGGCGAGCTTCGCGGCGTAGTTCTTCGCCTGGGCCACGCCTTCGGTGAGCGCTTCGTCCCATGCCTTCGCCTCGACCACAACCAGTTTGTGGTTGCGATAGACCAGCACGTAATCGGCGGTGAGCGCCTTGCCGCGCCGCCCGTGTCCTTCGAGGCGCCCCAGAGTAATGGGATACTCGCGCAGGATGCGGCTGCCCTCGACCGCGCCCCAGCCCGCCGCCTGGAGGGCGGGATCGATATGCTCGGCGCGGGTTTCGGCTTCGTTCATGGCGCGGCTCTATAGTAACCCGCTGAAGGCGCGGTCGAGGAGCGACTTCTTCAGGGCGTCGAGCGCGGCGAGCTTCTGGCGGTAGAGGGATTCGATGCGGCTGGTCTCGGCATCGAGCGCGTCAATCTGCCGCACAACTCGTTCCTGCTCAACGCGAGAAGGAACGGGGATCGCCACGCTACTGAGTGCATCCATGTCGATCTTTAGTGTCCCGTGTGCTGCATTGCTCAGCACGTTCTCGCTATGGTTGATTCCAGTGCGCAGCGCGAAGAGCAGAAACCGCGACGCGATGTTTCGTTCGGGGTGGATCGCTCGGATGTCCTGATTGAAAGCACAGGGGACCATCAGCTCGGCTATTTGAGCACCGTGCGCTAATCCCATACCACGTACCAGAGTTAATAGCGCTCCCGCGGGTGCCATGCGCGTTGACGATTCAGCGAGAGCTTCTTGAGAGATATGCAACGCGGCGTCGGAAAGTCGCGTTGACTTCATGTCGCGTCCAGAAATCCACGGTGTGCTTCCGTTCCAATACCTGCTTTCAGTCTTTGACGGAGTTCCCCCGCTGCTGAAGCGGCAAATCTCACCGAGTGGCCTCTCCGCCGATCGTTCGCAGCGCTGGCTGAAGACGGCGTGCAGGTGGCTTTCAAACAGAGCGCGGGCGTTTTGGAGGTTCTTTTCGGCGTTGGCTTTGGCGGTGGCGATGCCGTCAAACGCTTCGTCGAGGATGCCGACGATGCGCTTCTGTTCGGGGAGCGGCGGCACTGGGATGGTGAAGCTTCCGAGACTGTTGGCTGACAGATTGGGCTGAGCCGCGCCATTCTTGAACTGGGCGATCATCCTAGAGCATATGTCACTTCGGAAATAGTCCATCACATATGCGTCTAGAACCGACTCCCGTGGACGAACAATAACCAACGATGACGCAATAGCGCCCTCGCAGAGGTCGCCCACACTTGCGCATTTTCCGAGAGAACCCCGAAGACAGAACAATATGTCCCCGCTACGGATCTTTCCGTTGCTGAGCAGATCAAACCGCTCTCGCGAAATGTAGTTCATCCGCCCAATGTCGATGCCGTCGTCGGTCAAATGTCCGGCATTGATAAACGGGATTCCTTGGCTGGTCCGAGCGGATCTTGAGGGGTAGTTCGTACCTCTGTCCCCGTTTTCGAACGAGCAAACATCGCCTAGCTTCTTGATCTCCCACCCCGGCTTCCCCGCCCCCTTACTCATCGCCTGCGCCCCGCTCCCCGGTCCACTCCATGAGCTTCTGCTGCAACTCGTCTTTGCTGGGCAGGTAGAGTTGATACTCCCGCGCGTGGATGTTGGCGTCCTTCGGCAATGTGATTTCCACGAGGGCCTGGTTCTTCCGCTTGCAGAGCAGGATGCCGATAGTGGGATTCTCCTCGCCGGTCTTGACGAAGCGGTCGAAGAAGTTGACGTACATCTGCATCTGGCCCAGGTCCTGATGGGCAACCTTTCCGAGCTTCAGATCGACCAGCACGTAGCAGCGCAGCAGGCGGTTATAGAAGACGAGATCCACGAAGAAGTGCTCTTCGTCGAAGGTGAATCGCTTTTGGCGCGCCTCGAAGAGGAAGCCTTTGCCCAGTTCGAGCAGGAAACGCTCGATCTGGCCGATGATGGCGGATTCCAGGTCGGACTCGGAATAGCGGGTGCGCTCGTCCAGGCCGAGGAACTCGAGGACCAGGGGTTCCTTGAGTAGGTCGCTCGCCTGGGCCACGGTTTGGCCTTCGCGCGCCAGCTTGCGGATGCCCTCTTTGTCGCGGCTGAGAGCGAGGCGCTCGTACAGGCCGGAATCGAACTGGCGGCGTAGCTCGCGCACGGTCCAGTTCTGCTGGCTGGCTTCTATCTCATAGAAACTACGCTCGTTGGGGTCCTTGATGCGGAGGAGGAAGACGTAGTGGGACCAACCGAGGGTGAAGGGACGGGGCGCGGAATCGCCAGATTCGCCAGACGGTGTCTGGGGAATTGGGGAGAGCCCGGATTTTCCAGTCAATGCCTGGAGAATTGCCAATTGGTCAGACGCTGTCTGACCAATTGGCGGGGCGTTGAATTGGCCAGTCACTGTCTGGCCAATTTGGGACGGACCCAATTCTCCAGACGTTGTCTGGAGAATTGGCCTTCGGTCCTGATAGAGCAGATAGAAGGTCCGCATGTAGGCTAAATTGCTGATGGAGAACCCCTTACCGAATTCTCCCGTCAGCCGCTCCGCCAGGGCACGGATTACCTCTTCTCCGTAAGCGGCCCGATCTTCGCCCCGCTGCTCCTCCTCGACGATGCGCCGGCCAATCTCGAAATTGGTGTGGACCTGAACCAGATCCACGCCGCGCGCCACGGTGGCGCGGGCGCCGGCGATCAACTCGCGGATGCCGTCGACGAACTGGGGGGCGATCTTCACAGCAGCCTCCGTATGGATTCGAGCACCTCCGCGGCTTCGGCATCCAGCGCGGCGATTTCGTCCAGGATCTCTTCGGGGCTGCGGTGGACTACCGCCTCGCCGCCGTTCGGATTCTTCACGGAGAGGTCGAAAGTGGCCGGGTCGAGGGTCTTGGCGTCTACGGTCCAGGATTTGGGCGAATCGGCGCGGGTAGGCTGCAAGCGGACGAACTCGGCGAGGTCGTCGTCGTTGAGCGGGTTGGTCTTGCCGAGGTTGCGGCCGGGGTCGAGCTGGTAATACCAGACCTTGCGCGTCTTCGTGCCCTTCTCGAAGAACAGCACCACGGTCTTCACGCCAGCGCCCTGGAAGGTGCCGCCGGGGCAATCGAGCACGGTGTGCAGGTTGCAGCTCTCGAGCAGCAGCTTGCGCAGGCTCACGGAAGCGTTATCGGTGTTGGAGAGGAAGGTGTTCTTGATGACCACGCCGCCGCGCCCGCCCGCCTTCAACATTTTGATGAAGTGCTGGAGGAAGAGGAACGCCGTCTCGCCGGTGCGGATGGGGAAGTTCTGCTGCACTTCCTTGCGCTCCTTGCCGCCGAAGGGCGGATTGGCCAGCACCACGTCGAAGCGGTCCTTTTCCTGGATGTCGGCGAGGTTCTCGGTGAGGGTGTTGGTGTGGATGATGTTGGGCGCGTCGATGCCATGCAGGATCATGTTCATGATGCCGATGACATAGGCGAGGGACTTCTTCTCCTTGCCGGTGAAGGTGCGGGTCTGGAGGGTCTGAACACCCTTGGTAGTGAGGCCGGGCGCGGCCTTCATGAAATCGAACGACTCGCACAGGAAGCCCGCCGAGCCGCAGGCGCCATCGTAAACGCGCTCGCCGATTTTGGGATGCACCACTCGCACCATGGCGCGGATGAGCGGGCGCGGGGTGTAATACTCGCCGCCGTTGCGCCCGGCGTTGCCCATGTTGCGGATCTTGGCTTCGTAGAGATGCGATAGCTCGTGCTTCTCGCTCTGGGAGCGGAAGCGCAGTTCGTCGATGTGGTCGATGATCTCGCGCAGGTTGTAGCCGCTGGCGATCTTGTTCTTGATCTCGCCGAAGATTTCCCCGATCTTGTATTCGATGGTGTTCGGCCCAGTGGCCTTCAGCTTGAAGCCGTGCAGGTAGGGGAAGAGCTTCAGGCTGACGAAGTCGCGGAGGTCGTCGCCGGTCTTGGCGCGGTTGTGGTCGATCTGGCCGTCCTTGCCTTTGGGCGCGGCCCACTCTTCCCAACGGTAGGGCTTTTCGAGAATGAAGGCGTGCTTACGGGCATCGAAGGCGGCCTCGTCGGCTTTGTCCTGCTCCAGGCCGTCGAGGTATTTCAGGAAAAGGAGCCAGGAGGTCTGCTCGGTGTAGTCGAGTTCCGTGGTGCAGCCGGCCTCTTTCCAGAGGACATCGTCGATGTTCTTGAAGGCCTGTTCAAACATAGAGTGGGCGTTTCTGCGTTAGAGACCCGGACGCGAATCGCGGCAAACTAGGGGAATCCTTTGGACACCACTTTGGCGGCGGTTGCCGGTCGCGCCTGCTCATGTCACCGCTCGGGAACCTCTTCAACGGAACATCAACGGTATCAAATGGTATCCACCGCCGGGCGCACTGGGGGGCTCCGGCCGAGGAACACGCCCCGACGCCCACCGTCTACTCGTTGGAGCGGTTGCGTTGCGGAGCCTGCGGGCAGGTATTTACCGCCGAAGAGCCGGAAGGGGTGGGACCGGAGAAGTATGACGAGACGGCAGCGGCGATGATCGCGCAACTCAAGTATGGCAGCGGTACGCCGTTCTACCGTCTGGAACGACTGGAGCGGCATCTGGGGATTCCCTTGCCGGCGGCGACGCAATGGGAGATCGTCGAGGAAGCCGCTGAAGTCATCAAACCGGCGCGCGACGAGTTGCTCCGACAGGCGGCGCAAGGCGAGGTCTTACATAACGATGATACGGGCATGCGGGTGCTCAAGCTGGCGCGCGAGCCATCCGACGAACGCACAGGTGTGTTCACCAGCGGCATTGTGGCGACGATCGAAGGCCGACAGATCGCGCTGTACTTCACCGGGCCCAAGCACGCGGGCGAGAATCTGGCCGAGGTGTTAAAGCGGCGCGCGGCACAACTGAGTCCGCCGATCCAGATGGGCGATGCGTTGTCGCGCAACGTGCCCAAGCTGCCCGCCGGTGTGGAGATCCTGCTGGCGAAATGCCTCGCTCACGGTCGCAGACAGTTTGTAGAAGTGGCCCAGAACTTTCCCGAGGAATGCCGTTACGTGCTGGAGACACTGGGCGAGGTGTACGGCTACGATGCCCAAGCGCGCGAGCGAGATCTGACACCGGAGGAGCGGCTGAGATTCCACCAAGAACATAGCCAGCCGCTGATGGACACACTGCACGCTTGGCTGGAGGCGCAGTTCGCCCAGCGGAAGACCGAGCCCAACTCCGGTTTGGGCAAGGCGATCGCTTATCTGTTGCGGCACTGGAAAGGGCTGACGCTATTCCTGAGGGAAGCGCGGGCCCCACTCGATAACAACATCGTCGAGAGAAGCTTGAAACGGGCGGTTCTGCATCGGAAGAACGCATTGTTCTATCGCACGCTGAACGGAGCGCAGGTCGGCGACCTGTTTATGAGCTTGATTCACACGGCCGAGTTGTGCGGCGCCAACTCGTTCGCCTACCTTACCGAACTCCAGCGGCACGCCCGGGAACTGGCGGCCAACCCCGCGGAGTGGATGCCCTGGAATTACCGCGAGACCCTGGAGCGGGCTGGAGTATGATAAATCCTGCATGGCCGAAAAGGATCCACTGCGGCCATGGTTGGGTGACACTCCGAAATGGCCGCCAAACGGGCCTTTCCGAAGGCAAAATCCGATAGCGTTTTTGGCCAGGCACGGAAACCAGCGAAAATGTTGCGCGCCGGCCTCTACGCCCGCGTTTCCACCAGCGACCAACAGACCATCCCATTACAGATCCGCGCACTCCGCGAATACGCCGCCCGGCGGGGCTGGACGGTCGCCCTCCAGGTGAAAGAGGTCGGTAGCGGCGCCTCGCAACGGCAACTGCGGGAGAAGTTGCTGGATGCGGCACGCCGCCGGGAGATCGACGTGGTGCTGGTGTGGCGGTTGGATCGTTGGGGCCGGTCCGTAGCGGACCTGCTGGCAACTCTGCAGGAGTCGGATCACCTCGGCGTCGGTTTCGTCTCGCTAACGGAGGCGCTGGATCTGACGACACCAGCCGGTCGAGCCATGGCCGCATTACTCGCTGTATTCGCCGAGTTCGAACGGGAAATCCTGCGAGAACGGGTGCGCGCCGGCCTGGCCCACGCGCGGCAGAACGGCAAGAAGTTGGGCCGGCCCATCACCGCCGGACTCCACGCCGAGCATGTGCGAAAGCTGCATCGTGCCGGCGCCAGCAAAGCCGACATCGCCCGCCGCCTGCAGATTGGCCGCACCTCCGTGCGCCGTATCCTGGGCTGACCTATTTCCCGGAGAAATAGGGGCCAGTTTCTGGCCTACGCAGGCTTACCGAAAGGACACTGTACGCTCACTCGGTTGAACAGGGAATCGCAATTTCAAATGACAACTGCTATTTCGTCCTGAAGTCCACTTGGTACCTTGCGAGTGGATAGCCATCGGAGGTCGCGAAGGCCGTGGGTGTGAGCACAAACCCATACGACTGGTTTGACTTCAGCCGTACTGTGAGTTGAATGTGCAGGCCGTCAGCCTGGAACGCTGGCGTGCCCACAATCGGAAATTGCTCGTCCGTACCCATTTCTGGGTCGATGGAGTATCCCGCGCTCGGATCGAGCGGCTTGTCCACTACAATCGTGATGGTCGTCACGGAAGCCTCCACCTTCTGCGCATGGTTGGCGAACGGTTCAACGTCGATCACATGTGCGCACTTCGCGTTGAAGGCTGCAGCCTCAACGGATGCGTGCGTGGCCAGACCACGATAGAACAGTCCGACTTGCGGGACGTACGAAGAGAAAGTCGGATACTGGGCTCGCTGCGCCCCATACTGGTTCAAATTCTCAACCAGCCGATCCATCCAGAAGAAGCCGTTCCTCTGTTCCTCGCGAATGCGCCTTATGTTCTTACGATCGTCCTCGCCAGTCTGCTGAAAATAGAGGATGACCGCGGCGCGCACCAGCGATTCGTTCACCATCGTCTCCTCGTCGCCGTAGGCCATCTGCTGCATCTGGTCCGCCACGGTTACGTACACCTGTTGGGCGCCGGAAAAATCCTTCCAATGCTCTTTAACTGCCGGATTCACAAAGGAGTGGTTGAACTCGTGGATGATCGTCGCGAGATAGGCCCGGTCTGGCGGATACGTCGGGTTGCCGGCATCGTCATGCGTCCAACAGCCGATGATCGAGAACAGCTCCATGCGGCCGTCCGGGTACACGAGGCGCGGGCCGTAATTGGCGCCGCCGTTGTTCATGCCCAGGATAAGGCTATAAGCGAGGTCCGCCGCTTTGCCATAAAAGCGCGGATACCAGCCGAAATCCACCGCCCCCAGGGTCGTCGCGAAGCGTTCTTCCGCCACCCGGTACATTGTCCGGTGCGCCGAATAGAAATCCCCAAACCTGCTATCGCGATAGAAGCTGCGTAGCAGTGGCAGAAACTTCTCGGCGTCCGCCGTCCACCGCTTATCCGGGGTCGTTGGCGTGAAGGCAACCAACGGCTTCAGCTCGGGAGGTGCCGATATGGAAATCGCCATCGCCATCACGGCGTCGAACCCGGTGCCGTTCCTGTCCGCCAGCGCATGAGCCATCTGAACGGCGGGATGGTCCTTGTACGGCGCAAAGTAGCGGTCGATGTCGGTCGAATACGCCGGCAGCGTGTTCATGTTGTATTCAAAATTGCCGGCCAGTCGAAAGACGATGCTCAACAGTTCCACACGCTCGTCCACACCCGGTACGAGCGCTCGCCGGGCCTGGAAAGACTGGCTCGTCGCAAATCCCGAATTGAGAAAACAATAGAGACAAATGAATGAGAAGAGTCGATGGCACATGTTCAAGCTGTTTCCCTGTTCTGCGGCGCCGAATCGTGACGTACGATTGCGCGCTCAAGTACACTGTACCGCATCCAGCTTTACACCGTCCCAGTACCAAGCAATTGACCAGCGACTTGCCTGCACTGCCGTTCTGAGCTTGGGTCCCGTGAGGTGATTCGCATCAGCGCCCTTGCATCACTGCGGGCGGAGTTCAGCGTGGGAGCGTTGAAGTTCGGTCATGGCCTTGTCCGATTAGATTATCAGGCGGCAGCGGCGCCGACTGCTGTACGATGTTTGGGCGACGCGTTGGGGCTACCAGCCGATTGTTAACGCGAAGATGCCAGACGACGAAAAGAGCACGCTCGACGAATGGGCTCGCGAGCAGGACCAGACGCCATGGTACCGATTCTCGACGCCGGGCGCAAACGGCTCCGATCCCGGCGAACTGACCGAAGCTGTTGGGGATGTCGATGCGTTGAAATCCACTCATCATTGAAGTCACTCGCCTGTTCACCAGCGATGTGTTCGAGCTAAGCGCCCGCCATTGAGGTACGCCGCTGGAAGGCCAGCGAGCCATTATGATGGAGCGATTGCCTTGGACCACGTCCTGCCTCTTGAATACGACGGCAGGTTCTCGAAACAGATCACCGGAGCGAAAACTCGGCTCCCTTAACAGCCGAGAAACGACACCCAGTCCCCAGGGAATGCGAACTCGACCGATCTCGAGGCCGGCATTTTGAAATGCGCGAAGGCAGAAATGATCTGATTCAATCTCGAAATAGCGAAAGACTCGTTCATTCGGGAGTGCGCGCATCAAAAATACGGTGAACGGCACTGGGACGTCATTCCAGAACCGTCTCAGGACTTCGTGTGAGTGTATGGCTTCCAACCACTCGTGCCTGCGAGGAAGATCCCTGCCTCTGTTTTCAAACGTGCCCAGGACCTCGTCCCAAAGATGAGACACGAATGCTGACAGCTGAGCTGGTCGGCCATAGTGCCACCCTGGTGCGATGCTAGATTCTTACGCCTTTAATCGTAAACAGAAATACTTCAACAATCCTCAAGCTGCCTCAATCAGTTGGATGACGTTGCGGATGGATGCGTCGGCTTTGT
>Ga0209039_10004036_pt1 | contig 10990 bp, 9 predicted proteins | sample BogFormECP12_OM1_FD_188238 | JGI IMG/M metagenome (GOLD analysis project Ga0209039, IMG submission 188238) | Bog forest soil microbial communities from Calvert Island, British Columbia, Canada - ECP12_OM1 (SPAdes) (version 2) | ecosystem: Environmental > Aquatic > Freshwater > Wetlands > Bog ... | reverse complement strand
CCGCGATCGAAGCATGAATATAAATTGTGTCTTCCGGTGCTGCGTGTGACCTCAGGTAGCGAAAGGCGCCCGCCGTGAACTGGAGGCAAGGTTTGCCAACGAGGCACTCGATGAGTTTGGGTGCGGGCAGAAGGACTCGAGATAAAGAGCTGGGCTCGAAGCAAGAGGCATGCAATATGCTTTTCGAGCGGTGCGAATCCGGAGTGAGCGTTACGTGAACTACAGGTGCCACGTAGGCATCTTGGCGGGGTTGCCGCAATCGAGGTGCTGTCGGTTAGCCCGAAATCTCGCGCCACGCGCATAAAGACTCCGTGTGTGCGGCGCTGCCATCGCGCAGCCAGGCGTCGAGTTGGGCGGGTTCCTTCAATTGCTGGCCGCGCATGCGTGGCACGACCACGAAGCGGCAGTCCAGTTCGGGCAGGGCTGTCATGTCACCCCAAAGCTTCTCGAACTGAGCCACTGGGAAGATATCTTCCTGTCCTTTGCCCCAACGCTTCTTGACCTCCTTGAGCGTGATGTAAGTCGGCATGCGAGCGGCCAAGGCGCGAACTGCCTCGTTCACGCGTCCCACGTCGGAGAGAGCATCGCGGGTCAGACCGAACACCGCGAGCAAACGATCGACATCGATCCAGTACGTTGCGCTGTTGTAGTAGCGAAGGCGGCTTTCCAGCTCTTCGTTGGGTAGCGCCAAACCTTCGATCAAACGAGCCCGGCCATCCACGCGGGCGAGGCCGCCGCCGCGGTCTTCGAGGTGCCGGGCAATCACCTCTGTGGTGAGCGCGACGCCGCCATGGATGTGGCAACCGAGAATAGCCGGGTCGGCATCGGCAGCCACTGTGTCGATATTGTGCACCAGGAGATAGCTCAGCCGCGGGCGCATCTCGAGCAGGCGTAGAAGCGTGCCGTTGCGCAGCAGGTTGGCAATCTCATACCAGTGACCCACCGGGTGCAGGCACTGCATGGGTACGTTGTCGGTGTAATCGGAACCTTCGCCGGCGCTCTGGGCCCACTGAATCAGCACCGCATGCAGCCCCTCACGCACCTTCTGCGCCTGGACGTCCAGCATTTGTTGCGGCATCTCCTCCCAGGCGAAGCGGAGATCGCGTGCCATCGGAATCATACGCAGACCGACGCTACGTCCCGGCGAAAGCAGCACTGGGCCGGGATAGTCATAGTCGTGCTCCGCGGCGAGGTGAGCGGCGATAGCTTCGTGGGTCAGATAGCTGGTGGTGATGACGTGCGGAAGCGGGGAGCCGCACTCGCGGCTCACCCGAAGACTCTTGGCCAGGTGGACCTCGATGAAGTTGCGATATCGTCCGCCAAGCTTGCAGAAAGGGTTCACCGCCTTCACCACTCCCGCGCCCCGGGTCCACCGAGTGCCCACGCCTCCCGCCAGAGACACCACAGCTACACGCCCATCGGCAAGGGCGTCGAGACCGGCGGCGCGATAGCGATCGTCGATAGGATCCGCCTCGGCGTCCTCGATCAGGCTGGTGGCGGGCAGGCGATTCTGCGCCAGACCGATGCGGCCGGAACGGAGGTCCTGGCGAATCTGCTCGTGCTGTATGCGGTCGAAGCCGTAGTTGTCGAGCAGAGCCCTGAGCGATTGCGCCTGATTCCCTTCGTCATCGTGGCTAGCCGGAAGCATGTGGTCGAACAGCGTGTGAATCATGCCCGCGTATTCCGCCTTAGAGCGGCACGCGGTGGTGAAGCGCTCCAGTTCGGCACGCCGAACTCGGGACAGTCGGGATGCTTCGCTGCGGATGAGTGGAGGCACGTGGAGCGTGTAATAACCGGCGGGCATCAGGGCATCGTCACCGGAAAACAAGGCAGCCTGCGTCCCAAGCTCGTTGATCGCGAAATCGTAGACCACGGGCTCCATGGCGAATGGTACGCTGTGCTCCATTTCGCGCTTGCTCTCGCTCATGATGGCCTGCATTTGGACCTGGGCCTGCGCTTTGCGTTCGGGGCTGAAGAGGAATCCCATCCCGCCGCCGCTCATGCCTCCGAGCATCCAGAAGCCCCAGAAATCGTCACCGAATTCTTTGCGGACGCGGTCGATCAGCGTGTTCGTGTACAGATTGCCGGCCCACGGAATGATGGTCTGGACGGGGCCGTCAAAGTTGCGCTGCAGGCAGCCGCCCAGAGCCCGGATGTCACCCTGCTGGAGATGACCAATGATCTCATCCAGTATCCCGATCGCCTGCCCGCGGCCGAGCCACTCAGTTTCACAACGCAGAAGGTACTTCTCGGTGACCATCTCAAGAATCGGACCAACATCCTGCGCCATGCCGCCATGGACTAGCACCAGGCTCTGTTGAAGTTTCTCCCGAGTTTCGCGCGGGACTTCGACGTCAGTGAAAATCCTGTGATCCGGAAGCAGGCGCCCGCGACTGATCCCAAACTCGGGGTCTCCCTCCGCGGCGCGGACGCCGTGGATAAGCTTGATGCCAGGCCAGACCCCACCGGAATCTTGCCAGCCGCCGCCGCTTCCGCCCAGCCATTCACCCAGAATGGCACGCGCGGCGACTAGCCGGCGGTCGTGTTCTTCCATCCCTCCAGTGAGCGAATGAATTTGACCGGTGGCGCGCATGCACACCGAGATGAGACAGGCTAGCAGACTAGTGGAAACAGCCAGCCGGGAGCCTTTCGGAATATCGTTCACCTTGCTGACGATTTCAATACCGTAACCGGGCGTTCCCGTGAGGCGCGCCAGCAGATCGGCCAACGGCTGCGTGGCCCCCTCAATCCCGGGAGGAATGATGCCGCTCGCGATCACGCTCGCCTTCAGCAGACCCAGGTAGTCGCGGGGAAAGTCGAACACCTCGGCAATGGAAGAAACGTCAGCAGAAGCGTGCAGATCAACGCTGGACAAGCGGATGACAGGCTGATCGATCACGCGGAACCACGCCTCGACCGGCGGCCGGGGCTGCGTGAAGCAGTGGCTCGCCCCCCGGACCGCAAGATCTATGGAGACGTTGACGACACGGGCGCCCTCGGGGAAATCCATGCCGAGGAAGAAAATGTCACTCCACCCGCTGTGCGAGAAGTCCATGCGGACGGGCGTAGCCTCACGCAGGATAGGGAAAACCGGATCGCCGATAAGAAGTTCAGGGCGGAGACGGAGAGGATAGTCATGTGTGTGACCGGCACGGAACATCCACTGGTTCCCGCGTACGCTCCGCACACTGCGCCGAACCTGATCGGCGAGGGTTTGGAAGCCGAGCGCTCGGTAGCTTGCGGCCAGTGCACTGGAGAGGGCGGCGCTGGCGCCCTGTTCGGCCTCGGCAGCGAGGAAAACTTCAATCGCTTCCTCGAAGCGGCGTCCCAGCAAGTTTTCGAAGCCGGCATAAGGAATGAGCGTCGCAGCGCCAGTTGTGGAAAACCTGGGAATGTGAAAGCGATGGATCGCGTATAGGAAGAACACAGCCCGAACGCGTTCGTAGAGGTTGTCGCAGCGTCGGCGAAAGTTGTCGAGCGCCCGGCTTTCGGCAAGGAGCGCCTCGAGGGAAAGGCCTTGGCACAAGGCATCCAGCGACAAATCGCGTTGGTCATCCTGGCTGGTGATCACGCCAGTAAAGCGGCTCACGAGGACGCGCCTCCGCCGATCCCGCCCAGTTCGCGGTGGGCAAGGAGCTCGAGCATCTGCGACAGCACCTCACTGCGGTCCCGACCGTTCAGGGCCAGGGCGAGCTGAGCGATCAAAAGGCCGTAGGGGGTGCCTAGATCGTATCGACGGCCGTCGGCCTCGATGGCCAGGTATTGTTCCTGGCGCGCGAGTTCGGCGAGCGCGTCCACCAGCGTAACGGGTCTGTCGGAGGAGACCGCCAACATACGGTCCAGGATATCCATCACGGTCGGCGTGAACACGTGGATGCCGAAAAAGCAGAGATAGTAACCGGCGCGAATGCCCGGGACCAGCAGGCGCCGTTCTGCTTCGGTGGGCGTGGGCTTTTCGATCACGGTATCGATGCGATACACGTCGCTGAATGGCGGGACGCGACGGCCGCCGACAGTTCCGTAGCGCGGCAGCAGGTTCTCCCGCGTGGGTTGGACACCGCTCACGGAGCAGCGTTCCCTTTGCGCGACTTCCACCAGATGCTGTGCGGAAGGCTTCGGCGCTGTGCTGACATAGAGATGGTCACCCACCATGTGCAGAAAGGGGTCACTGTTCGTAAATGAGCGGGCGCAATGGATCGCGTGGCCGTAGCCGCGGGGTTCGGGCTGAGGAATAAACCGGACCGATGAAGCGTGTGGCCCGGCAGCTTGCGCATAAGCCGATTCATCGCCTGGCCAGACGACAACGGCAATCTGCTCGGCTCCAGCCGCGAGCGACTGATCGATCAGGATGCGGAGCAACGATTTCTTGTTACCGTCGCCGTCGATGAGGGTCTGGAGAGGCAGCTCACGTTGGCCCCGCGCGGCGGCAGTGATGACAGCTTTCCTGACTAACAAGCGGATACCCGGAGGCAGTTTACCACGGACGCTTTCTCCTTTTTATGAGCCTTACGTGAAGTGCATCTGCTACGAAGGCATCGTGGCTGGATTCTGCAATCTGTTCAGGCGTGCTGCCTGGTGCAGCTTCCACCGCTCCGGCAGCCAGTTGGGTAGATCCCTTCTGCTGACCTACGGCACGTCAGCCCACTTTGCCTCGAACAACTCCAAAAGACCGCCGGCCTCAACCAGGAAGTCGACCTCGCGCGTGCGGTCACGCCAGAAGAAGACACTACCAACGTTTCCAGCGCGGCGCTCGCGCTCTCGGACAATCAGTCGAGGATTGCCTCCTGAGGCTGTGCACTTTTGAACAGTTTCCCCCTTGGCCATCACCTATCATGACTGTCGGACCAGCCTTGGAGGCAGGCATGTGACTCCATATAAGAGCATCAAGATATCCTTCCGAGTGGCAGTGTCTTTACTTCTGTTGGTAACGCCGGGACTCTCGCAAAAGACGCAACCAGACGTCAGCAACCTGCCCAAGTATGACCTTCACACGGAAACGAAAACCAACGGAGTGATCGATGAAATGAATCTGCTGTCTGTCGGGACTAGGAAAGATTTCACGGAACTGATCATCAAGAACGGCGATGACAAGGTCCACATCTATCTTTCCCCCAAACCGTTTCAAGACGAGATGGGCATCAGTTTCAACAAAGGCGACCAAATTGCTGTTACAGGCTCGAAGGTAAAGCAAGGTGCATCGGATGTGATCCTTGCGCGAGAACTGGTCAAAGGCACGGACACGCTTCTGTTCCGCAACAGCAAGGGCAACCCGGCATGGAGTTGGCGAACCGGCAAATGACTGGCATGAGTGAGGCGGCTGTTGGGAGCCCTCCTCAGCGCAACTCGAACCAAAGCGCCTTTCGCTATCAAGTCGACCAGATCGCGTGTCGCCGTTGCCGGCGACGCCCCGGTGATCATGCTGCAGCTGCCTGCGCTGAGTCCACCCTTGAACCCTTCCGGGCCTTCCCGAAACATTCGCAGCAGCACCTTCTCTTGCCTGGTTAAGCTGGCCCCTACTCCGAAAGGGTTAGGGAACAAGGGGACTAGAGTCACGCGCGAACCTGGCGAGAGTGACTCATGCGAAACACTTTTCTGAACTCTACCGTTCTGCTCACTCTGCCCGGTACTATTCAGGTGGGAGCCCCATGTCAGTCAGGAAGCAGCATCGTTGTGGGCGCCAGCCTCGGACTGACGAGTCTGGTTCGAACATTACCACCGTATAGTGCTCCGTAGCTTGGTAAGGAAAGTATAATAAAGTAAGGAATAGGAGATTGTCATGCGGCAGCAAGCAACCATCACAAGCAAGGGACAGATTACGGTGCCTCGCGAAGTTCGTCGGGTGCTGGGCGTTCGCAGCGGGGATAAGCTCCTGTTCGAGAGCGATGGCAAAGGCGTGCGCGTCCGACCGGTCAGGAGCAAGAGCACATTCTCAAAATATCGTGGCATTGGCAACCCAGAAATTCCGTCCGGCAGAGCAAATGTAACTAAATGGCTCCGGGGGATGAGAGGACAATGACCACTGCAATCGACACGAATGTGATCATCGCGCTATGGGACAGAGACCCGAGGTTGAGTCTCGCCGCGCAAAATGCTCTGGAGGCGGCGTTTCATCGGGGCACGCTGGTCGCCGCTGCTCCCGTGTTCGCGGAGTTGATCTCGGCACCCGGTCGCAGTGAAGCGTTCGTTGACTCCTTTATTAGAGAGACAGGAATCGCGGTTGACTGGGAGTTAACCGAACAGATATGGCGATTGGCTGGACGTGCCTTTCAGGGCTATGCAGAGAGGCGACGAAAGCAGCGCGATAGAGGCGTGCGCCGTATTCTTGCAGACTTCATCATCGGTGCGCATGCATTGGCCAATGGATTCCGCCTTCTCACCCTTGATGAGGGCCTTTATCGAGCAGCTTTTCCAGCTCTTTCCATCGAGACATTCTGAGGTTCCTCGGTCAGAAGTCGGATACGAGAATCTGCCCCAGCAGGTGCTTCGCCGTGATGGCTGGCGTTGTCAAGCGTGCGGCGCGATGTCGCACCTGGAAGTCCACCACAGAGAATTTCGCAGCCACTGCGGGGCCGCGGGTGCTTCGAGAGTGAGATACTCGAGAGCGTGGCATCCGGCAGGTTGGGATCGTTCCTGGTGAAAGAAGATGTACCTGTGGGGGGCAGGTGAATAATCATGCAGATTGACTGGATCACTTGGGGCCTGTGGGCGCTCGGCCTCGCTTTGCTGCTTTACTGGTGCTTCGAAACGTTTCGCGAATTCAAGTCACTCTTCAGCAGGCACAAGACCAAGAGAGAGGAGCCTCATATTTGAATATCGGTGACAATGATCATTACGTCCTCAAAGAAATTCTCTCGCAACCGGAAATCTGGCGGCGCGCGTTGGCTTGGGTGCAGGCAGGGAGCGTCCCTGAGAAGGTATGGTCTCTGATCGGCCAGCGCCCGATCGTGCTTGCCGGGTGCGGATCGTCCTATTACTTGTCGTTGGCCTGTTCGCCGGTATGGAATGTTCTCGGCCCGGCTCCCGCCTGGGCCCTGTCCGCAACTGATCTGATGCTGTATCCCGACGGATATTGGCGCGGGCAGCAGCCAGGCACTGTGATCGCGGTTTCCAGGTCAGGCAAGACGGTCGAGACATGCGAGGCAGCCCGCCACGCGCGAACGCTCGGTTGGCATGCGGTGGGGATAACTTGCTATTCCGACACCCCGCTGATTGCAGCTTGCGAAGAGTCGTTGGTACTGACGGATGCAGCCGAAGTGAGCCGCTTTACAACACGGGCTTTGACCGCGATGATCTTGCTGCTTGAGATGCTGCTGGCGGAGCACACTCGAAATGAAGAACTGCGACGCGAATTGCTCCAACTGCCGGATAATGCTTCCCGCCTGCTGGGTCGCTACGGCGAACAAATCGCGGATTTTGCCCGAACCGGAACTTTTCAGGACTATGTATTTCTGGGCCAGGGACCGTACTTCGGAATCGCGTCCGAACTCGCGCTCAAAACAAGGGAGATGGTGCGCACCTCTGCTGTCGCATATCCCTCGCTCGAATTCCTGCACGGGCCCAGGTATGCCACCACTTCCTCGACCCTGATTGTTGTACTGTTGTCCGACGGCGGCGCGAAGTATCAGCTGGAACTGTTGCCCAAACTCAAGCCGCTGGGCGCGAAGATTGCGGTAGCGTGTGAGCGGGCAAGCGCCGAAGTCGCAGCCAATGCCGACTTTGTCCTGGAATTGCAGTCTGGTCTTTCCGACTACGGCCGCATGCTCTTGATGGTTCCGCCTCTGCAGCTGTTCGCCTATCACCGTGCATTGGCGGTTGGGAAGTCTTCGTGGATTGAGCAGATGATCAACTTGCCGGCCAAGTCTCCACAAATCGCTTGACGGCGAACTGCCGGGAGCAAAGCACATGGACGTTGTCGTCGTCGGTGAATTGAATGCGGACCTCGTGTTGACCGGGCTCACCTCTCTGCCGGCGTACGGTGAAGTGCGGCTGGCCAAAGATATGCGGTTTGCGTTGGGAAGTTCGTCGGCGATCTTTGCCTGCAATTTGGCCCGTCTCGGCAAGGAAGTGGGTTTCGTCGGCAAAGTCGGCGTTGACGAAACGGGCAACTTTCTGCTGCGCTCCTTGCGCGATCGTGGAGTGGAAACCTCGCAAATCATTCAGTCTTCGACCGGCCGCACCGGCATCTGTGTCGTGATGTCATTCCCCCACGAATATGCGATGGCCAGCTACGCGGGGATTCGAGAGACTTTTTGCCTCGACGACGTCAACCTCGACTACGTCAGAACCGCGAAGCACATGCACATGTCGAGTTTCTATTTGCAGCCCGCCTTGCGGCCGGGTTGTCAAGAACTGTTCCGCCTGGCGAAAGAGGCAGGGCTGAGCACTTCGTTGGATCCCGATGTTGATCCCAGTGGTAAGTGGAACGGAGGAATGCGCGAATTGCTGCCCTATGTGGACATCTTCCTTCCCAATGAACAGGAAGCAGCCAGGATTTCTGGAGAGACGGACACCACAGCCGCGCTGAACAACTTAAGCAGACTGTCAAGAACCGTAGTCATCAAACGCGGTGCCAATGGTGTACTGACGAAATGTGGCGAGCGCACCAGGGAGGCGCCGGGATTCTCAGTCCAACCCGTGGATACGACTGGCGCCGGAGACAGCTTCAATGCCGGTTTCGTATTTCAGTTCATCCAGGGAGCGCCGCTGGTGAACTGCGTAGCCTGGGGCAACGCCTGTGGCGCGCTATCTACGCGTGCCCTCGGCGGGACGGAGGGATTCCCGACCCGCAGTGAAGTGGAGCAGTTTTTCTCCGAGCATGCTGAGGAATTGGAGAACATTCGCAGGGCATTTGCTTGATCTCGCAGCCGACAAGATATCCCAGGAGATCTCGTGGCCACTCTCGACTACGCAATCATCGTAGTTTTTCTCAGTGGACTTTTCTGGCTGGGCTCGCGTTTCTACCGCTGGATTGGCAATCCGGATGACTTCTTCGTCGCCGGCCGCCAGCTGACCCCGTTCATTCTCGCGGCCACGCTGACCACAGCCAACATCAGCCTGTTCAGCCTGGTGGGAGTCAGCGGCACCGCTTACCGCAGCGGCATCTCCATTATCTGGTTGACCTGGACCGGGAACATGGCGCTGGTCTTCAGCGGATTGTTCGTCATCCCTTATTTTCGCCGCTTGCGGATCCGCACCGTCCCCGAATTTCTGGAGATGCGCTACAACGGGGGCGTGCGCTTGCTGGTTGGCATCCTCTGGGTCTTCCGGCTGGCGTTTTGGGCCGCGGTGGTGCTTTACGCCGGAGTTGCCGCCGCACAACAGATCACCGGAATTCAGTCTTTCTCGCTTTGGGTGTTTGGACTGGCATCGATCGTAATTATCTACACGATGCTAGGCGGCATGTGGTCGATCGTCCTCACCAACAACCTTGGTTTCCTTCTCATGATGTCCAGCCTGTTGATTCTGTTGCCCCTGGCTATGGCAGCTGTAGGGGGATGGGCGGGGCTGACTGCGCACTTACCGCCAGGACATCTCGATCTGGTTACCGTTACTGGGAAATATAACTGGAAAACTGTCATTGCTTTCCTGTTTCTCGGGATCCAGTGGGCGACTCTCGATCAGGGCCTTCTGCAAGCGGCCTTTTCCGCTCGCGATCCCCGAGTCGTTTCCAAGGGCATGGTTCTATCTGGCCTGATGATTACGCCGTTCGTGCTGCTGTGGATTCTGCCGGGGCTCGCCGCGAGAATTCTCTATCCCACTCTGGCCAAGCCCGAGATGGCGGTACCCACGCTGGTGGTGCACCTTATCCCGGTGGGCATTTTGGGGTGCGTGACCGCCGGGCTGCTCGCTTCGGCGCTGTCTACGCTGGGTTCAAACCTCGGAGCTGTGGCCACACTCGTTGCCAACGACATCTATGGCCGCTTTGTGAACAAGCAGGCCTCGCCCCGGCAACTGCTTGTTGCCGTGCGGCTGGCTACGTTGTCGGCAGGCGCATTGATGATCGCCATTACCTACCTCGTGCCCCGCTTGGGTGGATCCGTCGATGCGTACCTGACGATCATCAGCATCATGGATATGCCTCTGTTCGTAATTGCGATCCCCTACGGCTTGCTGTGGGAGAAGATGACTTCCGAGGGTGCGATCTCAGGCTATCTGACAGGTTCGCTCGCCGGGGCCATCTTGCGCTTCGGGTTTCACTTCGACGTTGCCCCGGTCACGCTCATCAGCGGCGCCGTTGCCGCATTGGTGTGCCCGGTCGTAAGCCTTATGACGCAGAAGGCAACATCAAAGGCGCGGGCGCATGATCTTCTGGTTCGTGCCTCTGAGGGCGGAGCGCAGGATGATCTTCAGCCCGCCTCGGGACCTTCCCTTTGGAGCAGACTCGGCCTGTGGATCCTAGGCCTGGGCGCAGCCGTGTTTCTGTTGGGACTCATCAGCACGGGCCTGCCGATACACGGGAGCACTTCTATGGTGCTCATCGGCATGCTTCTGTATTTCCTCGGCGGAGGGCTTCGAGCCAAGACGGGTTAACCGGAATCCGCTGTTCCGTGTGCGCCGGTCGTGGCCGGGAAAATTTGGCCTCCTTCGGCTGATCGACGCAACCAGCAAATAATGGATGTTCGAAGCCCCAGCGCAACGTTTCCATTTTCCTGTCTGGTGACGGTGCAGCCCTTCCGGGTGAGATTTCTGATCGTGTCGGAATCTTTCTTTATGCTGGACAAATGAAGCAAAACGATATAAAAAGAAATCCTCTTGCGTAACTAATCGCAACGGTGAACGCCCGGTTCGCAAGCGTGGCGCTATCAGGGGGCCAGAACCGCGAGGATTCTAACCCTCGGGCGTGAACCTGATGAATCGGGTTTCGCGTCGACTGATGTCTGGGCTATATCAACAAGAGACCTCAAGACCGGATGCAGGAGAGTTGCCGCTGGATTCTTAACCGACAATGCTCCTTGTCCCGGAAGGAGAATCACCAATGAGGAAGACATTC
>Ga0209039_10004034_pt1 | contig 10996 bp, 7 predicted proteins | sample BogFormECP12_OM1_FD_188238 | JGI IMG/M metagenome (GOLD analysis project Ga0209039, IMG submission 188238) | Bog forest soil microbial communities from Calvert Island, British Columbia, Canada - ECP12_OM1 (SPAdes) (version 2) | ecosystem: Environmental > Aquatic > Freshwater > Wetlands > Bog ... | reverse complement strand
GCTGCCGAAGCGGACGCAAAGCTCGCCCACGTTTGCGATGCCATCCGCGCGCGACTTGGCTTCCTCGTCTACGGCGAAGGCGATGAGACCATTGAGCGCGTCGCCGGCGCGCTCTTGCGCGCGCAGCACAAGACCATCGCGGTCGCGGAGTCGTGTACTGGCGGGCTCCTCGCCGAACGGATCACTTCTGTGCCCGGCGCCTCGGACTACTTTCTTGGCGGGATCGCGGCCTATGCCAACTCCGCCAAAGAGGCGCTGCTTGGCATTCCGCGCAGTCTGCTCGAGCGCGAGGGCGCGGTATCGGAGCCCGTGGCCCGCACAATGGCCGAGCAGGTGCGCGCCCGCTTCGGAGCAGACGTGGGCCTTGCCACGACCGGCATCTCGGGCCCCGGCGGAGGCACAAAGGACAAGCCGGTGGGCCTTGTCCATCTGGCGCTCGCCGACGCGGCGGGCACCCATGCCGATCACTTCGTCTTTCCCCTGGACCGCGAGCGACACCGTGCGCTCACGGTCCAGCTTGCCCTCGACTGGGTGCGACGTCGCATGCTCGGCGCGCCGCTCGATCCGCCGACGATCTTGCGGAGGAAAAAGTGACGTGGCGGGGGAGCAGGCACGGCGCGAACGCCGAGCGGAAAGCGCGGTTCACGCACAGGGGCCGCACGCCGGGGAGACGCTGCGTGCCTTCTTCGCACTCGAACTATGCGAGCAGGCGCGCAGCGCCGCCGGCACCCTCATCCGCGAGCTGCGCGCCCGGCCGTGCGGGGACGAGGTGCGCTGGGTCCGCGCGGAGACCCTGCACGTGACCCTGCGCTTTCTCGGTCGTACCGCGCAATCGCATGTGCCGGCGCTCCTCCAGCACGTCGCCTCACAGCTCGCGGCCGTGCCCCCATTCATGCTCGACCTCGGCGAGGTCAAGGCCTTCCCGTCGCTGCGCCACCCGCGCGTCGTCGCCCTGGATCTCGAACCCGAGGCGCCCGTTCTCCACTTGGCGCGTGCCATCGACGCCGGTGTCGTAGCGGCAGGCTTCGAGCCCGAGCGGCGCCCCTTCCGCGGGCACGTGACGCTCGGCCGCGCCCAGTCCTCCCGGGCGGGTCGGACCCGCGAGGGTCGGATCCCTTCCCTCGAAGGGCTGGCACCTCGGCTCCCCACCCCCTTCGCTGTGCGCGAGATCGTGCTCTTCGAAAGCAGGCTCGGCGCGAATGGTTCGGTCTACACGCCTCTTCAGCACATTGCCCTCGGATGCGGGGCGGCGGACGCCGCTTCCCAAAGTCAAGTTCACCCCGATTCCGGAGTTCCGGAGGAGACACCCCATGGCCACGACGACCGCCACACCCGCTAGCCCCCGCGAGGGCACACGAGATCAGAACAAGCGCAAGGCGATTGAGCTTGCCGTCTCGACGATCGAGAAGCAGTTCGGCAAGGGCTCGATCTTGAAGATGAGCGACGATGCCATTGACAAAGAAGTCGAGGCCATCTCGTCGGGCTCGCCGAGCCTCGACCTGGCCCTCGGGATCGGCGGCTATCCGCGCGGCCGCGTGGTCGAGATTTACGGCCCGGAGTCGAGCGGCAAAACGACGCTCGCACTCCACGCCGTGGCCGAGATCCAGAAGCAGGGCGGGGTGGCAGCGTTCATTGATGCCGAGCACGCCCTCGATGTGGGCTACGCCCGCAAGCTTGGCGTCAAGATCGACGATCTTTTGGTCTCGCAGCCCGACACGGGCGAGCAGGCGCTCGAGATCGCCGACGTGCTGCTGCGCTCGGGCGCGGTCGACCTCGTGGTGGTCGACTCCGTCGCAGCGCTCGTGCCAAAGGCTGAGATCGAAGGGGAGATGGGCGACCAGCACATGGGACTGCAGGCGCGCCTCATGAGCCAGGCACTGCGCAAGCTGACGGGTACCGTGTCCAAGTCCAACGCCACGGTGATCTTCATCAACCAGATTCGCATGAAGATCGGCGTGATGTTCGGCAACCCCGAAACCACGACCGGCGGCAACGCGCTGAAATTCTACGCCTCGGTGCGCCTTGACGTGCGCCGCATCGCAGCCATCAAAGAAGGCGAAGAGGTTGTCGGTAGCCGCACCCGGGTGAAGGTGGTGAAGAACAAAGTGGCGCCGCCCTTCCGCCAGGCGGAGTTCGACATCCTCTACAACGAGGGCATCTCGGTCGAGGGAGATCTCCTCGATCTCGCGTGTGAGGCCGGCATCGTGGAAAAGAGCGGCTCGTGGTTCTCCTACGAGAGCGAGCGCATTGGTCAGGGTCGGGAGCAGGCACGCAAGTTCCTGAAGGAGAATGTGGATGTGCGCTCGCGCATCGCCGACGCGGTGTATGCGGCAAAGGGCGTGAAACGCGCGGTCCCGGCCGGGTCCAACGGTGCGGCCGTGGAGGCGTAGTTCGAGCCGGCGCTCCTCGCAGCGGGCGGTTCTTGAACCGTCCGGGCCGCGCGCCCCAGGGCTCCCGCCAGGACGCTGTCATGAATGCCCGGGCGAGGAGCTCATTTCTCGCGCCTCCTGACAGGAAGCTGGCAGGAGACCTCGCCTACTCTCCAACTCTCCAGCCCTTGCCAAAAGCGCGGGAGACGGCAAAGCGAGTGGAAATTCCAAGGAAAAGAGAGGAGAGTGGGATGCGCAGCCCGGTCGTTCGTTTCGAGGTCGTAGGTCAGGATCCTGACAAGCTCCGGAGCTTCTACGGCGAGCTTTTAGGCTGGAGCTTCCAGGGCATCGGCGCCATGAACTATGGGGTTGTGGCTGCGGGGGAGGGCGGAATTCCCGGCGGCATCGGTGAGGCGCACGGCGCGCAAGGCTGGCTCACCTTCTATACCCAAGTGCCCGACCTTCGCGCGGCCCTGGCCAAGGCCGAGCGCATGGGGAGCCGGGTGCTGCTTCCCATGCGAAGACGCGGCGACACCACGATCGCCGTGATTTCCGATCCGGAAGGCAACCCGGTGGGCCTGTGTACGGCGGCGTAGGCCGCGCCGCGCTGCGGGAGCGCGGCAGTCGGCCACGCCGCAGGGACTGAGGGGATGCGACGCGCGGACCGTCTTTTTCAGCTCGTCCACCACTTGCGCGCGCGCCGCTTCGCGACCGGCGATCAGCTCGCCCGGGAACTCGGCGTCTCGACGCGCACTGTGTACCGGGACGTGCGCGACCTTGAGGCCTCAGGAGTGCCGATCCGCGGCGAGGCGGGCGTCGGCTATCGGCTGGATCGCGGCTACGAACTCCCACCCCTTACCTTCACGAGCGAGGAACTCGAGGGCCTTGTGCTCGGCGCACGGATCGTCGGTGCGTGGGCGGACGCTGGGCTCGCCTCGGCCGTACACAGCGCGATGACGAAGATCGAGGCGGCAGTGCCACAAGCCCTGCGCCAGGTGCTCCTCGACACGGCACTGTTCGCACCGGGGATTCCATGGGCGGCGGCCATGGCACGCGACATGGCGCTCCTGCGCCGCGCCATCGGCGAGCGCCGCAGGATCTACTTTGGCTACACACGTGGCGACGGCGAGAGAACCGAGCGGGCCGTGCGCCCGCTCGGCATGTACTTTTGGGGCAGCAAGTGGACGCTCGCCGCATGGTGCGAGCTGCGCCACGACTACCGCAGCTTCCGGCCCGATCGCATGGAGGGCGTGGAGCTCCTCGATGAGACCTTCGACCAGGGCGACGGTGTCAGTCTCGCCGACTTCCTCGCACGCAGCGGCGCGGAAGGGACAGAACGGACCTAGCAGCGCGCGGCGGATCCTCCACACGGCAAAGGAGCCGCGATCCGCGTGGTGTGGCCGCTAGCGGATGCGGTGGCGGCCCGTCTCGTCGCGGTGCTTTTTCAAGTACGTCATAAAGGGCGTCCCGCCCGTTCCGACCTCCGTGGGATTTGCGGCGGAGGCCTGGCGCTGGCGGTGGATGTAACGCGCCGCGTACTCAAGGTGCGTGGCGCGGAAGTGCTCGAGCCAGTGAAGGCAGGCGTCATATGCCTCGACGAGCGAGGCGTGGCCGGAGCCAAGCTCGCGAACGGCCTCGCGCAGGGAGGGCCCGGCCTCGAGCTCCTCGAGGAAGGCGCGGTGGCCCGGCGGCATATAGCCGCGCATCTCAGCCAGGTAGGCGCGAAGCGGATCGTCCGCGTGGCCGACACCGAGGAGCGCGTCGAGCGCCGGGACGATTCCGCTCTGTGCGCCCGTCTCGCCGCGCAGGCGCTGGCCCCGTCCTCGAAAGGCTGCGACGCCCTCATACACAAGACCGTGCGGGAGGGCGGGGTGGTCCTTCCAGCCGTGGATCCAGGGCCGAACCCGCTGGTAGTAGATGTAGGGATCGCAGCGCTCGGGCATGCGGAGCAGGATGGCGACGAGGGCTTCGAGGCCCTCGGCCACTTTGGTGAGCAGGGCCTCAAGGCGTAGGGCGTCTCGCGCGCGCGCTGCGTCTTGCGCGGGCAGGGCTCCTGCCAAAAGGCCGGCGGCGCGCGCCTCGATCGCCACGTGGATCGTGACGAACCAGTCCTCGTCCACGCCACCCAGGAAGTTCTGGAGGAGGGCGAGGTTTTCGAGCGCGAGCGGTTCCCTTTGGTCGAGGCGACGCCAGTTGTCGAGGGCGTAGGAGGCGTAGGAGAGGACCGGAGGCCGGCCCAGCCGCTCGGCGACTGCGCACCAGGGGAGGGCGAGGACCTGCGGGACCCTTTCGGCGGGGGGGTCGGACTCGAACACAAACGCGTGTCCGAGAAACGAGAGCAAGAGCATGGCACGACGCAGCTCGCCTTCTGCGTGAAGTGCTGCGGGGTCGAGCTGCGGGAGGGCGCGTACGGCGCGCCGCAGCGTGCCGGTGAGCAGGCGCTTAGGAAGCTCCGAGGCGAGCTCCTCCCAGGCGGCAAAGGCCGCGGGGAGCCTGCGGCAGGGGTCGACGTCGGGCAGGAATCCGCGCTCCGGGCTCATGCCGAAACGCTCGAGCTTGATCTCTTCCCCGCGCGCAGCGCTGTGCGGCGGCACCGCTCCCCCTTCCGGTCGCGAACTCTTTTTCGGAGAATCGGGAGTAGCGCTGAACCCCGACGGCGACGGCTCGGCAGGCCGCGCCTTAGGGGGCGGGCGAAGGCGCTCGCATCGACCGGCCTCGCGCCTAGCGCGCGGGTCCTTTCGCGACTTCCAAGAGCTGGCGCAGCACGTACTGGAGGATGCCGCCGTGCCGGTAGTACTCGAGCTCATCGAGCGTGTCGATTCGGCAAAGAAGCGGGATCTCCTCTCGCTTACCGCTGCTGCGGCGGATCTGGCAAGCGATCGTCATGCGGGGGCGGACTCCTGCCTCAAGGCCCACGAAGTCGAAGGTCTCGTTCCCGTCGAGGCCGAGCGTCTGGCGCGTCGCTCCGCCCGTGAACGTGAGGGGCAAGACGCCCATTCCCACGAGGTTCGAGCGGTGGATGCGTTCGAAGCTCTCGGCGACGACGGCACGCACGCCGAGCAGCTGCACGCCCTTGGCGGCCCAGTCTCGCGAGGAGCCCGAGCCGTACTCCTTTCCCGCCACGATCACGAGGGGGGTGCCGCGCTCCTTGTAGATCATGGCGGCATCGTAGATCGACAGGAGCTCACCCTCGGGCAAGAGCTTGGTGAAGCCGCCCTCCGTTTCGGGGGCGAGCTCGTTTCGCAGCCGAACATTGGCGAGCGTGCCGCGCATCATGATCTCGTGATTGCCGCGGCGTGCGCCGTAGGAGTTGAAATCGCTCTTCGCGACTCCCTTTTGCAGCAGATAGAGCTCCGCTGGCGACTCGGTCGCGATGCTGCCGGCCGGAGAGATGTGGTCGGTCGTGATGCTGTCCCCAAGGACCGCCAGCACGCGCGCGCCGCGGATGTCTCGCACGGGAGCGGGCTCGCCCGTGATCCCGGCGAAATAGGGCGGCTGCCGGACGTAGGTGCTCGCGGGATCCCACGCAAAGGTGACCCCGCTTGCGCTCCCGATGCGGGCCCAGTTCTCGTCGCCTTCGAAGACGTCGGCGTAGCGGCGGCGGAACATTTCGGGAGAAAGTGCGCTTCGCACGGTCGACTGGATCTCCGTGCTCGTCGGCCAGAGCTCCCGCAGGTAGACGGGCTTGCCGTCGCGGTCCTTGCCGAGGGGCTCCCGTGTCAAGTCTTTGCGCAGCGTGCCCGCGAGGGCGTACGCCACCACCAAGGGGGGCGATGCCAGATAGTTGGCGCGCACCTGCGGGTGGACGCGGCCTTCGAAGTTGCGGTTGCCCGAGAGAACCGCGCCCACCACGAGGTTCTTCGAGCGGACCGCGGCGTCGATCGGGGGAGGCAGCGGGCCGGAGTTACCGATGCAGGTCGTGCAGCCGAAACCCACGAGCGCAAAGCCCAGCGCATCCAGATCGTCCTGAAGCCCGGACGCCGCAAGGTAGTCGGCCACCACCTTCGAGCCCGGCGCGAGCGACGTCTTGACCCAGGGTCTGCGGGTGAGACCGCGCGCGCGCGCTTTGCGGGCCAGCAGGCCCGCAGCGACCATGACATCCGGGTTCGAGGTGTTCGTGCAGCTCGTGATCGCGGCGATCACCACGTCGCCGTGGTGCAGGGAGAAGGCTTCCCCCTCGATCGGGGCTTCGGCATCCGCGGCGACTCCGGACTTGAGAAGGGAGGGCAGCGCCTGCGCGAAGCCGGCCGCAACGCCCTTGAGCGAAACCCGATCCTGTGGCCGACGTGGGCCCGCAAGGCTTGTCTCCACTTGGCTGAGATCGAGTTCCAAAACGTCTGTGAATAGCGGATCGGGCGTCCCTTCCTCACGCCACAGACCCTGGGTCCGGGCATAGGCCTCGACGAGGGCAACGGTCTGCGGGTCACGTCCGGTGAAGCGGAGATAGGCGATAGTCTCCCGGTCCACGGGAAATAGAACGCAGGTCGAACCGTACTCCGGGCACATGTTCGAGATGGTCGCGCGATCGGGAAGCGCAAGCGCGGCCAGGCCGGGTCCGAAGAACTCGACAAACCGGCCCACCACGCCCTGCTTGCGGAGCAGCTCCGTCACGGTCAAGACGAGATCCGTGGCGGTGACACCCTCCCGCAGCCTCCCGGTGAGGCGGAACCCGAGCACCTCGGGCAGAAGCATGGAGAGGGGCTGACCGAGCATCGCGGCCTCGGCCTCGATGCCACCCACGCCCCAGCCGAGAACCCCGAGACCATTCACCATCGTGGTGTGGCTATCGGTGCCGACGAGGGTGTCGGGGTAGGCGCGCAGAGCGGCCCCGGCCTGCGCCGCCCCCTCGCTCCACACGACCTTCGAGAGGTATTCGAGGTTCACCTGATGACAGATTCCAGTGCCCGGCGGTACAACCCGGAACCCGTCGAGCGCGGACTGGCCCCAGCGCAAGAAGGCGTAGCGCTCGCGGTTGCGCTCATATTCGAGCTCGACGTTGCGCGCGAAGGCGCCCTTGTTCCCAAAGACATCAACCTGAACGGAGTGGTCGATCACGAGATCGACGGGGATCAGGGGGTTGATCTGCTTTGGGTCGCCACCCAGGGTGACCATGGCGTCGCGCATGGCGGCGAGATCCACCAGCGCCGGGACGCCTGTGAAGTCCTGCATGAGGACGCGGGCGGGGCGAAAGGCGATCTCGCGATCCGACCTTCGACGCTCAAGCCACGCCGGAAAGGCGCGCAGGTCGTCTTGCTGGACGCTCCGGCCATCTTCGTGGCGCAGGAGATTCTCGAGCAGCACCTTGAGCGAGACAGGAAGGCGCTCGATTCCCGCAAGGCCCGCCCGCGCCGCGGCGGCGAGGCTAAAGGTCTCGTAGCGCTGGCCCCGGACCTCGAGCGGGCGGCGGACATTTAGGCTGTCGCGGGAAGCTCCCAGCATGCTTCTCCCCTCCGTCGAAGCCGCCGGAGCGCCCGGCCGGCCCAAAACCCCATGTGTAGCCGATAGGCGTAGCGCCGGCGGGGCCCGCTGCGCCGCCCTTTGGGGCGGCACCCATCGGGAACCGGCAACTTCGCGGCCGATCTGCCCCCCTCAAGAGTTCGCGACGCCGCGTCGAAATGCCTTTGGAGCGGCCTGCCGCGCTGGGGGGAGGTCTCGGCCCATGGCCATGGAGCTGAACGAAATCCTGAAGATCGCCATCAAGGGCGGGGCTTCGGACATCCACCTGAAGTCCGGACTGCCGCCCATGTTTCGCGTGGACGGGGCGCTCGTGCCTCTCAAGAACGCCGAGCGCCTGTTGCCCGACGAGATCCAAAAGATGGCGCTCGGGATCATGAGCGCGCACCAGAAGGCGAAGTTCGAATCTCACCACGAGGCGGACCTCGCCTATGGCATTCCTGGCCTCGGGCGCTTCCGCGTGAACGTCTTCCAGCAACGCGGGACGACAGGCATCGTCTTCCGCGTGATCCCTTTCGGTGTGAAGACGGTCGATCAGCTCCACTTGCCCAAGGTGGTGGAGTCCATCGCCATGGAGCAGCGCGGCTTAATCCTCGTGACGGGGACCACCGGCTCGGGCAAGTCGACGACCCTTGCGGCCATGATCGACCACATCAACTCGAACCGGACCTGCCACATCGTCACCGTCGAGGATCCGATCGAGTTTCTGATCCGAGACCGGCGCTCGATCGTGAACCAGCGCGAGATCGGTGTGGACACCGACAGCTTCGCGAACGCGCTGCGCGCCTCCCTGCGCCAGGACCCGGACGTGATCCTGGTGGGTGAGATGCGGGATTTCGAGACCATCGAGACGGCCATCACGGCCGCAGAAACCGGCCACCTCGTCATGAGTACGCTCCACACCCTGGATGCGACCGAGACGATTAACCGCATCATTTCCGTCTTCCCGCCGTACCAGCAGAAGCAGGTGCGCCTCCAGCTCGGGTCCATTCTGAAGGCCGTGATCTCCCAGCGCCTGGTGCCCCGGGCCGACGGCAAGGGCCGCGTGCCCGCCCTCGAGATCCTGGTCACGACGGCGCGCGTGCGTGAGTGCATCGCCGACAAGGACCGAACCAAAGAGCTGCACGACGCCATCGCGAAGGGCTTCACGACCTACGGCATGCAGACCTTCGATCAATCGCTGATGCACCTGGTGAAGAGCAATCTCGTGACCTACGAGGAGGCTCTCCGCCATGTATCGAACGCCGACGACTTCGCGCTGCGCTTTCGCGGCATCGCGAGCACGTCGGACGGTACCTGGGACGACTTCGACAAGGATGGGGAAGAGGGCAAGAAGCAAGAGCCTCCGCCGGTCGGCGGCAAGGCTCCGTCCGGAGGCTCTGGAGCCGCCTCGAGCGCAGATGATCTCAAGATCGAACGGTTCTAAACTCGTTGGCTCGAAGCCAAGCGCGGTGCCCCGCGCCCCTGATTTCGGGAAGAAAGAATTGGGCAGCGGTGGGTGGGCTCGGTCCGCCGCGATCAATCCTCTTCCCAAGGTTTCCCGCCAGCGCGCTGCACGTCCTTAAGCCCTCTTCGTTCTGCCCGGTCGGTTCCTCTCCAGGATCGCGCCCGCCTCCTCCGGCATTTCCCTATAGTTTCCGGGCTGGCCGCAGCCAGGGGAGTTTTCATGCCGTCGCGACCGAGCGCTGCAAGCGAGATCCGGGAGGCCTTCCAGGCCTTCTTCGAAAAGCGGGGGCACCGGCGGGTTCCGAGCGCTTCCCTCATCCCGGACTCGGACCCGACGCTGCTCTTCACCAACGCGGGAATGGTCCCTTTTAAGCGCCTCTTCCTTGGCGAGGAGACCCGGGAGTACTCCCGGGCCACGAGCGCGCAGAAGTGCATGCGCGTTTCCGGAAAGCACAACGACCTCGAGAACGTCGGCCGAACCCCACGCCATCACACCTTTTTCGAGATGCTCGGAAACTTCTCCTTCGGCGACTACTTCAAGCCCGAGGCGATCGAATACGCCTGGGAGTTCGTGACGGGGGTGCTCCGCCTCCCGCCCGCGCGCCTTCACGCGACGGTCTTCCGCGACGATGACGACGCCTTCGGTCTCTGGCGCGACCGCGTCGGGCTCCCCGAGTCGCGGATCTATCGCTTGGACGAGGCGGACAACTTCTGGGCCATGGGCGATACCGGGCCCTGCGGGCCGTGCTCGGAGATCTACTACGACTTCGGCAAGCCGCCGCACTGCAAGAATCCCCACTGCGACCCCGCCTGCGACTGCGGGCGCTTTCTCGAGATCTGGAACCTCGTCTTCATGCAGTTCAATCGGGATGCAGCGGGCACGATGACGCCGCTCCCCAAGCCCTCGATCGACACCGGCGCGGGACTGGAGCGCCTCGCGGTCGTGGTCCAAGGGGTCCAGTGGACCTACGAGACCGACCTCTTTCGCGCGATCCTTCTCCGCGCCCAAGAGCTCTCGGGCGTGGCCCTCGGCACCGATCCGGAGAAGGACGTCTCGCTGCGCGTGGTGGCCGACCATGCGCGAGCGGTTTCCTTCTTGATCGGGGACGGCGTGCTCCCCTCGAACGAAGGTCGGGGCTATGTGCTGCGCCGCATCCTGCGCCGCGCGGCGCGCCATGGCGTGCTGCTCGGGCTCGAAGAGCCTTTCCTCCACGCCGTGTCCGACAGCGTGATCGACGAGATGGGCGGCGCCTATCCCGAGCTCGTCGAGCGCCGCGCCTACATCACGGACCGCGTGCGGCACGAGGAGGAGCGGTTCCTGGAGACGCTCTCCAAGGGCCTCTCGCTCCTCGAGGAGGAGATCCGCACGGTGAAGCACAAGCTAGGAAAAGCGGGCGCCGTGCTGCCGGGCGAGGTGGCCTTCCGCCTCTACGACACGTTCGGTTTTCCGCTCGATCTCACGGAAGACATCTTGCGCAGCCACGGCCTGCGCGTCGATCAGGAGGGATTCGACGCGGCGATGGAGAGGCAGCGCGCGCGCGCGCGGGCGGCCTGGAAGGGGAGCGGCGACGTGGCCGTCTCTCAGGTCTACGCGACGATCGTGTTGGACGAGCCCGTGGTCTTCCGCGGCTACGAGACCCTGCACCTTGAGGCCAGAATCCGCGCCCTCTTGCGCGCGGGGGCGCCGATCGAACGAGCAAGCCTGGGCGACGAAGTCGAAGTCGTGA
>Ga0209039_10004033_pt1 | contig 10997 bp, 8 predicted proteins | sample BogFormECP12_OM1_FD_188238 | JGI IMG/M metagenome (GOLD analysis project Ga0209039, IMG submission 188238) | Bog forest soil microbial communities from Calvert Island, British Columbia, Canada - ECP12_OM1 (SPAdes) (version 2) | ecosystem: Environmental > Aquatic > Freshwater > Wetlands > Bog ... | reverse complement strand
CAGAAACTGCTGCTCTTACGGGACCTCGTGGTTAATTCACTCAACCGCTTTGTCCGGGACCGCTCTTGCGTTAATCGGCAAGCAGAGTATCAAAAGACGCTGGAGCTGTACTCCAGGCAGCTTGCTGAACTGAGTCAGAATTACGATCGATTGAATAGAAGGGCTATACAGCTTGCCCAGGACCTGAAGTCAACCGCTGGGGAACAACTTGACAGCAAGAAAACGGAGGAACTGCCTCCGCCGCCGCCCCCACCCGGCCGGCGATAAGCCGGGCCGGTGAAATTTCTTAAGGTTTGAGCGAGAATCAATCCCTACCGTAGCGCGGTCTGTTGAAAATAGCCCTGAATCGAGGCAGGGGCACAGTCCCGCGTTCCGCGGGATGCCCCTACTGTGCTACAGTATTCTACTTTCAACGCGTGACTGGATAATTCGACGGACTACCCGACGGGGCCGACACGAACGACAAGTATCATCAAATTATGGATTGCCGAGATTTGCCGCGTGACCGCGCGTCGGAATCAGTCTCCGGTATTCTGCTGGCTGGCGGAGGATCGCGCAGGATGGGAGGGGTAAATAAGGCCCTTTTGGAGGTCGGAGGGAGCCGGATCATCGAGCGGGTCGCTTCAGCGTTGCTCCATGTGTTTCCGGAAGTCCTGCTCATCACCAACTCACCGGATGATTTCCAATTTCTGGGACTCCCCATGTTCAAGGATCTCGTGCCCGGCCGGGGTGCCCTCGGCGGTCTTTACACCGGTTTAAGCGCTTGTAAAGGAGACTACGGATTCCTCGCGGCCTGCGACATGCCCTTTCTGTCCGTGGACGTTATCAGACACATGCTGAACATGGTTGAGGGATTCGACGTTGTTGTGCCGCGTATCTCCGGTAGGTTGGAGCCGCTCCATGCAGCCTATTCCCGCGAGTGCCTCCCTTATATAGAGGAACTGCTCCAGCATGAGGATCTCAAGATCTTAAATTTATTCGACAAGGCGAAGGTGAGGGAAGTGCCCGAGAAGGATTTGCTCCTCCTTGATCCCGAGCTTCGCTTCATCATGAACCTGAATACGCCGGAGGACTTGCAGCGAGCCCGAGATTACATGGCGCGTCCAGAGGGTATGGAGCACAAGGGCTGAAGCCTCGCATCCCTTTCCCCTTCTAATATTCATACGGCAGGAACAGCTTCCTGTGCTCGTCAAGAGCGAATCGATCCGTCATCCCGGCTATATAGTCGCATACTATACGCTCCGGGGGATCCTGGTTTTCCAGAATCTTCTTGTGGACACTAGGAGGAAGCTGAGGCGGCCTCCGGACGTATTCCCGGAATAGGTCTCTGAGCAGGCGATCGGCTTTGTATTGCATTCGCAAGATTTTGTGGTGCGTGTAGAAACTCGAGTGAAGAAACTGATTGAGCTGTTGTTTCCATCGTTGCATGCGAGGTGAAAACCCGACCACAGGGCAGTCCGACTGTGTTATTTCCGTCGGGCTGCCGAAACTCCCATGTGAGAGACGTTCTTCGGTCCCCTGGACCAGGTCTCGTATGAACGTATCTATCAGTACCCGGATGCACTGATACAAGAAGGTGTCGCGATCCAACGTCGGATGTCTCTCTCGAATGATCCGAGTTACCTCATTCCAAAGATCCAAGTCCCCAAGATCGCTTTCGTCAAAGAATCCCGACCTGAGCCCATCTTCGATGTCATGACAGTTGTAGGCTATTTCATCCGCGAAATTAACGATCTGAGCTTCCAAGGTCGGTTGCGGCTCGGTCATAAACTCGCTGATCACATGCTCCGGAGCCTGATCATACACTGTTGAGTGGCGAATAATTCCAGCTCGTGTCTCGTAAGTGAGGTTCAGGCCGGGGAAATCCGGGTACCGGGCTTCAAGGACATCTACCACCCTCAAAGACTGGCTGTTGTGCTCAAAACCCCCTTTGTCGGCCATAAGTTCATGGAGAGAATGCTCGCCGGCATGGCCGAAGGGGGTATGACCTAGATCGTGCGCTAGTGCCACTGCGTACGTGAGGTCCTCGTTGGCTCCAAGGTACTGGGCCATACTGCGGGCAATCTGGCCCACTTCCAACGTGTGCGTGAGCCGTGTCCTGTAGTGGTCCCCTTCGTAATATGCAAAAACCTGGGTTTTGTATTCGAGCCTGCGAAATGCTTTTGAATGGATGATCCGATCCCTGTCCCTCTGGAATGAAGTGCGGTAGGGACATTCCTCTTCCCGATATACGCGTCCCCGGCTGTTCTCAGCAAGGAGAGCGTACGGGGCCAGGAACGATCGTTCCCTCTGTTCCTGAATTGGTCGTTGTATAATCACGGTGTCTTATCCTGTTGTTCGATAAGCATCTGGATGCCCAGTAGGAAGAATCTGGTTTCTATTAAAACGCGTGGCCGGAGCAACGACGGGCAGGGACGCCCGTGGCTACCAACCCAAAGGTAGGGACCGGCGTCCCTGCCAGTGCAAGGGCAGAAGCGCTCACAAAGCTTTTCATGACTCGTTGTAGCAAGAAAGCTACGGGAGTTCGGATCGAAGCACATCAGTCAACGGTTTCTCACCTGGCGGGCCCGGACAGGATTATATTCACCAGCAGTGCGAAGAAGGCCACCACGCCCAGCGACACCAGTATCCACGTTACAATCCCCCAGCCGCGTCTCGCAGGCGGTGGCTCAACCAAAGGGGCTTCTCTTTCCGATGGAAAGCGAAAGCTGTGAAATGCATCCGACGGCAATGTGTGTTCCGAAACCCCATTGCCGGTCGTCCGTGGTGCAGGTGAGCCCTTTTCTCCAACACCCGAGGCGCCAGTAAGAACTTCAGGTGCCGCAGCCTGATCAACTGCTGGCTGATCTTGAATGACCCCAATCCCCTTGCAATGAGGACACCGTATCTTAAATCTTTGCCCCTTGGGAATACGACTCTCGTCTACTCTCATCTTGCCTGCACAATGGGAACACTTGATAATCATGAATCTTAACGCCTTTCAGACGTGAGAGTTGCTTCGCCGAAGGGACTGTTCGTCGGTTCGCGCTGCACGCGTAACCTTCTGCTCTGTGGTTCTTATCGTATCCATGCGATAGGTGTCAATCGCTCGTGCCGATTGCCATAGGAGCGATTCTTTCACCTGGAAGTCGTGGAAGTCCTTGAAAACATAAGGGTCTATCTTTCTATGGTCCTCGCTCCCTTGTGAGGGCGGACCCGTGCATCTGCCCTGGTCTGCTCTCCGCCGCGACACACAAGTCGAGAAAGAGAAGCGTTCCACCGACCACGGCTGCGGGGATAAATAATAGATTCAAGAAAGGGATCGAGGCTACCACGATGTTGCCGAGTCCGAATCCTATGACTGATCTGAACCGAGACCGCAGGAAATTCTGCTTCTTCTTCCAGGTAAATCGCCTACGGTCCATGGGATACCCGAGGTATTCATAGGCAAACATGTAAGATGAAATAAGTGCTCCGGCGCCAGTGTACAAAAGTGCACCGACCCCCGGGATCAAAAGAAGAAGCAACGCTGCAATCAAAAGGGCCAGGTAGATTCCAAGCACTTTGAACGCATGGCCTATGGACCGGGCCGAATCCCTCAGTAGCTGCAGTACGGAAAAGGGCGTGTTGTGAAAGGTTCCCCTGACTATTTCCTCGGTTTTTTGCGAGACAAGATCATTGAACGGCCATGCCAAGGCTGAAGCCACCCGAGTGAGCACGAAGAAAAAGACGACCAACAAAAGCACTGTGGAGCCTAACAGCAACAAGTAGTACAGGACCTGCTGGTACCAGGCTCCTCCAGCGTAAGCATCAAAGAAACGGGACAGGAGATGGTACAGGAGCCAATATGATCCCCCAAGGATCAAGACGCCGATAACTGTCGGGGCCGCGGCATATTTCCAGAGCACCCGATGAGCCCGAAGAAAGAGGGCCCCCCTGATCACGTAGAATGGCGCAGGCAAGAGTCTGCCCGCTAACCCTCCGGTGGTATTCACTTACTGGTATCCTTGTGACTTTGGCCGATCAACACAACACGCGTTCAATTCTCTGCTGTCAGGACGAGCAACATTCAATTCGCGGGGCTCAGGTGCCTTTCTTTATCAGCTTCAGGACCTCCCCCTCATTGGGAAAGCGACCGAGGGTTTTTTTGGAGAACACGAGGTTACCGCCATACTCGATCTCGAACACGCCCCCTCCGGACTCGATCAGCTCTGCCTGAATGCCCAGTTCGTTCTTCAATTCTTCCGCCAGACCGGCGGCCCTTGGTTTGTAATTTCACTGTCCGCAGTACGTAATCTTGCATACATCCATAGCGCTTGAGACCTCCTTGCACACACGTATATTCTCTTTCCCACGGCGAAATTATAGTCGGACCGGTTTCAGGTTACAAGATCGAGAAATCTGGGCCGTGTCAACCTGCTCTATTTGTATTCCAGCACTTCGAGCTTAACTCTGCCTACCATTTTGAGGATAGTACTCGCAGAGTCGTCGGGGTCACCGGCAGCTATTTTGATGTGCGTGGCGTCCGCGGGGATTTGATTCAAGGTGGGATCTACGGCGAGCCAACCATTGAGGTAAGACTCACACCATGCATGATACAAGAAGCCTATTTGTTTGGAGTACACGATGCCCCTTACGACCCGAGTCGGAATGCGCTGCGACCTGGCTAGCGCTGTATAGAGGGCCGCGTGGGATTTACATTCCCCCTCTTTGCTGTGCAAAACCGAAAGAGCGGTAAAGGAGTCCTTAATCTCGCTCCTTATATTCTCCGCGGTCCAGCGGGTGAGTTTTGTGACCTTTTCCAGAGGTGAATCATTGGGCGAAACGATCTTCTTTGCCTGATCTACAATCTCTTTGTGGTCCGACTGAATCTTGATAGTGGAAGCCAGTTCCGCTTTGAATGAGGGGCCTGCCGGATCCTGCACCGGCAGTATGAAATGCGAGGGATCCTCCACGCGTACCGCGAGATCAAACGTATCCTTTGGTGAACTGTCTGGCGGAGTGGTAATTTTTTGACGGTGATCCTCGGGAATAATAGACGGCTCTATTCCCTGGAATTTCGCCTTCAGGAACCGGAGCTTTTCCGGATGGGGCAAGGGCTTGGAAATTCGGATTAGACTGATGTCAAGAGCCAGGTCTTTGCCCGGGGCTTTTTCGTCAAGGAACTGTTTAGCCGCGTTTTCGTCTTCGAGCATGGAGATTAAAGAGCTCCCAAGTGCCTTCTCAAGCACAGTGAGCCCGTCCTTGTTCAACCACGACTGCACCCGAGATTCCCCGACATTGTTGTTAACCTTCCACACAGCCCCATTGGGTCCAGCCGGGCCTTTGACCATGGATATCTGCTGATCCACTTTCTGCATCCCGCGCTTCTCGGCATCGAAAACATCCGCATAGAAAACGTTGAAAGTGTAGGTCTGCCCCTCTTTCAGTCCACGCAATGCAGGCATCAAAGAAATCGCATTTGAATGATACACCTTTCCGTGCAATGGGTATTCATGGCTCACCTTTTCTCCCTCAGTTGACGTGTCGACCAGAATTCGCTCGCCCTCGGCCCTTCCGATCATCGTCATATCTTTGCCGTTCTGACGGACGGCGGACTGGAACGATACCATACTAAGATCCGGCCGTATCACCACCCTTTCTTTCATCTTGATTTCGGCGGGCTGTTTCAGTCGTGTGAATCTCAAGAGGGAGTCAGTGGTTATGGCAAAATCTTGATCTGCGGGTTCGATCTTGACATGGCTGTACCCAATTTTTTCCTCGTTTAAGTATGTCCCGTACCATGCCTCCCGGAATGGCAGTTTGTCGACGGTAACATAGCCGCTGGTGGGGGTCGCGGGTTCAGTAGTGCTTGCGGTCGGGGAATGCAGAGCGCAGGAAGTTTGCGTGAGAATCAGGAGGAGTAGGAAAAACGCGACGGCATGGTTGAGTTGATGTATCCTGCTCCTATCTTTTACTCCCACAAGGGATAAAATTCCCCATTTCCCATCATTTGTGGAGGAGTGTTGGAGGGACCTTGAGAAAAAATTATCCCGAGTCTTACCAGAGTATGCCAAATGCATAATTCCTATAACTTATATGCGCCAACTCGGCCTGCTCGTGCGGGCTAGACGCTAGTCGTCAATATACTCGGTGCGGAACGGGCTTGCAACGGCCGCGGCGACTCGTGCCGCGGTAAGCCCTCAGTTACGCGGGGAAATCGTGGGTCGTGTGTCATGGCGAGGAGTGAAACGACGAAGCAATCTAAGCTTTGGCGGCGCAGGAGATTGCTTCGCTTCGCTCGCAATGACAATCTTTTGTTGCCCGTAACTGAGGGCTTACGTGCCGCGCGGGATTTGGTTGACTTTGAGTTGTCCCCTGCTAAAGTTAAACGTTTATGCGAAGCAGCGCAAATTGATTATGATTCGTCGGGAGGCGCCAATGGATTACAAGGAAACGCTTAATCTTCCCAAAACCCCGTTCCCCATGAAGGCCAGTCTGCCCAAGAGAGAGCCTGACATGTTGAACGATTGGGAATCACAGAATATTTACCACAAAATTCTTGAAGCCGGCCGCGGCAGGCCAAAATACATACTTCATGACGGCCCCCCGTATGCCAATGGTCACATACACCTGGGAACAGCTCTGAACAAAATTCTCAAGGACATGATCGTCAAATCCAAATTCATGGCCGGATTTGACTCGGATTACGTGCCCGGCTGGGATTGTCACGGTCTCCCCATCGAACATCAAGTGGATAAAGAGCTGGGCGAAAAGAAGCTACGGATGACCAGCGTGGAAGTCCGACAGCACTGCCGGCTATACGCCGAGAAATTCATAGATGTGCAGCGGGAGGAGTTCAAGAGGCTTGGGGTGTTTGGCGAGTGGGAAGATCCCTACCTGACCATGAATTACCGCTACCAGGCCACTATAGTCAGGGAACTCGGTCAGTTTTTTGCCAATGGTTCTGTATATCGAGGTAAGAAGCCTGTTTATTGGTGCGCATCATGCGTGACGGCCCTGGCTGAGGCAGAAGTTGAGTACGCAGATTCCTCCGCGCCTTCAATATATGTCAAGTTCCCGGCACTCGATGATTTTTCCACACGAATCCCGGAACTCAAAGGAAAGCGCGTATCCGTGATCATCTGGACTACCACTCCCTGGACGATCCCCGCGAACCTGGCCATAGCGTTCCATCCTGATGAGTCGTACGCGGCTGTGGAAGCAGGGGATGATGTCTTCATCCTGGCCGAGAGACTTGTACCGATCAACATGGAATCATTCGGGATAGCCAACTACCGGATCATCACGACTTTCAAGGGAAGCGTGCTGGAAGGGCTTAAATGCAAGCATCCGATTTACGATCGCGAGTCGGTGATCATACTGGCCACTTTTGTCACTCTGGATACCGGCACAGGTTGCGTTCATTGTGCCCCGGGTCATGGCCAGGAAGACTACGAGGTTGGCCTGAAATACAATATTGAGGTCTATGCCCCGGTTGACGACCACGGCGTCTTCACGGACGAAGTGGACTTCTTCGCCGGCAAATTCGTCTTTGACGCCAACCAGGACGTGATCCGAAAGCTGAAGGAAGTTGGCGCGCTGATGGCTTCCGAGACCATGGAACACAGCTATCCTCATTGTTGGCGGTGCAAACAGCCGGTCATATATCGGGCTACACATCAGTGGTTTATCTCCATGGAGCTGACCGGGCTCCGCGAAAACGCTTTGAAAGCTATCGACACCGTCGCGTGGATACCAAGATGGGGACGGGACAGGATTTATGGGATGATCGAGCATCGTCCCGACTGGTGCATATCGCGCCAGAGGAGCTGGGGGGTCCCTATCACGGCTATGAGATGTGCGGATTGCGACGAGATCATTGCTCCACCGGAACTCTTCGAGAAGACCGCCCGCCTGTTTGAGGAGAAAGGCGCGGATGTGTGGTTCGAGGCCGAAGTCGCGGACCTTATGCCCCAAGGAGTGACCTGCCCGAAGTGCAACGGTTCCTCCATTGTCAAAGAAACGGACATCCTCGACGTATGGTTTGATTCGGGCGTCAGTTGGGCGGCTGTGTGCGAGCAGCGCAAAGAGTTGGATTACCCGTGCCAGCTATACCTGGAGGGGAGCGATCAACACCGCGGCTGGTTTCACAGTGCGCTGCTGACCTCAGTTGGAACAAGGGGCCGGGCGCCGTATGGAAGTGTGCTCACCCACGGGTTTGTCGTTGACGGCCAGGGGAAGAAAATGTCCAAGTCTCTTGGCAACGTGATCCAGCCCCAAGAGATAATCAACAAATATGGCGCGGATATCCTGAGGCTGTGGGTATCAGCCGAAGACTATCGCGACGACATTAGGATCTCCCCTGAAATATTGGAGCGTCTTTCCGAAGCGTATCGGCGCATCCGCAACACGTGCCGATTCCTTTTGGGGAACCTTGCGGATTTCAATCCCCAGGAGCATATGATCGAGCCCTCACAGATGCGACAGTTGGACCGTTTCGCGCTGGAGAGGCTCAACAGGATCATACAGAGGGTCCGGGCTGCGTACGAAGAATTCGAGTTCCACGTAGTGTTTCACACGTTGTACAACTACTGTACCGTAGACTTATCCTCCCTTTATCTGGATATCCTCAAGGACCGCCTCTATGTGGAAAAAACGGACGGCGCAATGCGAAGATCCGCTCAATCCGCTCTGTATCACATTCTCTCAGCGCTGGTTAGGCTCATGGCCCCAATCCTATCATTCACATCTGAAGAGGTGTGGTCGCTCTTCGGCAAAGAAGGTGGGGGAGCGTCGAGCGTTCATCTGGCGTCGTTTCCGGAACCGGTCCCCGGTGTGGAAATGACTGACTCGGAACGGAGCCGATGGGAAAAAATGCTTGCGCTGCGGCAGGAGGTCTCCAAAGCTCTGGAAGAGGCGCGAGCTGCGAAACTCATAGGGTCCTCGCTGGAAGCGAAAGTTCTCATTGAGGCCCCGGAGGCGGTGGCCGAAGCAATGTCGCAGATCGAGGATCCTGAAGGCTTCTTCATCGTCTCCCAGTTGGAGGTCGAAACCGTAACCGCGCCCGCGGAGGAGGCCGGTGCTGAAGCAGCACTAGCCGGGGTGGCGGTCACGGTATCCCGAAGTGACGGCGCCAAGTGCCCCAGATGCTGGATGTGGACCCTGGACGTCGGAGCGAGCAAGGAGTACCCGGATGTCTGTCTAAGGTGCGCAGGCGTCCTCAAAAAATCGGGCATCAAGACCGGTGAATAGCGGCAAGGAGGTTGTCCATAGCCGGTAGAAAAAAGTTTCTCGCGCTTATAATCATAGCGCTGGTGGTGATCATTGCGGACCAGGTGACAAAGTATCTGGTTACAACCTTTATTCCACTGCATCGGGGGGTAGAAATCATCCCCGGTTTTGCTAACCTGGTGCATGCAAGGAATCCTGGAGCCGCGTTCGGAATTTTCGCGGACTCAACATCGCGCTTGCGTTCGCTGTTCCTCTTGCTGGTTTCTGTAGCCGCTCTGGTTTGCATAATATGGATAGTGATTGCCTCCAAACATATCGACTCTTACTTGCTCGTTGGATTGTCCTTCTTTTTCGGGGGCGCGACAGGGAATCTGGTGGATCGCTTGCGGTTCGGTGAAGTAATTGATTTTGTAGATGTTTATGTCGGCAGCTTTCACTGGCCTGCGTTTAATGTGGCTGATGCTTCACTTTGCGTAGGAACTGCGTTTCTCTTTCTCCATTTTCTGCTGAGACGGTCAGACTCCGACGGTACATCCTAGGGCTTTACCGCATTAGTCACTTCTCCGGCTGTTTGCCGAACATTCCGCATCCCCACTCGGACTCCATAATCTCTCTCTCGAGGACAAGGTCCCGGCGCATAAAGAGGTTTCGTGTCCCGTCCCACTGGTCCAGTGGCACTCCAGAAACGATCAGGAAACGGGCCGACAATGAGATGAGCTTGTCCCTGTTGGCTGCAAGCGTCATCGGATCCAGGTTAGCAATGACGATGTCGTAGCGGCCGGCCAATTCTTTCACGGGAGCACACCTGAGCTGGAGCTTGTCGTCCACCGTGTTGAGGACAGCATTTTTGCGCGCGGCCTCTACGGCTACAAGGTCGTTATCCACTGCCAGGGCAGGGCCAGCTCCTAGCTTGATTCCTGCGATTCCCAGGATTCCGGAACCGCACCCCACATCCAGGAGCGAAGGGCTAGGGCTGACCTTGCTCAGCTCTTCAAGGGCCTCTTCGAGCAGAATGAGGCAGCCTCGGGTCGTCTCGTGAGTTCCCGTACCAAAGGCTTCGGCCGGTTCGATGATGATTACTTCTCTTTTCCCGCTCCTAGGTTTGAGCCAGGGTGGGGTTACCATCAGGCGTTTGCCGATCTTCACACTCTTGAAGTGGGCTTTCCACGTGAGTGCCCAGTTCTCGTTTTGCAGAGGCGATGTCTCCACAACAGGCGCTGGCAGGTCGGAAAAAATCTCGTGCAATTCGGCCAGGTATTTCTTGAACCGGCTGGATGCGACGTCCCATGTCTCGATGGGAAAATAGGCTGTTATGCTCGTCACACCGGAACGCGTGTCGTCCAGGATCGCACCCCTTGAGCCCTGTTCATGACAAAAGTTGGTCACCGCATCGACCATCTCGGCTGGCACGGTTACTTTCAGGGTGATCCATGACGGACTCTGGCGCTTCTTATCCATAGCTTCTTAATACCAGGTTATCAATCCGGCCGGTAGGCAATTACGCGCCCGATATAGTGCGCTTGATATCAGGTCTGGGACGATAATAGAGCATGGTATGGGCTCGTTTGAAACCAGCCCATGCCCTTGGGATGTTCTTGGCAAGAATCTAATGCTACGAAGATGCTGTAGGAAAGTGTGTGAAGGGGGGTTGGGAGAAGCCTCGGCAAGAAGCTTCCCCCTCAACATTACTGATCAAAGCACCTGCATCGAAAATTCACCTACTGAGACTCTCAGGCTTCCGTCATCAGACTACCGAGATTGGCTCACAGCCGATCATTGAACTGATTTCATACAGTTGTTGGCTT
>Ga0209039_10004031_pt1 | contig 11000 bp, 8 predicted proteins | sample BogFormECP12_OM1_FD_188238 | JGI IMG/M metagenome (GOLD analysis project Ga0209039, IMG submission 188238) | Bog forest soil microbial communities from Calvert Island, British Columbia, Canada - ECP12_OM1 (SPAdes) (version 2) | ecosystem: Environmental > Aquatic > Freshwater > Wetlands > Bog ... | reverse complement strand
AGAATCCCAAGACCCAGCGGCAGGAAGCCCGTGCCGGGCTGCGCCAGATTCCCGAGGGGGTAGGTTGCAGACCAGATCGTAAGGATCAGCCCGACGATCAGCCAGAATAGACTACTTGTGATCTCCCTTTGCCTCATGCAATCCTCACTTAATTACCCCCATTTCCTTCAGGGTCCTGGAAAAGTAATTGTAGCTCTGGAGCACGTACGCATCAAGGTCCTTGCCGCTCCGGTAGATGACCGGAAGCTGCAGTTCCTTCATGCCGCTGATGAAAGCCGGTTCCTTCATCGCTTTCATGAAAGCGTCATCCAGCTTTTTCACAATCGCGTCTGGCACGGCTTTCTGTGTGATGATGGTGATGCCCATCGGATAGGGCAGGTTATAGAGCTCTTTGATTGTGGGAACGCCCGGATACTCAGCGGACGGCTCATCCTTCAGCATCATCACCAGTCTGATCTCCTTTGCTTCGACGAGTGAGGCATTGAAGTCGCCTGCCCCGAAGGCTGTGTGACCTCCCAGCAGAGCTGTCTGTCCTTCTGAAGTTCCCTTGAAAGGTATGTGGTTGAACTGGACTTTTTCCTTCTTCGCGACTTCCTCCATCATGATATTCGGCATACCGTTCACGCCAACAGTGCCATAGGTTGCCTTCTTCGGATTCTGCCGTGCGAACGCGATCAAGTCCTTGAAGGTTTTGAAGGAGGAATCGCCTTTCACATAGACGCCGAAATTGAACCCTCCGTACTGCATGATCGACCGTATATCCTTGATGGGGTCATAGGGTACTTTCTCAAGAAGCGGTGTCAGAAAGAGGGGTGGCCCGCCGCTGAAGCCGATGGTGTATCCGTCCGGTTTTGCCGTAGCGATTGCCGCAGTCCCCAGGGTAAGGGCACCTCCCGGCTTATTGACTACGACAATAGGCTGCTTCAGAAATTTCTCCGCCTCCTTGGCGATGAGGCGAACAGAAAGGTCGGTGCCCGTGCCCGGTGTCACCGGAACGATATAGGTGATCGGTTTACTGGGAAATTTCGAGACATCCTCCTGGGCGTATGCCGGGGCACAGAGGGCAACAACAGTTGACAGGCATACTAGGAGTCTTGTGATGGTGGGCTTCATGTCCCCTCCTTTCTTGTCATTGACGTGGCAATGGTGGTCTCTGGAATAATCGTCACGAACGATTATATTTTTTGATTACCTGCCTTGTCAAGGACTTTACTGGTTGTCAAGCCGCAAGCCAGAGACCGGTCCCCTCTCGCTCGCCGTGCTCGCTAGATAGATTCCAACACCCGTGGCAAATACGGCCCACGGGTACCCGGCTCGCCCGTGGGAATCTATTCCGCGTCCAGGAGAGCACATCTTGGGTGTACATATGTTTAGCGCAGCATTCTGTTACAGAATAAAATTACCTATTTTCAGTAGGTTACAGATTATCGTAAATGTAAGAAACTTTATCAATTTTCTAACACCTCGTTATATTTGAGGTTTGCTCTTAAAGTGTAATGATTCTTATCGACAGCTCACGGTTCGAAAGGACCTCCTGGACCGTAACACATTGCTATGATTAACAGTTGACGAATGGCACCATCGTTGCTATGCTTCAGAGTAGGGACCAAAAATCTCGGCGATCTTTTCAAAGACTAGAGGGGTTGGCCGCATCTTCAGTTTGACCGCATTGGGCCGTTCTTAACATCGCAGCTCTGCCCAAACGCCCTGCAGCTGGCCATTGAGGGTTCTGATCGCGAGAGAAAGAAAGGACCCCGGCCATGAAAAGGGATGCCCTATTGTTGGCTGTGATCCTTGGAGCCGCACTGGCCGCGCTCAACGGGACAGCGAGAGCGGGTGCCTCCGAAACTCACCTGCAGATTCAGAACCAACCTGTTCACCGGAGCCGGCCCGGGATCGATGAACAGTGCGTCTATTTCGACCCTAGGACAGCTCACGTAGGTCATTTCATGGACCGAGGCTCTATCGAACTTGTTGTGGCTCCCCTTAGAACGCTCTCCAGGTTTGACAGTGCGGTTGACGCTGCCCGATCACTGAGAATCATCCAACATTTTGGAGTGAATGAGTTGTGCATAAGTGCCAACTCTAGGCTTTCCTACTTGCTGGTTTCTGGCAGAGCGGCGAAGGGCAAGGTACCGGGAGAGAAGCATATCGCATTCGATCCCCACCAACTGAAAGCAGATCGGGTGGACAACGAATGGAAGTTAGCGGAGGGTAAGTCCACGCTCTTCAACTTCGGGTCAGATGAATTGGCGGCCAGACAGGCGCTCAGAGTGATACGATATTACGGATTCAACGCAAAGTGCTCTATAGGCGGAGATAAGGGTTTTGTCTTCCTGTATATAGTGCCAAAACCTCCGGGGGTAGAAAGAAAACCCTATCTTGAGGCCAAGGCGATGCCCGGCCCGTGACGGCTGGGCGCGAGGCGCTACGTCCTATTTCTGGTAATTTCCCTCGAATCGTTCGAAATAGCCGATCAGTTCACCTGCATCGTCTCTGACTGGCGTAACATAAAGCCTCTCATTCTTGTTTGTCACCGTTAGGAATACCTCACGTCCATGGTTCTTAAGCGTCTCGATTATTTTGAGTATCCTTTCCTTGCTTGTCTGGTTGTGACAGTCGAAGATCGATTTTCCGATCAAGTCCCTGTAGCCCCGTTCCTCGTAGTAATGGAATCTGGCCCTCTTGTTCATCAAACGGATGGTGTGGGTTGTGTCTACGAAGACGATGGGGAAAGGCAGGGCGTCGAGTATCAGCCGTAACGTAGTTTCGTCCATACGAGGGATCCTCCTCACCGGTATTACCCGTGTTGCAGGGTGACAGCGTAGGAAATCGTATCACACGGGCCAACAGAGCTCAACACAGGGGTTAATAGAGGGCGTTAGTTCTTCTTCCCCGTGGCGATCGAACGATGGTATAATGGCGCCGCGGAAGTAGAATCCGAATACAAAGTCTGGAGGTGCTGCATTGATCGAGATATTACGTAAGAGACGAAGCATAAGAAAGTACCAGGCAACAGCCATCGACAGCCAGGCGATGGAAGTGATAAAGGAGGCTCTCCTCCGCTCACCCTCTTCGCGCGGCATCAATCCGTGGACTTTTATTTTTGTGGACCAGAAGGATCTGCTCCAAAAGCTTTCTCAGGCCAAGGAGCATGGAGCGCAATTCGTCAAAGACGCCCCACTGGCTGTAGTTGTTTGTGGAGACGAGACAAAGTCTGACGTGTGGGTCGAGGATTGCTCGATAGCGTCGATCGTGCTGCAACTCGCCGTTCAATCACTTGGCCTGGGGAGTTGCTGGTGTCAGATTAGGAACAGGATTCATTCCAAAGAAAAGAGTGCTGAAAAGTACGTCCAGGAACTCCTTCGCCTGCCCGGGAACTTGAAGGTGTTATCAATCATCGCCATAGGAGTCCCAGCAGAGACCAAGGCCCCGGTTGCCAAGGAGCAACTCGACTACTCAAAGATACGTAACAATACGTATTAGCGGTGAGGCCCCTTATCACGCCGGCACAAAGAATAAGGAAGGGATCGGCTACACTTGCGCGGCGGAACATCTTGACGCGCAAGAATCATTTCTATAAACTCAGAGCGTCTTAACAAGGAGTCGTTTATCGAGCCAAAAAGCGGGTACTGCATAAACTGCGAAAACAAGCACGGCTGCAAATCAAAAACTCCTTCCTGCATTGTCGAAATGACGGAAGAGAATGTCACGGGCATGTCCGGTAAACAGTACTTGATCAACCAAAAAAAGACGGTCAACTGCCGTGTTTGTTCGTTCTTCCGTTCGTGCTGGAACACCGAAGAGTACGATCGGTTAGCCTCTGATTGACAAGCAACAGATGCTGGTTTAGTATGGTTAGTGACTGCCGCAGAGCAGGCTCTGCAGCGAGAGCGGGAGAGGCGTATCGTTTATGCTGAAAAAGATCGATCCGACCGGAACGGCAAGCTGGCGAAAGCTCATTGAACATTACAGTCGCGTGCGCAACGTCCACATGACGGACCTCTTCGCATCCGATCCCGAGCGTTTCAAGAAATTTTCCCTCAGATTCAATGACCTGCTCGTGGACTATTCGAAGAACCGGATGACAGGCGAGACGTTAAGATTGCTGGTTGAGCTTGCCATGGATGCCGGCCTCCCGGACGCTATCGAGAAGATGTTTTCCGGAGACAAAATAAACGAAACCGAGGGCAGGGCTGTCCTGCACACGGCACTCAGGAACAGGGCAAACAAACCTGTAGCGCTCGACGGCAGAGACGTCATGTCTGACGTAAATGCCGTCCTCGAAAAAATGAGGGTTTTTTCAGAGCGTATCCGCTCCGGCGAGTGGAAGGGCTTTACAGGCAAGAAGATTACAGACTTGGTCAATATTGGTATCGGCGGGTCAGACCTCGGTCCGGTCATGGTCACGGAATGCCTGAGGCCGTATGCTGGAGACGGACTGGCTGTTCACTTCGTGTCGAACGTGGACGGAACGCAGATTGTCGAAACACTTAAGCGACTCAATCCGGAAACAACTCTTTTCATGGTTGCTTCCAAGACATTCACCACGCAAGAGACCATGCTGAACGCGTTGACTGCCAGGGAATGGTTTCTTGCGTATGCCAAAGATAAAGGGCATGTAGCCAAGCACTTCGTAGCGATTTCGACGAACGCCAAAGAGGTTGGGGCTTTTGGGATTGATAAGGAGAACATGTTTGTTTTCTGGGATTGGGTGGGAGGACGTTACTCCCTCTGGTCGGCCATAGGTCTGTCTATTGTTTGTTTCGTGGGATATGAGAACTTCGCCGAGTTGCTCCAGGGCGCATTTGAGATGGATTGCCATTTCCGATCTGCACCGTTCGAACGGAACATTCCTGTCATTCTTGCGTTGATTGGGATCTGGTACCGCAATTTCTTTAGCACGGAGACCGAAGTGATCCTGCCTTACGACCAGTATATGCACCGCTTTCCGGCGTACTTTCAGCAAGGAAACATGGAGAGCAACGGAAAATCGGCCGACAGGAACGGTAAGCGCCTTGCTTACCAGACCGGGCCGATCATCTGGGGGGAGCCGGGGACGAATGGACAGCACGCCTTTTACCAGTTGCTGCACCAAGGGACTGCATTGGTCCCGGCCGATTTTCTGGCGCCTGCAATCAGCCATAATCCGGTTGGTGAACATCACGCTGTTCTGCTATCCAATTTTTTTGCGCAGACCGAGGCCTTGATGCGAGGGAAGAGCCGGGAGGAGGTGTCAGCTGAACTTAAGAAGGAGGGGCACTCTGAAAAAGAGATTCAAAGGTTATGGCCTTTCAGGATTTTTGAAGGTAACAAGCCGACGAATTCGATTCTGTTTAAGCAGCTGACCCCGCGAACACTGGGTAACCTGATTGCGATGTATGAGCACAAGATCTTTGTCCAGGGCGTGATCTGGAACATCTTCAGCTTTGACCAGTGGGGTGTGGAACTCGGAAAACAGCTTGCCCGAAAAATCCAGCCGGAACTGAAGGACGAGCGGCCAGTCAGCACACACGATTCGTCTACGAATGGGCTCATCAACGTGTTCAAGGAGATGACAAAGGAAGGACGGGTGAATTGATGGTGCGATCCCGTTACGATAGACTGACGCAGCTGGGCAAGAAGGCAGATTTGCCCGGGAGCCCGAAGGCCGCCAAACTGGAACGCGTGCGTAACCCGCACCCTGATACCACCTATCTCATCCGATTCACGGCCCCGGAATTCACCTCTATCTGTCCGGTGACGGGTCAACCCGATTTTGCGCATGTCGTCATTGACTACGTCCCTGACCGATGGATCGTAGAGAGCAAGTCATTAAAGCTTTTTCTGGGAAGCTTTCGGAGCTATGGAGCCTTTCAGGAGGATTGCACGGTTTTGATCGCAAACAGCCTTGTCAAACTGCTGCAGCCCAAATGGCTCAGAATCGGTGGCTACTGGTATCCACGAGGCGGCATGCCCATCGACGTATTCTGGCAAACAGGCGAGCCTCCGAAAGGGCTGTGGGTACCTGATCAGGGCGTAGCGGCCTATAAAGGGCGGGGCTAAATCCGAGAAGGTCTATCGGGCGTAAGTCTCCGTCATTTCGCGCAGTCTCCTGGCGACATCCGGGGTCAACTGGTCGGACTTAAAGCGCCAGGCCCAGTTGCCCTTCTCGGTAGCTGGAGTGTTCATGCGGGCTTCAGATCCAAGACCCAAAACATCCTGCAAGGGCAAGATCACGGTGTCGGCGGCAGACATCATGAGCAGCCTTATGAGCTCCCAAGGGGCTGCGTCCGCAGAAATCTCCCGTCCTAAGTAACGGAAGAGTCTTTGTCTGTCATCCTGCGATGCTTCGTGCTCGAACCAACCTTTTGCGGTGTTATTATCATGCGTTCCCGTGTATGCCACGCAGTCTCTGGGCAGGTTGTGCGGTATATAGGGATTGTGCGGCATGTCCGAGTCGAAGGCGAAGAGTAGAATCTTCATGCCCGGGAATTCAAAGTGATGCATCACTTCCCTGACGTCCGGCGTGATCACGCCCAGGTCTTCCGCGATCATGGTAAGGTAGGGAAATTTTCTGCAGAGATGCGTAAAGAAGTCCATGGCCGGCGCTTCGACCCATCTGCCGTTGATGGCAGTGGGTTCGGTTGCGGGTACCTCCCAGTAACTGACAAACCCGCGAAAGTGGTCTACTCTCACGAAGTCCGCAATTCTCAAGCTGGCTGCGACGCGTCTCTCCCACCACGCGTAGTCCGAGTTTTTTAACACGTCCCAGCGGTAGATGGGATTGCCCCAACGCTGGCCGGTCTTGCTGAAATAATCCGGCGGCACTCCGGCGACGACAACGGGTTTTTTCCGGTCATCCAGCTTGAATAATTCCGGATTCATCCAGACGTCGGCGCTGTCGTCATTGACGTAGATGGGTATGTCGCCGATGATTTGAATATTCTTCTGATTACAATATCGCTTGACCTCGCTCCACTGCTTGAAGAAGAGGTACTGTAAGAACTTCTCCATCCCTATCTGGTCGGACAACGTATCTCGCGTTGCCCGTAACGCCTCAGGTTTCTTGTCGCGCAACTCTTCGGGCCAGTCGCTCCATGCCCGCCCTGACAAGTCGTTTCGTATGGCGGTGAAGAGAGTAAACCCCTCAAGCCACCACGCCTCATCTGTACAGAACCTCTCGTAAGCTACGTTTGGTCCAGCTGCCTTGAACCGGGCATAGGCCAGCCCCCAGAGCGCTCTCTTGAATTCGTGGACGGCCTCGTGGTCTATGGGATGTTCGGGAAACTGCGGTGAATATTGCAGCTCGCTCGCATCGAGAAGCCCCTCCTGCACAAGCAGCTCTGGGCTTATGAGGATGCTGCTACCCGCGAATGCGGAGGTACTCGCATAGGGTGAGTTGCCGTACACAGGCATAGTGGGGCCCAGTGGAAGGATTTGCCAATAGCTCTGCCCTGACTCAGTGAGGAAATCGATAAACCGATATGCTGCCGGCCCCAGGTCTCCCACACCGAATGGGGAAGGAAGTGATGTTACATGGAGAAGGATGCCGCTTCCTCGTCTCTTCATCTGTCTGCCTCCCCGCGTCTGGTTTGGTGACGGGTACCCGACCACAGTGCCGTATTTACTATGATAACACAGGGAGCGACTCTTGTCGAAGAAGCCATGCGCGCCTGCCATGCTCCGCAGACAGAATCCTTTTTTTCGGGACAACTGAAAGGTTGCGGAAATGCCTGGGCAGCAGGTTGGGAATTTTTTTCCGCTTGGAGAAGAGGACGCGAGGAAGCGGCAAGTGCGATGAAGTGATGAAGCGATGATGCGGAAATGCCAGCGCCAGCATTGACAGGCACAGCCTCATTGCATCGATAACTTGGGCATGCTAATTGCAAAAGCCACCTTTATGCGTCACACGAGAAGTAAGACGACAAGGTATTATGAGAATCGGAAACAGCTCAACACAACCGTATTGCAGCTTTGCCATTTGCTGGGACTCAGCTGTGCGCGTTACCGCAAGTTCAGGAGCATGCAGGCCCCTGAACTCATCCTGAACGTGGAAACGATGCTGATGAAGAAGTACATGTCCCGGTTGGTCGAGGCCGAATCCCGTTGCGTCAACTGAGTCCGACGGTATAAGAGCTTCTCTTCCTTCACGATGCCCTAACTGTCTGGGTAAGGGGCAGGGAGGGCTTCCCGAAAAACTCCCCTTTACTGACAGTAACAAGGCAAAACCTTGACAATGCAGACAATCGCCCTTACAATCACATTTCAAGCGGATAGCGCAGATCGAAAAAATGAGCTCTAAAAAACGATGACCACGAAGCGAGCCTTACTCGCCGCATTGGCGCTTCTTCCTATCTTTCTGTTCGTCCTTGTTTCTTCGTTGCCGGCTGAAACTAAAGAGTCGGTGTCAGAAACCGTTCTGTCAAGCGGACTGAAGGTTTTGCTGCTCGAAAACCATAAGGCCCATGTCGTTACCTTTCAGGTTTGGTATCGCGTAGGGTCTCGTAATGAAGAATATGGCAAGACAGGCCTTTCCCACCTCCTTGAACACATGATGTTCAAAGGCACAGAAAAAATTGGCCCCGGTGAATTATCCCGTATCATCCAGGAGAACGGCGGCCAGCACAACGCGTTTACATCTGCTGACTCTACTACCTATTTCCAGAACTTCAGCGCGGATCGGATCAACGTCTCGCTGGAACTTGAATCGGACCGAATGCAGCATCTCATGCTGCGCGAGCAGGATTTTCGGACCGAACGATCAGTAGTGATGGAGGAACGAAGGCTTAGAACGGACGATAGCCCCAAAGCGATCCTCTGGGAACAGCTTGAAGCAACTGCATTTCAGTCACAGCCGTATCACTGGCCGGTCATCGGATGGATGCAGGACATCGCACGGCTCACGCTGGATGACCTGAAGAGCTATTACCAACGCTATTACAATCCTGCCAATGCGGTGCTGGTTGTTGTGGGTGATTTTAGGAAAGATGAGCTTTTGAGCAGGATCGAGCGGTTCTTTGGCACGATACCGAAGGGGGCGAGGCCTGAGGAGCAGGTGTCTCTCGAGGAGCCTCAGCAGGGAGGACGGCGGACTATCGTTAAGAAAGAGGCCCGGCTCGCTTCTCTGGTCATGGGGTATCACGTACCTAACCTCCGCGAGCAGCAAAGGCAGGGTAGCCAGCAGGACAGCTACGCGCTGGAGGTTGTGGAAGCTCTGCTTGGTTCAGGAGAAAGCTCAAGACTTCAAACGAGCCTCGTACGCAGCAAAAAACTTGCTCTCGGTGTCGGGGTTAATCACCCACTCCTCTCGAAGGATCCCAGTCTCTTTTCCATCAGTGCGGATGTGCTTCCTGACAAGGATGTGGCAGATGTAGAGAAAGCCATTGACGAGGAGATAGAACGCCTGCAGAGAGAGCCGGTTAGCGAACGGGAACTGCAGAAGGCGAAAAACAAGATGGAAGCAGGATTCGTTTTTCATCAGGACTCGCTCTTTTCTCAGGCTATGGAGCTTGCTCAGTATGAAATGGTGTTGAGCTGGAGGAATATTGATGAGTATCTCCCCGGCATCCGTAAGGTTTCCGCGGAAGATGTCCAACGAGTAGCAAAGCGTTACCTTGTGCCCGATAACAGGACCGTTGCGGTTCTTGTACCCCTTCCGCCCAAAGGAAGTGCGCCACGGTTACCGGATCCTTCGACGCGAGAACAGGGGGTCAAATAAGGAGTTTTTCGATGGTGAGGGCAAACTCTCTCAAGTTACCCAAGTGGCTCAGCCTTGCTGTGGGTGTGGCGATCTGGTTGTCGCTCTCGTGCGGTCTTCTCAACGCCATGCCGCCTGCGCAGAGGATAGTTCTTCCCAACGGTCTTATTGTGATCACATCAGAAGAACATGCCCTACCGTTCGTAACATTCAAGCTGCTCCTTCATGCGGGAGCGAGAAGAGACCCTTCCGGGCAAGGGGGCCTGGCGAGTCTCACTGCGCGAGCCCTGCTCTTTGGCACGCAGAAGCAAAGTATGGCAAGCATCAACGAACAGCTCGATTACATAGGTGCTCCCCTTTCTGCTGACGCAGGGAGGGATTACGCGGTAATCTCCTTTCGCGTGCTTAAGAAAGATCTGGCGGATGGGCTGAAGCTCTTTGCCGAAGTACTCACCCAGCCCGCATTCCCTGTGGAGGAGGTGGCGAACGAGAAGACGCGGACTTTGGCCGCCATCAGGGCTTCAGAGGACCGGCCGGGAGAGGTGGCGGAGAAGGCTTTTTTGAACGCCCTCTACGGAGCAGGGCCTTATGGTCAACCGGTGATCGGCACAAAAGAGTCGGTGGAAAAATTAACGGTCGATGAATTGCGTCAGTTCTATGATTCCTGTTATGACCCCAATAACAGCATCATGGTAATTGTGGGGGACCTTGGGGAAAAAGAACTGAAAGATACCATACTGCCTAAGGTCGCTGGATGGCAGAAGCGCGGTCTACCTGCCGCCACTCTGGAAATAAAAGCCGAGAGCGCAAAGAAGACGGTCGCGATCGACCGTCCCCTGACCCAGGCTAACCTGATCCTCGGCCACGGAGGTATAAAGAGAGACAACCCTGATTTTTACGCGGTAACGGTCATGAATTATATCTTCGGCGGCGGGGGGCTTACATCGCGCCTTATGCAGGAGATCAGAGAAAGAAGGGGCTTGGCGTACTCGGTCTACAGCGGTTTCGATACAGGCAAATATCAGGGATCGTTCCAGATTGTGCTGCAGACGAAGAACGCGTCTGCCCGTGATGCGATCCAGTTCGCTCTGGCAGAGATGTCGAGGATGCGCACACAACTGGTCTCAGAAAAGGAACTGGACGGCGCAAAAAAGTATCTGATCGGAAGTTTTCCTCTGAGACTTATCACTCAGGACGGTATAGCCAGCTTCCTGATGCAGCTAGAGTATCAGGACCTTGGTTTTGACTATGCAGAGCGTTACCCGGGTCTCATTCAGGCTGTCACCGCCGAGGATGTACTCAGGGTGGCAAGGGCGTATCT
>Ga0209039_10004030_pt1 | contig 11001 bp, 15 predicted proteins | sample BogFormECP12_OM1_FD_188238 | JGI IMG/M metagenome (GOLD analysis project Ga0209039, IMG submission 188238) | Bog forest soil microbial communities from Calvert Island, British Columbia, Canada - ECP12_OM1 (SPAdes) (version 2) | ecosystem: Environmental > Aquatic > Freshwater > Wetlands > Bog ... | reverse complement strand
CGTTACGTATCGCAGCGGATATGCTCCTCACTCACGCCTAGCATCCAAACCCTTTTGAAGCCAACGGTATGCCTCCCACTTATGAGACGATGCACTAGTTCCGCTACTTCCTTAAGGTTCGCCATTTCTTTTTTAAACTAACTCGGGCAAAGGTTCGTAGCCCGGGAGCTTTAAGCATAAACCGTCAGTTTGTTTGATTATTAACATAACGTTTGCTCGCCTAACATAACTTTCAACTAAGCTAACTTTACAGCGTAAAGTTTTTTTGGGCAGAAGCGCTTGACCTGCCACCGGTGCGTCCCCGATCTTTGGTGCGCACAGCGAAAGGTGGATTTGTAAAAAAACAAACCCCTCATCGATCGTCCGTAAAGTTAAACCTCGAAAGGTGCTTGTAGAACCCGTTTTGGCGAAATCACGAACTTGGGCAAGCGCTCAGACTTATCGAGCCATGACGCTTTGCCACAGCCCTCTCCTAAGCCCATGCCTTAAATTCCCAGATTAAAACCTAATATGACAAAACCGCTTTATAGGCGCCTTGCCGCCATCTCTTTAATATCCCTGACGCAATTTGCAACCATTCCCGGCCATGCGGCCGACAACGATGTGCCCGTCGTCGTGAAGATCGCCGGCATTCCTTGGTTTACCGCCATGGAGAAAGGCATCAAAGAGGCCGCCAAAGACACCGGGCTTAACGCTTTCATGGTCGGCCCTAACCACCGCCGATCCGGCCCAACAAGTTCGGCTGGTGGAAGATTTGGTTGCTAAGAATGTGAAGGTCATTGCGGTGGTCCCCAACGACGCCAAAGCGCTTGAGCCGGTGTTTAAACGCGCCCAAGCGGCAGGCATTCCGGTCATTACCCACGAATCGCCCGACCAACAGGGCAATACTTGGGACATCGAGATGATCGACAATAAGCAATTTGGGGAGTTGTACATGCAAAGCCTGGCCAAGTACATGGGTGAGGAAGGCGAGTACATGGTTGTCGTGGGGGGGTTGACCGTTCCGCTGCACAATGCCTGGGCTGATTACGCAATCGCCTACCAGAAAGAGCACTACCCAAAAATGAAGCTGGTGGCAGACCGTTTCGGCGTGGGAGAAAGCCTCGATGATACTAAGCGCGTTACCCATGATATGATCCTGGCTCACCCGAATTTAAAAGGGGCGCTGATTTATTGAAGTTCGGGCGTGGTCGGTGCCGCCCAAGCAGTGAAGGAAGCGGGTAAAAAGGATCAGATCGCCGTGATCGGCACCTGTTCACCATCCCAAGCACGGAAATACTTGGTGGAGGGGATCATTCGCGAGAGCTACATTTGGAATCCCGTGGAAGCGGGAAAAGCGATCGTCAACCTGGCGAAGCTGATGATTGATGGCACCCCAATCGTCGACGGGATGGACTTCCCTGGTTTGGGTAAGGCCACGGTCGATCCGCAAAAGAGGGTGATTCGGGTGATTAAGCTCCAGCCTATCAATAAGGATACTGTCGCGCAGTTGGCCGCGATGGGGTTGTGAGCAATGGCTGGCGTGCAAGGTCCCTCCAACCAGGATGTCCCAGTCCTCCTCGTCCTTCGTCGTTCCAGGACGGAAGAAGGATGAATGGAGAAAGCAAGCGGCGGGATTTTCGCTCCTAACACCCGAAAAACGGCCGAGGACAAAGGACGACGACGAGCAGGAGTGGTAGATGATGCTAAACAGATACGAATCAGGGGCAACTAGCGCAACCCCATGACCGACGCACCGAAGGGCTCTCAACGGCAGGAGGCAGGCACCCTCCCCACACCGAAAGGCGAAACGCCTTTCATCGAAATGCGCAGCATCAGCAAACGTTTCGGCGGGGTTCGCGCCCTGACCAACGTCAACTTCACCGTCCTCGCGGGTGAAATTCACTGCTTGGCGGGCGAGAACGGCTGCGGCAAGAGCACATTGATCAAGATACTTTCCGGAGTTCATGCCCCCAACGAAGGAGAGATCATCCTGGAGGGAAAGGCCCATTCCCATTTGTCGCCAGCCGCTTCGCAGCGGTTCGGCATCCAGATCATTTACCAGGATCTCTCGCTGTTTCCCAACCTCTCGGTGGCCGAGAATATCGCGTTCCGGCATCAAGTAGAGACCCCCTTTGGTCTTACGAGGCAGAAGGCAATGCGCAAGCAGGCGGAGGCGGTGATGGAGCGACTCAAGATTTCCCTGCCGCTGGATGAGCTGGTCGGGTCGCTGCCGATCGCCACGCGTCAATTGGTTGCCATTTGCCGGGCGCTTTCGGCGCAAGCACGGCTGGTGGTCATGGACGAACCAACCGCCTCCCTAACACACCAGGAAGTCGACGCGCTATTGGCGACTATTCATGGGCTTAAGAGCCACGGCATTGCCACCGTCTTCGTTAGCCACCGGCTCGACGAAGTGATGACGATCGCCGAACGCGTCACCGTTTTACGGGACGGCAGCAATGTAGGCACCTACTGGGTCCGCGACATCGACCGCCGCCGATTGAGCGAACTCATCACCGGCCAGGTCTTTGAATCCCGCCTCAAGGCGCCGTTTCCGACCGACGCGGTGCCAGCGCTGGAGGTCCGGGGTTTGAGTCGCCAAGGGCAATATGCCGGCGTCGACTTGGTCGTCCGTCCCGGGGAGGTTCTGGGCATCACCGGCAGGCTGGGGTCAGGCCGAACCGAACTCGCCCTATCTTTGTTCGGAATGAACCCACCCGACGCTGGCGAAATCCGGGCCAACGACAAGGTCATCCAGCTGCGCAATAACCGGGAGGCCATCCGCCATGGCATCGCCTACGTTTCCGAAGACCGTCTTTCACTGGGATTGGTGATGCCACAGAGCATCGCTGACAACACCGTCATATCGGTGTTGGACCGGTTAACGGGGCCGCTTGGCCTCATCGACGCCGCGCGCCGAACCCAAACTATCGATCACTGGATTTTTCAGGAACTGCACGTGAAAACCAGCACTGCGGATCGGCCAGTCCAACAGCTTTCGGGCGGCAACCAACAGCGGGTCGTGCTGGCCAAATGGCTAGCCACAGAGCCGCGCGTGCTGATCCTGGATTCGCCCACGGTCGGCGTCGACATCGGCGCCAAAGCCGGGATTTACCAGGTTATTGACGCCCTCGCGGCCCGCGGTTTGGCCATCATCCTGATCTCGGACGAGGTGGAAGAAGTCTTGCATGAGTCACACAGGATTCTGGTGATGCTTTCTGGACATATCACCGCGACGTACGACCCGCATGGGGTGAGCGAACAAGAACTTCTCGAGGCGATCCATGCGTAAGGGACTCCAACTCGTGTTTCGCCATGACGGCCAATTGGCGCTCATCATCGCCGCCATGGCCCTCATTTTTTCGGTCGTGTCGCCCGCGTTCCGGACGGCAGGCAACCTCGTCAGCTTACTGGAAAACTATTCAGTAATGGCGATCATGGCCGCCGGCCTCTTGGTGGTGCTCGTTTCGGGCGGGATCGACATCTCTTTCGCCGCCATCGCGGCGGTAACTCAATACGTGGTCGCGCTGATCCTCATCAACGCGGGAGGCAATTGGTTGTTGGCCTTTGCACTGGCAGCTGCGTTCGGCGGGCTGCTCGGAGTGGTGAACGCCCTGCTCATTTACTACCTCCGAGCGCTGTCGGTGATCGTCACTATTTCGACGATGACTTTCTACTTCGCGTTGCTGATGTTCGTGACGGAGGGCAACGCCCTTTACAATTTGCCGGACTGGTTTACGGACGACTTAACATTTTGGTCTATTCCTTTCCCCGTGCTGGTCGCCGCGATCCTCCTGATTATCACCGCCTCTATCTTAAGTCGCCTGTCCATCGGGCGCCAGGTTTACGGCTTGGGCGGAAATCCTGAAGCCGCCAAACGCATGGGCTCCAATGTTCTGGGCCTACAATGCTTCGTCTATGGTTACTCTGGCGTGATGGCTGGCATTGCCGGATTGGTCCAAGCCCACCGAGTCGAGGAGGTCGTGCCAAGCGCCTTAATCGGGCGGGAGCTCGACGTGCTCGCTGCGGTAGTGCTTGGCGGGGCGAGCCTGGCGGGTGGCGTCGGAAGTGTCAGCGGCACTATCCTCGGCATCGTGCTGCTGGCAATCCTTCAAAACGGGCTAACTCTATTGGGGGTGTCCTCGTATGCTTTTGGGTTTGTGACCGGCGTCGTCATTCTGTTGAGCGTCAGCGCCACAGCCTACACCGCAAAACGCCAAGCCCGGAGCTCCTCTCGTCATGCCGTCTAGCACTATCTCAAACCTGGCGGGCGCACGCCGCGCGACTTTTACCGAATGGCTCGGACGTGACCCAACCGTTACGATGCTCTGCGCCTTCATCTTGGCGGCAGCGCTCGCCTTCGGTGCGCTGACCTCGGCGCGCTTTTTTTCCGGGGAAACCTTCCGGGCCATGGCGTTTGAGATGCCCGAAATGGGCATCCTTGCGTTGGCCATGATGGTGCCGTTGATGAGTGGCGGTCTTAACCTTGCCATCATCGCCACCTCTAACCTTTCAGGACTGGCAACCGCGGCAATCGTTACGAGCCTTATTCATCCATCAAGTTCTCCGGTGGCCGTTGCCGGGGTGATCGCGCGCGCTCGCCCTGCTGGCCGGGATGACAACCTCCTTGCTGATCGGATTCATTACCGGTTGCATCGTGGCTTTTTTGGGCGTGCACCCGATCCTGGTGACGCTCGGCACTATGACGGCGGTTAAAGGGATCTCAATTTATGTCACCAACGGTGGGGTTATCGGCGGCTTTCCGGCGGCGATCTTATGGATGGGCAACGGTACCTTGTGGGGCGTCCCCGTGTCTATGATCCTTTTCATCTTCTGCGCGGTCGTCGTTGCGCTGATCATGACCCACACACCCTTCGGCGTGGCTGTTCGCATGATCGGTTCGAATGAAAAGGCCACCCGTTACTCGGGCGTAGCCACAAATTGGATGCTGGTCGGGGTTTACGTCTTGTCGAGCCTGCTTTGCTGGGTGGCCTCGATCATCATGATGGCACGTTTTAACTCCGCGCGCGCCGGCTACGCAGAATCCTACCTGCTCATCACCATCCTGGTGGCGGTGCTTGGCGGAGTTGATCCCAACGGCGGCTTCGGCCGAGTGCTGGGACTGTTTCTGGCGCTAATCTTGCTTCAGGAGATCTCCACCGGGTTTAACCTGCTGGGCTTCAGCCCGCATCTGACTGAGGCCATTTGGGGCATCACCATGCTCTTCGCCATCTTTATCGCCCTTGTGCGCAACCAATGGAGCTTGCGGCTATGGAGAAGCAAAACAGCGCAATAAATAGGTTAGCTTTGTTCGCAGCTTTGCTCCTCACTCTTGCTCCGGTCAGCAGCGTTTCCGCGCAAAGCGCGAAGAAGCACAAAATCGGGGCGCTGACAAAAAGTTTGGCAAACCCTTACTTCCTGCACAAAGTAGTTATTATTTACGCCTAAATGTAAGGTGAACGCTTCCGAACTGGCGAATGCCAACAAAGTTGTAGTAACATGAGTTGTTTGCTAGGGGTAAGACCAGGGAAGACAGCTGCGATAAGACCTAACAAGAGGGTCTTAGGTTCAGAATAATTTTCGTTTTATTCCGTTTTTGATTCCTGCGCTGGCAGTTCCTTGGCTTCCCTTGTGTTGCCGTATTAACGCGCGCGGACCTTGAAAGGCAGCGTGCCTCAGTGTCTTTCGGACGCAAGACTTTCGAGGACTGACGCGCGAGTATCGTTGTTCTTCTGGTGTGATTCCCGCTCTACGAGAAAAGGACGGATCAGCATTCCCAGCGATTTTACTTTTCCAGTCACCAACTCAAGTAGACCCGTGGCCATGCATCGCCCGACTTCCTCGGCGCGGTAATCGACCGTCGTCAAAGTCGGGTCCAACGCGAGGCAAAGGTCCGTGTTGTCATAGCCGACCACGGCGACGTCATCCGGAACCCTCAGCCGATACTCCCGCAGCACTCTCATTGCCCCAGCGGCCATGTAGTCATTCGCGCAAAAGACAGCATCCGGCGTAAAATCCTTCAAAATGCTTTTCATGGCGACCGTCCCGCTCGGGACGGTAAAGTCACCGTAGCGCTTCGTGACCTGCTTAACTCCTGCTGCCACCAGCCCTTCAAAAAAGCCACGCTCCCGCTCAATCGCATCTACATGCGTCTCTGGCCCATTGATCATTGCCACCCGCATGCACCCTCGTTGCGCGAAGAGCTGGGCAACCAACTGGCCGCCATAGTAGCCGTCCAGATCCAGGTAATTCACGTCCGTTCCAAAGCATGCCGGACGCATCATGACGTAAGGAAACGAGTGCTGTTGAAGCGGGTAGATAAAAGGGTAATCCCGACGATATTGCGGGACGATAATGATGCCGTCGAGAGTCTTATCTCCGATGACTCGTTCGAAATAATCTCCCAATCCCGGGTCTTCGTGCGCCTTGACTTCGAGCCGCAGGCTATAATGGGCTCGGTCGACCACCTGCAAAACGCCCTGCTGCAGGTAGTAGAAGAGCGACGTCTTGTGAACGATGTCCGCGTACTTGACAGAGGTCATCATCAGTAAGGCAATAGTGTTTGATTTGCCGGTGTTTAGGGTGCGCCCGATGCGATTGGGGACATAGTTCAAGAGTTTTGCGCAATCTAGAACCCGTTTGCGCGTGGATTCCTTCACCGGTCTCTGATTCAAGGACATTGACGCCGTCGCGACCGATACCCCAGCAAGGTCAGCTACTTCTTTAAGGGTGGCCATTTATTTACTGAAATAATAACATATTCTCCGCATGGCCTCATCCATTTCGGAAGTTTCTAGTTCACCCAAGGCGCGGCACAGGTTCACAGGATGTTTGAAATGTCTCAGGCAAGTTTGATCCGTTGGAGCATCCAGGGATTGTATATGGTCAAATTATGGTCAAATTTTCCCGTACGCGGAAGCCGAGATTGCTCTAGGAGGTAAGGTACGGTCCGAAACTATACCGGTAAGACTGCTCCGAAGGACCGAACGGCCACAACGGGGACCAGACCCATAAATTTCCAGATCTTAACTGGCGGGATCGGGATGCCAGTCAGCCTTCCCCACATCAGCGAGCACTGGATTCAAGGGCGTAGCGTCGGGCACCATCGTGATCGCGCCCAGTGCCACTTTAATTTGCCGGCAGGCCTTCAGCGCCCACCGGCCAACCGGCGCCGAAGCCGCCCTATTACTGGTCAAGGGCGGGCTACACGGCCAGCTCTTGCTGATGTGATCTTGGCTCTGAGCCCGCACGTAAAGTCCGCCTTCAGGTGGCAGCGCGAGCTGGTTCAGTCAGGATTACTTCGTAATCCACGACTGCAGTTGCGTTTTGATTTCCTCAAGAGTGAAAACTCTGCCCTCCTCGGCTGCTTGGATACCTTCGTCGACCGCAGCCACAAGCTCATCGGCTTCCTCGGTTTCTTGAAACCAAGTCAACAATGAATTGCAAGGCGGTCCGGCTGTTACGAAAATCACCGTTTGACATTGTGCAGTACGAATGTAATACAGACTCTCATTACGATCGTACTGCAGAAATTAAACAACCCGCATCACTGAGGAGATAAGAATGATCGAACTTTTGGATTTTGTGGTAAAAGCACATGGCGGTCTTGATCGCTGGAATCAGCTTAAAACCGTCACGGCGAAGATGACCGTTGCCGGCGCAATTTGGGAATTCAAACAAAAGCCCGGCCTGCTGACGGATGTGACGTTTGAATCCAGCATCCACGACCAGAACCATGTTGTCTTCAAAGACTTTGCGGGCAAAGGCAACCAAAGCGTTTTCCGTCCCGACAAGCTGTTTATCAAAAATGAAAAAGGCGAAACCTTATGGATGCGCGACGATCCGCGCAACGCCTACGATGCCACAAGTCCTTGGGACGAGTTGAATGTTGCTTATTTCAGCGGCTATGCGACGTGGAACTACCTTACTCAGCCATTCACCTATACGCTTCCCGGTTTTACGACCGAAGAAGTCGCTCCGCGCAACGAAAATGGCGAAACATGGCGTGGGCTAAAAATCACGTTTCCCTCCGACATCGCCAGTCATACCCGAGAGCAAACATCCTACTTTGGCGAGGATGGTTTATTGCGCCGTCATGATTACACAGTCGACATCTTGGGCGGCGCGACGGGGGCTAATTATGCCTCCGACTACCAGGAAGTCAACGGCATCATGGTCCCAACCAAACGCCGGATCTACCCGCGCGACGCTAAAGGTGACAAGGTGCCGGAGCCACTTTTGGTCTCTATCGATATCGCCTCAATCAGTTTGAGCTAAACGACTCTCGCCAACTTAGCTGGTCGCTAAATTAGGAGGTGGTTAATGGGCTATTCTCAGGCACAGAAAGTGCAAGGCCACCAAAAGATTCTTGATATCGCTGGACGGCAGATCAAAGAACGCGGTCTGGAAAGTCTATCCATCGATGCTTTGATGAAAAAAGCTGGACTGACGAAGGGCGCTTTCTACGGTCATTTCGCATCTCGCGACGAACTTCTGCTCCAAGCCACACGCGAGGCCCGCAAAAGTGGCAATGCCGTTTTGAATTCATTGATAAAGAACGGCGTGCATCCGTCGTTTGAGACAGTGATCGATGCCTATCTGAACTGGCAGCATGTGGTGAATCCAGGATATGGCTGTGCCGTATGCGCCTTGGCGGGAGAGGCAAAGTCGGCTCCTGAACCTGTCAAAGCCGAGCTGACAGATAATTTTGAAAATCAGGTACGCTTTATTGCCAAATCGATCGGCGGCAAGCGTGCCATCGAACAAGCCCGAGCCGTCATGAGTGCCTTCATTGGCGCTATCAGTATCGCTCGTACTCTGAGCGATGAAACGCTTGCAAAATCGATTGTTACTGAAACGCGAAACCTCCTTCTGCAATCGGTCAAGACCGTTACTACCGATGTTCGTCGCGTAAGGCGCCGCACAGCAAGACCTTCACGAAGAAAAAACCCAAACCTCAACCACTAAACTTAGGCTTTCCCGGCTCGAGGCAGACCCTCTCCTGAAACCATGATCAGGACCAGCGTGATAGCCATAGTTTTCTTCCGCGGCGTGCTTGACACGCAACCTTTCAGATAGCCGATGCTGGTGAGGTTTTGGAATTCGAGCCGGCCAAACGCTTGGCTCTCCGTTGGCGGAACGAGTTTAAGTCGGAGTACAAAGCCGAAGGCTGGTCGCTTTGCGTTATGGAAATCGAACCGGCGGGGGAGGCAACTAAACTCACCGTGAGTCACAGTATGGAGCGAGACGGCTCCGAATTTATCCGCGCGGTTTCCGGCGGCTGGCCACAGATCCTGTCCAACCTCAAGTCGCTGCTCGAAACTGGTTCGGTTGTTCTAACGGGTCAGGAACTATAATCAAATCTTAGAGGGAAACCGCCGTCACGAATGTTTCGTGGCAGCACTTTCCCGCTCGTGCCAACGGTACCCTCAAAACGAGTGCATCAACGCCAGGATCGCGGTCTGGTCGAGTCGAGGCACGAATGTACCGACTCTAGTGCCGTATTACGTTCTACTGCCCCTATATACCCAAGTGCGAAGTTTCGCTCGTTGAGCGCCTGGCGGTAACTCGACTTCATCCGCTTGTCGCGATAACATATCTGAATTATTACGGAATCATTCTTCGATAATTATGTTCCTGAAACGACACCTCAGACTTTCGCCTTTCGTTGTGGCGATCGGCGTTACCTTATTAACAAGCCCGCCGAAAATGCTGGCGGACGATGAAGACGCCGCGGCGGATGCATTTGACCGCGACTTAGGCGTGCAACGGCTCGACCCAGACAGCGGCGAACCCGTGGACACAGCTTTCCTGCCGGAAACGCGCGGCGGTGCGAGGGGATCTCCTGCTCCAAACAAGGTAAGTTCACTAACCGATCTGAACGAGGCAATCCGACTTAACCCAAACTCCGCTTCCGCGTATAACAACAGAAATCGTGGAAAAATGTACTTGGCAGAGGGCAGGCGCCAAAAGGCAGCGTCTGATTTTGCGAAAGAAGCGGAGCTGAATTCCAGGCATTAATTTACCTGCAATAGAGATGGGATAGGTGCTATTAACCCAAATTCCGAAATTGAGGACTCGTCCTCGTGCTCGTCGTCGTCCTTCGTCCTCGAGAATCCCGATGTTTGACAATCAGACTAACTGGACAAAATAATAGCGGACAATCGGGCTCTTTTCGCTCCAGAAAACGCCGACTGATCGAGGACGAGGACGACGACGAGCACGAGGACGAGGATCCAAACTTCGGAGTTTAGGATTAATATTGCGCCTTGAACTTCCTCGGTGCCACGGAACCCCATCCACCTCGGCTTCGTTCGGTGCCGGCTTGGCGTAGATCTCCCAGCTTCGATTTGATAAGTGCGTCGATTGAGAACCTGCCAGGTCCGAAGACAAGGACGATCAACGCACAAATGAAATACGGGAACGGGTCAGCCTTCACAAACTTATCAGGATCACTAAAGATGCTCGTTACTGCTTCGAGATCAGCGGTGAGATAGGCCACGGCCATGGTGATCGCCACCGGGATAGCTGTGAGGCGGGAAGCGAGTCCAACAATCAGAAGCAAACTTCCGAAGCATTCAACGGAGCTAGAGAGATACGCATTCAGCATCGGGAACGGGATACCAAGGCTCACGAAAAAGTCAGAGACTTTCCCGATGTTGGCGAGGTGACCTTGACCAGTCATAAATAGCTGCCAGAAGAAATAGACTCGAAGGACCAGCAGGAGTGGCGATTGCAGAATATTGCCGCTGGCGACGAGAAGCTCGTAACCGCGGCGAAATAGTTTAATTATTGTGTTCATAGAGCATCGGGTTTGATCATTCGTCGGAGAAGTCCGCGAATCCTTACACCAGAAAAAGCGAGCGATTCATTGCGCAGCGCCGGCAACCATTTTTTGCAAGAGCACGTAAACCGGAATCCTTGCAAAGTTCCTTGCTCCGTGCTTCCAAAGAAACGTTGAACCTGTGGCGTGACCGCAAAGCTCGGTTGATTCTGATCGCGAACTTTCTGCTCGTTGTC
>Ga0209039_10004029_pt1 | contig 11002 bp, 8 predicted proteins | sample BogFormECP12_OM1_FD_188238 | JGI IMG/M metagenome (GOLD analysis project Ga0209039, IMG submission 188238) | Bog forest soil microbial communities from Calvert Island, British Columbia, Canada - ECP12_OM1 (SPAdes) (version 2) | ecosystem: Environmental > Aquatic > Freshwater > Wetlands > Bog ... | reverse complement strand
CTGCACTACGTCTGCATGACGCAGTACGACAAGAATTTCAGCCTGCCGGTGGTGATTCCTCCTGAGTCCATGGCCAACATTCTCGCGAACGTGATGGGCAATCAGAAAATGCGCAACCTGCGCGTCGCCGAAACCGAAAAGTACGCACACGTCACGTATTTCTTCAACGGCGGCGTCGAGCAACCATTCCCCGGCGAAGAGCGCATTCTGGTGCCGTCGCCCAAAGTCGCGACTTACGACTTGAAGCCGGAGATGAGCGCTGCCGGAATTGCCGATACGGTGGTCAAGGCCACCGAAGAAGGAACCTTCGACGTGATGATTGTGAACTTCGCCAACGCAGATATGGTCGGGCACTCCGGCAAGCTTGAGCCTACGATCAAAGCCGTCGAGACCGTGGACGCTTGCCTGAGCCGCATCGAAGCCGCAGTCCGGGCTAAAGGCGGAGCCATGCTGATCACCGCCGACCACGGCAACGCCGAGCTCATGATCGATCCCGCTACCGGCGGCCCGCATACCGCCCACACGACCAATCCCGTGCCGTTTATCGTGGTTTCGGAAGACGCCAAGCAGTTCACGCTGAAGCCGAACGGTTCGCTGCGCGATATTTCTCCCACCCTGTTGGGCATGCTCGCCGTGGATGAACCAAACGAAATGACCGGAGCCGATTTGCGGGTCCCGCTGAAGGTCAAGTGAAGCGTCCAGGTCGACCCCAGCCCGCACTGGGCCGGTTACAAATTGCGCTTGGCCCCCTGGATTTCAGTCCGCTGCCGTGGTTCTCATCTGCCTCTTGACCAGAATTCCGCTGGCGATCATCCCAAGAGCTATCGCAGCGAACAGCAGCAACCAGCCCCAGTACTGCATGGGATGCCGCAGCACGCGGATGAAGTGCCTCCCGTAATGATCGGCAACAATGGCAATGGCTGAATATCGAACCGCCCGGCAAATCGTGACAATGATGACAAACTTTCCCATGCCGTAGTCGGACGCGCCTGCTGCCGCGAATAGCATGCTGGTTGGGGTGGGAAAAGGAACCGCGGTGGAAGCGATGAGAGTTCCTGTACCCCATTTTCGGAACAGCTTCATCACCATGGAGACTCTGCCCTTCCCAAATTTGCCGTCCAGATAAGCTGATCCCGCCTTGCGTGCGATGCGGAACGTTATGCATGCCCCAATGACTGATCCGGCGGTGGCCACGCCGGCGTACTCATACCACGGATCGCGATGGCTGGCAGACAAGATGGCGGTGAGAATGTCGGGACCACCAAATGTCGGCAGCGGAGAACTATCAAGAATCGCAAGAAAAAACAGCCCCAGCGCTCCCAGATGACGGAACCACGAGGCCCAGCTGCGTCCACCAGGTCGCCTTTGAGTCTGGAGCAGCAGATTCACCATGCTCGCAATATATCAACTTTGAGCGGGATGTCTTTCAGAGCGGAACACGGGCGATCACGAAATCCGCCATGAACAAATCGCCGTTGGAAGGAGTACGGTTGGAAGCTTAATTCGCCATGACCGCCGGAGCCGTCGCCAGCAACCCCGCCACGACCTCGAGGTCGTGCAGATCATCGCGGCTGAAATCCTGCGCGAAGCGGGCATCGAGTCCCTTGCGCGAAATCTGGATGACGCCCACCACGCTCGACGCCCGGTCCATGATGGGAACCGACATCAGCTTCTGAATCGGTGGCGGCGGCGGATCTTCAAAATCGGTGGTCGTCGGCTTGATGGTCTCAAAAATGCTGGCATGTTTTACCCGGGCAAAGTTATTGAAAATCTCCGCTTTCTTGCTCAACGCGGTGTGCGCCGCCACGGCCTTGCTCGACAGCGGAATGGCGCCCGTCGTCCGTAAGTGCTCGGGGAAGATAAAACGCAGTAAGCCTTTTTCCAAGCGCAGCAGCGCAACTTCGGTGTACTGCACGCGAAAAATCTTGGCCAGAACCATACACAGGTCCAGCGCCGAGACTCCCTGACCCAAGACAGACTCCAGGGGGAGCAGGTGTTCCGGAAGAACGATCTCTTCCATCATCCCGTGATCGTTGTTTTGCGTCATAGCCCGCCAATCTCCAATTTGCGTCGGAGGCACATCAACTCTATCGCACTTTGCGCGCCAAAAGGTACTTCCCAAAGTAACGCAATAAGTTCTTTATTTTCATTAGAAAGCTAGACCACAGGTGACGTTTGGCATGGAATCTGCCAGCCTACGGTCAGCCGCAAACCATCAATTCGGTGACATTTTGTGTCATCTGCACCGCCAACGATGCACCCGGATCCCAGTGACGGCCCGGGCCCTTTCTTCCCGGCCACAAACTCAGTACACTGCCAGCATTATGAGTCTCCCAACCCAACCCAATGTGAAGCTGGTCAACGACTCCGGATACCGCGAGAACTACGCCAACAGCGTGCAAATGCGCGTGAATATATGGGACTTTTTCCTCGTCTTCGGCACCCTGCAACAGCAGACCGAGACCACGGTGGAGATCAAGAATTTTCAGGGCATCTACCTCAGCCCGCAGCAGGCCAAGGCACTGCTCGGACTTTTGCAGCAGAACGTGGTTGGTTATGAGACCGCCTTCGGCGAGATCAAGCTCGATCCCCGCATGGCTCCGCCGGGACCGGTGCACTGAAACCAGACCTCGGACTTCGGACCTCAGATCTCAGGCTCCGCTGGTCAGATCTATGGCCTGAGGTCGGACGTCTGAGGTCTGACGCCTGATATCTGGCGTAGAATGTCGCCACCCATGCGCTCTCCCCACCCGGCCCTGGTCTTCGCCGTCATCTTCGTGGTGATCTTTCTGCTGCACGTCCCGCTGCTCCAGTTCCCTTACTTCTGGGACGAAGCCGGATACTACGTCCCCGCGGCGCGTGATCTTCTTCTCACCGGAGAGCTGATTCCGCACTCGACGCTCTCCAACGCCCATCCGCCGCTGGTGCTGGCCTGGATCGCCCTCTGGTGGAAGTGCGTGGGTTACGCCCCGCTGGTCACGCGATCGGCCATGGTGGTGGTGGCGGCGTTTTCGCTTCTGGGATTGTTCCGTCTGGCCCAGCGCGCCGCCAATACAGAAGTGGCAATCGCCTCTACGTTGTGCACGGCATTGTATCCGGTCTTCTTTGCCCAGAGTTCGCTCGCCCAGGTGGATCTGGCCGCGGCCGGGCTCACATTCTGGGCCCTGTGCGCCTATCTCGAGGACCGGCCGGTAGCAGTTGCAGTCTGGTTCTCGCTCGCCGCGCTGGCGAAAGAAACCGCGATTCTCGCGCCGCTAGCGCTGGCAGTTTGGGAACTCATGCGTTGGATCGCAAAAAAGCGCGGTTGGCCGCGAGCCCTATCTGCCAGTGGTGGAAGTCAAGACTCGTATCAGGGCCCGTCTTTGCAGGCTTCGGAAGAATCGGATTTTGGGTGGCGCAGCGCTTTCAGCGCTGCGATCTGCGATCCTATTCTGATCGCGGCTTCAGCCGCTGAGGTCAGCACTTCTCGCCCCACCCGCCGCATGCTACCGCTCCTGTTTCCTCTCATTCCCCTTACCCTCTGGTACGCCTACCACTTCGCTCGCTCCGGATACGTCTTCGGCAACCCGGAGTTTTTCCGTTACAACGTCGCTGCCACGCTGAATCCCCTGCGATTCCTGTTGGCGCTCGCGCTGCGTCTGTGGCAGACGTCCGGTTACCTGCATCTGTGGCTGCTGACGCTGGCGATGCTGCTGGCCATGCTTCTGCCGCCAGTGAAGGACCGAGTCGGGAACGAAGACGTTGAGCGCCAGCGCATCGCGATCCCAGTGCAACTGGCGTTTCTCGCGGTCGTGATGGCGTACGTGATCGCCATGGCGCTGATTGGAGGCGCGGTCCTGGCCCGCTACATGCTGCCCGCGGTTCCGCTCGTCATCATCGTCGCTGTGTCCACGCTACGCCGCCGTTTGCGTTATTGGTCTGCGGCCGTCGCTCTGGTCGGGTGCGCTTTCGTGGCGGCGTGGTTCTGGAATCCTCCCTACGGATTCTCGCCTGAAGATAATCTCGCTTATCGCGATTACGTCGTCCTGCACCAAGATGCCGAGCGCGTTCTCGAAGCCCGCTATCCCATGGCGCGCGCGCTCACGGCCTGGCCCGCCTCCGACGAACTGACGCGCCCCTGGCTCGGCTACACCACACGCCCGGTGCAAGTGGTGCGCATCGAGGACTTCTCGCTCGAAGAAGTACTCTCCGCCGCCGACTTTCGCCAGAATTTCGACGTCGCGCTCGTGTTCTCAACCAAGTACGAACCGCCGAACCCCCTCATGGATCGCTGGAAGATGTGGACAAATCTGAAGCGCCGATTCTTCGGCTTCCATCGTGATGTGCCGCCCGCAGTGGCGGCGCGGATTCTTGGCGGCCACATCGTATTCTCGGAAAAGCGCAAGGGGCAGTGGGTCGCGGTTATCGAGATAGAGCGAGCGGAGATACTGAACGCGCACATTCCTGTTGTCTACAATCGCCGTCAGTGAGACCCTCGAGTACAAGCCGATTTATCGCCCTTTCTATCGTCGCAGCGGCTATCCTCACGTTTTTTTGGCCACTCGTCACCGTCGATCCGCCCGTTGCCGGCACGGCGCGCTGGTCGGCTTTCAGCATTGTGTTGCAGATGTACAACGGAGCCCTGCCTCCTCCCGTTTGCGAACGATGCGGCGAGCCGTGGGTCCGTACCCTCATGGCGTTGCCTCTTATGGTTACCGTGTACTACGTTCTTATGGTGGTTTCAGCGGCGATCCTCTGTCTGCGTGGGCCGGCTAGGGTGACTACTTGGATTGCCAGCGTTGGCGCTTACATTTGCGTCGGAGGCGAGTGGCGCGTTGGGACGCGACTGGAGTTCGAGGCAACATTTTTCGGGTTGTCACGCGGTGGACAGGTTCACTACGGGGGACTTCTGGCCGCACATCTGGTAGTGATGGGTACACTTTTCCTGGCTTCGCTGGGCCTGCGTGACGAGGAATCTTCAGAAGAGGCACAAGAGAGGAGGCAGAGTAGCCGACTGCTGGGCGAGCCTCATGAGCCGCCGGCCATTCCAGAGCCGCCGTTCATTGATGCTGAAACTGTGTCAGAAAACGAAAAGGCCCACGAGACAACGCATGACCCTCCCCGTTTGCATGACTAGAACGGTCACGGCCGCTGTGAGCTCGCCTGGAAAGGGCGCGGCTTCAGCCGCGCCGACTGAGCCAGAAATCAGTGGGCCTTTAGGCCCTGAGGGCACACTCCCCCCAGCGGCTAAAGCCGGATTTGTCCGTTTGCCTTTCCGGCACGGCTGAAAGCCGTGCCCTTTCAAAGCCGACTAGCTCCATCACGAAGCGGCCTAGCCTTTACCTCTCCATCAAGTGGCACGAATGCGTCTTAATGACCAGCCATACCTCGCTTCCCGGCGCGAGTTGCAGCGAATCGCGCGCGGCCAGCGTGAGATGGACTTCCATCTCGACTCCGCAGGTCACGCGGGACGAAACGATCACGTCGCGCTGTTCGACCGATGTAATGCGGCCCGGGATCACGTTGCGCGCGCTCAATCCCTGGGGCCGGGAAGTCGCCAGCAGAATATCGCCGGCGCGAATGCCTACTCGCAGCGCCGATCCCACTCCTGCCCGCACCAGAGGAGTTTCGAGCAGTACCGGCCCTGCGTGCCCCGTCGTCGCCAGTCGGCACACCATCGTCCCGCGCTCCGGATGCGCCGACTCCACCACAGCATCGAAAATATTCTCGAAGCCCGCCAACTGCGCGACCGTTTCCTGCCGCGGCGCGGTCATGACATCGTGCGGCGTGCCCTCGGCCACAACGCGTCCGGCGTCGAGCACAATCACGCGCTCACCCAGGGCAAAAACCTCCTCCCGGCTATGCGTGACATAAAGGATGGGAATGCCATGGGTCCTGTTCCACTCCCGCAGGTCGTCAATGATCTTCCCCTTGGTCGGCGCATCGAGCGCGGCCAGCGGTTCGTCCAGAAGCAGCACCGCAGGATCAGTCACTAAAGTCCGCGCCAGGGCCACGCGCTGGCTCTCGCCGCCGGAAATTTCCCGCGCCCAACGCCGCGCCAGATGCGCAATGCGAAAGGCCTGAAGAATCGCAGAAGAGCGCTCCCGCCGCTCCGCCTGAGCCAGATGCGCGAGGCCGTACTGAACGTTCTGCTCCACGGTCACGTGCGGAAACAATGCGAGGTCCTGAAACACATATCCCACGCGCCGCTTCGCGACCGCGACATCAGCGCCTTGCGACGAATCGAACAGAATGCGCTCGCCGATGGCGATGCGTCCCGCGTCGGGCGCGACCAATCCCGCAACACAATCGAGCAGCGTCGTCTTACCCGCTCCCGACGCACCAAACAATATGGTGAACCCGGGCGCAGCATGGAACTCAACATCGAGGATAAACTCGTGCCCTTGCCCGGCCATGCGCTTGCGAAGCCGCGCCGCCAGCAGAGCGCCTTCAGGCTTATTGTTCCGGGAAGTCAGGGACGCCGGCGCCGCCAGTGCTCCCGATTCGATTGTGCGCGCATCGCTCATTGCAATTCACTTCGGCAATTCACTTCGGCAATCTACTTCGCAGGCCCCACCGACCACGCCTTTCGGTTCAGGCTGTACACGATGACCAGCACTACAAAGCAAAAGGCAAGTAGCACGAGCGCTGTTCCGTTCGCGCCCGCATAGTCTGAAGCCTGCACACGGTCATAAATATCAATGGAAACCGTCCGCGTAACGCCGGGGATATTTCCGCCCACCATCAGTACCACGCCGAACTCGCCCATGGTGTGAGCAAAGCTCAAGGCCGTGCCCGTGATCAGTCCGGGAACCGACAGCGGCACAATCACGCGAAAGAAAGTGCGCAGCGGGGAAGCCCCCAAGGTCGCCGAAGCCGCCATCAGCCTGCGATCCACGCCGGCAAACGACGCCGCAAACGGCTGCACCGCAAACGGGAGGCTGTACAAGATCGATCCAATCACTAATCCGCTAAAGGTGAATGCCAGCGTGTGGCCGGTCAGCGAAATCCACCAGCGGCCCAGCGGACTGCGGGCCCCGAGCGCTACCAGCACGTAGAAACCCAGCACCGTGGGCGGAAGCACAATCGGCAACGCCACCACCGCCTCCACCAAAAACTTCCAGCGCCAGCCGGAGAATGCAATCCAGTAGGCGACAGGCAGGCCAAGCAACAACAATATGGCCGAGACGGTAACGGCCAACTGCAACGTCAGCCAGAATGCTTGCCAGTCAATCGTCATAACGGGAAGAGCGCGAACCTGCCTCGCAAGTGGTTTTGGGAAGGGCATGGCTTCAGCCGTGCCGCCCCGGGGCCCGACAAATGCGGGGCTTTAGCCCCTGCGGGGTCTGTCATCACGGCACCGTAAACCCGTACTTCTTCAGCACCTCAACCGCCTCTTTCGTTCTTACGTACTCCATGAACTCCGCCGCTTCCTTCTTATACTGCGAGTGCGAGAGCGCGACCACCCCTTGCGCCAGAGGCGGATAGGCATCCGCCGGGATTTCCCAATACTTGCCCTTCCCTTGCATCCCCGGCGCGAGCGCGTGCGCCAGAGCTACGAACCCCGCCTGCGCGTTGCCCGATTCCACAAACTGCGCCGCCTGCGCGACGTTCTCGCCCAAAACCAGACGGTCCGCGATCCGGTCATACAGCCCGTAATGTTTCAACGCCGCCACCGCGGCCCGCCCATAGGGAGCGTGTTGCGGATTTGCCACCGCGATTTTCTTCACTGCCGGATCGAGCACAACATTCATGCCCTTATGCTCGATATCGAGAACCGAATCCGCCGGCACCCACAACACCAGCTTTCCCACCGCGTATTGATACAGAGTCGATCCATCCGCATAACCCGCGGTTACAAGCTGCCGCGGATAATCCATGTCAGCCGAAAAGAACAGATCAAAAGGCGCCCCATTCTGTATCTGCTGCGTCAGCGCGCCGGATGCACCGAAAGAAAGCTTCACCTTCACGCCGGTCTTGTGCTCGTAGGCTTGAGCGATCTCCTCGAGCGCCGCGCTCAGGTCCGCGGCTGCAGCCACCCTCAATTCCGGAACGCTCTTCTTCTCCTGCGCCCACCCGAGAGGGGAAATCAAGAACAGGCACGCTGCCACCAACGCACAAGCGGAAAACCTCATGTTTCGCGACATATTTCGCCACCCGTGACTTCATGCCGATGCGCCCAACTGCGAAAAGCCGATTGTACAGGGCGAGAGCGGCTCTGTGGTGACGCCAAGCCGCCGAATCGCTCTTCCCAAAACGGTCCGCGGCGCAGCTCAAATCCCGCTTTTGCATTGATTCGCCCGCGTCCGCTTCCGATACTGGCAGGTGAGCGAGGTACTCATGCCCAGCCTTCGTCTTCTTCGCTCGTCGCTAGTCTTGGCGCTGATTCTTTTTTGCCTTCTTGTGTCGAGAGTGCAAGCTCAAGGCGCGAAGCAAGGCGTCCCCGAGACTTCCATCTCCGATTCCGACGCCGATCACGTGAAGGAACGCAACCAATGGTTTTTCCGCGGACGCCTCGTCCCTGGAAAGCCCTCCGCCGAGCTTCGACGGCGCGCCTATCAGGCCAAGCTCCGAATGCGCGCACAAAAAGGAGCAGCCCTCGCCGCTGCGCGCGCCATGGGACAAGCCGCAGCGTCATCCGTACCCTGGACGCCCCTTGGCCCGGCGCCCCTGGCCTCCGACGCCACGGGCAACGGCACGCAGGACTACCACCAGGTCGCCGGGCGCGCCACGGCGGTCGCCGTTGATCCGGCCGACCCGACCGGCAACACCGTCTACATCGGCGGCGCGCAGAGCGGAGTCTGGAAATCCACGAACGCCGCCAACAGCGCCCCGAACAGCGTGACCTGGACGCCGCTCACCGATGATCAAGCCACGCTCTCGATCGGAGCGATTGCCATCCAGCCCGGCAACACTAATGTCGCCAACACCGTGATTCTTGCCGCCACAGGCGAGGCCAACAATTCCGGCGACTCGTATTTCGGCCTTGGCATCCTGCGCTCCGCCGATGCCGGCAATACCTGGACTCTGATCTCCACCGCCAATGGCGGCGCGCTTTCTTTCAGCGGCCTGGGCGGCACCCGCATGGCCTTCAGCACCGCGACCGCGCCATTCAACACAGTTGTCGCCGCCATGGCGACCACCTCCGAAGGCATCGTTGACGGCGCTGTCACTGCAAACACTACCCGCGGCCTCTACACTTCGCTCGATGCTGGCCAGAACTGGACCTATGACGCACTGGTCGATCCCGGCGGCGCGACAGATGCCACTTCGGCGACCTCAGTCGTCTACAACGCGAGCGCCGGGAAATTCTTTGCTGCGGTTCGCTACCACGGCTTCTACTCCTCGCCCGACGGCGTGACCTGGACCCGCCTCGCCGTTCAGCCCGGCGGATCTGTACTCGGCGCGACAGCCTGTCCACCACAATCCACCTCGAATAACTATGCCTGCCCCATCTACCGCGCCGAGATCACAGTTCTGCCCGGCAGAAACGAGATGTATGCCTGGTTCATTTCCCTATCCTCGACCGGTAGCCCCTTAGATGGCGGCATCTGGCAAAGCCTGAACGGCGGCACAACGTGGATTTCAATTCCTGATGCCTCAATCACGAACTGCGGCGATCCCGACGGATGCGGCGTCCAACAGGGCGCTTACAATCTCGAACTGCTCGGCGTGCCTAACTTTTCGGGCACCGACCTTTACGCGGGCGCCATCAATCTCTACAAATGCTCAATCAATTCACAGAATCCCACGTGCGCTTCCTCGCCGTTCATGAATCTCACTCACGTCTACGGATGCGACCCCATCGCCGCACCTGCCCACGTGCATCCGGACCAGCACGCGCTCGGCTACATGATCCCTAGCTACGGCAGCGACTCTGGCAACGACTTGATGTACTTCGCCAACGATGGCGGCATCTACCGCGCACTGGACGGATTCGGAGGCCTCACCACTGGCTCCTGTTCCGGCACCAACCAGTTCGACGACCTCAACCAGAACCTCGGATCCATGACGCAGTTCGTCAGCTTCTCCCAGCATCCAACCGACCCCAACACACTGCTCGGAGGCACGCAGGACAACGGTTCTCCCGCGACCAGTCAGGCGACGACAAATCCCGCGTGGCTCAACGTGCTCGGCGGCGACGGCGGCTACAACGCCATCGATCCCAATACCCCGGCGAACTTTTATGCCTCCAACCCCGACGTGCCTCCCGGCGGCCTGGGCATCCAACTCTGTTCCAGCGGCGTGAACTGCCTCGACAGCACGTTCACCTTCGTGGTCACCAGCAGCACGGTCGGCGGCGACGACGGCGCTTTCTATTTCCCCTACATTCTCGATCCGCAGTCCTCGTCGGCCCTGCTCGTCGGCACCTGCCGGGTGTGGCGCGGCTCGCGCACTGGCGGCGCATATTCCGTGCTGAGTCCGAACTTCGACACATTAGGCTCCGGAACCTGTTCTGGAAACGAAGTGAACCTGGTGCGCGCGCTCGCCGCCGGAGGCACGACCGACAGCAATGGCTCCGAGGTCGTCTACGCCACCACCAGCGGCCTCGGCCCGCTCGAGGGCCCACTCTCCACGCCCACCGGTGGCCACGTCTGGGTTACCACTAACGCCACGGCGGGAGCCTCCAGCTTTACCGACGTCACCGCCAACGGTCCGCAGGGCAGCATCAACCCCAATCAGTTCCCCATATCGAGCGTAGCCCTCGATTCGTCAGATTCCACCGGCGCTACCGCTTACGTGACGATCATGGGCTTCACGGGCGGCACGGGTCACGTCTGGAAGACGGCCAACTTCGGCGGCAGCTGGTCCGACTTCACCTCGAATCTGCCGGACTCGCCCGTCAATGCCATCGTCGTCGATCCCGTAAACGCTCAGGTCTACGTCGGGACTGACGTCGGAGTGTTCGCCAGTTCGACCTCCGCGGCCAACTGGACGGAACTGGGGCCGGTTCCCGGCCCCACCCAAACCGGATTCCTGCCCAACGTCGCCGTCACCGCACTCGCCCTGTTTAACTCCGGCG
>Ga0209039_10004028_pt1 | contig 11002 bp, 13 predicted proteins | sample BogFormECP12_OM1_FD_188238 | JGI IMG/M metagenome (GOLD analysis project Ga0209039, IMG submission 188238) | Bog forest soil microbial communities from Calvert Island, British Columbia, Canada - ECP12_OM1 (SPAdes) (version 2) | ecosystem: Environmental > Aquatic > Freshwater > Wetlands > Bog ... | reverse complement strand
AGCGCGTCGGCGCCGGTCACGCCCGCCGCGGCCCGGGCCCCGGCGCCGGTCAGCTCGCGCACGGCCAGCAGCGCGATACCGCGCCTGACCTCCTCCAGCCCGCCGACGTGCTTGTACAGGCCGGGCAGCGAGACCCCGCAGCGCTGCGCGACCGCCGCCAGGGTGAGCCGGTCCAGGCCCACCTCGTCGGCGACGGTCGCGGCTTCGGGCGGGCGATCAGAAGCTGACCGCGCGGATGACGCCCACGACAGCTTCGCCGCCGATGACGGGGACGGTGGCGAGTTCGTCGGGGACGACGGCCCCGAGCAGGCGCAGCGCCGCCACCGTGACGGGGGTCCGGGCCCGGTGCGCCCCGTCCTCGACCTTGACCACGCCAGCCCTGACCCCATTACCGTCGGCCAGCGCGAACGCGTCGACGCCCTCAGTGCCGCCCTTGACCAGCAGGCCAGGCACCGCGTCCATCAGCCGCCGCTCGTCGCGGCGGGCGCCGCTGGTCCATTCCGGGTGCGCGCGCATGGCGTCGGCCACCCGGCGCCCAGGCGTGCCCGGGGCCGCGAGCACCAGCGCCCGGAACGCTCGCGCCAGCCCGGTCAGCGTCAGCGCGAACAGCGGCGCGCCGCAACCGTCCACGCCTATGGCGGGTATCTGCTCGTCAGCCAGTTCGGAGACCGTGCGCCGGATCGCCTGCTGCAGCCGATGCTCCGGGTCCAGGTACTCTCCCGTCGGCCAGCCGTTCAGCACGCAGGTGGCTAGCATCGCGGCGTGCTTGCCCGAGCAGTTCATCCTGATCTTGGACATGTCCTCGCCGCGGGCGATCACCTGGCGCGCGGTCTCGGGGTCGAGCGGCCAGGACGGCGGGCAGTGCAGGTCATCCTCGGTCAGCCCGGCGCTGGAGAGGATCTTGCGGACCCCGTCGACGTGGAAATCCTCGCCCGAGTGGCTGGCCGCGGCCAGCGCCAGCAACTCGCCGTCCAGATCGAGCCCGCAGCGCAGCATAGCCGTGGCCTGCAGCGGCTTGTTCGCTGACCGGGGGAAGAAGGGCACCGCGGTGTTTCCGGCGCTGATCACCTGGGTCCCGTCGGCGGCCAGGCCCGCGACCGCGCCGCGGTGCCGCGATTCGGTGAAGCCCGAACGCACGACCTCGGCGACCACGGGGTTAACGCCCTGGTGTTCGGTAACGATCGTCATGCCCGCAGTCTGCCCCTTGCCTGCTGGCGCCACGCTCCGGGTACCCTGCCGTGCTATGCGGGCAGTGGTGCAGCGAGTGAGCCGGGCCAGCGTAACCACGCAGGGGGAATGGGGAGGTGGGTGGGAGGTCGCCGGCGCCATCGAGGAGCCTGGGTTGCTCGTCCTGGTCGGCGTCACCCACGGCGACACCCCCGAACAGGCCGCGAAGCTCGCCGCCAAGCTGTGGGGGCTACGCATTCTCGACGGCGAGAAGTCCTGCTCCGACGTGAACGCGCCGCTCCTGGTGATCAGCCAGTTCACGCTCTACGCGGACCTGGCCAAGGGCCGTCGTCCGTCCTGGTCCGCAGCCGCCCCCGGGCCGGTAGCCGAGCCCCTGGTCACCGCCGTGGTGCAGGCCCTGCGCGACCTCGGGGCCAGGGTGCAGACCGGCGTCTTCGGAGCCGACATGAAGGTCGCCCTGGTCAACGACGGCCCCGTCACCATCGTCCTGGATCTGTAGAAGGCCCCCAGGGCTACAAGGCCCCCAGGGCTACAAGGCCCCCAGGGCTACAAGGCCCCCAGGGCTACTTCGACGCCCCGGCGCTCGGATCCGCGGAGGGCCCCAGGCCGGCCTGCACGCACTGCGGCCGGGCCCGCAGCGAGACCTGGTCCTGGGACCGGAACGACTCCTGGCAGAACGACCGCGCCTGCGCCCCGCAGTAGTGCACGATGGATCCCCCGGTGGTGTTCGGCACGGTGAAGTTTACGCAACCGTTTGCCGAACCCCCGTACCGGTCGTGCGCCAGCACGCCCCAGGCGGTCAGGCCACCGAACACGACAACCACCACCACCGCGGCGATCGCAAAGATCCGCTTCTGCCGCGATGTGAGGCGTCCCGCCTGGGGGTTGGTCTTGGCGTACATGAATGCCCAGTGTAAACAGCCACAGCGTTGGCCAGCCGGCTCCGCTGGCCCTGTGTTAGCGTCGGCCGCAAGAAAGCATCAAGGGGAGGCAACCAAAGTGGTTTCGCGCGATATGCGGTGGCCTGCCGGTACGCCGTGCTGGGTGGATGTCAGCGTGGACGATGTACCGAAGGCCATCGCCTTCTACCAGGCCATATTCGGCTGGGATATCCAGGCGGGCGGCCCAGAGGTGGGCGGCTACGCGGTCGCTCACCTCAATGACCGGATCGTGGCCGGCCTCGGCCCCAAGTTCGGCGCGCCCGACGCCCCGTCGGCCTGGACGACCTACCTGGCCGCCGACGACGCCGACGCGGTCGCGGAGAAGATCAAGGCGGCGGGCGGCCAGCTGGTGCAGGGTCCGATGGACGTCATGGAGGAGGGCCGGATGGCCATCGCCTTCGACACCACCGGCGCCCCGTTCGGCCTGTGGCAGGGCGGCAAGACGACCGGCGTCGGCCTGGCCAACGAGACCGGGGCGCTGACCTGGAACGAGCACGTCAGCTGGGACTTCGACACCGGCAAGGCCTTCTACCGCGCCGTGTTCGGCTACGAGTACCAGGACGTGAGCGCAGACGGCTTCCGGTACGCGATGCTCATGGTCGATGGGCGCGAGGTCGGCGGCATCGGCCAGTACATGCCGGGGACCCCGGCCGGGACCCCGGCTGCCTGGAGCACCTACTTCGCCGTCGACGACGCCGACGCCGCGGTGGCCTCCGCCGTCGAGCACGGCGGCAGCGTCATCCAAGCTCCCAGGGACAGCCCGTACGGCCGGATCGGCGTCGTCACCGACAACCAGGGCGCGGTCTTCTCGGTGATCACCAGCCCAGCCCCAGTGAGCCCCGCGGGTTAGTTGTCCTTCCAGAGCATCGCCGAGCAGGTCTTCGGCCTGCAATCCGGCAGGCCCGGCTAGCTAACCGGCGGGGTTCCGTGGGTGTGGAAGGACTCGATCGTCTTCAGGCCCCACGCCTGGCCCTTGGCCCGTTCGGCCTCCGTCCAGGTGATCGTGCGCCAGTCCGGGGCCAGCACCAGCCGGGCGACCGGGTTGCACAGCTCGATGCGGTTCCCGCCCGGCTCGTAGACCGAGTTGCCTTCGCGGCCGATCTCGGTCAGTCCGAGGATGTCCACGAAGAACCGCAGGCTCGCGTCCGGCTCGGGCGTCAGCAACTCGATGTGCCCGAAGTGCGCGACCTCGGGGATGAACGTCCGGGTGCAGATCGTCCCGCCGTCCGCCGGGGCGGCCACGAGGGAGATCTTCGGCACCGAGGCGGCGGACACGTCGCCCAGGCCCATCAGCTGCCCGGCGGCCAGTTGCAGGGCCCGCACCCGCTGCCCGAGCCCGGTGTCCGCCTCGAGTTCGGCGACGGTCTCGTACCCGGTGCGGCCAAGCTCGGCGGCGGGCACGACCACCACCGGCATGCCGTTGTCGATGCAGGTGACCGTGATGCCTTCGATGACGTCGGTGACGTGCCCGGTGGGCAGCAGCGCGCCGGTGGCCGAGCCCTCGGTCGCGGCGAAGTCGAGCACCACGGCCGCCGCCGTCCCCGGCACCCCGGCAATCGCGGTGTCGCCGTCGTAGTCGACCACGCCGTCCGCGCCGGAGAACGTGGCGATGGCCAGGCTCCCCGAGTTGACCATGTGGATCCGCACCGGCGACCCTCGGACCAGGCCGCGCTCGACCGCGAACGGGCCGACCCCGGCCAGCAGGTTGCCGCAGTTCTGCCGGTCGGAGACCGGGGCCTCACCGACGCCGACCTGCAGGAATAGGTAATCGACGTCCGCGTCCGCCCGGGCCGGATCCGAAACCACGGCCACCTTGGAGGTCAGCGGATGCGCCCCGCCGATCCCGTCGATCTGCCTGGCGTCCGGGCTGCCCATGATCCGCAGCAGCAGATCGTCCCGCACCGCCGGATCCGCGGGCAGGTCTTCGGCGAGGAAGTACGCCCCCTTCGACGTCCCGCCCCGCATCATCATGCACCGCACCCCGGCGTCACCCGACCCCATCAGACCCTTCCTCACTGCCAGCCACACCCGCACCACAGCGGATTCAATAAATGTGGCGCTCTACCGATAGAACCATCTTGGATAAATCCCCCAACCGTCTGGCCAGCCCAGGCCGTCGTCTCGTAATCGAGGAAGCGTACCCACTCTGACGTCCCCCTGACAGTAACCGCCGCTTGCCCATCCTCCCCCAGAGGCCGGGCCGAGCCGGAACTCCCCGGGCGATGACCGCGATGACGCGGCGATGTTCGCAGTACGGCTCCGGCCGGGGCTGCTGCCCCGGATCAGATGCTCCCGGCCACCGGGTGGTTCACGACCGGGCTGAAGGTCAAGCCGACCGCCTCCAACTCGGCGCGCGCGTCGACAGTCAGTCCGCGACGCGCCGGCTCGCCGCATCGACCTCGGCGAACCGGCCGGGATCGAAGCTGCCACGCGAGATCCGGAGGACAGCCGTCGCAGGCAGTGACACGGTCATGGAGCACCTCCCGGAGGAATTTCATGACGATAAGGCAGCCGGGTGAGCCCGGCGGGCGATATCGGCGAGCCAGGCGCGGACCGCGACCTGCGATGCCAGCTGCTGGTGCCATGGAACGAGCTCTGCGGTCCAGCAGCCCTCCCGGGCCGCGGCGGCTTCAACGGTGTGAGGTGCCGGCCGGAAGGCCCGCACCGTCCGGGTGGCCTGGCCGTGGCTGGGCTTGGCGGGCCGTTGCGTCGTACTGCTCGCGGGCGCGCTCGATCTGCTCGATGTTGGCGTAGGCCCAGTCCTTGATCACGCTGACTGCGCCGGCGAGGCTGGCGCCCAGGGGGGTCAGGCGGTACTCCACGGTGGCGGGCACGGTCGGGTACACGGTCCGCGACACGAGCCCGTCCCGCTCCAGGCCCCGCAGCGTCTGGGTCAGCATCTTCTGCGTCACGCCCTGGATGCGGCGGCGCAGCTGGGAGAAACGCAGGACCTCGCTGTCGGCCAGGGCGCTGATGACGAGCATGGTCCACTTGTCGGCCACCCGGCCGAGTACCTGCCGGGAAGGGCACCCGCTGGCGAACACGTCCCAGCGGCACGCCGTGAACGGGGCGGTTTCCACCAGGTACCTATACCACGAAAAGGTGCCATCTTCCCAGCGGCACCGGGGTCCCTTACTGTCGGACGGCGGGTCGCGGCCGGCGACCCCGCAGGAACCGGGGAACACTTTCCGCCCGCTTCCCCGCAAGGAACGCGTCCAGGAGGCTTCACGATGAAGATCGCAATCATGGGCACCGGAATGGTCGGCCAGGAACTGGCCGGCAGGCTCGCGGTCCTGGGCCACGACGTCACCGTCGGAACCCGTGACATCGCCGCGACGATGGCCCGCACCGAGCCGAACCCAGTGGGCATCCCGCCATTTTCCGCCTGGTCGCCCGCGCACCCGGACGTCGCCCTGGCCACGTTCCCTGACGCGGCAGCGGGCGGGGAGGTGATCGTCAACGCCACGGTCGGCAGCGCCTCACTGGAGGTGCTGCGGCTGGCCGGAGGCAGGCACCTGGCCGGCAAGATCCTTATCGACGTGGCCAACGTGCTGGACTTCTCCCACGGCATGCCGCCCACCTTGTTCGTCAAGGACACCGACTCCCTGGCCGAGCAGATCCAGCGCGAGTTCCCCGACGCCAAGGTCGTCAAGACGCTCAACACGATGACCGCGAGCCTGATGGTCAACCCGCGTCAGCTCGCCGACGGGGCGCACACCACGTTCATCTCCGGCGACGATCCCGATGCCGAGGACACCGTCACCGCCCTGCTGACACAACTCGGCCACACCGACATCATCGACCTGGGCGGGATCTCCACCGCCCGCGGCCCGGAGATGCTGGTGAAGATCTGGCTGGAGCTGTGGGACGCGCTCGGCACCTACGAATTCGGCATCAAGATCGTCCGCTAGGACCAGCCTGCCCCGAGATGGCCGGCCCGATCCGCGAGGGCCGCCCGAGGAGCCAGGACTGCCCTGGCGCTTCGCCCTCAGCGGCCACCACGCAGGTGCCGCGGGCAGCAACCCGCGCCCCGAACATGACCACGAAGAAGGGGATCGCCCATCACAACGTTAGGTCTCATCGGCATCGGCAATAGCGGCAGCGCGGCGGCAAGGCTCAGCGTCGCGGCCGGGCCGATGGCCATAAGACATGTCCAGCCGATCGCCCTCTAGCACACCAGCAAGCCGAGGACTTAAACCATGAGTCAGAACTCCAGCCCGACCGTCTGCCTGACCTTCGACTTCGACGCGATTTCCGTGTGGCTGGGCAGCTTCGGCGCCGACACGCCGACCCCCTTGTCCCGCGGGGAGTTCGGAGCACGCGTTGGTGTTCCCCGCATCCTTCGCTTGCTTGCACGCGAGCAGATCAAGGCCACCTTCTACATCCCCGGCCACACGATCGACTCGTTCCCGGAGGTCTGCGCGGAGATCCGAGACTCCGGCCACGAGATCGGGCATCATGGTTACCTACACGAGAGCCCGGTCAATCTCGACGAGCAGCACGAGCGCGAGGTAATCGAGAAGGGCTTGGAATCGCTGCAGCGCATCGGGGTCACGCCGAAGGGCTACCGCTCGCCTGGCTGGGACCTGTCTCCCAACTCCGTCGGCCTGCTCCTGGAATACGGCTTCGTATACGACTCGAGCATGATGGGTGCCGACTACCAGCCGTACTGGTGCCGCAGGAACGATATTCCGCATCGTGACCGCGCCCACGAGTGGGGCGAGGAGGTCGAACTGGTTGAGTTCCCCGTCTCCTGGACGCTCGACGACTTCCCGCAGATGGAGTTTCTTCTCAACGCCGCCCTTCCAGGACTGTCCGGCTACGACAAGACCCTGGGAATGTGGCGCACTGACTTCGACTACATGCTTGAAGAGGAACCCAGGGGAGTCTTCTGCATCACGTTCCACCCGCAGGTCATCGGGCGCGGCGGGCGCATGACAATCCTGCAGAACCTCATCGCGCATATGAAGGCCGCCGACGCGGCCTTCCGGCGAGTCGGAGATGTGGTCGCCGACTGGAAGGCCGCCCATCCTCTCCCGGGGCCAGCCAGATAGCCGAGACCGACCCACCAGCGGGGCGCGCCCACCACCGACGGAGCCGCCTACAGCGGCCGGTCGGCAGGAACCGCCTCCGTTCCTGTCCGGCCAGCGCCTGGGGCAGCGGACCGCCCTGATCGCGGGTGTCGCCGCCCTCACCGTGGTGATGATCTTCATCATCCAGAACACCCACGCCGTGAACATCAGCTTCCTGGGCGCGCACCCGCACCTGTCGCTGGCCGTGGCGCTGCTCCTGGCCGCCATGGCGGGCGCCCTGGCGATGGCCGCCGCCGGAACCGCCCGGATCACCCAGCTGCGCCGGATCATGCGACGCAACCGGCGCGACCCGCAAGCCGGCTAAACAGCCCGGACAATCCCGCCCGGCAACACCCGCACGCGCGGCAGGACAAGCGCAAGACCGCATCCCCGCCGCGCAGCCCGCCCGGCACACCGGCTACCGACTACCACGCAATCCCACGTACGTCGCTGACCAAGGAGTCGGTTATGGGCATCATCGCCTGGATCGTTCTCGGTCTCGCCGCCGGCCTGCTCGCCAACATGCTGATCCCCGGCAAAAGATCACACGGCCTCATCCTCACCTGCCTGATCGGCATCGCCGGAGCGCTCGGCGGCGGCTGGGCCGCCACCGAACTGTTCCACCTCCACACCCTGCACGGGTTCTTCAACCTGTCCACATGGCTCACCGCCATCGCCGGGTCAGCCGTCCTGCTGCTAGCCAGCCACCTGCTCACCGGAGACAGCGGCAAATCCCGCCGGCTCGCGCACCGCTAACACGCGCTTACGGCCGGTGCAGGCAGCCGCCGGCGAGGTCAGCGGACGGTGCGCTCGGCGAGCCTGGGCATCACGCTGCGCGGGATCAGCCGGTGGCCCATCGTGCGCAGTTTGTTCATCCCGCCGGGCACCACGGTGGGGGAGGAGCCGTCGACCGCGGCCAGCGCGGCCGCCACGACCTGAGCCCCGCTCTGGCGGCCGTGGGTCATGAACGGTGCGCCGGACCGGTCGAAGAACTCCGTCTCGGTTGCGCCAGGGCACAGCGCGAGCACCCGGACGCCGGAGCCACGGCTCTCCCACCACAGCGCCTCGGTGAACGACAACACGAACGCCTTGGTCGCAGCGTAGACCGCCATCGTCGGCACCGGCTGGAACGCCGACGTGGACGCGAGATTGATGACCACCCCGCGCCGCGCTGTGCGCATGCCGGGCAGGAACCGCGCCGTCAGATCGACCAGAGCCCCGCAGTTGAGGCGGATCTCGGCCGCGACCTCATCTGCGGGTTCATCGGCGAAGGGCCGGTGGAACCCCACCCCGGCGTTGTTGACCAGCACGTCGATATGCTGCCCTGCCCCGTGCAGCTGGGCGGCCAGTTCCGCCGTCGCACCGACGGCAGCCAGGTCCGCAGGCACGACGTCTGCACGCAGCGCCGGGTGCCGCTCAAGCAGCCGACCACGCAGAGCCTCGAGCCGGTCAGCCCGGCGCGCCACCAGCACCAGATTGACGCCCTGAGCGGCCAGTTGCCCGGCGAACTCCGCGCCAATCCCGCTGCTCGCGCCGGTCACCAGCGCCGTCCTGTTCTTCCACTCCATAACCATCCCGCTCCTTCATCCGGCGCGGCGCGAGATGGGCCAGCGCCGCCATAAGTTGCCGTCCGGCTCAACCTAGGCGTTACGCAGGGGACCGCCGCCGGCAGTATGTCCATTCCTACAGCGTGGACTGGCGAGCAGGACCGCCACGCCACGTGATCGCGTAGGACGCCCCCTGGCAGTGCCGGGCCTGCCGCACGGATCAGCCGCGCGGGGCATAACTGGCCATCGCGTGCTGCTTAAAAGGACCCGCACCCCTAGAGCCATCTTGAATGAATCCCCCAACCGTCCGTTCAGGTCGGCGCGTCGCCTCGTGGTCCAGGCCACTTACCCGCTCTGACATCCTGGTAACGGTACCGGCCACTCCCAGCGCCATGCGAGAGCGGCAGCCCGGGCCGCCCGGATAGGGTACCGGAGATGCAATGGCTGGCTGAGTGCTCTGTTGCGGCGCTGCGTGAGGCACTGGGGGCCGTGGCACCGGAGCTGAGCGGGTATCCGGTCACGGTTCCCGGGCCGGCCGGCAAGGAGGACCCGCTGTGGCACTCGGGCAGCGTGCCGGTCGGTGACCGGTTCTTCGTGAAGTTCGCCTGGTCACGTCCTGCCGCGCTCCGGCTGGCGCGGGAGATCGGCGTCCTGGCCGCGCTCGGTGTAGAGAGATGGGCTTGCCCGGACGGTTGTCATCCAGGTGGCACACCTCGCGTAGCAAGTGGCAAATACCGGGTTCGAATCAGTCCAGATGATCGCAAACAGGCACGGGAAGGGCTTAACCGGGCGTTGGCCGCAAGAACGGGCTACTAGCAGATCGGCCGGATGACCGCTGTATCGGCCCCCACGGCCGACCCGGGCGTTGCTGGTCCGGATGCCAGCTGGGCATTGATATCAGCTGATCCAAGGGGCCGAGAACCGGTGCGGAAACCCGCGTTAGAGTGTCACATCCATGTCCTGGCTGGCGGGTACGTATTCGACGCCGCGGGCGGCGAGCTTGTCCCGCAAGCCGTACAGGTCCAGCCCCAGCTGGCCGTCGGCCAGGGCCTTGCGATTCTGCGCCTCCTTGGCCACCCTGGCCTGCGCGGCGGCCAGCGCTTGACCGGCCTCGGCGCGCGGCACGCACACCACGCCGTCGTCGTCAGCGATGATCGCATCGCCCGGCCGGACGATCTGCCCGCCGATCGAGACGGGCAGGTTGACCGAACCCGGCGTCTCCTTGACCGTGCCCTGGGCGCTGACCGCCGCCGACCAGACACCGAAGCCCATCGTCCGCAGTTCGGCCACGTCCCGGACGCCGGCCTCGATGACCAGGCCGCGGACCCCGCGCGCGGCCAGCGAGGTCGCCAGCAGCTCACCGAACATCCCGTCGTTGCACGGGGAGGCCGCCGTGACCACCAGCAGGTCCCCGGCCTGGCACTGCTCCACCGCCGCGTGGATCATGAGGTTGTCGCCGGGCCAGCACAGTGTGGTGACCGCGGTCCCGCCGGCTCGTGTCCCTTCCTGGATGGGGCGCAGCCCCGGCCCGAGGTACCCGGCCCGGCCGATCGCCTCGTGCACGGTGGCCACCCCGAGTGCGGCCAACTGGTCGACAATGCCGAGGTCCGCCCGGGCCACTCCGGTGACGATCACGTTGCGCATCAGCTCAGCCTGTCCGTGACCTGCGGGAACACCCGCATGTAGGCCTCGCCCAGGGTGGACTGCGGCAGGCCCAGGTTGGGCCCGGCGTTGCGCTTGAGCTGCGTGCCGCGCCGTCTGGCCAGGTCGGTGTAGTACTCCCATAGGTGCTGCTGGGCCCCCATGCACTCCATGGCCTTGCGCTTGGCGTCGAAGACTGCCGTGATGTCCAGCAGGACCTCCGGCTTGAAGCCGCACATCTCCGGCTGGTGCGGCTCGAACAGGAAGACCGGCGGCGCGCCGATCGGCTCGCCGGGAGCGGGGTAGCCGACCGCCTGGGCCAGCACCCGGGCCTGCAGCGCCATCTGCGCCGCGGCCGGGTGATCGCCGTTGTACGGGTCGGCCAGCGGGTGGGTGAGCACCACCGACGGGTTCACTTCCCGGTACACCCGGACGATGCGGTCGACCAGCTCATCGGACTCGCGCAGCGGGTAGTCCCCGGCGTCGAGGAACTCGATCTCGGCCCCCAGCGTGGCCGCGGCGCCTTCCGCCTCGCCCCGGCGCAGCGCCTTGATCTCCTCCAGCGTCCTGCCCGCCCGCCAGGCGCTGGCCGACTCGCCTCGCTCGCCGTAGG
>Ga0209039_10004026_pt1 | contig 11006 bp, 7 predicted proteins | sample BogFormECP12_OM1_FD_188238 | JGI IMG/M metagenome (GOLD analysis project Ga0209039, IMG submission 188238) | Bog forest soil microbial communities from Calvert Island, British Columbia, Canada - ECP12_OM1 (SPAdes) (version 2) | ecosystem: Environmental > Aquatic > Freshwater > Wetlands > Bog ... | reverse complement strand
TCGCAGCCTCCTATTTACTACATGCTGGTCAGGATGTCTGACAAGCTGCTTGGACACAGTGAAGTTGCCGCCAGGCTCCCATCTACTTTGGCGATGGCAGCCGGTCTGCTGATAACCTTCGATTGTGCCCGACGCCTCACTAACGGCCTGCACGGGTTGATCGCGCTGTCCTTTTTGACCTGCTCGTTCCTACCTTATTACGGTTACGAGGCTCGCCCTTACGCGCTCTTGTTCATGCTCTCCGCGCTTGCCTTCTGGATTTGGGCCTGCACCCGGTACGACAGCAAATGGGGTGCGTTTTTTTTGGCGCGGTGCTTTGTCTGGCTGTCACCATCCACTATTACGCGACCCTGTGCCTGGCGCCGTACGCAGTGTGGGAGATGGCTCGCTGGAGACCATGGCAGCGTCCCTCGCCGAAGCTGATCGCCGGAGTCGTAGGAGTAGTTGTCCCTGCCGCAGCCTTATCGCCATTGATATCGTCCTTCACTCACCAATCTCATGCACCTCTGGGCAACCCGGCATTCGGGTCAGCGGCGGGCAACGTCGTATTCTGGTCATTCAGGACGACCTTCTCTCAATTGTTTCCCGATGGGTTGTTCTTGCTTGCGCTGATGATAGTTTGGATTGTAGCGCTGGGAGCGGAGGACAAGAGGACGGTTTTGCAGCCAGTACTGGCTGGCGAAGCCGTCGGTTGGTTATTTCTCTGCATACCATTGGCTGGCTTCGTAATAGCGGAGTTCAAGACCGGCGCTTTCGCAGTCCGTTATTTCATCAGCGCCCTGCCGGGCGTTGCCGTCGCATTTTCCTGCTGCATGTGGAGGCATTTCCGCAACGCCGGCCGCGTCCGCGTTGGTGTATTCCTGCTTCTTGTCACGTGGGGAATAGGGCAACAAGCGATGACGGTGCGGGACCCGGAGCCGATTACTGGGCATAATCAAAAACGAACCAGGCAGTTTATGAGTCTGGAGGATTCCCTGGAGAAAGATGGCAAGCGATTCATAGTGTTTCCCTCTTTCGGAATCTACCTGGATTCCGTTTATTACTCAAAGCGTCCCTCCGCATGTTTTTTCATGATGGATTCAGAAGAATTCATACGGGCGCTCGTTTCCAGCTTTTCGGCCTTTTATCCGATGCAGGCCTGGACCTTTGACGATCTCAGACAGCACGCCCGGGACACCGCCTTGATTCAGCCCAAACCAGAAGTTCTGGATGCCCTGAGGCAGGCTGGTTTCGGAGTTGAGGTCCGATTCCCTGGCCCACTGGAAGTGGTGTATCTGAAGCCGGAGTCCGGTCCGGCGGTGGCCGCTCCCTGATGGTGCGTCTGTGCCTGGCGAACCTTGCCTAATCCAACAGATGAACTTGATCGAGCAGAGCTCCGTGTCCCGGTTGGGAGTTAACGTCAGCTCGCCTCGGCCCATGCGCGCTGCCCACGCGGTGGAGACTTATAGCCTCGTCGCAGCCGCGCTCCTGGCCGTCTTTTACTTCGCTACCAGCATATATATCGCGTCCCATCGTCCCTTCTGGATCGACGAGATTCTTACGGTCGAGATTGCCCAGCTTCCCGATTACAGAACCATCTGGAGCGCCGTCACTCATGGAGTTGACGGTGGGTCTCCGGTCTATGACGTGGTGGTTAGAACATTTGACAAACTGGTTGGAAACACAGAGGTCGCCGCAAGACTACCCTCCGTTCTGGCGATGGTGGCCGGCATGCTTATAGTTTTCGATTGTGCCCGCCGCCTCACGGACAATCTGCACGGACTGATTGCTCTTTCTATCTTGACCTGTTCGTTTCTGCCCTACTACGGACACGAGGCCAGGGCTTACGCAATTTACTTCATGCTGGCGGCGCTGTCTTTGTGGCTCTGGGTGCACGCTCCCGACGGGAAGCAATCTTCGGCGGTGCTTTTCGGGGCGGTAATTTTTCTAGCCGTCACGATGCACTACTACGCGGTACTGTTGTTGGCGCCATATGCCTTGTGGGAGATTTCCCGCTGGAAACCCTGGCGGCGTCCCTCCTGGAAGCTAATGGCCGGAGTTCTGGGTGCGGTGGTGGCTCTTGCCCTGCTTTCGCCGGCGATAGTGTCCTTTGCGCCCGTTGCAGCCGGATACGCCCGCATTGCTGGTCCTGCTCCCGTGGACGGCCTGAGGGCGGCCTTCCCCACAATGTTCCCCGACGGCTTGTGGCTACTGGCAGGGATTGCGGTCTGGATCGCCCTGGCGGTGACCAAGGATAACGATGCCATTCTTCCGCAGCCAATGCAGCCCAGCGAAACCGTCGGCTGGTTATTTCTCTGCATACCGCTGGCTGGCTTCGTCGTGACCGAGTTGAAGGCCAGCCCTTTCATGAGCCGATACTTCATCGGCGCGATGCCGGGCGTTGCGATTGCATTTTCCTGTTGTTCATGGCGGTACTTCCGCGGGGCACAGCGCGTCACGATGGGAATATTGCTGATTCTGGCAACCTACGGCGTGGCGCAACAAGTGACGGCGACACGTCATCCCGAGCGCAATGCGCCATCCCGCCATGACGCCAAGCTCGAGGACGCTCTGCGCAAGGACGGCAAGCAATACTTTCTAGTTACGAACCAGGCGCGGTACCTGGAAGCCCGGCACTATTCCAAACATCCCGAACAGTATGCCTACCTGGCGTCTCTGGATTCCGGGGACTTGCACCAGACCATGGCCCTGGCGCGATACTACCCGATGCACTTCTGGACGCTGGAAGACCTCAAGGAGCACGCCCGGGAAACGGCCTTGGTTGCGCCTTACCCGAGGATTGTGGAAACCCTGAAGCAGGCTGGTTTCCAGCTTGAAGTCCAATCCTCCATGCCACTGCAAGTCTTCTATCTGCAATGAGAATTGCCAACCTAAGCTCTTCGCCTTCCCGAAGAACGGTGTGTGCCGCCATTCTTGGGGCGGCGACGGTGGTCATCGCGCCTTACTTGCTTCGGGGCTACACTGCGGGCCACGATACCGTGTTCCATGTGAACTGGTGGCTTGACATTGCAGGACAATTCCGCGAGGGGATTTTCCACCCGAGGTGGGCGGAGATGGCTTACCGCGGATATGGGGAGCCGGCCTTCATCTTCTATCCGCCGCTCTCTCTCTATCTGGGAGCCATCCTCACGTTGCTGCTGCCCTTTCGAATGGCGCTGGGCGCATATGTTTGGCTGGTGCTCGTGCTGGCAGGCTTCAGTTTTTTCTATCTATGCCGGCGGTTCTTCGATGCCCGCTCCTCGCTTCTGGGGGCCGTAGTTTATGTCTTGAACCCCTATCACCTCCTCGAGGTTCATGCGCGATGTTCGATGGCGGAATTGCTGGTCAGCGCTTCCCTTCCCCTGCTGCTGCTCGCCACCTACCGATTGGGTGAGCCGGGAAGCCGCAGAATTGCAATCGTGGCTGTGCTGTTCGCGATTGTTTCGCTCACCAATATTCCCCTCGCGGTGGTGTCGGCTTATGCCGCGTTTGCCTTCGTAATTGCCTTGACGCTGGCACGGAAATCCGGAGCCGGGCTTGTTGTAAGGTTCGGCGTGGCCATCGTTCTGGGCGCGGGATTGGCTGGATTTTTCCTGCTCCCGGCATGGTTTGAGAAGGGATGGGTGCTTGCAGCCGTCCACGGCTCGGTGCCACCGGAGGCCCAATTCGTGCGGCTAAACGCCCTACCGTCGGGCCGCTGGCCGTGGGTGCTGGCGGGGGTTGAAGTAGGGCAGATTGTTATCGGCTGTCTGGCTTGGGCGCTGTGCAAGAGAACCAAGCCGCGGGATGCGCTCTGGGCGTTTACTGCGGTTTTCTCGGCCTCAGTAATTATGGTACTGCCCATTTCGGCTTTTATCTGGCGGATCGCACCCTCGCTGGTGTACGTTCAATTCCCGTTCCGATGGCTCGGCCCCATGGGCTTGGCCATGTCTTTCTTTGTCGCTGCCGCCGTACAACAGTCGGGTAAGGGACTGCTACTTGCGGCCGGCGTCTGCACTCTTGGGCTGGTCACGCTGGCGGCTTTTACCGTGCTGATCAACACGAAAGCGGACGTCATGTTGCCATCGCTGAAGAGCGCGTTCTCTGAGGGACGGGGCTATCTAGGTTGGCCGTATGTTCTGCCGCGCGACATAAAGATTAACGAGTTTGGGATTCCGCTTCATTTGACTCCCGGCGACCCTCTCGTCTCGGAGGTTAGTCAGGAAATTGCGGCAGGAGCGCTCCAGGAAGGTGACAGATCACCTGCCCCGGCGCAGAGCACTTCCCAGATTGCCATCACCCGCTGGTCGGCGAATGCAAGAGAGGTCACTATCGACACGCCGCAGCCGGTTTGGATTCGGTTCCGACTGTTCCGCTATCCAGGTTGGAACGCGTACATTGACGGCAAGCCGATTGACGCGGTCGCCACCGACACTCGGGGTGGAGTCGTCGTGCCCGTCCCGTCCGGACGCAGCCAGGTGAGCGTTCTTTACCAAAAGACTGCGGACCAGAACTGGGGAATTGTGTTGAGTTTGTTCAGCTTGGTGCTCCTGCTGTGGATGTTCTTCAGCGGGGAGTCCAAATTGCGAGACATGCCCCTCCCCTCAGGGAGAGTTGCTTGAGGCGGGAGACTTCACCAGGTATGACCGCGCTTAAAGAGCCTGTATATCGCGCGGAGGCATCCGCCTTCGGGATGGCTGGTTGGCTTGCGTCAAGCGCGGCTTTGTCGGTCCTCGTCCTTCTGCTCGGGCTGCTGCTGCGGGTCCTCTATCTCAACCACGAAAGCGTCAGCGGCGACGAAGCATTCTCCATCACTTTGACCCAGGAGCCGCTGGGCCAAGTGATGCACAAACTGGTCCTGGACCTGGTCCACCCTCCGCTGCATTACCTCGCGCTTCGCGGCTGGCTCAAGCTTTTTGGATTTGGTTTGTTCCAGGCCCGGGTGCTGTCGGTGATTTTCGGTGCCCTGGCAATTGTTTTCCTCTATTTGCTGGCTGAGTATCTTTTTGACCGCCGGACTGCATTGCTTTCCGCGTTGTTAATGGCGACATCCCAACTCGCAATCATGTTTTCGCAGGAAGCCCGTCCCTACGCGCAGATGCATTTCCTCGGCCTTTTGTCCGCTTATCTGTTCCTGCGCGCGCTCCGCGAAGGACGGGCGATGTACTGGTGGGGGTTTGTCGGCTCCAGCACCCTGATGATCTACACCAACTACTTCGGGGTATTTCTGATTGCTGCACTGTTTCTGGTCGCAGTGGTCTACAGAGAACACAATAAGCTTCGCCTTTGGTGGGTGTTTGCCGGCGCGGTGGTCACTCTCGTCCTCTACACCCCCTGGCTGGCGAGCGGTATCCTCCACGAAGCCACCAAACCGGGCAGAGTGTCCACGGGAACGGCAGAATACTCCGCGGTACACTGGTGGACCTTCCTCTCGATTGTGAATTCCTTCAACAATGGAAAACCGGCGGGGCTGCGATCGGACTCGCCCTGGTGGACCTATGCAGTTGGAGGGCTGCTCTTCAGCGCCCCTCTGGTATTGCTGCTTAAGAGGCTCGTTGTGGCGAAGACGGGCTGGGAAACAGCCGATCGCGACCGGGAAGGTATCGTGGCCGTTGGCATCCTGTGGTTGCTGCCCATCTTCTTGATACTGCTATCCGGTAAGGCTTTCCATATTCCGTACAACGTACGCTACGTATCGTTTTGTGCCGCTTTTTACTACGTTCTCGTGGCGCGCGCCATCTTCGAGTTGCCCTTTGATGCCTTACGATGGTGCCTGGTAGCGTTAATTCTGGTCTACAGCGCCAACGCGCTTCGGGCCAACTACTTCATGCGGTGGAAAGAAAACTGGGATGACGCTTTTGCCTACGTGCAGAGCAATCGCAAAGTAGGAGACTGCGGTGTCTTTCCTCCCGACTTCAGGGTCCACCTTCAGCCATGGGCGGTCACTCAGGCGGGACGCCCTTCGTTCCAAGTGATCTCGAAGGAGAGCCTCGCCGCGGGAGCGCCGGGGTGTGAACGGATCTGGGAGGTCGCCGCTGCGCCGCGTGACGATTGGCGGGAGTGGAATGAGTACAAGAAAAAGAGCGACCCCATTCCCGCGACCTATAGCAAGATCGAAGAGCAACATTTTTACGCGGTTCGCGTGGCCCTTTATTCCCAGAAGGACCAGGGACCACGGTAACGGCGAGGCTTCGTCCGGGAACATCGTACCTCCGGGTGGCAAGTCAGAATACACCCTCCCATGTATCGGCGATTCGTGGCATACGGCGCGCTCTTGCTCGCTGCGGTGATACTGGCAGTGGGCTTAGTCGAAGCCGGCTTGCGGTTTACGCATTACGGTGAGGGAAATCTCATCCACCTGGAGAAGTTTGTCGAATATGATCCTCTGCTGGGATGGCGGCACAAGCGGAATTTTTCGTCCGAGTTCATCAACGACGAATACCATACGACACTGCGCTACAACGCCAACGGGTGGCGCGGCCCGGACCGCCCCTTCAGCAAGCCGCCAAAGGTATCGCGGATTGTGGTCCTTGGGGGTTCCTACGTCGATGGCTACTCAGTCAGGGTACAGGACCGGCTGAGTGAAGTGCTTGAGACGAACCTCGGGCCGGCATTTGAGGTGATTAACCTTGGAGTCGTCGGGTACGGCACCGACCAGGACCTGCTATTGCTTGAGCAGGAAGGCTGGAAATACCAGCCCGACCTGATTGTACTGGTGTTCAGCTATAACGACGTTTGGCGGAACGGGAGTCAGTATTTTGCAAATAGTGCCCGGAAGGTGCAGAAGCCGTTATTCATCACCGACGCTGGCGGCGATCTCGAACTCACCAACGTCCCCGTACCTCGTCCCGCGCCCACCTTGCGAGAGCGGTTCAAGGTGTACGAACTGGTTCGGACAGTAGTAAAGGGAAGTCCCTGGCTCCATTCGCTGTCCATCAAGGCTGGGATGGCAGATGCCCCTGGGTTGGTGTGGGGTGAGGAGTTCCCGGTGTATCGAAAAACGGAAACGCCAGTTTTTGCGAAAGCATGGACCATAACTGAAGCACTACTGCGCAAAATGAAGCAGGAAACCCAACTGCGAGCTATCCCTCTGGTAGTTTTCTATGTCCCGGCGCGAATCGAATTGTCGCCGGAGGAATGGAGAGACGCGCGCCTTCCACCGGATTACGAACCCGGCAAGGTCGCAGGCAGACTCGCTACGATTTGCAAAGCCGAGGATATTCCGTTTATCGACCCGTCTGACCGTTTCAGAGAAGCCGCCATGCAGGGACCCCTGTTCTACTCTCATGACACACACTGGAATGCCGCCGGCCATCGTCTCGCTGGGCAGGTGCTCACGGAGTATGTAGAGAGCTCTTTGCAACGTGCAAGTCAGTAACCGGCAAAGGGCGGCCGGAGTTTTCTTCGGGGCGGTGCTGCTCCCGGACCTCGCCATTCACGACTACGCATTCATGGAAACCCGTCATGATCTCCCTATAACCGCTGGTGCGGCGGAGGATCAACCCTCTTCTCGCTCCCCGGGTCACGGATTCCGATTTCCGTGGACTGATTCAGTTTGGCTCGGGCTGGCGATCTCCATAATCGTCGGGTTGCTCTATACACTTGTCCTGTTGGGCCCGGCGGTGGTGAACCCTCATAACATCGGCTGGCTCTGGTCAGATGCGTCAGACCACTTCATCGCTTGGGAGCTACTTCGACAGGACCCGCACTGGCATTGGCCTCTGACCTACACCGACCGAGTGGGCTACCCTCTTGGCGAAAACGTAGCCCTCATGGATCCCAACCCTCTGCTTGCGGTATTGTTTAAGGCTTTCTCGCCCCTGCTGCCGGAACCGTTTCAGTATTTCGGGATTCAGGCGGTATTGATCTGTACGCTGCAGTTCTTCTTTTCCATAAGGTTGTTCCGTCTCATTTTGGGTCAAAATCCCTTTGGCATATTGTTATGTAGTTTGTTTTTCCTGGTTGCACCACCGCTCGCCTGGCGGCTTAGAATGCATTTCGCATTGAGCAATCACTGGTTGGTCGTCGCCGCCTTGCTCATATATTTCCAGGCGCAACGGGAATCGCCGCAGGCAATCCGGCGATTTGTCATTGCAGCACTCCTCCTAGCGGGTTTAGGGGTTGCTATTAACCCGTACCCTGCATTCCAGGTCTTAGTGGTGCTGACCGCAGCCGCTGGCAGCTTGCTTTGGCAGCGCAGGCTTTCGCTGCCCAAAGCCCTTGGTTTCATGGCGGCGATGGGTCTGACTTGCGCAATCGTGGCGTATGCGCTGGGCTTTTTCATCGTCGGGGGGAAGGGTTATGGTTTATTTGGATACCGTTCCTACTCGCTGAATCTGCTGGCGCCCTTCGACCCCGAATTTTACGGATCAATTCTGTCTCGCCTGCTGCCCCGCTTTCCTCACGGCACGGTACATTCAGGAAACTATCTGGGAGCAGGCATTATCTTCCTCCTCATCTTCCTATTGATACTCTTCGTGTTGCAGCCGGGGAAGCTGCGCTCGCTGGACAGGCGCCAGGTAGTTCCTCTGGTTCTGTGCTGTCTGGGGCTTACCCTTATGGCCCTTTCGACCAAGGTCATGATCGGCCCCGCGACGCTGGTGGACTTCGATCCCCAACAACACCTGACGCGTTTCCTGGCGCCCCTCCGGGTAAGCGAGCGTCTGTTCTGGGCTCCTTACTACACCATCCTGGCGGCTGTGCTGGCTGCCCCATTTCTACTCTTTCGTAGATCTCAGGCGAATTGGTTATTGGCCATTGTGCTCGTCGTTCAACTGGTTGATATCGCTCCGCTCATCAAATGGGTGCATTCTGATGTTAATCGGCCCCGACCCCTGTGGCTGCCTTTGACGTCGCCCGTTTGGTCCAGGCTCGGTTCCGTCCACGAGAATCTGGTAGTGCTTCCCGCCTGGCAATGTAGCAGCAATTCTTCGCCTGGCCAATGGGACGGATTCCGAATTTTCGGCTTCTTAGCCGTTGCGCAAAAAATGCGCACGAACAGTTACTTCTCAGCGCGGTACACCCTGGCCAACAGCGACTTTCATTGCAAGCAGTCGATTGCTGCTCTGGCAGAGAGGCCGCTCTCGCCGGACGCCGCGTATGTAGTTACGCCAGCCCTGGCGGCTGTAATCGCGAAAGGCCCCACGGGGCCGGGAAAGTGTCACGAAGTGGATAGCTTTATTCTGTGTTCCTCGAAGACTGATTTTGGCTTGCCCCCTGAAGACACTCCCAAACTGGACGAGAAGACCTCAAGCGTGCCCGGGAAACAGCACTGATTGGGACGCTCCGAGATGATGCCAGCCATCGTGCAGGCCGGGTTTCAGATTGCGATCCTATTCTCTAAGGCGCTCGAAGCCGTCTACCTGCGATGAAAAGTCTCAAAGGCGAAGAAAGAGAGTTCCCGCAGATAAGCATGGCCACTGGTAGCGTGACCGCGCCGTCCTCGTTGACAGAAAGACTTGGACAGTTCCCTCGGTTGTTCCTGATTGCCAGCGTCGCGGAGATCATCCTTATTGCGGCGATTCGCGCGTGGTATTGCTGGGGAAGCGACGCCTGGGTGAACCATCCTGCCGGTGTTCTTATCGCGATGGCGGCAGATTTGAAGAATGGTGTGTTCTATCGTCCGCTGTATGGCCCGGAGGGATACGGCGGCACCCGTTACTTTCCCTTGTACTTTGTCTTACACGCCTTGCTGATGAAGCTGGGGGTTTCAGTTTTGCTGGGAGCGTATTTACTTTCCGCGGCTGCGGTGGTCGCGCTGCTCGCAGGGGTCTTCTACCTGCTGAGAGGCTTGGGCGTTGAGCCATGGTTGGCGGCTTGCTCGGCCGGCGCGCTCTTAGCTGCTGGTTGTGCACAGTATTCCCTGGTGAGCCCACATGCCGACGGGCTGGCAAGCGCCCTCAATGTTTGGGGTCTGGCCGTGAGCGTAAGGCAGAAACTCAGCCACCGGAAGATTCTTCTGGCTTCGATCCTGTTCACACTGGCATGGTCGGCCAAGATCACTACCGTATTCGGCTTTGCTGCAACCTTCGTTTGGCTGGTGAGTACAGGGTTCCCGGCAGTGGCCTGGGAGCTCGCGGCCGAAACCTGCTGCGGCTACTTGCTGGTCGGCGCGGCGCTGTTCCTCGGCAGTCAAGGCCGCATTCTGGAGATCTTCAAGGCTTGCGCCTCTGGTGGCACGAATCTGATGGGCTTCGCGTCTGGCCCGCTAAGTATGTTGCTAATAGCCGCGCGACTTGATCCGGGCGCGCTTTTGTTCGTTCTTCTGGCGCTGGCGGGCCTGGTGTCCGTGGTCTTGTCCGGGAAGCTCTTGCAGAACTTGCCGGCATTGCTGCTCATCGCGACTCTCGCGGTAACTGCGATCATTTACGGCTCTCCCGGAATCAATGAAAACCATTTGCTGGACCTACAGGTGGCCTCGGTAGTCCTCATCGCTACTCAGCTAGCGTATGCAGTCAGTCCGTTTTTCAAGCAGGCGGGAATTTGTGTGCTCGCGCTGGCCATCTTCGTGGCGGCGTTACCGTTGCTGCGCAAGCTCAAGAACGGCGACCGACGGTTCCACCCGCAGCGCTTCGAGAAAGTCATGGCGATCATCGGGGACACTCATAAGCCAATCCTGTCAGAAAATCCGGTGATACCCGTGCTCGCTGGACAGCAGCCCTATGTATTAGACCCCTGGATGTTGCGGCTGCTGCGTACGCGGATTCCGGACTTCGGGGAGCCGATTCTGGATGGTTTACGCAATCAGACTTTCGGCGCAGTGGTGCTATGCATGGCCGATCCCAAGACCGACTTTGGAAAGTGGTGGTATGAGATGGCACACTTCGGGCCGGGATTCGCATCCGCGCTAAACCAGAACTATCGGCTGGTGGCGACTATTGACGATCAGAGAGTTTACCTTCCGATCACAGGCATTTCACGACAAGGCGAAAGCAAGTGAGCAGTCCGACTGAGGCTCGCACAATATGGTTGCCGAACGGTGGAAGCGCCGGGCTTCAGCCCGGCGACAAGACGTCTTAGTAAAACCTGGGCTTTAGCCCCGGCTAGGA
>Ga0209039_10004025_pt1 | contig 11011 bp, 9 predicted proteins | sample BogFormECP12_OM1_FD_188238 | JGI IMG/M metagenome (GOLD analysis project Ga0209039, IMG submission 188238) | Bog forest soil microbial communities from Calvert Island, British Columbia, Canada - ECP12_OM1 (SPAdes) (version 2) | ecosystem: Environmental > Aquatic > Freshwater > Wetlands > Bog ... | reverse complement strand
TTTACTCTTTCTCAAACTCCATATTGAGGTACAATGACTCTCTTTCAATGCGTAATGGCGAATTTTTATACCGGAGACCCCATACAAGACTTGTAGGTGTACTCTGCATTCAATATTGCATTGCAACAAAAAAAGGGCATACCAAAGGCTCACCCTTTCTCGGTCTGATCTGACCCGCGTACCTCGGTTTTTGGCCCTCTTCATAATCAAAACATTCAGCCCGGCAAACCCTTCCCGCGTCTTTTGGTCGTTTCCTTCCGTATTCGCTGGTATGTGAGTGATTTGGAGTAGAAGAACTCAGGAAACTTCCACTGACCCTGAGGTCGATAGGTCAAGGCAAATTGGCATTGTTACCAGGTTACGTTCAAAAATAGAGCAAGGCGCTCAGGAGGCGCGCTATGGTGAATCTACTTAATGCCAAGTTGTATTAATACGGACGACCCAGCCTTCGGCCGGGTACCCCGGGCGGCAGCGAGGAGCCCCACCCGCTCGCGGGTACCCAGGCGTACTCAGAAGTACGTCGAGGAAGGTGACGCAGCACACCCGCACGCGGGTACCCGGAAGGTATACGTTTTAAGACGACTTGGCATTTAGAAGACGACGATCGCCAGGCCCAGGCTCGCAGCCAGAAGCAAACAGATAACAATCAGACAGACAGAGCATACGCGACATATTCGTCCCAGTTCTTGCATAAACTCCATCAGGTGGGAGATGTCTTTCCCGGAAGTTGTCGCGATCAGCTTGAGAGGCATTGCAAGGCGTATCACCATTATGCTGACGTAGATGACGACGAGGGCAATGAGGACCCACAACACATAATCAGCCGCCACGAGAAAGGCATGGCCGCTCTCACTGACAACCACCAGTTCTCGAGGATCGACAAAGGTCAGCACGATATAAACGGCTGTCAGGATGCCGGCTACAAAAATTGCCTTGCCTGCCCTGGCAAGGTCCGCAGCAACGCCGGATAGAATCTGGTTTTGCTCGGTCGTGAATTCGTAATCCATTTACATCCTCCTATGTTCTCCCCTCCTGCCCATTTGTCTCAATACTCCGGAACAGGTGAGGCATAAAGCGACTCAGATTATTCGTTATAGGTGTTCTATCTTCCCGTATGCCGATTCCCGCTGCATGATCCCCGATCATCCAGGAGCCTATTACAGGATAGTTGCCTGCAAAGTCCGGCAACTCCCTGTACTCCTGGTAGATGGCTCTCTTGCCTCTTTTCATGAACCAAGTACCTGTTCTCACGTTCTGCCCTTCCCTGGAAAAAAAGGGCTTTTCCACGTACGTCTTTTCAGTATTCGGCGGTTCGAAAAAAGAGGGAAGCAGGTTACGATGGTTCGGGTACATCTCCCACAGGAGGGGCAGGATAGCCTTATTGCTCAAAATCATTTTCCAGGCCGGTTCAAAAAGGGAGAGTGCAGATGTGAGCAGTTGATCGGCAAAAGATTCCGTTATGATCCACTCCCAGGGATAGAGCTTGAACATATAGTTGATAGGCCTGTTTCCAAGGTCCACGAATTGTCGTGCGGCAAGGTCCCATCCCACGTCATCGATATAGACGTGGTTCGTCTCGATTCCCGCCTGGATAGCCAGATCTCTCAAATACTCTGTTGTGGTCAGGTCCTCCAGGCTCTCTTTCACGCAGGAAAAGTAGAGGACGTCCCGGCCCACGACCGGCCTGATGCTCGTCTCGAGCACATCAAGGAGCTTCTCGTGGATCGAGTTGAACTGATCTTCCTTCGGCGCATAATCCTGAAGCCAGTAATACTGGACGATACTCGCCTCGAAGAGGGCTGTAGGCGTGTCTGCGTTGAACTCAAGGAGCTTCGGGTGAGTGCGGCCATCATACCACAGGTCAAACCGGCCATAGATAGCCGGCTCTTTCCGCTCCCAGGATTTCTTCACGTAACGCCAGAACCTGGGAGGAATGGCGAGCCTCTCGTAAAGCTCTTCCCGGACGACGCGACTCACCAGTTCGAGACACATGCCGTACAATTCCTCGGTGACAGCCTCCAGCTGGTCCACTTCGTCCGAAGTTAATTCATAGAAGGCTGATTCGTCCCAGTAGGTCTTACCGTCCATTTCGTAAAAATGAAAACCAACCTCTTCCAACTTTGCTTGCCAATTCTCGCGGACGTGGGGAACAGGGGATCGTTTCATACGGCTCTATCCGCCATGAGCGCTTCCGTGAGAGCCGAAAGAACCGTGAAAACCCCAGCCGCCGCGCACCACCCCGATACTCCTCGCGGTTCGCACAGAAGCGTTAATGGACGGATCTCCAGAGCTGGAGCTGCGATACCACGGCCCGTAGTAGGTCCTGTAGTAGAGCCCTCCCGAAACCTGCTCTTTTTCCTCGGTGCATTTCGACCGATCTCCGTAATCCCGCGCGCAATCATCCCAGCTAGCGTACTGATTTCTCTGCTGGCAGCCGATCAGCACGCTCCCTGTTACGAGCACAAGAGTTATAATCTTAGATTTTTTCATGCCCGGGACTCAGCCTCTTTATTTCTCCCTCGTAAATATATCGGCAGGAAAACGAGAGAGAAAAGGAAATAGACGGGGGCCCGGAAAGAGGCCCTCACCGCGCGGGCTTTGCCTCGCAGACGAACAGCCTGTTGGGATAGCCTCCAGACACCGGATCCCACACGGCATCGCTGGTGAGCAGGTTGATGTTTGGTTTGTTGTCTGTGGGATTTCCCCAACCGAAATCGACAGCGACCATACCCGGTCCGACGTCTTCGGTGATCTTTGCTTTCAGCAGAATCTTGCCCCGTGGGGATGTCACTTCCAGCGGATCATCCTGTCGTATCCCTCTTTTTTCCGCATCAACCGGATGCAGCCTTAGAAGGGGGTCGGGATATTGTCTGCCCGCAGTCGGTAGATTGACCAGCTTGGTATGCACATACTCCGCGGTCCTCCGTGTGGTACCCACAAGACTGTAATCCGCTGATACGCCGGCCTGGGATTCCTGCGGATACTGGAACGTTGGCAAGGCACCGTAGTTGGCCGCCTTAAACTTTTCCGAATAGCATTCAACCTTGCGGGAGGGAGTGTTGAAGCCCTCTTTTTCGTACTTCTTATAGACCATGGGCGGAGAAGCATATACAATCTGATTGGCCCTCAGATCGTCCAGCGTGACCAGAGACGGCTTCAGGACAAAGTTGATCCACTCTTCGGCATTCCGGAAGGGATAGTCCTGACCGATACCCATTCTTCTGGCCAGCTCATACTCGATTTCGAACACTGATCTCGACTCTCCCAGGGGTTCAACTATTTTTTCCCGAAGCGCAAGAAATCCGCCCTTGCTGCTCGAGTAAGACCGATAATCGACCGCCTCTAAATCTGCTGCCACAGGAAGAACGAGGTCTGCTATCTCAGTGGTACCGGTAGGGAAAATATCCAGCACCATCAGAAAGTCGAGCTTCTGCAAAGCCTGCTTGGTCCTCTCCTGATTTGCCTGCACGAGAACCGGGTTGGCGTGGTGGACGATCATTGCCCTCGGCCGGCCGGGCACCTCGTTAAGCAGCGCCTCTTTGATCGCCGGGAAAGGCGACTGAGGGAACAGGGGGAATTCTTCGCGGCCGATCCATTTGTTTTCGAGTTTTACTGTGGGCAAGGGCCTTTGCGGGACAACGGAGAAAAAGACATTCCCTCCCTGTTTATCGATGTTACCGGTAAGCGCAATCAATAAACAGATGGTCCTCGCCATGTCCACACCGGTGGTATGCATGTCGATGCCGTTTCCATCGACGATGGTAGCTCCTTCAGCTTTTGCGTATAGCCGCGCAATCTCCTTTATGCGATTGGCGGGAACAGCGGTGAGTTTTTCCGCCCACTCGGGCGACAGGGACTCAACGTGTTTTCTGATCTCCTCGAACCCGGCAACCCACCTCCCCACAAATGCTTCATCGTACAAACCCTCCTTGATAATGACGTGAGCCATGGCCAAGCCGAGTGCAACGTCGGTGGCGATGCTCGGCCGGATCCAGTCGTCCGCCATAGAAACGCTCTCTGAGCGGACGGGATCGACAACCACGATTTTGGCTCCCCTTTCCTTAAGACGGGATGGGATCCGATGGAAACCGTCGTAAGCTGCATAGTTGCTGTAGCGGGTGGTATTCACCGGATTCAAACCCCAGAAAATGGCGAGGCGCGTCTGCTCGTAATCGGGTTCCGGTCTTCCGCCAAAGGCATCGAACAGGGCGACCCGCCTCGGAACATGGCAAAGATTGGCTGCCCCTGTATGGCAGGAAGAGCCGTAAGCTCCCATGAATTGAAGGAACCCGTCCCTGGCCCCATACGTCACCGGGGCTCCGTGGCAATGGACAAGGGTTCCCGGTCCATATGTGTTCCTGATCTTCGTGAGTCTGTCCGCCGCGAGATCGAATGCCTCATCCCAGGAGATTGTGGTGAATCCCCCCTTCGTCTTCTTGCGGGGATGTGTCAGCCGATCCGCGGATTCCAGCATCGGCTGCAGTGCCTGGGCCTTGGGACACAGGTAACCTTTATTGACCGGATGATCCGGATCTCCTTCTATACGCGAGACGTGGCCGTCCTGCACGTGTGCCTTGATCCCGCAATTGGCATGGCAGAAACCACACAATGACCTAACGACTTTGTCCTTCATAGTTCTCTCCTCTTTTTTTCTTCTGTCTCTTCGTTGTCGCCGGCCGTGCCAGGACACGGGCTTCGCCGAGCATCACGAAGATAGCAAAATTGGGCTGGGCTGTCAATGTACTGACTGCCGGCCGAGCCATTGCCCACTTGTTGACATAACGAAGGCGGACCTGTAATACTAGCGCTCAGCCGTACGCCGAAGCGATGATGCGAAGAAGCGTGGAACCGAGGAAGCGACGAAGCGGCACTACAAAATGTCCGTAGGTGCCCCATCATCGCTTCCACTTCCATAAAAGGAGGAAGCATGGCAGAGCTTTTCGAACCGACAGTACTCAACGGCATGACGCTGGCCAATCGTTTCGTAAGGTCCGCTACCTGGGAAGGATTGGCCACACCGGAGGGTTACGCGACCGAAGCACTTACCAAGTTGCTGGTCGATCTTGCGAGAGGGAAAGTAGGGCTCATCATTACCAGCCATGCGTGCGTGACTCGAGAGGGTATCGCGGCACCAGGACAACTCGGCATCTATACCGATGATCATGTACCTCATCTCAAGAAGATGGCGGATAAGATTCATGCTGCAGGAGGCAAGATCGCGCTTCAGGTTTCTCATGGAGGTCGCTATGCGCTAAAGATTAAGGACGTCGTGCGCGTCGGCCCCTCGACCATCGAAAGCAAAGGAGAGATCCAGTGCAGGGAGATGACGGAGTCAGAGATCGACGGCATGGTCAGCCATTTCAGCCAAGCTGCACGACGGGCGAAGGCAGCCGGATGTGACGCTATTCAAATCCATGCCGCTCATGGCTATCTTGTGAGCGAATTCCTCTCTCCTTATTTTAACAGGAGGACTGATGCGTATGGAGGATCGATAGCTAACAGGGCGAGGTTGCTCCTGAACATCGTGCGCGCGACACGACACGAGGCGGGAGATAGATTTCCTCTCCTCGTAAAGTTGAACTCTCAGGAATTTCTTGAAGGCGGCTACACAGTTGAGGACATGCTCTCGGTCGCCTCTTTCCTTCAGGATGCAGGCGTGGATGCGATAGAGATGAGCGGCGGACACCATGTTGACGGCGTATTCGGAAAATACTTCCCTGCGCGCCCGATCAAATCCGGCACAGAAGAAAGGCCGTATTACCTCGATGAGGCGCGCCGCTATAAGGAAAGAGTTCGGATACCGCTTATGCTTGTAGGTGGAATACGCTCAATCGAGTGGGCGAAGAGGATCGTCGCGGAAGGTTACGCCAATTACGTCTCCCTGTGCCGGCCGCTCATACGCGAGCCGGGACTGATCCAGAGGTGGCAATCCGGAGATACCGCCAGAGCTACGTGCATATCGGACAACGGTTGCTTCAAGCCGGCTCTCGAAGGGAAAGGGCTTTATTGCACCGTAGCGGCCAGAGAACGAGAGCACTAACTCTTCTTCGTCGTTTTTGCTATGAACGAGGAGAAAGCCTGTTTTACTCTCTTACTCTTGCACTTCGGACATCTAATACGCTCTCTTTCCTTCTCATATTCATGGATGGTCAGGATCAGCGAGAAAGCGTTAGCGCACTTTTCACAGTTGAACTCATACGTCGGCATGTAGGCCCACCTTCATTTATTATAAGACTTTCCGGCATTGTAAAACGACCCACGGGGATTTGCAAACGGAAAATGAAGGACAAGTGCATTGTTACTACCACCACGGGTTTACCCGTGGGAATCTATCGAGCCACTCTCTGCGCTGCAATCCATGCTTCCATCTCGCGCTCGAGGATAGCGAGGGGAAGCGCGCCGTTATCGAGGAGGGCGTTGTGAAACCTGCGGAGATCGAACCGGGAGCTCAATTCGCGTTCCGCCTTCACGCGCAGTTCTTTGATCTTCAGCTCTCCGATCTTGTACGCGAGCGCCTGACCCGGCCAGACGATGTAACGGTCCACCTCAACCGCTATATCCTGCTCTGTCTTCGCCGTGTTCTCCTGCAGGTAGTCTATGGCCTGCTGCCGCGTCCAACCAAGCTGGTGTAAACCCGTGTCCACAACCAGTCTACACGCCCGCCACATCTCGTAGGTGAGCTGCCCGAATCTCGAATAGGGGTCCGTGTAGAATCCCATGTCGGATCCAAGGCTCTCCGCATAAAGTGCCCAGCCCTCAACATACGCCGTGTAGGAGGCATTGCGCCGAAAGTCAGGCAGATGGCGCAGCTCCTGCGCCCTCGCGATCTGCAGGTGATGACCGGGCACCGCCTCATGCAGAGTAAGGGCTTCCATCTCGAAGGTTGGCCGCATATCCAGGCGATACGTGTTCACCATGAAGTATCCCGCCCGCGACCCGTCAGCTGCGCCGGGGTAGTACTGGGCCGTGGTCTGGCTCGGCGCCTCGTAATCGGGGAAGGCGCGCACACCATACGGTGTCCTGGGCAATTCAGCAAAAAGCTTCGGCAATTCAGCATCTGCTCGCTTTGCGATATCGCGATAGGCTGTCACCAGGTCTTCGGCCTTCGTATAATAGAACCGAGGATCAGAGCGCAGGAAAGAGCCGAACTCCTGCAACGAACCTTTGAATCCTGTCTGCTGAAGAACCGAGTTCATCTCTGCGCGGATGCGAGCCACTTCGTTAAGACCAATGCGATGAATGTCGGAAGGGGTCAGATCGCTCGTGGTGTGCTCGTAGACGCAGTGCGCATAGTAGGCTTCACCGTCCGGAAGCGACGAGGCGGCAGTCGGGCGGTCACCTGCGGGCAAATAGGTCCCCAGGACAAAGTCCCGGAATTTTGCAAGGGCGGGGAATACATCGTCCGCGATATATCGGCGAGCAGCAGATTTTAATTGTTCGCACTCGGCCTCGGGAATGGCTTCAGGCATCCGCCGGAAAGGCGCGTACAGAGCGTTCTGATCGATGTCCGGAACGAGCTGCCCCTGGATCTGGTCCGGCACGCCGTGAAGTGGTTCTTTCGGCTGCACCCATCCAAGCTGAATCCCAAGCCGAAGCAGGCCGGTGGCTTGTTCGAGGTAGAGCGGGAACGCAGAGAGTCGCTTTAGATAGTTCCGGTAGTCATCTGCTGCTCGAAAAGGAGTTACGGATACCAGCTGCGGAAACATCAATTGCGGCCCCCAGATCTGGTTAAGGAGCATGACCGGCGGAAATCGCTGTGCCCTGACAGCGAGTTCAAGCTCCCAGAGAAGAAGCGCGTGCGATAACTGATCCTGAACCGAAAGCTGCGATCGATCGATGCTGCGGGCCCGCTCCAGAAGCCGCCTTTCATCAGCTTTGCGTCTATCCACGGCTTCTAACGAAAGATCGGTGAACCGATCATTGTATCTGTTGTCGCCTGTCCACGTGGACAACTCTGGAAATTCGTTGAGCTGCCGCTCCCAGTACTCGCGCTGCAGCGCGTCGAATTCCGCGCCTGCATTCTCCTGCTCTTGTGCCCGGTCCATCTCATTCCTCCTCGCTTCTTGTCGGTTATGTCACAACCCGAGTTCACTCATCTGTGCATGTCTCTCCTTGCTTTTATCTGTGTATATCTGTGACAAAAACTTAGTCTTCCTGTTTTGCAGGTTATTGCCCGTCCCGGAGGATGGATGATCGTAATATATGACTGCAAGTTGACTTCGTAAATAGATTCAAGTAAATTGAGCGGCTATAAGTAGAATACATTATCACGGGGGGGCTATGAGTGTTTCAAGAAGAGATGCTTTAAAAGGTGGCGGGGCCCTTCTTCTCGGCCTCCTGGGAGCGAGCTCGGTAGTGAAGCCGAAGAACTTGTTTGGTGCTGGTGAGGCCGCGCCAAAATCCGGGCTGGACCTTCCTTGGCCGTACAAGAAACTGAATCCCGAGGCAGCGGCCGAGACCGGCTACTACGGATATTACGCCGGCGCCTGTTGTTTCGGAGCGTTTGAAGCCATTATCGGTGAGCTGCGCAAAGAGGTGGGGCACCCGTACACTATGATGCCCACAGGCATGATGGTATTCGGGGAGGGAGGCGTAGCCGGAGTCGGTGCGCTTTGCGGTGCGCTCAACGGCGCCGCCGCGGCAATATTTCTCGTGACCGGCGGCATAGACAAGAAGCTGAGAGAACCGGCGTTTGAAATTATACGAGAGCTTTACACCTGGTATGAGCAGGAGCCGCTGCCTGATTACAAGCCGAAAAGGCCCAAGTTCGACATAGTCAAGTCAGTGTCACGATCCCAGCTCTGCCACGCCTCGGTCAGCACGTGGTGTAAGGTATCCAAGTTCAAGTCCTTCTCAAGCCAAAGGTCTGAACGGTGCGCATGGCTTACAGCTTCTGTGGCCAAACATACGGTCGAGCTATTGAATAATTATGCTCAGGGAACGTTCAAACCTGTCCATACGCTGTCGGCTGATGTACAGTCGTGCAGGCAGTGCCATGATCAAGGGGGCGCTCTCGAGAATATGCGCGGGACGATGGATTGCGGAGGGTGCCATTTCACGCCCCTCACCAAGCATCCAAAAATCTAGTCACTATTCGGCGCCTGTCACGAGGCCGCGTTCTCTGTCAGCGATGCGCATCTGCCTTCGCCCTGATTACCAATGCGACTATCGATTGCATATACTCTTCCCGACCCCTCTCGAAAAGGTCGTTGTGGCCCGCACCCGGGACGAAGAGAGCGTGCTTCTGCGAGGCGCCGGAGCGGGCGTAGAGTGCCCTTCCCTCAGTCACTGGTATGATCTCATCATCTTCGCCATGGATGATCAAAGTCGGAATGTGTACTTCCGCTATTTTCACGTCGTTACCGAAACCCACCACGCTCTCAATATCCTTGAACAGGTGTGCAACGCCCAACCTTGCAAGCTGTTTTCGCTGGCTCGCAAAGCCGCTCTCTACGATTAATCCCTTCAGGAACTTCTGATAGCGATAGGCCACCTCTATGGCTGGAGCGCTTCCCAGTGATCGCCCCATCACGAACAAATCGCCCCCGAAACCGCCTCCGCTCAGGAAAGTGACGAACCCTTGAAAGAGGTGCCGAGCATCCCTGATCATCGCGCTGCAGCTGGGGCTGCCATCGCTTTGTCCGTAACCTCTATAGTCAGCGACGAATAAATTTATTCCGCGTTGCTGGTATAACGGTGCCACATAGTCATAGTCCGAGGCGATCTCCCCGTTACCGTGAAAGAAAAGAATATTGGGCGAGTTCTTATCGGACGGATAAAAGCGGCACCCGATGGAAATGCCTTCGGCAACTTCGACAAAATGTGTGACTCCGTTATGGGGCCCCGGCTCACCGGGCTCTTCCCGGCGAGGAAAAAACAGCCGATAGATGATTTCCGGCCGGTCCATCAGTTCAATGCCCTTGTCGAATTCAGTCATAACCTTCTCCTGACAGAACTGCCTCTCCGGAGAGCCTATCAGAGGAACCTTCTGCTGGCAAGTGAAAGGGTAGAGAACATGTGCTATTCTAAGGCAATGCTTGAAACGGACAAGCCCCAACTATTCCGCGGCTACGCCATTGTCATTGCTTGCTTTCTCATCGAGGGATGCGGGATTGGGGCGTACGTTGCTTTCAGTGTCTTCTTCAAGCCATTAGTTGCGGAATTTGGCTGGTCCCGGGCCACGGTTTCCGGAGCAACCTCACTGGCCTATCTCATGATGGGATTGCTCGGCATCCTGGCCGGGAGTCTCAACGACAGATTCGGTCCGCGCATCGTGATGGCACTGACCGGACTTATCTGTGGTATCGGCTACTTCCTCCTTTTCCAGCTCAGTTCCGCCTGGCAACTCTATCTGTTCTACGGTCTCGTAGTGGGCATAGGTCTCAGCTCCGCCGACGTGATCCCCTTGACCGTCACGGCCCGTTGGTTTGTCCGCCGGCGGGGAATGATGACCGGAATCATCAAAGTAGGCACAGGGAGCGGGCAGTTGATCATGCCCTTATTGGCAGGCGCATTCATCATGAGCTACGGGTGGCGCTATGCCTTCGTCTGCTTCGGTATCGTCGTGCTGGTAGTCTTGATCGGTTCCGGTCAGATACTGCGGCGAGACCCCGGTCACAAGGGCAATCTGCTGGATGGGCCCGGCAATCCTGGGCAAGCCGGGAAAGGTGCGCCGGAAAATGGACTCTCTCTGCGGGAAGCAGCCCGCACGCCTCAACTCTGGCTGTTCTGCATCATCACCTTCCTGGTGATGAACTGTCTGCTCACTATACTGATGCATGTTGTCCCGCATGCCAGTGATATCGGCCTTGATCCGATGAAAGCCGCAGGTGTGGTATCGACCGTCGGAGGGGTAAGCATGCTGGGCAGGCTTTTGACAGGCTTTCTGATTGACAGGATCGGCACCAGGAAATCAATGACCATATGCTTTATTCTCCTCATTGCCGGGTTCCTCTGGTTGCAGGCTGCGCGGGAAGCCTGGATGCTTTACCTTTTCGCCGCAATTTACGGC
>Ga0209039_10004024_pt1 | contig 11011 bp, 6 predicted proteins | sample BogFormECP12_OM1_FD_188238 | JGI IMG/M metagenome (GOLD analysis project Ga0209039, IMG submission 188238) | Bog forest soil microbial communities from Calvert Island, British Columbia, Canada - ECP12_OM1 (SPAdes) (version 2) | ecosystem: Environmental > Aquatic > Freshwater > Wetlands > Bog ... | reverse complement strand
TCAGCGGCCTTCTTGTGATTCCATGGCTGGCCGCCTTAGCTACGGTTCCCCACCTCGCAGATGTTTTTCGGAACTCATCGGAATCATCATTGCTTCAAGTCGCGTTGTTCGGGCTAGGGTGGGGTGTTGGTTCGGTTCTGTTTGGGCTGGGCGTGAACCGGCTCGGTTTGGCAGTTGGCTACGGGATCATTCTTGGGCTGATTGCTCCCATCGGAACTTTCCTGCCGTTGCTTGTGCTTCACCGCGAAAGACTGTGGACTCTTCAAGGCAAGGCGCTCATCGCAGGCACCATCGTGGTGATCGTCGGCATCTTGTTTCTGGCGGTTGCCGGCAAGCGGCGCGAACGCGAGTCCAGCACGCTAGCGCCGATGGTGCAATCGGGATTTCTGCCGGGATTGATTATCTGCATCCTGGCGGGGATCTTCTCTCCGATGCTGAATTTCAGTTTCGTATTCGGACAGGAGTTGCAGAACAGGGCATTGGCCGCAGGAGCGGAACCCAACATGGCGACCAACGCGATCTGGTCGCTGACGCTTACGGCCGGATTCCTGGTAAACGCCGGCTATTCCGTCTGGTTACTGGGGAAGAACCGCACATGGAGTCTGTTTGCCGGCGCGGGCGGCTTTGGACATTGGGTCGGGGGCACGCTGATGGGCCTCATCTGCTTCGGGAGTTTTCTCGTGTACGGCATGGGAGCCACGGCCTTGGGGCCATTGGGCGGCATCGTCGGATGGCCCCTGTTCATGTCAATGAGCCTGATCACTTCCAATACGATCGGGGCACTCACTGGCGAATGGAAGGGCGCAAGCCGGACCTCCTATAGCTATTCGATCCTGGGGATTGCTCTGCTCATTATTGCCATCGTCATTATTTCCAGAGGAGGGAACTCGTAGAGGATTCGCGAGCCTGCAAGTCGATGAAACTCGGCATTGGTACTTATACCTACATGTGGTCAATCGGTTTCCCCGGAGCCTCACCGGAAAAACCGATGGACTGGTTTGATCTGCTCTCCAAGGCTTCGGAGTTGGGAGTGCATGTTGTGCAATACGGCCCCAATCTTCCGCTGGACGCTCTTTCTGAAGACCAGTTGGACTGCCTGGTCAAGCAGGCGCGGAAGTCGGGAATCGAGATCGAAGTGGGAACTCGAGGTTTGGAAACGGAGCACCTGAGGGCGCAGATTCGCCTGGCGCAAACGGTCGGCGCGCGATTGCTTCGTACTGTGCCGGAACTCGCCGGGGAAACGCCGCCCATAGCTCAAATCCGCGCATCTCTGGAAACCATCGCCCCCGATCTGGAACGGAGCCGGGTTCGTCTGGCGCTGGAGAACGGCCGAGTCCCCGCGGAAAGCCTTGCTGAAGTGCTGGATAGCGTTGCCCCTGACTGGATCGGTGTCACTCTGGATACCGTCAATTCGTTAGCTATTCCCGAGGGCACGAGAGAAGTCGTCAGGAAACTGGCAAAGCACACCTTCTGCTTCCACGTAAAGGACTTCGTGGTGAAACGTGTCTGGCACATGATGGGCTTCAACGTGGAGGGATGCCCAGCCGATGAAGGTCAGATGGATCTGCCGTGGATTCTCGGTGAACTGCGGGCAGCAGGGGCTGACCCCAACGCCATTCTGGAATTGTGGCCTCCCGAACAATCGCATCTGCAACAAACTATCGCTTTGGAGCACGCCTGGGCCAAAGAAAGCATTCTTAACTTGCGGCGGTATATTCCGAATTAATTTTCATTGGGAAAGGACGGTCCTTATGGCAAGCAGCGTGGTAATCATGGGAGCTGGTGGAAAAATGGGAGTCCGCGCGGCCGAGAAGCTCGGCAAAGATTCGCGCTACAAGGTCATACTGTGCGAGAGCAACACAGACCGGGCGCGTGCTCTTGAGAAAGAAGGATTCAAGGTCGCGGAACCCGATACTGCTTTACCGGAGGCCGACTTCGTGCTTCTGGCGGTACCCGATGCTTTGATCGGACGGATCTCTCACGAAGTCGTTCCGCACATGAAGGCAGATGCAACGTTGATCATGTTGGATGCGGCGGCCGCATACGTGAACCAACTACCCGATCCTGGTTCGTTAACGTTTATGATCGCGCACCCCTGCCACCCGCCCTTCTTCACTGAACAAGCCACTCCCGAGGCGCGCCGCGACTATTTTGGGGGTACGGCACAGCAGGACATGATAGTTGCATTGGCGGCAGGCTCGGAGTCCCGGTTTGACGCGGGAAAGCAGCTGTGCGCCGCGGTCTTTGCCCCGGTGAGAAAGGCGTATCGCGTTACCCCCGAGCAGTTTGCTCTGCTGGAGCCAGCCATGTCGGAGATCGTGGTTGCCGCAGCCGCATCTCTGATGCGGGCTTCCCTGGACGCTGCCGTTGAAAAGGGTGTTCCCCGCGACGCGGCGTATGCTTTCATGGCAGGCCACGCTCGTATTGCCATGGCCATCGTTTTTGGCGCGGAGAAATCTCCGTTTTCCGACGCGGCGAAGATTGCCATCCAATGGGGCACGCGTGAAATTATCCAGCCAGACTGGAGAAAGGTCTTCGATCGCGGACCGCTTGTCGATGCGATCTCGGAGATGTTGCAAACCGATCTCGTGGAGAAGCCAGCGTAACCGGCAAGCTTGAGTGCGGACGCTCCGCACGAGCTCACCAAAGCGGCGCGACCAGAGCCGGGTTCATTGCTATGTGGAATGTAGGGTTGCGTCGTGCTAGCCGGTTCATCATCTACGGAGTTATCTTCGCGATCTCGGCGGTCGTGCCTGCCATTGCCCAGCGGGAACAGCTTGCTTTGCCGGGCCTCGCGCCGACGCCTCCCATGGGCTGGGCCAGTTGGAACTATTACTTTTGCGATTATGACGAACAAACGATCCGAGATCAGGCGGATGCCCTGGTTTCCACTGGCATGCGCGATCTGGGATACCAATATGTGATCATTCAGGAATGCATCGCGCCCGCTCGCGATGCCGACGGGCACCTGATCCCCGACGCCAAGCGCTTTCCTCACGGGATTCCTGCTCTTGTGGATTACATCCATTCGCGAGGGCTGAAAGCAGGAATCTACACCGACGTTGGCCCTTTCACCTGCTTCTCCGCAACTCGCTACCAGGGCAGCTACGACCATGAACAGGAAGATGCCCGGACGTTCGCTTCTTGGGGGATTGATCTTATAGAAGTCGACTTCTGCAACAAGCCCGCCGGCCATAAGGGCAAGGAACTTTACCGGCGCATGGCGGAGGCCATTCGCAGGACCGGACGACCTATGCTGTTGTACGTTTGTTCGTGGGGTGAAGAGCAACCGTGGGAATGGGCACCCGGTATGGCACAACTGTGGCGCACTACCGGAGACATCAGCTTCGACCCAAAGCGCGTGGCTTGGAAGTCGATTGTCCACAACTTCGAATCCAACGCCTTGCATGCGGCCTTTACAGCGCCCAACAGCTGGAATGATCCCGATATGCTCGAGGTTGGCAACAGCGGCCTCACGCCTGTGGAATCGCGCACACACTTTTCCATGTGGGCCATCTCAGCCGCGCCGCTCTGGGCAGGAACTGACCTGAACCGGATGGACGCGTATACTCTCGCAACGTTCACAAACCCGGAGGTGATCGCAATTGATCAAGATTCTTTGGGTGCGGGCATACGCCGGGTCAAGCCGGAAAGCGGCGGAGTTGAGATCTGGACCAAGACGCTGGGCAGATGGAGCGGCGGATCGCAGGCCGTGCTCTTGCTCAACCTGGCGTCCTCGGAGAGAAAAGCCGTACTCCACTGGAGCGATCTGGGACTGATGCCGGATGCAACCGTTCGCGATCTCTGGGCGCGCCAAGATCTGGGCCGCTTTCCTGACGGCTACTCGGCGGAGATTCCTGCTCACGGTTCGGTTCTGCTCAAGGTTTCCGGAGTGCCGCCAGGAAAGAATAAAGTTGTGTACGAAGCGGAGTGGCCGGGAAATTTGAGACCCGAGGCTGCCAGATTGATCCCTTGCGGGACTTGCTCGGGTGGATATGCCGTGGTTTTGCCGGCGTCGAAGCGGAACGCGACCGGTGCCTTAATTGTTCCTCAAGTTGACGCGCTGACAGATAGCACTTACCGGCTTTCGGTGGCGTACCTGCGAAATTCGGACACTGGCAATTTACTCACCGTAAGGGTCAATGAAAGTAAACCAGTCAACCTTCAGCTTCGCGGCGGAAATGGAACCATATCATTGCGGGCAGAACTGCACGCCGGGCAGAACAGAATCGAAATCCAGTCCCGCGAAGCGGTTGCCATCGACTGCTTGACTGTCAGGCAAGGCGAAGTGCGTGAAATCAGCGGCAGCCATTGAAATGAGCGGGCTCATGAAAGGCAGCCTGGCAAGCTTGCAGATCAATCTTCATTGCAGTGTCATTTCCGGCGTCTCCTTGGCCTCCACGGCTGCTAGCGAGACAGTTTCCGGCTGCATCCCCACCTTGCTGAGAACCGCATACACCAGGAAGCCAGTAATCCAGCTATAAAGCACTTGCGGCTGCGTGTAGTTCTTCACGCCTTGCCCGAGGGGCAGGAAAGGAATGATCCCTACGGCAAAGCCGAGAGCCCAGGCGATGTATCCAGCGTAATTGATGCCCCGCCGCGGCCCGGCCCATCGTTTCCCGGAAACAAGATAGTCCGCCGTCATAGCGCCACAGATAGGTCCAAAGGAAGCGCCCACGATCAGGAACACGTTCACTAGATTCCCTGCTAACCCCGTGATGGCCAGCAGAATGCTCACCGCTGCCCCCGCCAGGGCAGTAGCCACGCGTGGGAGTCTGGGAACCATGGTCGAGAAACTGTTGCTGGCAATGAAGGACGAGAAGCACGCTGGCACCACCGAGGCAATCGCGAACAGGAAGAACATGGCGCTGGCGAGCAAGCCACCCGTTAGAGCGATAACGTCGCCGTAGGTCGCAATTGTGGAGCCGGGATTAATTCCGCGCGCGCCTGCCACGGATAGCAGCGGGCACCCGCCCGCGTACACAGCGGCTAGGGCGATGCCGACGAGTCCGCCCCACTTTACGTCACGCGCGTCCCGCGAGTTCATTCCAAAGTCCACGCCGGCGGCGCCGGCGGTGGCGAAAAATCCAATCACGATCTGCATCATCGCGGTCACCCCGAGGAATGGCACGGCATTCGGGGGAGGGGAATAATGGGCAATTCCTCCGCTGGTCTTGAAGAGAACAAGCGCGATCATCAGAAATGCTACGGCATTCAAGTAGATCGAAACCCGAGCCACATATCGAATGCCCTTAATACCGACGAAGGTCATCAGCAGGCACCAAACGATCGCGATAGCGGTGAAAGGCAGATTCTCAAGAGGAGTCCTGCCGGGAACGGGATTCATGTGCAGGCCTTGCAGAATGAAATTGGTCGAGACCGCAGTGTTGACGGCGACCCAGCCTACCTGGAGAACGCCCATAAGCAGGCCCGGCATCAGATAGCCGCCGGTCGTTCCAAACGTGGAGGTGCCGACGACAGACAAGGGACACCCCGTCTTCATGCCCAGCATGCCCGGCACGAAATAAAACAAGGCATAGCAAAGCAAGGCGGCCACTACCAGTCCGGCGAGCGACCACCCCAGACCTGCCCGATCCAGCGTGCCCCGGGCAATCTGCTGATAGAAGACCACCCAGAGCCAGACCCCTGCGTAACTCGGCGCCGTATTGACGTACCAGGGAGATCGTTTCTCCGGTGGATTCGCAACGCACTTGGCAATGTAGTCGGGCAGCATCCTACCTCCTCGGTTACGGCTTCACAGCGACGGTGGGAGCAGTTGAATGCGCAGCTTCAGTCGCGGGCGCGTGCCGGACTTCGTCGAAAGCCATCAGAAAGATCGCGGCCAACGCAAGAATCATTCCCGCGAGGTTGTAGCGGGTGGGAATGCTGTGGTAGAGAAGCAGCGAGAGGACGATCGTCACCAGCGGAAACAAGCCATTCACCATGGGGACCACGATGATGGCTTTGCCATAGCGGATGGCGTAAACGAATAGCAGACATCCCAACGCGTTAAATGACTGAATCGCGGCTGTCAGCCATGGTCCCCGCATTCCCCAGTTGATAGGCAAGGTGAAGTTGGTCATCAGCACCGCTACAGGGGCCAGAGCAACTCCGGTGACGGTCATATAAAAGAACAATCCTTCCGAACTAATGCAGTTAGCGGACGACTTCATAAAGTAGGCCTGAAGCCCCCACATGAAAAAGATAGCGATGGTCCAAACCAGCCAGACATAACCATGTACTGGGCTGTTCACCGGTTCCTGCAAAGAGAGGAAGAAGATCGCCGGAATCGACAACGCGATGCCGGTTGCTGCCAAGAGGTAGGTTCTCTCCCGCAAAAGGGTTGCAGAAAGCAGAATTGTAACCACCGGTGAAAGGCAGATGATCGGGAAGATGATATACGCAGGTCCCTGGGTCAGAACCCAGAACAGGATCAGTTGGCCCAGTGCGCCGGAAAAACCGACAGCGCAGCCGTACAAGATTGCACGCCGGCTCACTTCCAGTTTCCAGCCGACCTTTTTCAGCGCGATCGCTGCGAAAGGAAGCATGGTCAGCGACCAGACCGCATAACCGAGCGTCGGGGGAAATGGTGGGGAAATCCATTTTTCAGGGATCTCGGTGAGGCCGCCCCAGATTCCCCAGAACGTTGGAACAAGAAGCGCCAGCACCAACCACTTCGGTATTCTCATCCGGCTACCTTCCATCCCCTTGCGATAGACCGCTGCACCACAGTCGCAAGAGCATATTCCGATTCGACAAAGACCGCTGCGAAAAGCTGAGTTCTGACAGCCCGTCACGTCATCATGAAGGTGCCCTGCAGCCGTATGTCTTCCGAAGAGGCTCCCACAGAAATCGTGAACGATCCGGGCTCCGCGCTCCAGTCTTTTTTGTTCACGTCGTAAAACGAGAATGCGCGACGGTCGAGGCTGAGCGTGACTCTTTTCGTTTCTCCGGGCTGCAGAGCTACCTTCGCGAAACCTTTGAGTTCCTTCAGCGGGCGCGGAACGCTGGCATGCGCGTCGCCGATATACAACTGCGCCACTTCAGCGCCGGCTACGGAACCAACATTTTTCAGATCGAACGAAACCGTGACGGACTTACTCAAGTCTCCTGTCGCTGGGCTGACCTCGAGATTGCTGTAGGTAAAACTGGTGTAAGAGAGCCCGAACCCGAAGGGAAACATCGGCTTGACTGCCGAGCGGTCAAAATGACGATAGCCGAGGAAGACGCCTTCTTTGTATTCGACTCGCTGCTCTCCGGGTTTGGGGTAGTAGCTGTTGAAGACGGCACTGTCTTCCCAGCGGCGCTCGAATGAGACCGGCAATTTCCCCGACGGGCTGAACTCGCCGAAGAGCAGTTGAGCTAGCGCGGTACCGCCCTCCTGGCCGGGATACCAGGCGTGAAACAGAGCCGGAACTTTGTCGATCCAACCGGTCATGTCGACGTTGCCGCCTGCGGTCAGCACGACCACAACATTCTTGTTGATGCTGGCAATCTGCCGGATGAGATCCTCCTGGCCACCGGGCAAACGGAACGTGCGATCGGACCCCTCCGTCTCCAGCCAGGGATTAAATCCGACGCATAGAACGACGACATCTGCTTTGGCCGCGGCTTCCCTCGCCTTGATCCCCAAAGTCTTGCCTCCCGAATCTACCAGGGGAGGCTGTTCTACCGGGGCAATTCCAAAGCGAATCGCGGCGGTGCGCACGTTCTTGAAATATTCGACGCGAATCTTATAGGCGGTTCGTTCTTTCAACTCCGCCGAATAAATCGCCAAATCTCTGGCGTGTGTCCCAGTGTCATCGAGGACAAGTTGATCGTTCAAATACACGCGACCGCCGTCATTCGCGGAAAGAAAGAAGTTATAAGCCGAAGTAATGGCAGGCGTGAAATAGCCGGTCCAGTGAGCGGAAAAATGGTCGGCTCCCGAGTCGGAATAACTGCCTTCTCCCCAATCGAAATCAATTCGCTCATCAGTTCTTTGCAGAGCGGGACTGCCGCCTAAGTCGAGATTGTCGAAGTAATCGGCCTTGAATCCATTGGGGCCGCCGGGAGACGTTGAAAACTGCGACCGACGGGCAATGTCGTCAATTGGCACGTCATCGGTTGCATTGAGAACCTGAACCCTGGGTCCTAGGTAGTCGCTGATTCCCTCAAGAAAACTCGTAGCTCGATAGGGCGTGACCTGTGAACTGCCGCCGCCACCAACGACTGCGGGGAATGCTTCGGGACCGAGTACGGCAACGGTCTTGATGGCCTTGCGATCGAGGGGAAGAAAGCGATTCGCATTTTTCAGCAGCACCATGCTGCCACGAGCTTCCTCTAATGCAACGGCGCGTCCCTCCTGGCTGTATAGAGGGATGCTCCTGTCCATCTGTTCGCGGTCGAAAAATCCGAATTCAATGGTCTTACGAAGGAGCCGCCGCACCTTATCGTCGATGGTGGCCTGAGAGACTTGGCCACTCTTGAGCGCGGGAACGAGAGTCTGCTGCGTCATGTAGACGGCGGACGGCATTTCCAGATCGAGCCCGCCGTTGGCGGCCGCGATGCCGTCATGCGTTGCCGCCCAATCCGACATGACGATGCCGTCGAATCCCCATTCTTGCTTCGCGATTTCATTGTTCAGGTGAGAGTTCGCGGTGGCGTGGACGCCATTGATCAGATTGTAGGAATCCATGATGGCGCCGGCTTTTGCTTCCTTCACTGCGGCTTCAAACGCGGGAAGGTAGATCTCGCGCAGCGTTCGTTCGTCCATGTCGGAACTCATCTTCTGACGATCGAATTCCTGATTGTTCGCGGCGAAGTGCTTAACGGTTGCGATGACTCCCTGTTCCTGAATGCCCTCGACGAGCGGTACCACGATTCGCGACGCCAGAAACGGATCTTCTCCCAGGTACTCGAAGTTTCTGCCACCCATAGGAGCGCGGTACATGTTCAGGCCGGGGCCAAGGATGAAGTGCACGCCACGCGCCCGGGCATCCTTGCCCATGCTCACGCCGACTCTGTGAGCCAAGTCCGTGTCCCAGGACGCGGCGAGAGCGATGCCAGCGGGATAGGCCGTCGTAGGGCCGTAGTCGTGGACTCCGACTGGCCCGTCCGACATACGCAAGGCGGGAATGTTAAGACGCGGCAAAGGCCGCGTGTACAACCCCTCGATACCGCCCAGCAGTGTGATCTTCTCCTCGGTCGTCATGGAACGAAGAAGCGCGTCCGCCCGCTTTTCCGCATCCGAAACAGAGACGCGAGTGGTTTGAGCGTTTACAGAAATGGCCAGGCAAAAAGCCGCGAGGATGAATGAAAGAAGTCTTTTCAACATGAGACGGTTCCTTTGCTACGCAGTCTTCAGCAGATAGATTCCCATCTTCTGGGTCGGCATTTTCCCTTCGGCTTGATACGTCTTTCCACTGACAGCTTCCAGGACTTCCGTTTTTGCAGTGAGAGTGTGATCGAAGTCCTTGTACGCGAACACAACCTCGGCCTGGGGACTCTTCCACTTGAGGCCCCTGTCGTCATCGAGAACCCACAGTTCATCCATGTGCTCTTCGACTTTTGCAAAAGCACGAACGAGCGGCGCCATGGTCTCCGGATTCCACCAGGGGGAAATGGCCTCGGGCGCCGGGAACGTGTCGGGGTTGATTTGAATGGCATAGATGAGTCTTGCGGAGAGTGCCCGAAAGTACGACATGGTGGGATCGTCTCCCAATCTTCTCGCCGCCCTCAGGTCCAGGTCGGCATCCATATTGCTGTAGATATACTCGTTGCCGCGCACAAACTCATAGTCGGGGCCCGTCATCGACGTGCCCAGCGCCCCTTCGGACTCGACATAGTAGAGCAGCCCAACTTCGTTTTGCAGTCGCCGTTGCAGTTCCAAAGCGGTGTCGTGCATCGACACGATGTGGTCCGTCCCTTTGAGATCGGAGGGCTTGCGGAAGCCAGCTTGGTCGGCCGGTACTGATCCTTCCTTGTAATAGTCGATGTGCAGGAAGTTGATGGTGTCGGTGGCCAGGTTGAAATGGCTGTCGTGAAAGACGCCATTCAGGCCACACTCCTTTGCCTTTTTCAGGTGCTCGATCAGGTATTCCTGATATTTAGGACTGCGCTGATTCACCGCCATGAGAACGTGGCCATAATTGTTGCGGTTGAACTGTCCATTCACGTCACGGCAAAAAAGATCGGGGAACCTCTGCAGCAGCGGTGTCATCGAGGAGTAGTGCGTCGCATACCACATGAAAGTTTCCAGATTGAGCGCTCGGGCTTGCTGCATCACGTCTCGGAATCCGTCCCACCCGCCGTAGCATTCCGGGATTTCCAATTCGAGCGGACAGCACATGTTGCCGAACACGCCGAACCGCTGGCGGTCCTGCTTGAAACGCGGATTGATGTCGGTTTCAGTGCTGCGCCAGAGCGGCATAACGAAGGTTCGATTTACGCCCCACTTCTTCAATTGCTCGAATACCGGCTTGAAGCTCGCCATGTTGACGATCTGCCAGGTTTCCACGTGTGCTCCGGGCCGTGTCTTGTCGTACTTCAATCCGTAGTGCTTGCGATGCTGTTCCTGCAGCAGGTCGCGAACGCGGAGATAGTGATTGACCAGCGCGGTCTCTCCGTCCTTCCGGCGAGCTCCGACAAGGATCTTCCTAGGCGGGGTCGTAATCTCGGTCGTCAGATCGAAGCAAAGTTGATTGAAGTGCAACAATGCCGGTTGATTACTTTCACGCTGATAAAGCGCCCTCACGTGCGATGGCCGCTCGTGGACCGTCAGCAGAACGTTGTCGGCATCGTACTGGAAGGTGAATCCCTGCATCTGCGTGTAGAGAGGTTTGTGCTGAAAAACGTTCGGGTTTGCGATCCCCGGAAAGTACCAGCCGGAGTACAACACAGTGTCGGCTTTGAAGCGGGTGTGTGGTTGGTTGCCGCCGCGCATGATGAAGCCATTGCCGACGATGTTCCCGCCGAGTTCCCACGTGGCTTTATCTTCGATCTGGTAAATCGGGTGGTCCGGGCTGTGATA
>Ga0209039_10004023_pt1 | contig 11011 bp, 7 predicted proteins | sample BogFormECP12_OM1_FD_188238 | JGI IMG/M metagenome (GOLD analysis project Ga0209039, IMG submission 188238) | Bog forest soil microbial communities from Calvert Island, British Columbia, Canada - ECP12_OM1 (SPAdes) (version 2) | ecosystem: Environmental > Aquatic > Freshwater > Wetlands > Bog ... | reverse complement strand
CGAGCGGGCACGGCACCGCCACCTCTCGCATCAAGCTTTTCTTATCAACCTCAAGCACCTGTTGTGCCGCAGGCACAACGGTAAACAAGTACAGGCAAAACTCTTCTGTGCGAAGAGCGTTCTCTCCGAGTGACATAAATTAAGAAGGAGTTAGTAACTTACTAACTCCTTCTAGTTCATTATATCGCGTAATGTGAATTACTCGACAGGAATCTCTTTGTAGATCTTGTCCACATCAATGCCTTGGCGACGGCGATAGGAGCTGAAGCCAAAGTAGATGACCAACGCCAAAATATACATGAAGAACATGAACACCATCGAGCTGACATTGGACCAGCCGATGCCGTATGTTCCCACCGCGGGCAAGGCGGTGACAGAGGTTGGGTCCCAGAACCAAAGCACCAACAGCCAGTCGAGGAAGCCGAGGAAGACCAAACCCGCTAGCGTGATCAAAGGCATCTGTCCGCCAGCGAAAACTTTGCGTCCAACGTAATACGCAATCCAGATCAACAACCCGGCATTGACCACGGTCAATATTGCCAACACAACTACTACAAACCACGTCAGCGGATCTGCTTTGAGTCCGCCAAGCGCGCTCATGATCGCCCATGCATATTGGAATGAAATGACGATCAGGTAGATGGCAAAGACGGCATAAAGCAATGTGACGATCCATCCCAGCCAGGAAGGCACTTTATATTTGGCAATGGGTGAGCCGTCGAACACATCTTTGGAACGCCACGGCATGATCGTTGCTGCAATTGTCGAACCGAGGAAGGTAACGGCAATCACCACCGTTGCATCGAGCGCCAGGGTCTGGAATTTGAATATGTTATAGGCGTACAAGTACGACACAACCACCGACGGGATCACCATCAAAAGCAAGGCGTTGATCGGCGTTTTGGTGCGCGGCTCGATTCTCGAAACCCATTCGGGCAACATGCGGTCGATGGCCGCCGCGAAGATCACGCGCGTCGAGCTGAGGAACAATGTGCCGGACCATCCAAACCAGAACAGGCTCAACAGCAGAACAATGATGAACTGAAGTGCCGGACTTGGCACCATGAAAGCCGCGAAGAGTCCGGGATAGGGCCAAACGGGCAATGGAGGCGCAGTGGTGGTGGTGCCAAAGGTGTAATTCCAGAACGCGGCGTTTGCTTTGTTATAGAAATCCCAGCCAATGGTTTTGGCAATTGCCGCGAAGATGATCAGTGCCATTACATTCGTGACAATGATGGCGGCAGCCATGCCCCAGAAGTTGCGTTTGTAATCTGAAGCGCCGCGTACTTCACCGTAGAGAGTCGAACCCCAGTTGGGCCAGAGATTGAAGAAGGTTAATAGTGGCACGAGGGCGAGACTTGCAGGAATCGCTAGGGGCCACAGATTGCCAGCCGCGCTTCCGGCAGTTTTCTGCGCAGCCGCACCGGCCGCGAGCGTAGCGTTGTATGTGTCACCTGGAGCCGCGCCAAACTTGGGCGCAAAAGCGTTGAAGTTGGCAACAAAGGTTTGGTTGTTCCCGAAGAATAAGAGCAGGAGCGCGATCACCAAACCGACCAAACCACCCCAAAAGCAAAATTTCTGGATACGTGCATACCAGCGCATCCCGACTGCGATGTATATGAACACGATCACGCACACTGAGATATAGGAAACGAATTGACCGTTTTGGGTGGAGAACCATAGCGCCGCATCCCTTAAACCGGCGAGACCAAACAGCGGCGTATACACTTCATAGGACAGCATTTGACCGTATAGCGGAGTCCACAGCCAGAGGATGAACCACCATCCGGTCACGGTCAAAACAAAGCCGATGCCACGATTGAGAATGCGGCTTTGCCAAACATAATCTCCGCCTGCACGCGGCATAGCGGAGATGAGGCTGGCATAAACGATCACTTCAAAGATGGTGAAGACGGCTCCGATCACAACGCCCGTCGCCAGATTGCCCTGGAACCACCAGGCATAGGAGAAGATGAAGAGACCCAGGGTAATCAGGTTGATCGAGAACGTAGCGTATATGAAGGCGTCAAACACCGACCAGGACCGTACCAGCCCGCTTGCTTTTCGAACAAATAGCGTTGCAGTGCTCATCTGTACACTCCTTTGCAAATCTTCTTTGTGTCCCCGCTTTTTTGGGGACGGACCAATGGAATTCTTTCTAAATTTACAAATCCAAAGCTTTCAACGTTCTCCTCTTTTCAATAAACTGCCTCCTTCCTCGATCAAGATTATTCCACCAATGATTCATCCGGTCGTAAGCATATACGTGCCTATTTTATTTGGTTTAAGTTCAACCACTGCGCCGTGCAACATTCCCTGTTCATACATACTCCCGGGGTTGATGCACAGCGTACGTTTATAGATGCGCGTGCCCTTGCCTTCGTGAACGTGACCATGCAAGCTGAGTAGAGGTTGGTATTTCTCAATCAACTCGAAAACCGCGTGACTACCCACCGGAACCAGCGAGCGGCCCGCGAAGGCTGGTCGCATATCTTTGGTTAATTCCGGCGCCTCGTCAAGGCCGCTGCCGTATGGCGGATCATGCAATTGAAAAACGGAGTTCCTAGCATCCTTCAACTGATCAATCATGACCTGGATGCGTAGGCGCAGTTGATCTTCGGATTCTTCGCGAGGCGTATTCCAGGGGGTCGGCGTGGTCCAGCCGCAATTAATCATCTCATGATGCTCATCCAACTGGATGACTTTGCCCTCTGTCAGTTGCACGCGCTTCGCCTGTTTGATCACATCATCAATTTCGAACATGTCGTCATTGCCTGGACAGACAAAACAGCGCATATTGGTGCCTTCCAGTTTGGCGTCGGCGTATTCCATCCAGTGGTGCAAGGTGTTCAAGGCTTCTTTCAAGAAAAGCTCGTCAGAGCGACCCAATTTACTGCTGATCTCCGCCACCTCATCTGGGTTAGTCACGTACGGATAGTAGCCTCGATTCTTAATGGTGGCGACCATTTGGTCAAGCTCATCTTTCGACTGCAAAACCGTCTCCTGATCCAGCAGGGTGACTTTATATTGTCCATTGCCCTGCGCCACAATTGGAATGATGGCTTTGCCAGTCATGTCCCCGCCAAGGATTAGAATATCAGCCTCATAAAACTTGGCGGCGTTTATGAATTTCTTCCAGCAGATTTCCGAACCGTGTACATCCGTGGCAAAGAAAATTTTCATTGAAGTTCCTCTTATGAATTGATTTTACTCCAAGTACAGAAAATCATTTTGGCATCTCTAATACTCCGGGAACAAGATCCGGGAATTCAGCGCGAATTCGGGTCTCTACTTCTGGCGGGAAGATTGCAGAACTGCTCTTTGCGAGGATTTCATTCGCGCGTTGCACGGCGTGTGCCTGAGTATCGAGCGAACCCTTCTTCTCCCAGATGTTGCGTTGATCCCGGTCAGAGATTTTTGTGAGCAACGCTTCGGTCTTCATGCGCTTGGCCGTGTGCGGACTCATCAGGAAAGAACCACCTGGCTTGGTTTGTGCGATGGCATCCAACGCGAGTTCATCTTCATTGAATGTGATGCCGCGCTTGATGCGCTTGAGCATCTGCGCGACTTCATCATCAATCACAGCCTTGGCAAAATCGAACACTTTCAACGCGTCCAGCAAACCAGCCATATTCAACATGTCTGCACCGGCCAACACACCGGCAACCGACGACATGCCGGTTTCATAACCTGATTGCGCATCGTTGATCTTTGAATTCGATAATCCAATATATCCGCCGCACGGCACATTGTAATAATGTGCTATCTGTGCAAAAGCCATATGCAGAATCCCACACTCGATTCCACCAGAAGCGTATGCACCACTGCGCATATCGGCAACGGTCGGTAATGAAGCATAAATCGTTGGCGTTCCCTCACGCACCATTTGCATCAGAACCGCTGCGGCTAGGAACTCCGCGTTGCCTTGCACCACAGTTCCCGCCATCGACATCGGCGAGGTCAAGCCCGCGTTCGGCACAATGCTCGGATAAACGGGCAGGCCTTTTTCGCTGAAGTAAATGATGGCTTCAGTGGAAAGCTTGTCCATCGTCAGCGGTGACACGACCGGACAATAATGATGCGTCACGAACGGATGCTCGCGATAGGCTTCTTCGCTTCCAGCGATCGTGTATAGAAGTTTCATGATCGCATGGATGTCTTCCATATCCTTGGTCGTACTGCGAATTGGCTTGAGGCAATATTTCAAGGCCGGGTACAAACGCGCTAACGTGAATTGTCCTTCCGGTGCATCGTCGGCCAATGTTGAAATGGAGAAGACGTCGATCGCGGCTAGTTCATTGATGAGATGCGCGATGCGCGCGATGTCGTCAGAACGGGCGCGTCGTTCTTGACCTGTAATTGGATCAATGACGTTCGGCGCGGAGCTTCCCGTGACGATGATCGGTCCATCCTTCGGAATGGTCCGATCAAATTTCGGGTCGCGGCCGCGGAACGTAAATGTCGGCGGCAACATGGCGCGGTATTTTTCCACAACTGTGCGCGGAAATTTAACAATGAGCGTCTCTGAATCCACTTTGCAGCCATGTTTGCTGAAAATGGAACGAGCCTGATCGTTGCGCACCAGCAAGCCAACGTTTTCAAGAATTTCGAGCGAGGCATCATGGACGCGTTGGACTTGCTCTTGAGTGAGAAGGGAGGCAGAAGTGATCACGGGTTTATATCCTTATTGTCATAGCTTGTCATTAAATGGTCGGGGATTTCACTTCAAGTTTTGAAGCCAAGGCTTTGATCCCTTTGACGGGGAACATTTGCAGACCGGCTCTGGTGACTTTGAGCGAAGCGGCGGCTGTGGCAAAGCGGAGTGAGTTTTCAAAATCCCATTCATGGAGATAGCCGTAGATGAAGCCTGCCGAGAAAGTGGCTCCTGCTCCGCATCCATCCACGGCGTGGACGACCGGTGCATGAATGCGAAGAATCTGATCGCCTTGTATGGCGAGACATCCATCTTCAGCCATGGTGATTAATGCAGTCTTGACGCCAGCTTTCATCAATTTCCTTGCCACATCTATCGGTGATTCGTCGCCGCGCTGCGCCGCATCCGTTACGGCCTGGCAAAAAACGGCCCGGCCTGCGTATCGTTTGAGAATATCCGGGTCGGCATGTCCATGTTCCAGATTTAAAAACACTGGCAATCCTAATTGGATAGCACGATCCATAGCACGGATAATATGGTCGCCATCATACCAATCCACATATAGCAGATGCGCTTGTTCCAAACAAGAAAGGTCGGCAGTATCCAGAGTGTTCAGCACTTCCGGGGCGCGCTGCCAAAAGTAGGTGCGTGCCCCTGTTTCATCGGAAACATCCACTTCGAGCGGAGTCTTAAACTCCTTGGAGAATCGCACCTGGCTTTGCACGCCCCATTCTTCCAGCTGGCGTGCAAGATTGTGGCCGCGCAGGTCATCTCCAACTGAAGTGCCGATCATGCCGGTCGGCACATCCCATTGGCGCAGGAGGCAGGCGGCGATCGCGGTATCATCGAAAATGAATTCATTTACGTCTTTGACCAGCGCACCGGTATTATGTTCGGGTAATTGATTCACCACCATGATCGCAACGGAGGTGAGCATTCCAAAGCCAACGTAAGTGGGGGAGGGCAACTTCATTTTATGATCATCCAATCGCGATTTTGATCTGTTGAAGATACCAGTGCAGGAAACGATCCAGATTGTATTCCTTATACTTGGAGAGAGGACCGGGCGTATACGCGTGTGAGCTGACGCCTTTTTGTTGATTAACACAAATTTGCCAATCCTGTTCGGCAGTCATCAGCCAAAAAGGGAGTAACTTTTCCAGATCGTAGTCTTTTCCTTCCTCGGCTTTTGCATCCACCAGCCATATCATGCGGATGTTGGTGTGATACAAGCCGTTCGGCACCACCCGCACTGCCACGGCGTGGTCACAGCTGGAATGCTGCCAGAAGTTGGGCAAGGTGCGCACGCGCATCGTGCCGATATCGGCGGCTTCGCTATAATCGCCCATCAGCGGCGCGACCTGCTCGCCATCCAAGGTTTCGCTCACAAAGCCGTCAGTCAGCGCAGTGCGATTGGCCGAATACCAGATGTTATGCTCGGTGTCCGGAAATTCGGTCATGCCGGTTTCGGCGCGCGTGATGGCTAATCCCTCTCCACCCCATTTCGCTTTATTGCGCGCTGTCACCACCGCCAGTTCCTGAGCAACGCGCTCAATGGTGTCATCGGCATTGAAGCGGTCGAAGTTGGCTTTAATGTATTGCGGATGATTGACGTTGCAGTGATAACATTCACGGTTGTTTTCCCATACCAGCTTCCAGTTGGCGTGAACGTCGAAGTCCATGATCTTGGCGACTTTTGCGCGGTTCAATCCCTGCGGATGCGCGACAGGCGCAATGGCCGCGTAAGCGGCCTCAAAGTCCATCGGTTTCCTAGCTAGGCTGATAAAGATCATGCCTTCCACTTCGCGGGTGTGGGCGCGTTGCAAGCCGAGTTGAGACTTATCCAATTCTTCCTGCATACCGCGCACCAACAATAGTTTTCCCTCGTGGTCATATGTCCACTGGTGATACGGACAGATGAACCGTTTGACGTGGCCCTCGGCTTCTTCACAGATAATTGAACCGCGATGGCGGCAAACATTATATAGAGCGTTCACCTGGCCGCCATCGCTGCGCACGATAATGATTGAATCTCCATCCACTTCAAAAAGGAAATAATCACCCGGATTCGGGATCTGGCACGAGTGGCCCGCGAATAGCCAGCCCTGACGCCAGATGAATTCCATTTCAGTGCGGTAAAGCAGATCATCATAGTAGAACGGCCGTGGAAGTCCATGGTTGGGCTTGCGGGATTCCAATAAATTCTTGATCTCCAATAATTCGTTCGCCTTCAGAGACAACATTCTTTGATCTTCCTTTCAACTAATAAATAGGTTTTGCGCTTCAAGCTTATGCGTGCAGGCGTTCGCCCTTGGGATCAAATAACACAGCCGCGGTCACTTCACCGAAACGGCGACCCTCTATCAAATCGAGTTCGAAGCGATTGCCGACTTTGGCAATTTCAATCGGGAGATACGCGTATAAAATATTTTTCTTGACCGTGTATCCGTATCCTCCGCTTCGCACTCGGCTCAGAACTTTCCCTTCATGATAAACCGCTTCGCCGCCATAGATCTGCGTGAACTCATCGCCGTCCACGACCAGCGTGCAAAGCTTTCGTTTGACACCTACGGCTTTCTGCTTGGCGAGCGCGGCTTTGCCTATAAAATCTTTTTTCTTGAGGTCAACGCAAAAGCCGAGACCGCCTTCATACGGCGTTTCAAGTTGAGTCACATCGGCGGTGTAATAGCGATAACCTTTTTCGAGACGTAGCGCATCCAACACTTTATAACCGCCGACCTCGATGCCAAATTCCTTGCCGGCTTCAAGAAGCATATCCCAAACCATTGTGGCGCGATTATATGGGACATAAAGTTCCCAACCGAGTTCGCCCGCATAACTAACGCGCTGGGCATAAACCTTCGTGCCGTTGATGGTGATCTGCTTCGTCATCAAATATGGATGCGCTTCATTCGAGATATCATCGCTTGTGATCTTGCGCAACACTTCACGCGCTTTCGGTCCCCAAATCGGAAGACAAGCCCATTCTTCGCTGATGTCGCGAATGCTGACTTCGCCATCCTTTTCATCAACATGCATTTCCAGCCACGATTTATCGTTGCCGATGAACGCCGCGCCGGTGATGACCCAGAAGTGATCTTTGCTGAGACGCGTCACCGTCACATCCGCTTCGACGCCGCCGTTCGTGTTGCAGAATTGACAGTATGTCGCTGATCCGATTGGTTTATCCATTTCGCTATCGGCGACGCGATTCAATAACGGCAATGCGCCGGGACCCGTCACTTCGATTTTGCTGAACGGAGTCAAATCATAAAGACAGACGCGTTCGCGCGTAGCTTGATGTTCGATTCCGATTCGATCAAAGTATGGCGGCTTGATCCATCCGCCCCAATTGCGTTGATCTTCGCCCATGCGCCGCGAAGGTTTGCCGGGATCAAAATAATTAACGCGCTCCCAGCCGAACTTCTCGCCGAGGACCGCGCCCATTTCTAATTCACGATAATATACTGGGCTGAGACGACTTGGACGCGCCCATTTAAATTCATCGTTGGGGAAGCGCAAACGATAATAATATTTCACGCATTCGCGCGTGCGTTCGCAAGCGTATTGTGGATCATCATAGATGTTACTAAAGCGCGTTGCTTTATAAGCATATACATCCATTGTCGGTTCGCCACCGATGATCCATTCCGCCATCAATTTACCAACACCGCCCGCGCCGCCGTAACCGTTAAGCGAAAAGCCCGCCGCCATCCACATTCCACGCACGCCAGCCATCGGTCCAAGGATTGGCTGGCAATCGGGCGTATACGCGCCTGGGTGACAAACCAAAGTGATGATGCCTGCTTGATCGAGGAACGGCAAACGTCGGATCGCGCCCTCAAGCAATTGCTCAAAGCGATCCATATCACCGGGTAATGATTTGCCGCCATGCTCCCACGGCACGCCGTCAATCCAGCGTGCAAGCGGGTTCGGCTCATAACCGCCGATCACAAGTCCGCCTTGTTCCTGACGCATGTAAACCAAATTTTCCGGATCGCGCAAACATGGCGTCTTTGCATTGAACTCATGGCCCGGAACCGCTTTCAACGCGATGTGTTGATGATCCACCGGAGTGGTCGGGAAATGCAGACCCGCCATCGCAGCGATGCGCGGCGCCCAAAGTCCTGCGGCGTTGATGACGAGTTCGGTCTTTATCGAACCTTTATCTGTCACCACCTCCGTGACCTCACCCGTCGCCGACAATTTGATTCCGGTCACGCGTGTGTTGGTATAAACTGTCACGCCCAAGTCTTTGGCAAACTTGACCATGCTGTTCGTGGTCGTATATGGATCAAGTTGCCCATCACGTGGAAGATAGATCGCGCCATAAAGTTCTTTATTTGTGATCTGCGGCATGTGCTTGACCGCTTCATCGGGACCGATGACTTCACATTCCAATCCCAAAGCTTTGGCGCGGCTGACGCTTCGCTCCAAATCCTTGAGCGACTCGCGCGTCGACGCGACGCGCAGACTCCCAACGTGATCGAAGAGTCCTAGTTCACTATACAGTTCAATGCTATACATGCGGAACTTCAACATCGTTTGTGCCGTAGCAAACTGCGTGACCAGTCCTGCGGCATGAGACGATTCGCCGCTGGCAATCTCGCCCTTTTCCAACAAGACGACGTCTGTGCGCCCCATCTTCGCCAGATGATACGCGATCTGCGCACCGACGATGCCCCCGCCCACGATTACAATTTGTGCCTGATTTTTCATTGCTTCACCTTTTCTTTTTTTGGAATCACAATCTCTGAACATCTTTTAGCCAGGTGACGAAATCTCTGGAATCCATTTTTTCCACAGCTCTATTCCAGCGTTCGACGGCCCAACCCCAGAAGTCGAAATCGATCTTTGATATTTTAGCCTGAATCGCGGCCCATAGTCCCCAGCCCACATCGGACATGATCATGTTTAATTTCATGCGCGCGATTTTACTCGGCGTTGCGAAACCAAAATAGACAGAACAAACTTCGCTGATTTGATGATCGTCAAATTGCATTTCCTGGCAAGTATTTCCCAACTCGAAACACGGATCATTATTGCCGCTGTATTCGTAGTCGATCAGCCGCAATGATTTACCGTCATCTATGTAATTTTCCGCCAGCAAGTCGTTGTTGCATGGAACGGTGGACAAGGGCCGAACTGACATGGCCTTTTCGATTTGTGTCACCGTTGGCATTCGATCAAGATAACCCTCCGGCATAGGAATTGCCCGGTCACGACAAATCTTGAGATAATATTCCGTGAGGCTGAACATGTTGAAGTCCGTGAGGAAGCGGGGACCGGCATGTAACTTCTTGATCGTTTGTGCCATCTGCGTCGGCATGCCCGGTGCGTTCAACGCTTCCTTTGACATTGTTTTCCCATCAATGAATTCCAAAACCATTGCCTGATAATCAGGAAAATAATAAAGAACTTTCGGTCCAACTCCCGCCTCGGCTGCAGCCTTTGAGTTGAAGTATTCATTATTTCGATCAATTGCGAGAAGCTCTGTGCTTGCCCCCGGCACGCGAATAAAAAAAGGCTTTCCTTCCACTTCGACTTTGTAATTTGTATTGGTCAATCCGCCCGATAAAGGTTGAATCGAGAGCTGCTTTCCTCTCCAGTCTTCGATCTTCGATACGATCTCTTCAATGATGGGCATCAAATACTCCAATGTTGTGTGGCTGCAGATGAAGGTGATGGTCAGCGTTTTCAGGCACTGACCATCACCAGCATGTCATATACAAAATTATTCGGGCGGAATCTCCTTGAAGGCGAAGTCGACGTTAATGCCTCGCGCCTTCTGGGTATTCTTGACAACGATATACCAGATCGCCGCAATCAGGATGATGCCGAAGGCAATGATTTGGGCGACGATATGGACCGGGAAGCTGCTGAAGTCCCAAGCCCCGAGCACGCCGAGGGCCGGCGAGAGCAGAAATGCCACGACCATGGACATTCCCAGGCCGCCGCCCAGCATGCCCAGCGCCGAGAGCCAGGGCATGGGCTTGCCGTTCATCCACTCCGCGAGCTGGTTGCGCATGGGCCAGAGGAAGGCGATCACGGCGACGATCGCCGCCAGGCGGATGAGCCAAGACAGCACAGGCGAGGTCGCGTCAAAGGCCTGTGGTGCCATGATCCACGAGATCCAGATGAATCCCACCGCGCCGATGAGCGTAAAGAGCAGACCGACATAACCACTAACTTGGTATTTCGCACCGGGCGAAGCTTCGTAGACCTCTTTGGCGCGATAGGGTAGCAGGGCGCCTGCCAGGCAGGTGAAGATGAATACGTAGCCACAACCGAAGGTCACGCCAAGGGTCAGGGCCGTCCAGGTGAAGGGCTGGGTGACGAGATTGTAGCCCACGATCA
>Ga0209039_10004022_pt1 | contig 11017 bp, 10 predicted proteins | sample BogFormECP12_OM1_FD_188238 | JGI IMG/M metagenome (GOLD analysis project Ga0209039, IMG submission 188238) | Bog forest soil microbial communities from Calvert Island, British Columbia, Canada - ECP12_OM1 (SPAdes) (version 2) | ecosystem: Environmental > Aquatic > Freshwater > Wetlands > Bog ... | reverse complement strand
GTCCGTACATCCCTTAAGGCCAAGTAGAGGTACAATATCGACTTTGTAGAGGGGTGCTTCTTCGGGATAGGGGACACCAGGTTCGGAGGGTGAATTGCCGGAGTTACGTAAGGATCCAATTACAGGCCGCTGGGTGATCATTTCAACGGACCGCGGGAAGCGGCCGATGGATTTTCTGCGCGAAAGCGTTTTCCCGGGCGCGCCGCGAAACTGCCCGTTCTGTCCGGGCAATGAAGTGAAGACACCGCCGGAGATTCTGGCCTACGGCCGCAACGGGGGAAGCGCCAATTCCTCGGGCTGGAGTATTCGTGTGGTGCCGAATCGCTTTCCGGCACTGGGGATTGAAGGCGAGCTCGATCGCGAAGGCGAAGGGCTGTTCGACAAAATGAATGGGATCGGGGCGCACGAGGTGATTATCGAAACGCCCCAACACCAGACAACGCTGGCGCAGTTGCCCCAGAAGGCCGTGGAAGACGTGCTGTGGGCCTATCGCGACCGCATGCTGGACCTGAAGAATGACAAGCGCTTCCGCTACGTGCTGATTTTCAAGAACCACGGGGAGGCCGCCGGGGCATCGGTGGAGCACCCGCACTCGCAACTGATTGCGCTGCCGATCGTGCCGCGGCGCGTGCGCGAGGAAGTGGACAATTGCTGGCATTACTACGACGAAAAAGAGCGCTGCATCTTCTGCGACATTATCCGCCAGGAGCGGGACACCGGCGAGCGCGTCATCGGCGAAAACGATCATTTCATTACGCTGGCGCCCTACGCGCCGCGCTTCCCCTTCGAGATGTGGCTGCTGCCGAAAGTGCACGGATCGGCCTATGAGAATAATCAAAGCTCCATGTACGCCAGCCTGGCGAACATGTTGAAGGACACGCTGATGCGCATGGACGCGGTGCTGGACCGCCCGGCGTTCAACTTCATGATTCATACCTCGCCCATCGGCGAAGAGATTAACGACCACTATCACTGGCACATTGAAATCATTCCCAAGCTCACCAAAGTGGCGGGCTTTGAATGGGGGACCGGCTTCTATATCAACCCCACCCCACCTGAAGAATCGGCAAGGTTCCTGCGCGAAGCGCAGGTTGAAGAGCCCGCGAAGAAGTAACTGCGCAGCCTGGCGTTCAAAATCACGGACAGCCTAGTCCTGACATGCCTTGCGGGTTTTCGATATACTAGAAGGAAAGGCGCGGTACCCAAGTGGTAAGGGAGAGGTCTGCAAAACCTTTATGCGTGAGTTCGATTCTCACCCGCGCCTCCAATTTCAGAAGCAATCCAGAGCATAATGGTGGGTAGAAGGCCTCCGGCGGGCGCTCCTGGGGAATATAAGTGCGGGCAACTTTTGACGCCCATACCAAGGTGTGGCACCCCTCTCAGGTCTTGGATACGGGGTGTGGATCAGGAGCGAACTCGCCCTCCTGATCTTCCACTGCGGGCGCCGCAGGCTTCTGCCGAATCTCGATGCCGGCGGGCGGCAGGAAGACGGTCTGCGATTGCACCTGGGCATTGTCCGGTAGAATCACAAAACTGAACTTCAGCGTCGCCACGCGGTTGTCCACGGAGCCTTCCACGAATTTCCACAGCTGTGCGGCAGCCACCGCGGCCTCCCGGAGCATGGGATGCCCTTCAGTCACTTTGGCGCCCTTCACGGCGCCTGCGCGATCAATCGTCACGCGGACGGTGACCTCGCCATAAATTCTTCCTGCAAGCGTGAGGGTCGGGTACTTCGGAGCAACTGCGAACTTGACGGCCGGTGAGGATTCACCAGCGAAGAGGTGAGGGACTAACAGAAGGAAGGCCAGGGTCGAAGCGACAATTTTCATTCTCATCGCTTTCCCACTCCGCTGTGCGGATATAAGTTGTCAACGAAGCTGCGCTTCATGCGGCCGTGCCGATCAGCCGAAGCATTCTCATTCGATCGGGGGATAGCCGACGCGGAAGATTCCATCAGGTCTCCAATCCATGCGGCACCCGGGAGCGAAGCATTTGCGTGATGTTCGGTGACGTCATCTGGCTGGGCTTTGCCAGTTCAGTTGGCGTCGCTAGAACGACGCGCGGGGCGATTACACAGACTTTGTAATCGCAAAGCGCGGAAATGTACAGTGCAGATTTTCAATGGAATGAATTAATTTTCTGAGGGATGCCCGGACGGACCTGGCGCCGCCGTGTTGCCCACTCTCAGAGGCCAGGCCCGGTTGGGTCGGCGGCCGTCATGGCAGGGCTGGCCCTCACTTTGTTCTGGATAGCGGCCGTGCCTTCCCAAGACGGAACAAAGTGGATCGATCCCGGGTTTGGCTGGGCTGCTGGTATTCTGGATGAACAGCGGAGAAAATGAAGAGAATTCCAGGAAGAACGGGAGACTTGTCACCTACCAGCAACGCTACGGAGGAGTCGGATGAACAGCGACAGTGAGTCGACGGGAGCCAAACGGTCGTCGAAACTCAGGCGCATTCTGCATTGGGTGATGATCATCGGTTTAAGTTCGGTATGCGGGGTATTGGTACTGGCGTCTGCGGGAGCGGCGTACCAGTGGATCGCGCACAATCGGGACTTGCGCCAGAATCCGCGGCCCGGCCAACTGGTGGACGTGGGGGCCTACCGCATGCACCTTTATTGCTTTGGGCAGGGTTCTCCGACCGTGGTCTTCGATTCTGGCCTCGGAGATACGTGGCTGGCTTGGCACAAGGTGCAACCACCGATCGCGCAGTTCACACGCGTTTGCTCTTACGACCGCGCCGGGCTGGGCTGGAGCGATCCGAGTCCGCATCCGCGAACAAGCAGTGTGATCGCGGAGGAGCTGCATACCCTGTTGCACAATGCGGGGATAGCTGGACCGTTTGTGTTGGTTGGCCATTCCCTTGGCGGCATGAACGTTCGTATGTTCGCAGTTCTCTTCCGGCCGGAAGTGGCGGGCATAGTTCTGGTGGACTCAACTCATCCGGACCAGCAGAGACGTCTCCCGCAAGAACTGCAGAGGTCTAATGCAGAATTCCTTCGTAAGCAAGGCCTCAAAGCTGACAGCATGACATTTGGCATTCCCCGTCTGATGGGATGGTGCGGGAATGGGCCACCCGAAATTCGAGAGATGCTCCGTACGGTGGAGTGCAGGTTGGGGCCTTGGCGGGAACACCTTGCGGAAGGGGAATCCTTTGATGAAAGCGCAGATGAAGTACGAGCGGCCGGGTCGCTCGGGAACATCCCTCTGGCTGTACTCTCACACGATCCCGAAAAGCTGTATGTGGCGACGGACTTGGCTAAGCAAATGAATCAACAGTGGGACGAAATGCAAGGCGAATTGGCGCAGCTATCGACGGATTCGTCACGCGCGATTGCCAAGGGAAGCGGGCACTACATTCAGGTGGACCGGCCCGATCTGGTGATCGCGGTGGTGAGGAAGTTGGTGGAACAACCCCGGAACTCGGTGGCGACGGTGAGGCAGTGACCGGAAGGAATGGATTACGGCGATACCGCTGAAAAAAGCTGCATAGATACTGGGCTTTCCCAAAGCGGAAGGCAGTGCATAGATATTGGGTTCGGTTGGGCCGCTGGCATTCTGAAAAGAAGTAAATCAAGAATAAAAGAACCAGGGAAGAGCGGGACACTTGCCACCTATTATTAGCGCACAAGGACTATCAAAGCGGTATGGGGCAGCGCCGCTGTTTGAAAACATCTCGTTTACCGTGAACGAGGGAAGCCGCGTCGGGATTATTGGCCCGAATGGGTCGGGGAAATCCACGCTGCTGGCGATGTTGCACGGGCAGGTGGCGCCGGACAGCGGGGACGTGGCCATACGGAAGGGCATGCGGCTGAGCGCGGTGCTGCAAATCTCCGAATTTGCAGGCGGCGAGACGATTCGCAGGGTGATCGGGAAAGCGCTGGACCGTGCAAAGGTGCCGGAGAGCGAGCGGCTATCGCGCGTCGCGGAGATTTTGGGGCGCGCAGGCTTCACCGACCTGGATACCGAAGCCGGCACGCTCTCCGGCGGCTGGCGGAAGCGGCTGGCGATTGTGGAAGCGCTGGTGCAGCGGCCGGACATCCTGCTGCTCGATGAGCCGACGAATCATCTGGATCTGGCGGGGATCCGGTGGCTGGAAGAGACGTTGCAGAATGCCCCGTTCGCGTGCGTGGTGGTGAGCCACGACCGCTATTTCCTGGAGAATGTGGCGACCGAGATGGTGGAGCTCAACGCCGCCTATGACGAAGGGGCGCTGCGGGTTTCGGGTAATTACAGCGCATTCCTGGAAGCGAAGGAGCAGTACCTGCACGCGCAGAGGAACCGGCAGGCGGCGCTGGAAAATCGCGTACACACGGAAATCGAGTGGCTGCGACGCGGGCCCAAGGCGCGGACCACAAAATCGAAGGCGCGCATTGACAAAGCGCATGAACTGATCGGCGAGCTTTCGGAGCTGAACGCGCGCACACGAAGCAGTAGCGCGCAAATCGATTTCGCTTCCTCCGGGCGACAGACCAAACAGTTGATCACGATGGACGGCGTAAGCTGTGCCCTGGGCGGCCGGACGCTGTTTAGCGATGTGCATTTCATCATCACTTCGGGGATGCGCGTGGGGCTGGTGGGCCCAAACGGCAGCGGCAAGACGACGCTGCTGCGGCTGTTAAAGGACGACTTGAAGCCGATGCAGGGGAGTATGCGCCAGGCGCAAGCGTTGCGGATCGTGTACTTCGACCAGAACCGTGAACTCGATCCGGAGATGACGCTGCGGCGTGCTCTCGCACCGGACAGCGATGCGGTGATTTATCAGGAACGCGTGATCCACGTGGCGGCGTGGGCGGCAAGATTTCTGTTCACGGGCGAACAGCTCAATCAAAAAGTCGGGCGGCTTTCCGGCGGTGAGCGCGCGCGCGTGCTGATTGCGCAATTGATGCTGCAACCCGCGGACGTGCTGCTGCTGGACGAACCGACCAACGATCTGGACATCCCCACGCTGGAGATTTTGGAGGAGAGCCTGCTCGAATATCGCGGGGCGCTGGTGCTGGTGACGCACGACCGCTACATGCTGGACCGCGTGTCCACCGTGGTGTTCGGGCTGGACGGACTGGGCGGCGCGGAACGCTTTGCGGACTACCAGCAATGGGAGGCGTGGCAGCGCGCGCAGCAGGCCGCGTGGAAGAGCAATGCGTCAGTTGAAACACACAGCCCGAACGCGGCAACGGGCACGGCGACGGGTGCGGCGAAGGTGTCGCTGACGAAGAAAAAGCTGTCCTACAAGGAAGCGCGCGAATTCGAGAGCATCGAGGAGCGTATCGCCGCGGCCGAACGGGAATTGCAGGCGAAACACGACGCGCTGCTGGACCCGGCGATCATGAGCGACGGAGCGCGGCTGCACATGGCATCGGTGGAATTGGATGCAGCGCAAAACACCATTGACGCGTTATACGGGCGATGGGTGGAACTCGAGCAGAAGCAGAAGTGAGATAAGGTTGGGCCACGGGCATCCTCAAGAGAGGCGCGCCGTGAATCGAGAATCACCGCTGGACAAACCCGCGGGCGAGCTCTGCAATTCTCTTCCCCACGACAAGGATCAGCGCAACCGACCACGCCAAGAAAAAAATGCTCGAATAACATCGTCGCCCAATAGTCTCCGCCCTTGTAGGGGTTGCGAAGTCCATCTACACCCCAATAGAGGAAACCTAAGCACATGAATAGTCCTAACGCGACCAAAAGCACACCCACGAGAAGTTCGCGGACCGCCATCCGGCGCTCTGACCGCAACTCGTTCAATCGTCGCCGGTCGAGCCACTTCCCGATCAAGAACCAGAGGATTGCTACACCCAGGAAAAAGACAGGTCTTCCAGGCTGTAACCCAATACCGATGGTTGGGGCCAATAAGGGTGGCCGCGCGTAAAGGGAAAACCGATGAGTCTGAGGAATATGGCTGGAGCGTTAATCCCATAACAGACCAGTTGGCCTGGACTAAATCGACCGGAAGAGAGGTGCGGGCGAAAGAGTCGATCTCCCCATTCCCAGAGTTCAATGGCGAGCGGCAGTTGTATTGCCGGCAAGAGTATCGAAAGTCTGATTCGGTGCACGTGCCGATTGTACCCTCTCTATCGGAAAGTTCACTTCTCGGTTCTGTAGGGTTCATTCCCGGGGCGCACTACGCACGCTTCGCCTTCACGTCTGCAACGCGAATGATTACGCGCTTGCCGAGCGCTCTCGCTGCGCGAGTGATCGTGTCGAGAGTCACGGAGACGTTTCGAGGGTCCAGGAGACGATCGAGTTGTGAGCGGCTCGTGCGAAGCTTTTTTGCCAACGATTGCTTAGTCTTCCGCTGTTCCTGCATGGCCTGTTCGAGTTGCCACGCCAGTACGCGCTTGATGGCCACCGCTTCCACTTCCTCGCGGATTCCTTCTTCCTCGAGAAAGCTGTCGAAGGTCGAACCACTGTGGTCCAGTCTTTTGCGAGTTCTTGTTGTCTTCATTTCAGTCCCCTTTGATGCTTGTGCTTGTTGCTCTTCGCAAGCTCCAAATCCTCGACAGGAGTTTTCCGCGTCTTCTTGATGAAGCCATGCAGCAGGACCATTCGGCCCTTCTCGTCGATATAGAAAAGTGCCCGCGCGATCCGGTTCTGCGCTAGGTTCGCCCGGACTTCGTAAACGCCATCCCCGAGGGGCTTACACACTGGCATCCCGATGGGCCATCCAAACTCCACGGTCTTGATGTCTTCCCCGATGCGTTTTCGGTCCGCCCCTGAGGGCAGCCCCTTCAGCCAATCGCGCACGGGCTCGCCGCCAGCCTCGGTCCGAAAGAAGATTGCTGGAACGCGCTTCCCTTGTCTTTCGAGTGCCTGAGGCCGGGCTGCCGCTTCCACCCCAAATTTTGGCATCTTGCGCACCCAGAAAGTGTACCATATCTGGTACATTCGTGGAAAAGGAGTGCGGGCGGAACTCTCGGCTGGATTGACAGGATTTGGCGGGGACGCATAGAGTCAGGCATTCGAGCAAGAAAACGTTTTGGGAGGAGAGCGCGATGCGCAAACTGAGACTTGGGGTAACCTGCGCGGTGCTGCTGTGCTCAGGGATTGCGGGGAGGGCGCAGGATCAGGTCGCCATGCCGGGGAAGAAACCGCTTACGCCCGCGAGTTTTCTGGAATGGCGCGATGTCCAAGACCCGCAGTTTTCTCCTGACGGCACGAAGGTTGCCTTCGTGGTAAGCGACCCGCCGAAAGGCGAAAAGCGCACGCGCCACATCTGGCTCTACGACAAGAGCAGCAATAAGGCCCTGCAATTCACCTGCTCGGAGAAATCGGAGTCGTCGCCGCGGTGGTCGCCGGACGGAAAAGAGCTGGCGTTTCTCTCCGACCGCGGAGCAGACGAAGAGCAGATTTTCATTCTGCGCAGCGAATTCGGCGAAGCCGCTGCAGTGACAAAGGAGAAGGCCGGGGTGACGGCGTTTGAATGGTCACCGGACGGACAAACGATTGCCTATCTCGCGCCTGATCCCAAGAGCGAGGCGCAAGAAAAGAAAGAAAAAGAGAAGGATGACGCGCGGGTGGCGGACAAGGACGAAAGGCACGCGCGTCTGCGGTTGCTGCGCCTCGCGAGTCATGAATCGCGTGCGCTGACCGATCCCCACTGGGAAGTCAAGGAACTTGCCTGGCTTCCCGACGGGCAGGGTATCGCGGTGATCGCAACGAATCGCCCGGCTTCCGACCAATTCACGGACCGGATCTACATGGTCAGCACTGAAGACGGAAGGACCAGAGAACTGCTGGCCCCGAGGGGGCCGGTAGGAGATCTGCGCGTTTCTCCGAATGGAAGGACGCTGAGTTTCGTGGGTTGCCGCGACGATGGGCCAGACGCACATGACCTCTTTCTGCTTCCTGTGATCGCTGGGGCGGCGCGCAATTTGACCGGGGCGAGTCTCGACCGGCAGATCATGAACTACCACTGGGCCAAGGGCGGCTGGCTCATTGCCGTCTACGCGGATGGATTCAGCAGCAAGTTTGTGGGCTATAGCGGCGAAGGAGAGAAGAAGGAGTCGGGGCAATTGCCGACGAATCCGAACGAGTTTTCGGTAACAGCAACGGGAGAAATCGCGTTTGTGGGCTGGAATTCGACGGCCATGCCGGAGCTATGGCTGCGGGACACCAAGGGCGACGCACGGCCTGTGAGTCACCTGAATGAGGGCTTGAAGGACTTCGCCGTGGCCGCCCCGGAATTCTACAAATACAAATCGTTTGACGGCTTGGAAATCGAAGCAGCCTTGTTGAAGCCGGCGGGCTACGACGGCAAAGCGAAATTGCCTCTGGTGGTTCGTGTACATGGCGGGCCAACCGGCCGGTGGAGAGACAGCATTGAATCGTGGGGTCAACTGCTGGCCGCGCACGGCTATGCCGTGCTTTATCCCAATGTGCGCGGCTCCGCCGGGTACGGCCAGAAATTCACCGAAATGAATCGCGCGGATTGGGGCGGGGGCGACTTCAAGGACGTGATGGCGGGCGTGGATGATCTGATCGCCAAAGGGATCGCCAACCCGGAGCGCCTAGGGATTGGCGGATGGTCGTATGGCGGGTACATGGCGGCCTGGGCCGTGACGCAAACGACGCGTTTCAAGGCGGCGGTTGCAGGCGCGGGCATGTCCGATCTGATTTCGGAATATGGCACGGAGGACGGCCCCTCGGGTGACGAATGGTTCTGGGGCACGCCGTACGAGAAGCCTGAAGGATTCCTGAACGGTTCGCCTGTCCTTTATGTGAAGAACGCGAAGACGCCGACACTCCTCCTACAAGGCGAGGCGGACACAACCGATCCACCGGGCCAGAGCCAGGAACTCTTTCGCGGCCTGAAGCGCTATGGAGTGGCGACGGAGTTGGTGATGTACCCGCGAGAGCCCCACGGTTTCCGCGAGCCCAAGCACTGCGTGGACATGCTGACAAGGATGGTGGATTGGTTTGACCGGTATTTGAGCCCAGCCAAGTAGCTTTCTGTCTGTTGGTTTCTGATCGCTGATAACTGAAATCAGTAATCAGATATGGTCATTAGCAGGCTGCTCAAAAATGCGTTTCGCCGTCATTCCGAGCGAAGCGAGGAATCCCTCTTCGATCAAAATGTCAAGAAAAGAGAGATTCCTCACTGCGCAGACTCCGTTCGGAATGACGAATTCGAGGTTTTTCAGCATGCTGTCAGGAAGCAGGGTTCGGAACGGGAGTTGCCGTCAAGTGGTGACTGCATTAACGGACTAGAACGCACTTTCCATTTTGTCCACCGGAACTTGACGCGCGCGGACGGCGGGCGTATGGTTCTCGCGGAGAGATAGAGCTGCAATCGGGAATTCTAGCGAGCATCAGCCAGCCGATAGGAAGGAAGCTCGACAGAGAGCTCAGTCCCCGCGATAGCGTCGATTCTGTTTACGACAAAAGCATGTGCGAACTTTGTCAAACTTGAGACACTCGCCCCAGTTGCGTAAATACGCTGCAAGAGTGACACGCTCCTTCTTCTTTCAATCCTCCCCAAGTGCGCCGCTACAAACACGAAAAGAGCGCCGCGAACACAGTGAGCTATCAAGGCAACTCGCCGGGTCAAAAGGAGATCTCGGATGAAAAGACTCAACCTCGCCCTTTTGGTCGTTGAGAATAATGATTATCAAGCCGAACAGACCATCTCGGCGAAACAGGCCGCGCACGAGTGCGAGGCTGACCTGCAAGTCATACAAACGGAGCACGACGCGGTCGTGCAGAGCCAGCAAGTCCTTAAACTCCTCTATAGCCCTGAGGGGACTCGGCCTAACGGGATTTTCTTCGAACCCGTGGGCACGCCACTCGGCCAACCCGCAAAAATCGCAGCGTCATCTGGAGTCGGGTGGGTCGTGTTGAACCGGGAGGTCGACTATCTGGGCGAACTTCGCCGCCTGTACCCGGCCACACCGCTTTTCTGCGTCACGACCAATCACGAAGAGGTCGGCCGCATCCAGGGCGAACAGATCGCCCAGTTACTCCCCCATGGAGGCGCAGTTCTGTATATCCATGGACCCTCCGACAACAAAGCCGCTGTCCGGCGCGCCACCGCCATGCAGGCGGCGAAACCCGCCAACGTCGATGTGCGCGTGCTGAAGGGACTTTGGACGGAGGAGAGTGCCTACAATGCTGTGGGTTCCTGGCTCAAGCTCAATGTCGCTAAGGATGTGACATTCGGACTTGTGGCAGGCCAGAATGACGCCATGGCTCTTGGCGCGCGCCGGGCATTTCAGGAACTCACCACGGGACCTGAACACGACCGTTGGTTGAGCTTGCCTTACATTGGCTGCGACGGCCTGCGTAACACCGGGCAGGCTTACGTTCACCGCGGTCTCCTTGCAGCCACGATCGTCATTCCTGCCAACGCCGGTCAGGCGATAAAGGCGCTGGTTACGTCGTTGAGGACAGGGCAGCAGCCGCCAGAATGCATCTTCACGAGCGCGAGTTCATTCCCGCAGGTCGCGTCGCTTAAACGCAAGAACTGACGCGCCCTCTCTTGTGCTTGTTCCTCGAGTTCCTTTCCACGCGGGTAGTGCCAGCCCCAAACACCGCCCGAGGTGTGGCGCGGCCGGTGTGCGACCTTAATCAATCATCGATGGAGCTCGGCCATGGCATTCGATTGCAACCTGGATTGTTCGGGACCCGCGCAGAAGCGTCCTGGTAGCTAAGCACTTGTGGCGTGAGCGAAAACGCCACTATAGGTAGAGTAGGCCTTTACAGGGATAGGGGGTCGTGGTAGTCTTAGCTCCCGTACCGCCATCTTAGCGCCAGGCGGCTGGGCCTCTGAACGAGAACCTGCCAAACGTGTTTGCTTTCTGTCTGTTACGGAGGAAAGCGTCGCCGGAATATCCCTCCCCTCGAGGAAAGGAAAGTCGTCTCTCTTCGCGCGGAAGAACTGTGGCCATTCTGCAAGATCGCGCCGGAGTATGGATGGTGGTGGGGTCGCGCGCCGGGTTTGGGGATTAAGGTAAGCCGCGAAGTGGAAGTTCACGACAAAAGGGGACACCTTGCTTAAGCTCCGAAAAGTGGAAATTGTAG
>Ga0209039_10004021_pt1 | contig 11020 bp, 18 predicted proteins | sample BogFormECP12_OM1_FD_188238 | JGI IMG/M metagenome (GOLD analysis project Ga0209039, IMG submission 188238) | Bog forest soil microbial communities from Calvert Island, British Columbia, Canada - ECP12_OM1 (SPAdes) (version 2) | ecosystem: Environmental > Aquatic > Freshwater > Wetlands > Bog ... | reverse complement strand
CGGTCCCCACCGAGGTGTGGATCAACAAACCGCTCAACTCAAATGAAAATGCTCACTAAATTCCATGACCAATGGTCTCAAACTCGTTGACACGCGCCGTTCATCGAGTGCTTCTCTCTCTGAGCCGTACCAATATATCTTGTCAACCGTGCCGCCAACGGACTTTGCGGCACGAGCACCGTCACCGTCGTACAGGTAGGTAACACCTGCTACCGCAACGAGGTGATTTTCAGCGTCATATGAATAAGTCGGCGTGAAGGAACCAGTCGGACACGCCGCCTGCAACACAAGGTTTCCAGCAGCGTCATAGCAATAGCCAGATGACTGGGCGAGCTGGTTGTTGGAGGCAGCAACGACAGATAGACTCTCTTGCACACATCCGTTGTAGGCAGACGACGCACCAACAATCCCCGTTAGGTTCCCCCACGCGCCGCCTGTCGATTGATTGTCGTACTGGAAGGCCTCCCCCCAACAATTGGTTGGACTGGTAGCTTGCGTCGAAGTAGTTTCAGCGAGGTTGAGCCTATTAAGGCTGTCGTAGCCAAAATTCTGGCTCCGAGTTGTGTCGCGGTTGTTTGCGATCCCGGCAACATTTCCATTGTTGCTCACGCCAAAACTGTAACTGTATTGGAGGTCAAGAATGTTGCCGGGAGTTGTTTCAGTTGCGGTGCAGAGAGTCGTAGCGGGTAGTGCCGAGCCGGTGGATGTGTAAAGCCAGCACGGCTGCAACCTAGAGTTGTACAAGTGCGTGGATGACAAGACAGAGCCGTTGGAAATTGAGGCAAGGGCACCTTGAGGTGCGTAGTGGGCGCTATTAGCGTAGTAAACAGTAGTGGAATTGTCTTGTACTGATAGGAGTCGCCCAGCACCTCCAGTGACATAGGAAAGAGTGCGACCACTTGGGTAGGTGACGGTGTTCAGTGAACCGTCAAGGTAATGGACCGCGAGACAGCGCGCCATGAAATGTTGAGCACGCCAACCGCTTCGCTCTACCACATTCGTAAGAAATGGGAGTCACAGCACACCCTGGCCATTGCGGAGTGGGATGTTCTCACCCAGTATGTGCAGATCGGCACAGAGGAAGACACCCAAGAGCCCCCGCTGCTTTGGCCTGCGATTCCATCCAGAGAGACCTATCTCACCCTGCTCGATGCCTTCGAGGCCGTCTATCAAAACCGGAAGAAGCCAGCTTCGAAGCATGTCTGGTATTACTTCGGAAACCTCGGTGGCCATTCCACGAATGTTCGGCTCTCGGATGATGATGCCGAGCAGAGGCATCAAGCAGTTCTCAAGCAAATCTCGATCCGCAAGGAACTGCTGAAGCCCTCCGAGAAATGGCAGAGCCCTGGCACAGTTGGCGGATGTTTCCTCACCGCGATTCGTGATGAGGGGGTTGAGAGTACCAGACTCGACCAAATCCTTGCCCCCTATTGGGCGACTCTTTGGGGCCTTGCCGCCCGAGGCCATTGGGTGCGGCATGACCGCCAGCCAGTGCGACCGGCGGGCCCCAACGAGGATGATTATCGCAACCGAATCATCCTGCCCGAGCCATTGAAGTCGGGTGATCTGGAGCTATCGTTTACGGGGATTGGACGCCCGGAGTTGGGTGTGCATATCGACCTCGGCCCAGTGCGCCGGGTGAGCCATCTCATTGCCCGGTATCCCAATCTGGCCGAGTTCCACGCCATGCTCGACGGATGGTCGGCCAAGCGTTCTTGGAATGGCAGACACTTTCTCACGACGCGGGCCAAGGAGAAGGGGCCAGCCAAGTTCACGCTTTGGCTCCGCCAGAGCGACGTGGGCATCGAGTTCTCCGAGAACGAATGGGACACCCTCCGCGAACTGTTTCAGAAGGCGTGGGCGATCCCCGAGGTTCAGCGGTGGTTGCAGGAGCTTCAGTTGGAGTATGGGGAACAGGGTTGATTGCACGAATCGATTGTGGTTCGCGCCGCGTTTCAGCAGAGCGGTGCCTTCGGCACCGGGAGTTGGACGGACACGTCACCCCGTTTCGGGTGCTGTATGGCAACTGACGTTGCCATGCGGGAACTTGCTGCAAACGCGGCGGCTAGCAAATTTTCGCTCGCCGTGGTTCCTATCCTCCAACCCGTGGTTCCCGTATGGGAACTTGTTGATTCTGTTGGGCGTCACGCCGCGCCCGATTGCCTGCCTTTGATGCAGACCTAAGGAGTGCCGCATGCCTACTCCACGGAGCAAATCCATCAGCACCAAAGTTACCGAAGAGGAGTACGCGCACTTTGAAGTCCTGGCGGGCGATCAGACGATCAGTGAGTGGGTGCGCGAAGTATTGCTGAAGGCAGCTGAGCCTAGTCTTGCCGAGCAAACTATTGTGGCGGAACTGCTGGCCCTGCGAATGATCCTGATGAATATCCTATTCAGCATTGCCAATCGCGAGCAGCTCACAAGCACGGCTATGGACGAAATTATTAAACGGGCCGACGCGAGTAAGTTGGCGAAAGCGATGGAACGGCTGACAAGCGCAACTACGGGACCACAGAGGGGCTGAGAGACAACCCAATCGGAGCAAGGCAATGCGCATGGAATGGGGCCGAGCAAAGAGCACCGTAGGATCGAGCATTCAGCCGGTGTATACCTACGTCCTCGTGCTCCTCTCCATCGTGGTAACTCTGGGAGTCCAAGGCTTCCGTTGCGAACGGGTCTGGACGCCCCTTGAACGACATTATTTTGCTGCTTATTCGGCCTCGCAGATAGCCGTTATTGTTCGCGACAACGGCTGGTACACCCTGCTGCAAGTTGTTACGCGTAGCGTGACGGTCGAAAGTCCGACCGAAAGGGACAGCCACTCTCAGTGATTTTCAGTTAAGGGGGAGATTCAGCGACCGGTTCAGGAGGGGATAAAGCCGGAAACAACGAGGGCGAGGCAAGTTGCGCCCCGGATAGGAAATAGATAACTTCTCTTACAGCCATCGTTGCACCTCCGGTGCGACTCTGGTCAGGGGCGCGTTCGGTGTTGATAGCACCGGCGCGTCCCGCTACCTCACTTGGCCCGTTTCTTTCTCTTCTTACGACCGCCTTTGCCCCAATAGTGGCTTGCCTTGTATTTCTTTACCACGTTTAGTTGCTCTTCAGACCAAAGGCGAACCTTGACGCCACCAACAAACTGAAGATCAGGTGCTACAACTCTCTTCTGCCTGAGCCACCGATGCAGAGTGTCAGTGCCAATACCAAGAATCTCTGCAACCTGTGCGGTCGAGTAGCTCGCCATTTATAGAATCCAGTAGGTTACCTTGATTTGTCAAGTGAAAAATATGCTCGTAGGTGGACGCCCCGCAGCCTCCTACGGACAGCTAAGAGTATCGCAGTTCAAACCCAAATCGAAAGGCGCTGTCTTGAATTCTACTATTTTGACGGACCCAATGGGCGCAAGTTCAGACAATGGTAGTGTCCTAATTTGGATTTTGCTCCTTGCGCTGCTATGTGTGCCCGATATACGGGCCGGAGCCTCCGCCCTCCACCTTTTGAGTCTCAGTGCAGTCCCAAAAAAAGCAGTACTTAGACTCGTGTGGCGGGTCTTTTCTCTGGAGCGTGTCGTAGTACAGAACCTTCCCGTACATCATAAACATTTTGGCACCCTCCCTAACATCCTTCTCGTCCGGACGAAGAGCGAGCAAGTCGCCAACGTTGCAAGCGGCGCATCGAAACGGCGGGTCGCCGGGCAACAGCATTTCTGGGTGGTCCATGCTCCTGAGTTTGTATTGCGGTGGCACGTCAACGAGTTCAGAAACGGCCCCGATTTTCCAATCAAATGCGACATTCACGATTTCTGCTGGCGTTTTCCCGTGATTCGTCGCTTCAAAATAAAATCGCTCGTGCCCGTATGCTCTGGCAGTGACTGTCAGCCAAGCTCGTTCCGCATTGACAACAGCTTGGGCGTTCAGCAGAGCCGCTTCAGCCGCCTCTTTCGTGGCCTGAGCCGCGCGGCGGGTTTCGATAGCCTGCCAAGCGATGACGCCGAGAGTTACGAATGCGGCGACGACAAGCCACCATTCGGGCCGTTTGAGGTCTGCGTACCACGTTGGCGCGCTGTTCAGGAGTACGAGCGTCAAGAGAAGCAATCCCATAGCGTCATTGTAGGCGAGGAAACGGCAAATTAGGACAGTACCCAGACAATAGAGTGTTTCACATAGGGGAACAGGGGTGTCCTTCGTGCCTTGCACATCGAAGGGGATATATGGCTCTCGATTTGAAGTTGTAGAGACCGCTAGCCGGATGATCGAGCGAAGGGATTTCGAATCGTGAGTTGCCCATCAATTGTCTGGCCATCATGAAGGTCTTCGGAATAGAGAGTCGCGCATCCAGCTTCCAACGCAGCGGCAACGACCAGCGCGTCATAGATGTTGTAGCCGTGCTTCTCCGCAATTTTGAGTGCCGCTTCGTGCAGTTCAATCGTTATGGGGAGCGGAGAAGGACAGAGAACTCGAAAAGCATCCAACGCTTCCGTCACGTCACTCCAGGACATCAAGATCTTTCGTCGAGCGACAGAGACAAATTCGTTCAAGATCTGCACGCTGAGTACTCCTCCTGATGCGAGGAGTTCCTCAGCTTGCGTGCTGCGTGGGTCGTCTTGCGCCACAGCATAGATCAGCACATTCGTATCGAAGAAAGCCTTAGCGGGCATTGGCCTCTTCTCGGTCAAAAAGAAATCCGGGAGGCAAAGGATGCCGGAGTTTGCGTAGACGAGCGAGCGCGTGAGGTTTGCTTTGATCGCGGCTCACCTCGAACACCCGCTCACGAGCGATTCGAATTTCGATCTGGTCGCCTTCTTTGAGAGCGAGCGCGTCAACCACAGCCGTTGGCAACCGCACCGCCAGACTATTGCCCCATTTCGATACCTGCATTGCTCCCTCCTTGATATACATTGTAATTGTATATCCTAAAGAGAATCTGCGCAACTCACTCCAGCGGTGCTTCATCGCAAGTGGCTGAGCAGCTTTTCAATATCACACCGGCCCCCCCACATGCTTTACTCGGCGCAAAATAGGCCGTAGTTCGCTCAGACTGTAAAGCCCGCTTGTGCAGCTCCGCTCGGCATACCCCAACCGTGCTCGCTTCCGCGCCCCTCCGGGCTTCGCTGAAATGCGCTTCGGGGCTTGACAGCCGCGAACCACGGCCAGAACTCGCCTCCAGTAAAGCATGTTGTTTTTTATGCCCTGAAAGCGCCTGAAAACAATAAATCAAAACTGGAGCGAACCAAATGCCAACCGTCTACGAAATCATCACTGAGAAAATCATCAAGCAACTTGAATCTGGCGTGGCTCCCTGGCGCAAGCCCTGGACCTGCCAGACTCCCGCAAACCTGCTTACGCAGAAAGAGTATCGCGGCCTCAATGTCTTTACGCTTGCTTCGCAGGGATTCCCATCACGATTCTGGCTCACCTTCAATCAGGCAACGAAGCTGGGCGGGAGAATTCGCAGGGGCGAGAAGTCTTCTCCCGTCATCTTCTGGAATGTTGGCGAAGAGCAAGAGCTGACCACGCAAGACGGCACAAAAGAGACCTCGCGGCCTTTTCTGCTCCGTTATTACAGCCTTTTCAATTTGTCGCAAACGGAAGGGATCGACATCCCCGAATCCCTTCTGCAGGAGACGCGCACCAACGATCCCATCGAAACGTGCGAACAAATCGTGACAAACATGCCGAACCCGCCAGCGTTCCAGCAATCCGACAAAGCATGGTACCTACCGAGTAGCGACGTGGTCGGTATGCCTGCACGCGGCCTCTTTCACTCATCGGAAGAATTTTACGCCACCGAATTCCACGAATTGGGTCACAGCAGTGGGCACCCAAAGCGCTTGCACCGGGAGAACTTCGATAACCCGGCTCATTTTGGCTCTGAATCCTATTCGAAAGAGGAGCTCATCGCGGAGATGACCGCCGCCATGCTGTGCGGTGTGGCGGGAATTGAGCAGAAGACTCTCCACAATTCCGCAGCCTATCTCAAAACGTGGATTGCACGGCTCAAGTCCGATTCGCGGTTGCTTGTTTCCGCCGCTTCGCAGGGACAGAAGGCCGCCGACTTTATCCAAGGCAAGGCCGCGCACCAGACGACAGAGGCACTGGCCGCCTAGACAGTCTTGACAATGGTATCGTATGTGTTACCATTAGTTATGGTCGAAGTACGCGAATACCTTGACCGGGGCGGACGCAGCCCTTTTGCCGCTTGGTCTGACCGTCTGAACCGGGAGGCGGCGGCCAAGGTGGCGGCTGCTCTAGCGCGCATCCAACAGGGCAATTTTTCCAACGCCAAGAGCGTTGGAGCCGGTGTTTACGAGTACCGGATTGATTTTGGTCCAGGCTACCGGATTTACTTCGGCAAAGATGGAGACAGGCTGGTAATTCTTGTCGGCGGCGGGACAAAGAAACGTCAGCAGGAAGATATCAATACTGCATTGGCCCGATGGCAAGACTACAAGCAACGAAAAGGGGCAGGAGGGTGACTACAATGGCTTTGACACGAGATTTCAAGGAAACAATCCGGGCACGCGTGAAACGTGATCCTGGCTTCCGCAAGGCGCTTCTCCGAGAGGGAATCGAAAACTTTCTCTCGGGTGATGTGGAAACCGGCAAGATCATACTGCGCGATTTCATCAATGCAACAGTTGGCTTTACTAAATTGAGCGACGTTACCCATCGCTCAGCGAAAAGTCTGATGCGGATGCTCGGTCCCGGTGGCAACCCTCAGGCTCGCAACTTGTTTGAGATCGTTGCCTATTTACAGCACGCGGAAGGCGTGCGCTTCGAGGTCCGATCTAAACGCGCCGCCTTACGCACGAAGCGGCGGCCATCCTCCCTGGGGGCAAAACGTGTTACTTCAGTTGCGATGAACCATTAACCGAGCAGAGCAAAGGCTGGTGCCAACTGACATGTCTTTCCACAGGTTCATGCACTTAGGCCCGCAACAAGCAGGCGAACCAGCGGAACCCTATAGAGTATCGGCAATCCAGCGCGACAAACTGTTGGCAAGCCTCGCGAGTTCGGGGAATATGAGCAATGCGGCGTGTACGGTGTCGGGCGTAACGGGATCGACGCTGGCCGGGTGACCGGCATCATTTCGCGTCGCGCGAATTTGCTGCGCAAATGCGGACCAGTATGCCTCGAAAGGCTCACGTAGCTCGCGCTTGAACTTTGCCACGTGTGCTTCAAAAAAGCTGTGCAAAGCGTCCGAAACCGTTTTGATCCGCCAGTCCTCCATGCTTTTCGGTACCGATTTCTCGAGCAACGTAAGTTTTTCAACCGTGACGTTGCGGAGATCGAGAATGATACTCTCTGCGGCGGCGCCAATCATAACGGCGGCGGCCTTATACAACCCGGCCACGTAGCATTCAAGCCCTTCTGTCAGATAGGACATCGCGACTGGCTCAAGGGTTGCGATAGAAGCCAAATGCCGAAGATAACCGGTCGGATTCGACGGGTCGCGGGTGACATTTTGGAGTGCTTGCCGCCCACGTTCGGTCAGGTGAAAGAAAGGCGCATTGGGATTTGAAAGGTTAAGGCCCCATGCGAGCAGTCCGGTGCGAAATAATTCGTCCCATTGGGTGAGAATGGCCTGTTCAAGATCTGGATTTTGGTTTACGCCAAGTTTTCTTGCTACCGCGTTCAGAATGGATGTCTGTTGAAGTGTCGGGCCCAAGTGTCCCGTCGGCTCTTGAGCCTTGATTTCAGCGAGCAACACTTCCCGGATATTGGGCCTCACTGGCTGCGCCATTACTTTGTCCGTCCCGGGCTTGAGATATTTCTTCTCCCCTTCCGTAGCTTGATAAACAGCATCAATACTCGATACGCTAGACGGAATTACGGTGCTGCCTGCCAGAACTTCAATTCGTAGTGGACATCAACGAGAGTTGCATCGTTGCGATGGCGTGCGTCTCCAAAATTGAACATGGGTTGCTCGCAGTTGGTTCCAGACATGTAACCGAACCCCCCCGTCTTTATATCCGCACGCCCTGCGACAGTGGGGGAGAAGCGCACGCTCGATTGAACGGGTACATCTGGGGAATCAGACCGCCAGCGAATCATGAAGAAGCCAGAAGAGCAGCCATTCATCGTACTCGGAAAATCTGGTATTGCCAGCCACCCGTTGTCTTGAAAAACTCGCATCGTCCCCCTGACAGAAAATGGTTTGCCCCAAAAATCCTTTCCGTCTTCTGAGCGATAGCCGCTAAGTTCACGAGGGAAAGCAGGGATGCCTTCGCTAGAGGTAGCGATATACACACCCGCTTGCTTCGGCCAAGTTGGTCGAGCTGGGCGTTGCTGGCTCGTTACACTCAAAGGCAGTAACGCAGTTACGAGCAATGCGGCGAAACTGACGCACGCTTTCTTTCGATGGCAAATCTCGACCATGACCTACCTCAACAGGGAGTGTGGCACGTTTCTAGAATCATAAATTCCCAGTCCTACTGGGCGAGTCATCAAAGGGTTAACTCAATAGCCCATCCCAAACACCATCCTCGTTTTTGGCACTATGTTATAGTCACGAGATCATGACTAGCATGGATATAGTTACGATTGCGCAAGGCGTCAAGCAGACTGGCAGAGAGTGGCGTCAAATTGCTGGGTCTCACCTGTACGCCCGGATAATCGGATTCAATGTCACTGTTCATCCTCTTGGCGGTCGCAGCATTCGTGATTGCGACGAGGTCCTCATCGCACTAGCCAAGGATGACGGCTCCAAATTCGGCACCAAGTGCTCCCGTGAGTTGTTTGAAATGGGTTGGTCGATCTAGGCGGGCAGCTTTACTTGGAACTGGCATAGCCATTCTCTCCCCTTATTGCTTCTCAGAGCACTAGCCTTATCAACAAACTGGAATACCCCCTCTGGCTGGACGATCATTGACTTACGTGGGGGTGCGATGTGGATTGCCCTAAGTGTAAGACTCAATCAGCCGAGGGCGTTCAGTTCTGTCCTCAGTGTGGGGAAGCACTGACAGACCACGCCAGAACCATCACACGTTCCAAAAAGTCAGCTTGGCCGGGAGGCTTGGCGCTTTTAGGCGTGTTAATTCTGGTCGTCGTTGGTTACAACTACTTAGCGTCGAACAGGAACAGGGTCGTGGCGCCGCCGTCCCAGCCAAAAGTTTACAGTGACACGATCTATACCCCGCAGCCACGCTCTGTCACCATCATCAACTCGGCTGCCGCCATAAACGCGCACTCGTATCTGTGGTACACGTTCACAGTCCCGCCCAACGCAACGACCGTTGTACTCTCGGGGCACTTCACGGCAACCGGGGGTTCCGGCAACGACATCATCTGCTATGTGCTCGACGAGGACGGATTTGCGAACTTCAAGAATGGACATCCGGCTCGGACCTACTTCAATAGTGGACAAGTCACACAGGCGGGAATTGCAGCCGCCTTCCCCAATGTTCCTGCAACCTACCATATAGTGCTCGATAACAGATTTTCGCTTCTGACGCCGAAGGCTGTGCAGATACAAGCGATACTTACCTATTTGCAGTAGCCCTAATTCTTCGAGGTCAAGAAAGGAAGCCGTATGGCAACTGTGGCTCCCGCCCCACCTAGTTTTCGTCTCGTTATCCCGTCAGAGGATACTTGGCCCAACACGGCAATGCTACAGAAGGAGCTCGCCAAGAAGTATCCGGTGAAAAGCGTCCGGCTGGTCATGAAGAATCCCACTGAACCGGGATTTCCGTTGGTAGTCTTTGTCAAACTCTACTTGGTAAAGGAGGTCTTCGGCCCGACCCTCAAACAGATGGTGAGGGATAGCGACAACCCTAGGACGGTTTCTCGATTCATCGATGCGCCGTGTACCCGGCGTGTACCTCGGTTGGGCGAATTCGGTGTTTTTGCCGTTTTTCGCGTTTAATGGAATCAATAACTTACGCGCTTTCAATGTCGCTTTTAGTTCGATCCCCACCGCCCCTACCAATATCTCCTTCATAACTAATCATTTATGAATATTCGAGGGGCCACGAGGGGCCATTAACGCTAGGCGACCTGCGCTGGCAGCACCAAGCGAACGACTTTGCTGTTCGCCTCTCGCAACGCACTGGGAACCGCCTGCGTGTAGATATTCATGGTCGTCCGAATATCTGCATGCCGCAACAGTTCCTGTTGCACCTTGAGATCGACGCCGAGCGCATGAAGCAATGTTGAATGGCTGTGTCGGAACGTGTGCCAGCCGATCCGGCCTATCCCTGCTTTCTCTGCTGCAGGGACCAACCAGTTCTCCTGTATTCGACCTGGCCAATATGGTCTCCCTGTTTCCGGGTTCCCTGGTGGATAACTCCCCAAGAAGTACCTGCGAGAAAGAGTTCTGAAAAGGCAAGCATAAGATCATCGTGTCCCTTAGAATGCGGCGAGTTATGACGGATTCCCTCCGCAAGCGCAACTGCCCTTGCAAGGACCGCGTGATCAACGCGATGCCGAAGGAAATTCCTAGGCAACAGCTCTGGCTAGCAAAAGGCCCAAGTGTCACCGAGGTGTTTTGAGTTTTCAAGATTGTACGAATTGCGGAGGGCTTTCCCCACAACCAATCCGTGTTGGGTGACCACCACGCGGTGGTTCCTGGATCAGATTCCTCCCGGTTAGTTCGTCCATGGACCGCAAGCTGGGTGTTTCTTCTTGAGATCACCGCGAGGAGGATCATTTGTTCTGATCCCTGTAATTGTCCTGAGTCCGCCCCAACAGCTAGTCACCCGATTCCCCTTGCCAGTAGCGATAGATACATATACATAAAGTAGGTTGATCTCTGAGATACGGGCTTAGGTTGCGGTCTTGGAAGCCGCCGTCGCAGAATTGGCGCACGTTTCTGAAGAACCACATGCAGAGCTTGGTCTCTGCCGATTTCTTCGTGGTTCCCACGATCACCTTCCGGCTTCTGTTTGTTTTTGTGATTCTCTCACATGATCGCCGGCGTCCTATTCATCTTGCCGTAACCGCGAATCCCACGGCGGAATGGACGACCCGGCAACTGCTGGAAGCTTTCCCTTGGGACCGTGCGCCTCGCTATCTGCTTGGCG
>Ga0209039_10004020_pt1 | contig 11021 bp, 8 predicted proteins | sample BogFormECP12_OM1_FD_188238 | JGI IMG/M metagenome (GOLD analysis project Ga0209039, IMG submission 188238) | Bog forest soil microbial communities from Calvert Island, British Columbia, Canada - ECP12_OM1 (SPAdes) (version 2) | ecosystem: Environmental > Aquatic > Freshwater > Wetlands > Bog ... | reverse complement strand
TGTCATTGATGTCCTTGAACCGGTTGAGGTCAATCACCAGCACTCCAAACGGCTCCTTGTGTATGTGGTATTCGCTCAACGCCGTCCGCAGCGCCATCTCCACGAAACGCCGATTGGGCAACTGGGTGACCTGGTCGAGAAAGGCTAGGCGACCCATCTCCTCGATCTCGCGCCGCGAATCCTGCTCGGCCGTACCGTCGCTGAAGATCTGCACCGCGCCGATGATTGAGCCGTCGGCTGCCCGAAGGGGCTGAACCCGCGCGGTCACAGGAACGCGCCGCCCCTGCTTATGCCGCAGGAAAATCTCTACCTCGTGCAAACCTCCGTCGTTAAGGCTTGCTGTCAAAGGGCAGTTGTCCCAGCACATCCTGTGCCCTGCGGCGTCCACGTGACACAACCCATCCTCTGGACAGCGCCGGCCTACGATTTCATGAGCCTCGTAGCCGGTCTGGCGAAAGGCACCTTCGTTCCAGTACAGAATGCGGCGGCTCAGGTCCACGATGTAGACGCCGTCTCTCACCTGGTCCAGCAGCGCTTTATAGACGCTCGGATCGATCCGAGTCGCAGCCATCGTCACCTCAAATCGCGCCCCCCAGAGGAAGGGTGGAAGGTTTTCTGAAAGCGGTACTGTGCCCTGTGGCGGGGAGTCCCCAAGTCACATGAATAGCATGCGCGCGTCACAGGTGTCTGTGACTCCAGTCACTCGCAAGGCCGACTGTGTCTTAACTGCTAATGGAGCCGGATTACTCGGGGAGTGGCGCAGTATCCGTAAACTGACTGCGATTCACGGTGGGAGGATAGGAAACTCGAAGGTCAAGGGACGCGGCACCCGGTGCGGGTGGCTCAGCGTGGAACTTTGCCTCGCCAGCGTAGCCAAGCGCACATCCAGCGATGTGCGAAATCAACGGGCTCACAATACATTAGCGGGCAGCCTCCCACGATGCAGGATATGCCGGCGCGCGCGCACTCCTGTGTTGCCGCCGCCGACACGCTCCCTTGGCCAAAGGAGCGGTGGAACCAGATGCGCCTGACGTTTCGGGCGGCGGCCTGCCGAACGACTTGCTCCGCGACGTTGGGATGGGTGGCGATGACGAGGCCATCCAAATTGCCGGGTATGCTGGCGAGGTCGGGATAGCATGTTGCGCCTTCCACTTCCGAGGCGTTCGGGTTAACGGGGAACACTTCGTAACCGGAGTTGCGAAGTTTGCAGTATACGCTGTTCGCGGCAGTATCTCGCCCGCGAGATACGCCAGCGACGGCGATACGCTTTCCGCTGAGAAAGTCCGCAATGAGCGCGGGTAATTGCCGCATGGGTAGCTCCTTCATCAGATTCAAGCACAGGGTGCGCTCCACAGCAAGCACACCGGTAAGAGAGTTATCAGGGACCAGAGACCAGCGATCAGGGGGCAAGAGAGATTCATCGCACAAAGAACGTGCGATGGAAAACCGTGCCTCACTTCGCTCGGAATGACGAACAGATGAAGAGCGGCAGGGAAAACCCAAGAACCGGTCTGAAGACCGGCCACTACAAAAGAAAGAGAGAGGAGGCTCGGCTAATTGCTCCAGCCGCCGTCGATGATATGAATCGTGCCGGTGGTGTAGGAAGATTCGTCGGAGGCCAGATAAACCGCCAGATGGGCGATTTCTTCCGCCGTGCCGATGCGGCCCATGGGCTGGCGCGCAATGAAGGCCGCCCGGGCCGCCACGGGATCCGCATTCACATTGATGCGCTCCTCGAGGGAGGGCGTTTCCACGGTTCCAGGGCAGATGGCGTTGACTCTGATCCCGTGCTGGACGAGGTCGGCGGCCACGCTGCGCGTCAAGCCGATCACAGCGGCCTTGGTGGTGCCGTACACAAAGCGGTTGGGCGCTCCCTTGATGCTGGAGGCGACCGAAGCCATGTTGATGATGCTGCCGCTGCGGCGTTGGATCATGGCGGGCAGAAACGCGCGAATGAGCCGGTACATCGAGCGAACGTTCAGGTCGAAGCTCTTATCCCATGCCGCCTCGTCGCAATCCAGAATCGTTCCTTGATGCACCCAACCGGCGCAATTAAACAAAACGTCCGGCGCGGGATGATGGGCCGCAAAATGCCGGATGGCCTCCGGATCGGTGACGTCCAGGCGCGCGGTCTGAATGGCAGGCGAATCGGCCGCCAGCTTGGCGAGTGCCGCTTCGTTGATATCAGTGGCCAGAACGCACGCGCCCTCCGCGGCGAATTGCAGCGACGCGGCGCGGCCGATGCCCTGGCCCGCGCCAGTGATGATGGCGCTTTTACCGCCCAACCTGGAACCCATGGTATTCCTCCTGAAGCCGTCTGGAACGCGGCCCACTCTTCCTTTGGCCTACACGCGCAGTTCGCAAACAAATAGTACAAGAAAGACGGCCGGGTGAAACGCGCCGGCACAATAAAAGCTTGGTCACGGAGCGGGTGATCTGCTGGTGGACGCAATATGAATCAAATGGGTGTCCCCGAGGGTATTGCCGGCGGGATCGAACGTAATGGCTCCGCTGATGCCGGCGAATGGATGGCCCGCGGCCAAATAGTCTCGCAGGCGGGAGCGGTTTGCCCCGGCCACGCGCAACGCCTGTGCCACCAAATGCACGGCATCGTACGTTTGCATCGCTGCGAAACTTGGCCAAGCGCCGATCTTCGCACGATAGCATTCCTGGAAAGCCGACGACTCACTGGGCGTTGCGCCCGCGGCCGAAGCCGTTACCCAAGTGCCTTGCGGAAGTGCGTTCGGGGCGGGTGTCCCACTATTGGCAAGGTCAAACGCATTGCCTGCAACGGACGCGGTAGCCTTTCGGCACAGATAAACCGGTCGTGCGAAGTCGTTTGTGCTAAGAAGGGGAAGAAGCCGTGCGGCAAACGGCGAGCCCGTCCAAAGAACAATCGCATCCGCCGCGCTCGCCTGGGCCCGTGTGGCGATCGTTTCCAGGTCCACGCCCGATGAAGAAACGTCCAAGCGCTCGGGCGGAGTCCCGTGGAGATGTTTCACGGCTTTCTCGAATTCGTCTGCGCCGACGCGGCCGTCATGATCGGTTTCCACAAGCAGCAGAACTTTCTTCGCGAGCCCGGCTTGATATATCTGCGCAACGATGGCGCGCGCTTGATCCTCATCGCTGGGGCCCAGGCGAAAAATCCAGGGGATGTTGATTTGCGTGGTCGTCGCGTCGCTGGCCAGCGTGACAATCGGAATGCCGATTTTGTTGGCGATCTGCTCCGCCTGATGCGCGATATTGCCGTCAGAAGAGGTGATCAGCACGGCAACCCGCTCCTCACTGATCAACTGGACCATTTCGCTGCTGGCCTGCCCCCATTGTTCCGACTGGTTGCGCACCGCGAGCGCCAGATGACGCCCGTCCGCAAGCGGCCCCACGGCTTCTTCTTCCGCCAGCGCCATGTTCGCTGCTGCGAGCAGAGATTGGCCCTCCGCCGCGTTTGCGCCCTGCAGCGGAAGGAGGAGCCCGATCTTCACGGTTGCGCCCTGAAGATCGGCAGCGTTTTCCCGCCCGGGTCCGCGATAAGCGACGCCATTGCGGTCGAGAGTTGCATAGGGAGTTTGCGGCGAGATTTGGTACTGGGCTGCAGCGGAATTGGGGAGAGACGCCAGGCCCAGGAGGAGCAACGCCGCGCATCGCGCAAGGGATACAAACGACTGTCGCGCGGAACGCCGTCGCGTGTGCAAGCAGCTGCTCGAGGGTACAACCGTGGCCATCAGGGCGCTCCAGCCCCCGAGTGTGCGGCGCCGGGCTCGCGGCGCTGCGCCGGCAGATAAACGAATTTCCCGTCCTCCACTTTGGCCAATGCGAGAGGCGCGATGTTGTTCAAGGTATAGTCGAATTCTTCGCGTTCGCCAGCGCCATCATAGGACTTGCCATAATACTCGCGGAGGCCGTCCATGATCTTTCCGCGGTTTAGCCCCTTCTTCTCGATCGCACCGATGAGGATGTTCATTCCATCGTAGGCATAGGCAGCGTAAGCATCGGGCTCTTCCTTGAATTTTGCCTGATACTTTTTGCGAAATTCCTGCCATTGCGGGGCCGTCCGAGTGGGATCCAGAGGACTGGTGGTAACCACGCCTTCCGCAGCGCTTCCCGCTATCTCGAGCAGCGCAGGATAGGCCATGCGGCTGGAGCCAAATACCGGCTGCTTCATTCCCATGGAACGCATCTGCTTCAGAATGCGCGCGGCGTCGGGCGCCTCGCCCCAGATCACCAGCCCATCGATGTGAGCGTTCTGCAACATGCGGAGCTGCGTGGAGAAATCCTGGTCGCCGCGCTCGAATTTCACTTCCAGCGGAGGCACGCGGCCCATGCGTTTCGCCTCGTCAAAGAATTTTTCGACGCCGATGCGTGCATACCGCGATTGCGTGCGAAACACACCTATTTTCTTGAGTTTCAACTGTTTGAAGACGTAGTCGGCCAGCGTGTACCCCTGCTGCCGGTCGTCAGGAAACGTATGCATCACCCAGGGGATGCGCGTTTCCGTCACTGTCGGGTCGGTTGTGCCGGTGTCCATGATGGGGAATTCCAGTTTCAGAGACACGCGCAGCATGATGTGCGTGGAGGCGCCGTCGATGCTTCCCAGCACCGCGACCACGTGTTCATCGAAGACCATCTTCACCGCTTCGGTGGACGAAGCGCCCCATTGCGCCGAGTCGTTGTGGACCTTCAACGCGTAGGGCCTGCCCTGCGACGTTGCGCTGGCGCCATAGCCGCCGCGTGCGTTGGCTCCCTCCAAGGCCACCTGCGCGCCGTGCAGCATGGCCTGCCCGTACGGTGCTTCATAATTATTTTCCAGCGGGCCGAGGAATCCAATGTTGACCGTCGGGGAGGAATCGATCTCCTGCACAACCCGCTCGCGGGCCGCTCCGAAGTAATCGAGCGTGTCCTTGTCCACGTACCATTCCTTGTAAGGTTTGGTGAACCTCCCGTAGGGAACCGCTTCGTCGGGCATGTTGGCGTAGCGATGGGTAGACGGGGCTTCAGTGGCAGGCTTCTGCGGCTCCGTCGATTGCGGCAGCGCGGAGGCGGTTAACATGCAGAAGAAGGGAACTTCCGCGAACACTATCCTGCGCGCGATTTTCCTGGCAACCTCAGACAGCATGGGCACTCACCTTCAGCGGCTCCTCGCTGTGGGCAGCCACGAATTCGACAATTCTGGCCAACGTCGCCGGGCCAATGGCTTGCGCCGCATCGCACATCGGCTTGGCCGCACCGGGCCGGTCGCTGGCCACTTCGATGATCAATCCGTGACACCCAAATTCCACCGCCGCGCGGCTGGCGGGCTCGACCATGGCGGATACACCCGTGGCATGGCTTGGATCCACAATAATCGGCAGAAATGTGTGTTCCTGCACCGCGGGAATGACGTTCAAGTCAAGGACATATCGCGAGTATTCACCCGCGGGGTACGCTTTGATCCCCCGCTCGCACAGCACGATATTGAAATTTCCTTCCTTGGCGATATATTCGGCCGCGCCCAACCATTCGCAAAGGTTGGCCGCCATTCCGCGTTTCAACAGCACCGGCTTGCCGCTGCGGCCCGCTTCCACAAGCAAGGTGTAGTTCTGCATGTTGCGGGAACCAACTTGCAACATGTCGGCGTGTTGGGCCACTTGCTCGATCTGCCGGGCGTCCATCACTTCGGTAACCACCGGCAGTCCCGTCTCCCGGGACACTTCCCGCAGAATCCGAAGGCCCTCAAGGCCAAGCCCCTGAAAATCGTGCGGTGAAGTTCGAGGTTTGAACGCACCGCCGCGCAACATGTCCGCGCCGGCCGCCTTCACCGCGCGCGCCACTTCGAGCGTCTGTTCGTAGCTCTCGACCGAGCACGGTCCTGCAATCACCACTGGCCGCGGCCCGCCGAAACAAACTCGGTTGACATGCACTTTCCTGGTTTCCGAGTCTCCGGCTGCAAAGCTATCGGTCGCGCGGCTGATCAGCGGGCAGATTTTGGAAATATCTTCTAAGCGAACAATTCCAGCGATCTTCATCGGAATCTACCTTTCCTCAACTTCTCGTTCTCCCGAAACAGGCGTGCCGTTGAGGGTTTGGCCCGCCTGTTTGGTCCGTGGCCCGGGGTAGCCACGGGCGATCCACCCTAAAACCTCCGGTTACCGCTTGCTGGCGTCGAAGATGGCCATCGCTTCCATTTCGACGAGCAGATCCGGCCGGCAGAGAATAGCCTGAATGCCGGTGGAAGCCGGCAACGGATCCAATCCCTGCTCCTTGAAAAACTGCGTGCGGATTTCGTTGAAGGCGGCGTAATCGCGCTCTATATCCCGCAAGTAGCAGGTCGTGCGGACGACATCTTTCCAGGTTGCGCCCTCCGAGGCCAGCAACCCGGTGATGTTTTGGTAGGTCCGCCACGTTTGCGCCCGGAAATCGCCCTCGTGGACGGTCTTGCCGTGCTCATCGATGCTGGCCGTGCCGGAGATCAGGAGGATGGTGACTCCCTTGATGTCCAGCCGCAACCCGCGCGAGAACGAAGACGGCTTCGCGTAATCGAAGGCCTCGTTCAACACGGAGTGGTTGGTGATGGCCTTCTTGGTGACGCCTTCCGTATCCTTCTCAACCGGTTCAACGGCTAGCTGTGGTGTGCTCATGGACTTTCCCTTCCTTGTTGGATTCTTCCTTGTTGGATTTACGAGTGTTTTCGCGGATGCCGTGGCTCAGACCCGTCGCTGTGGCCACCCAAATGTCGTCGCCCTGAAAATCCATATTGAGGATGTAGTTGTGAGCGAGGGAAGTGGGCGTTTCCATCGTGGTCACTTTCTTGTCCGGCGCGGTAATGACGATTTCGCCGTGGCCGGTTTTTGCGCTGGGCCGGTAAGTGACCCAGGTGTTGGTTTTGAAGTTCAGATAACTCAAGCCTTTGTCCGTGCAAGCCCAAACCTCATCGCCGCGAGACTTGGGCGCATTGATGAAGTCGGAAGCCAGGCCACTGTCCATGGACAGGTAGTTGTGCCAGTTCCGTCCGTCATATCCGCTGAGTCCAAAGTAGGTGGACGCCCAGAACATCTGGGTGTCTTTGTTATAGGCAATGTTGCTGACGATGATGTGAATCAATCCCTGGTTCTTGAACAGCACGATCTCCATCTCTCCGTCAGGGTCGGTGTAGGGTTTCCAGTATCCGCCCGCGATGTCGTACTCCAGGACGCCGCCACCCCAGATGGCCACGTACACTTTTTTCTCCGCGACGGCGATGCCGTAGGACCAGGGTTCATGAATGGGCGCGTTCTTCTCACTGAAGATGGACCATTCTCCCGTCCGCGTATTGAAGCGGTTGGTGCCGGCCGTCGTCGCCACCCATACGTATTCATCCTGAATGGCCACGCCGTACACAATGTCGTTTGCCAGCCCGCTGGTGAGATTCGTGTAATTGTGGAACTGCCCACCCGAAAGGCGGCTCAGGCCGCCAAACGTGGAGAGCCAAACATCACCCGAGGTAGGGTCAACCGCGATGCCTGTCACGACGCGGTTCGCGAGCCCGTCTTCCGGCTTATAGACTTTTTGGATCGTGCCCTTTTCGATCAGGACCAGGCCGTTCTCCGTGCCCGCCCAAACGCGGTCGCCATCCACCGCGACACTCAGGACCTTTTCATCGGGCATGCCATTCGCCGTGGTGTAGTTTTCCCAATGGGTATAAAGCGGAGGCTTCTGAGGGCATGCTGGCGCCAGGATCGCCAGAGATCCCACGGCTGCAAGGAGCCAGCGCCACCTCTGTTTGTCCTTCATGTTCATCTTAAAACCCATGTGCTCTCCATCCTTGCCAAAACCTGCGTTCTACAGAGACTTCAAAAACTCGATCAAATCGTTCAGCTCTTCCTTGGTCATGTCCGAGGTTACCCCGTGCTTGTCGTGCGGGTTGTAAATCGTCCAGAGTTCCTCGAGCGACTTCGCCTCTCCGCTATGCATATAAGGAGGCCGCTGGGAGATACGATCAAGCTGGGGCACATCAAATAACCCCGAGGTGTCGTACTGATTGGCTGTGCCCACGTCAAAGCTCGTTTTTGCGGTGTAATGCGTTGCCGGCGGGTGGCAAGTATCGCAACTCTTCTTGAAGAAGATCGCCCGGCCACGCTCTTGCGCCGGCGTCAACTCGCCATTCGCGGCCAGATGGCGGTTGGGCGGCAGCGGGATAGACTTGATGAACGCGACAAGGTCCGCCAATTGTGTGGAGTTGAAACCCTCGGAATGAAACAGGAATTTGGCGATACGCGGCCCGCACTGCGTTTCCAGGTCGGGATTGCGGCCGTTCCACTTGTACGGCGCTGTCTCCGCTATTCCTCGCAACGTGCGATTGGCCACGCGGTCGCGCCCCAACTGCGGTGTTTCCAGATTCCACGCGACGCCGTCGACATGGTTGTCGGGGTGGCAGGTGGAGCAGGCAAACTGGCCCTGGAAACAGAAGCGCGCGGCATGGAACATCTGCTCGCCGCGGCGCAATTGGGTCAACCGCTTCGGGCCACCGAGATCAATCGTTGCCCGAACCTGCAAACGCGGAACGTCCACCTCCGTCAGGCTATCGCTCAAGCGATTTACGACGTACGCAAAACGCCCGTCGGGGGAGATCGCAATGCCGGTGGGGTTCGCTCCCGTTTCCAGCCGGCGCTCTACAATCTCCCTCGCGGAATCCAGCCGGTTTGCCAACTCCTCGGCGGGCACCTGGCGCAGCCGGCGTTCCAGCCTTGCCGTATCGATCGCCGAGACCTTGTCGGCCTCGGAAGATGTCACCAGCGCGAGCCGCCCATCCGGCGTGAACGCCACTCCGTTCGTTCCCGCGAAATACTGGTCGACGTCGTCCAGTAGAATTTGGGTCACACTGGATCTCGCCTGCGCGGCCCCGGGCGTTCCACCAACCCGGACAACCGCCATGCCGTGTGTCAGAATCCAACCTTGTGCCACCTGAACCAATGGGTTCAAATTCTTCGGCCGCATAAACGGCACCAGGAGATACCCGCCTTTGGGGCCCGGCGCCTCGGCGATGTGCTGCAACTCCAGCACCCCCGGAATCTCGATGCGCTCGGCGACCCGCTGCTTTGCGGTGTCAATCACCATCAATTCAGAAACCGGCGGCTCATTCGGCGAGCCCGGTTGCCCCAGGAGATTCGCAACGTACACGCGGCGCCCGTCCCGAGACAGCGTCAAATTGTGCGGTGAACGCCACGACGCCAGCCGCTTGATCTCCGCTCCGCTTTTGAGATCCAGCAGCGACACGTCATTCCCCATGCTGTCGGCGACGTACAGCACCTTGCCGGTGCGATCGGTCGTTACTCCCACCGGACCCCAACCTGTCGCAAACATTCGGCGCGGCGTAAAGCTTGCGGCATCGATTTCGCTGACAGTGTCGCTCCACTCGTTCGTCACGTACAGAGTCTTGCCGTCCGGCGACACGGCAATGTCTTTCGGTTTGTGGCCCACCTTTACCTTGGCGACCACGCGGCGCGTGCGCACGTCCACGGCGAGCAACGAATCATCGTCTTCGCAAACAACGTAGAGCTTCGTGCCGTCATGGGAGAATTTCAGTTCCACCGGGGTGAGGTAATTCTCCTGTGAACCACCTGCTACCGATGGTGCCCCTGCCTGCGCGGCATTCAGCCGTGAAACTCCGAAGGCCGCCACAATGGCAGCGGCGAGAATCAGGGAGCCTGCCAGAGCGCGAAGCCTCCGCAATCGAGTTGTGAGTTCCGCTCTCACCGGCTCGAACCTCCAGGAGTCGCCGCTTGACGTTCACCCGGCTCGGTGACCTGGAGAATCTGGTCTGCTTTGACGTTTTCGAGTGTTTGCACGACTCCACTGGGCCAATGGATTGTCAGGCGATCCACTTGCGTATGCGACCCCAAACCAAAATGCGGCCGGGGATCGTTTTGCGAGAGGTATCCCGATTGCGGCACATTCTCCACCATCTGGTGTAGATCGCCCGCTACCGCTTCGATGCGCGCTCCAAATCCGTCGCGATTGCTCTTCGTGCCCGTCAGCTTCAGCGTTAACCAGTGGTTTCGCGCGCTGCCCGCCGGAGGATTCGCGTGCAGCAGAATCCCCTTGCCGCCCAAAACCACGATGAACGCATCAATGTAGCCGTCGTTGTCATAATCGGCAAAGCACGCGCCCCGTCCAACCTTCTTCGTCCTGAAGTAGCTGCCAGATTCATCGGAAATATCCGTGAACGTCCCATTGCCATTATTGTGGAGCAAGGAATCTTCCATCGGGATGAGCCAGTGCAGTCCGCCATTGACGATGAACAGGTCTTTCCATCCGTCATTGTCGAAATCCAGAAAGCCGTCGCCCCAGCCCACATATTGGCCGGCGACACGCGCGATGCCTGCATCCGCCGTGGTGTCGATGAAGAATCCCTCCTTGGGGGAATTCCGGAACAGCCGGTGATAGCGCATGTCGGAGACGAAAAGATCCAGCGCGCCGTGGTTGTCATAGTCCGCGAAGATGGGTCCCATGGCCGAGGGCGTGTCACCGTTAGTGCCATAGGCGACGTTTTGATCGAGGGCTACGTTGGTGAAAGTCCCGTCATGATTGTTGTGGTAGAGGTAGCTCTCCATCTGGTCGTTGGCCACATAGATGTCCGGCCAGCCGTCTCCATCAAAATCGCCGACCGTCACGCCCATCGCCCGGCCGGGAGGATTCGCAATTCCCGCACGCTCGGAAACATCGGTGAAGGTGCCGTCGCCGTTGTTGTGGAATAGCCGATTCGAGTCCCCTTCGTAGTCCAACGGACCGGCAAACGCTTCAGCCGAATAAAAGACCTTTTTGACTTTAGGATCGAATTTCAGGTAATTGCCGACGAACAGGTCCAATTTGCCGTCGCGGTCGTAGTCCACAAAAGCCGCGCCAATGCCCCAATGGTTGTTCTGCACACCGGCCTTCTCGGTAACATCGGTGAACGTGCCGTCGCCGTTGTTGTGGTAGAGAATCGAGGAGTTCCAATTGGTGACATAAATATCTTCGTAGCCGTCGTTGTCGTAGTCCCCGACGGTCACGCCCATGGCAAAACCCCT
>Ga0209039_10004019_pt1 | contig 11024 bp, 7 predicted proteins | sample BogFormECP12_OM1_FD_188238 | JGI IMG/M metagenome (GOLD analysis project Ga0209039, IMG submission 188238) | Bog forest soil microbial communities from Calvert Island, British Columbia, Canada - ECP12_OM1 (SPAdes) (version 2) | ecosystem: Environmental > Aquatic > Freshwater > Wetlands > Bog ... | reverse complement strand
GAAGATGCCTCCGGCCCACAAACCGCCGCGCGCACCGTGAAGATCGCCGTGCTCAAGTCTGCGGACGGCAAACTTAACGATAACCAGCGGCAGATCATCGACACGCTGGCCGCTTCCGGCGGCAGGGTTCCCATCCAGACGTTGCAGTCGCTCGAAGTCCCGCGGACCACGCTGAGCGCGCTGATTCGCCGGGGTCTCATCGAGATCGTCGAAGAACCTGCGGAGTTCGCCGTCTCGCGCACCAAGCCACGCCCGTCGCCGTTCGAGTTCGATTTCAACGCCCAGCAACAGTCCGCGCTCGCCCGCTTGCGCGAGGGCGTCAACATGCGCAAGTTCTCTGGTATGTTGCTGCACGGGGTCACCGGCTCGGGGAAAACCGCGGTGTATCTGGCGGGGATGCGCGCGGTGCTCGAAGCCGGGCGATCCGCCATCTTGCTTGTCCCCGAGATCGGATTGACGCCTGCCGTTGCGGCCGACTTGCACCAGATCTTCGGCAACGAAGTTGCCATCCTTCATTCGGCGCTCTCCGACCGCGAGCGCGCCGAGCAGTGGCATCGCATCAAGCGCGGCGAGGCGCGCATGGTTGTGGGCACGCGTTCCGCCGTGTTCGCTCCGGTCGCCGATCTTGCCCTCATCATCGTGGACGAAGAACACGACTCCTCCTACAAGCAGGAAGAAATGCCGCGCTACCACGCGCGCGACGTCGCGGTCATGCGAGCCAAGATGGCGAATGCCGTTGTGCTGCTCGGGTCGGCGACGCCTTCGCTCGAGTCTTATTTCAATGCCACGAAAAACAAGTATGCGCTGGTGGAGTTGCCCGATCGCGTGGAACAGCGGCCTTTGCCGGAAGTCGAAATCGTAGATATGCGCCAGGAATTCCAGGAAACCGGCCACGAGCAGGTCGTCTCGCGCAAGCTGGCCGCGGAAATCCAGGAACGGCTCGACCGCAAAGAACAAGTCATGGTGCTGCTCAACCGCCGCGGATATTCACCGGTCGTTCTCTGCCGCACTTGCGGGAAAAAGCTGGAGTGCGCGAACTGCGCCATTGCGCTCACCCACCACAAGCGCGAGCACAAGATGGTCTGCCATTACTGCGGCTACACCGCGCCTGTGCCGAAAGCGTGCGTGCACTGCGGAAGCGAGTATGTCTACTTTCTGGGCACCGGCTCGGAGAAGCTCGAAGAGCTCTTGCACGGGATGTTTCCCCAGGCGCGCATCGCCCGGCTCGACCGCGACACCGTCCGCGCCCATGACGATTTCGAGCGCACGTTGAACGCCCTGGACGAAGGCGAGCTTGATCTCGTCGTCGGCACGCAGATGATTGCCAAAGGCCACGACATTCACGGCGTCACGCTCGTGGGCGTGGTCGGGGCCGACGTTGCTCTCGGGCTGCCCGACTTCCGCGCCGCCGAGCGAACGTTTCAGTTGCTCACGCAGGTTGCCGGACGCGCCGGGCGCGGCCACTCACCGGGCAAAGTGATCCTCCAGACCTATTTTCAGGATCACTACGCCGTACAGTACGCTGCGCACCACGATTTTGCTGGCTTCTACGAGAAGGAACTCCGCTTCCGCAGTTGGATGCACTACCCGCCGTATTCTGCGCTGGCCAATGTGCTGGTGCGCAGCAACAAACTCGACGAAGCGTTGCAGTGGTCGGGGCTGCTCGGGGATTGGTTCGACAAGACCCGGCACGAAGGCGTGCGCGTGCTGGGCCCGGCAGCCGCGCCGATCCTGAAGTTAAAGCGCGACTACCGCTACCACTTCGTACTGAAGTCGCCCAGCCGGGAGAAGCTCAACACGACTTTACGCGCGATGTTGGCCTACGCCACGCAGCAGAAGATTCCGCGCACACAAGTGATTGTGGATGTGGACGCGCTGTGGTTGATGTGAAGGCAGGTCCTGGGTCTTAGACCGTTTTCAGCGATAGCGTGGAGTAAAGACGCTTGTCATCCCGAGCGTAGCCTGCACCACCAGTATCGCCGCCGCGGGCAAACCCCCAGATCCCTCGCTGCGCTCGGGATGACAGTCCGTAATGGGCGACAGCAACTGTGAAAATGCTCCAGGTCTTGGGGCTTAACTCGCAGCTCACAGTTCGTAGCTCTTAGCTCTCAGGACGCTCTACTTCGAGCTGACCACTCCTCTTATCACCGACACCGAAGCTGCGGGCAGTTCATACATGGTGTCTTTCCCCGCATTTTCTTTCGTGCGCGCGATCGGACCGTCCGGATCAGCCCATCCTTTCGTGTAGGCGACCACCGTGGGTTCCGCGGCGTGCTCGGCATGCGCCATAAACCGCGTCGCCGCCGGATGCCATTGATACTGGGCGCTGCCAAACGTCGCGATCTCCACCGGCCCGGCAAAACTGCCCGCCGGTCCCGCCTGCCCCTGAAATGCGATCCGCACTTTGTGCGCGTTCTGCTGGTCTCGATTCACCAGCATCAGCGACCACTGCCCGTCCGGACGCTTCACCGCGTACGCCGTTACCAGTTCGTGGCCGGAGCCGTCCTCAACGTCGCTGCTCGCCGCATACACCTGATGCTCGCTGCCGTTGGGTTGCACCCACTCCAGATTGATCAGCTGCGCCACAAAGAACTGCGCCAGCGGCTGCTGAATTTCATAATTGTTGTTGATGGTGAACATGCTGAACGTCCCCGGAGAACCGTTGCACCCTGGCTCCATGGGCAGCGGCAGATAGTGGAAGAAATAGACGCCCTTGCCGCCCGCATTCAGGAACGCCCCAATGTAATCCGCCAGCCACAGGCCCGCGAAAATGTCCTGATAAGTTTCACTGGCTGCTGACGACAGATTGCCTTCGGTGATGAACATCGGCGTGTCCGCTGGAACGCCGTCGTCGCGCCATACCTGCATGATGTGGCTGACCAGTTCCGGCTCGTCGTAAAGCGCTCCCCACGGATTCCGGCAGGGATCGTACGGATAATGCTCGAATGAAAAAAATGCCAGATCGTTCAGCCGCCCATGCTGCTTGAGGTAATTCACAAAGCGCCCGGTCCACGATACGTTTCCGTTTGCGTCCGGCCACGCTTCAATGTCGCGATTCTCTCCCGTGAACGATGGCCCGCCCAGCTTCAGCGCGGGATCAACCTTATGCAGCGCCGCCGCCCACTGCATATACAAGGCGGCATAGTCCTCCGGCAGCATGAACTGGCCGTCGGCCTCCTCGCCCATCTCGACGTAAGAAATGGGATACTTGCGGTTCTTGAGATACGCGATTTCCGCGGCGGCGTTTTCCGGCGTGTCGTAAAGCATGGCGACCGGAATCATCGCCGGCAGTCCGCGGGTCACGCCGCTGGTGAAGAACAGATCGAATCCCACTTGCGCCTGCTTGGTCGAGCCCAGATCCGACGGCTGATGCCAGGGATCAATCGATGAGCAATAAGTCGCCGTCTGTTCCTGATCGGGCGTGTGCCGCATAATGTCGTGAAACGCGCCATCGCCGCTGGTCATCCCGATGTAGATTTCACGGATGGCGTAGCCCACGCAATTGCGCGGATCAGCTGCTCCGTCGGTGTCACATGTATTCGACGATTCGGTCATCCACACGCGTACGAACCGCACTGAAAGTGAACTGCGGTTCAAACGCACGGTTTCGGTCCCACCTTTGCCGCTGGTGACTGTTCCTTGCCCGAAGGTCTGCCACAGCCCGCGCGTGGGCGCGTGAAATGGATCCTCGCCCGTCCAGTACTGCACTACGTAACGCCGGGCATACGGCTCTCCCCAGGCGATGCGAATGCTGTTCACCTGTTGCGTCTCGGCCAGATCGAGCACCACCCACTGCGGATGCAGGGCGTCACTCTCGCCCGTGAAACGTTCGGTGAGATAAGGATTGCTTTTCCAGAACGTCGCCACATCGCCGTCGGTGATGCGGGAGAAGCCCACGGCATCGGTGCCGTCGTTACGGGTGAATCCACGGCGGGGCAGGCCGTAGCCGTAGGAATAGCGAATCATTTCCGTGGGCGTCGCCGAGCCCGTGAAATAACCTTTGCCGCTGGGATCGCTCCACGTTCCCTGCGGATTCCAGTGCCAGGCTTCGATCGCAAGTTCGGTGTTCTGGCGGTAGCTCACGGGCTGCCAGCCGGAAGCCTGCGTTTGGCCGAGTGTGGGCTGGAGCAGATCCTTGTCGATCGCTTCGACCGCAATGCGATCCACGCCCGCTCCCAGAGTCTCTTTCGGCACGAAGTGATTGGTCGCGCGGGTGGTGTCAACCTCGACAGTTTGTGCAGCCACCGTAGCGCAGAGCGGGAAACATAGAACCAAAAGTGCGGAAGCCAGAATTGCTCTCTTCACGGGAAGATGCCTCGTCTTTCCATTAAAACGATTCAATAGAGGAGTATACGAGAGAATTTGGCTAGGCGCGAGCTGTTTGTTTAGGATGCTGGGACGAGCGAGCCTGCGCTTCCGCCCGTGACGTTCAATAGTTCATTTGGAAGGGCGAAATCGTAAAGGTCAGCGCCAGCATGATCACTGCTACTAAGGCCAGAGCCCACCGGTTGGCCGGAAGGCTGGGGTATTCCGGCGCCTGCCGCTGGCGGTAGGTCATAACATTCATCACGATGAGCAGTCCGGCCCAGACGCGCCATCCCAAATACAGACGCCCGAGGTAGACAAGGCCAACTACGGTAATCCACGAAATGACACGGTGTGCGCGCGGTGCCAGTGCGTAAACGATGTGTCCGCCATCCAACTGGCTGCTGGGCAACAGGTTCAGTGCCGTGGCAAACATGCCCACCCATGCGGCCACTACCGTAGGATGCAGATAGACTTGGTGCAACGGCAGCGCAGCAATAGCATGGTTCGGAGCAACACTGCGCAGCAGGCTATGCACAACATAGAAAATCTCGGGAAATCCGAGTTGAAGACTGGGTGGACCGATGCCGGGCGCGAGCGGCTTTGAAAGGCTCATCGCAACCGCCAGTGTGGCGACCGCGACAGCAAATCCCGCGATCGGCCCCGCGATGCCGATATCGAACAACGCGGCCCGCGAGCGAATCGGCGCCTTGATGCGAATCACCGCTCCCAGAGTCCCTATCACGGTCGGCGCGGGAATGAAGAAGGGAAGCGTCGCGCGGACCCCGTAGTAGCGGCAGAATAGGTAGTGTCCCATCTCGTGCGCCAGCAGGATCCCTAGTAGCGTTGCTGAAAACGGAATGCCCAGAAGCAGCCGCGATGGCTGTGCCAGCACCCATCCCACGGGGAAGAATGGAATGAACTCCCCCCCGTAGGAAAACGAAGGCAGATTTTGCAGAAAGTTGAATTCCATGCGCGCTCCGACCACCAGCGTGGTAAAGCAGGTCGCTAACAAAAGCAGCGCGTGCAGCCAGTATCGTTGTCGCGGCGGCGGCCCCACGGGGCGCGGCAGCGCCTGGTAGTACTCGATGGTGGAAGAAGGAAACGGAGGATCGGGTTGCGACATGCGATTCTTCGGGCCGGGAACTGGAGTCCGGCCCGTACTTTGATGCTACTACGAGCAGAGAAAATACGACGGCGGACCAGAGAATAGCGGGCAGGCCAGCTCAGTCAATCGACTGCAATTCTTTCCCCGGCTTGAACCGCACTGCCCTTCCTGGCGGAATGGAAACCTCGGCGCCCGTGCGCGGGTTGCGCCCGATTCCAGTCTTGCGCGGACGCACGTTGAACACGCCAAATCCCCGCAGCTCAATGCGGCTGCCACCGGCCAGCGCCTTCTTCATACTCTCGAAAACGGTTTCCACGGCCAGCTCGGCCTTGGTTTTGGTGATGCCGGTTTTGGCCACCACTTCGTTGATGATGTCGAGCTTGATCACAAGCGGTTCCCCCGTGCAGACGCAAGATAATGCTTCAAGTCATTGATGCTAAGGGAGATAACTGAGATTGTCAACGGGAGCATCTATCCCGTAAACTGGCAGGCACCCAGCCAGCAAAGATTGAGTGTTGGATCAGTATTGTCATCCTGAGACGGGCGCACTTTGCCCGACGAAGGACCTAGGCGAGCCGCGCGAATCGCCCGCGCATTTTGCGGGCGAATAAATCGCGCGTTTGGCTCGCATCCATATCCAATTACTCAATTACAAAATCACCCAATTGCAAATATTCCCAAGGAGTTCCATGCTGAAAAGTGACCGCTGGATTCGCAAGATGGCCCTGGAACACGACATGATTAACCCCTTCTCGGAGAAGCAGGTGCGCGAAGGCGTGGTTTCGTTCGGGCTGTCGTCCTACGGCTATGACCTGCGCGTGGCCGACGAGTTCAAGATTTTCACCAACGTCAACTCGTCCATCGTTGACCCCAAGCATTTCGACGAAAAATCATTCGTCAACATAACCACCGACATCTGCATCGTCCCACCCAACTCGTTCGCCCTGGCGCGCTCGGTCGAGTACTTCAAGATTCCACGCAGCGTACTGACCATCTGCGTGGGCAAAAGCACCTACGCCCGCTGCGGCATCATCGTCAACGTAACCCCGTTCGAGCCGGAGTGGGAAGGCTTCGTCACGCTCGAGATCTCGAACACCACACCGCTCCCGGCGCGCATTTACGCCAACGAAGGCCTGTGCCAGATTCTGTTCTTCCAGTCCGACGAAATCTGCGAAACCAGCTACGCCGACCGCAAAGGCAAGTATCAAGCGCAGAAGGGGATCGTGCTGCCGAAGCTGTGAAACGGTCGTTGGTCGTTCGTCATTGGTCGTTGGCCAACACCGCAACTTCCAGGCGCCTCCCCAAGTTGCTATACAGCGAGGGGACTGCAGGCTCCGCCAATCTCGGAGCCGCGCAGCGCCGCAAGAATAAAGCCCACGGCGCAAGCCGTGGGTGATAAGCGGGAAAATGAACAAGCCCTGAAGGGGCGAAAGAAATGCTATGACACAGACTCCGCTAGGGACAACACGCTTTCAGTTGACCATCGAGACTGAACGCGAGACCGACGGCCGATGGATAGCCGAGATTCCGGACATCCCCGGCGCTATGGCCTATGGCAACACAGAAGAACAGGCTGGAGAAAGGGTGCGAAATCTCGCTGTACGGGCGGTTGCTACGTCACCCGCAAATAAGTCGTATATTCCTGATCCCCAATCGCCGTAAACGGCAGCATCTTGACCGGACCGCTCGCAGTCTCAATCTGCCAGCTCTGCGCCCCGATCCTATTCGCGGCCAGCAACTGCCCCCGCGTCACCTTAGGCTCTGCGTCGGTGATCGCAAACAGCACCAGCGGCCCCACCACCAGCGCCACCGTCTCCGGATGCTGCGCATCAACTGCTTCGAGTCTGGTTGTCAGCGGAAGCTCCAACTCAATCCGGTCTCCGTCCTGCCACTGCCGATCCACGCGCGCGAAGCTCCCGGCCGAAGCCGCCTCCCGCTTGCCATTCACAGACACAGAAGCCTTCTCCGCCCACGCCGGAATCCGCAGACTCACCGCAGCCTTCACGGGCTTGGACGTTTTTACCTCCAACTGAATATGCGAGCCGTACGGATACTCACCCTTCTGCGACAACAAAATTTGCGCCCCGTCCTGCGTCCAGTGCAGCGTCGACGGGATGTACAAATTCACATAGACGCCGCGGGCATCGCGGAAATACGTGTTAATGCGGTAGTCGGCCGCGACCTGCGGCAGCGTTCCCGAGCAGCAAGCCCATCGTTGGCCGTGATAGACCTTTCGTCCTTTGAAGTTGTAATCGGAATAGTAATAAGTCCGGCCGTCGGCCTGGAGCGGCAACGATCCCAGCACCGTGTTGTACATCACGCGCTCCATGCTGTCGCCGTAGCGCGGATCGCGGGTTACGCGCAGCAGGTAGCGGGTCAGTTTGAAGTGGGCGTAGGAACCGCAGGGCGTTTCAAAGCTGGAGTGGCTGCCGGTGAGGCTCTTATAGATCTCAGGGCTGCCGGGGGCACGCAGCGTTTCGTCCGCTCCCCATCCACCGGTAGCGAAACTCTGCGCCGCCACGAAATCAAAACCGTTCTTCGCTGCGCGCAGATGTTTCTCGCTTCCGAGCGTCAGATACGCTTGCATCGCGGAACACAGCGAATTCACGTGGCTGTAGGCGTGGCGCCCTTCCAAGTTACTGCGGCCTTCTGCCAGCGGATCGTAGTACACATCGTCAAGGTATTGCGCGCCCAGCGCGCGATAGCGCTCTCCCGCGCCGCGCTGGTAGGCCAGGAAAAGATTCTCTGGCATGGTGTACGACTCGTCCCAGGTATACGAAACATCCGGGTTGGAGCGCCATCTTTGCCCGTGCTCGATCGCTTTCTTCGGCAAATGCGGCAGCGCAGTATCAGTAGTTTTTTCCAGGATGGCAAATGCGTCCGGATCGTCCGCGTACTGGTGCGAATCCATCAGCCCGCACACCAGTTTGTCGTAGGTATAGGCAGGGAACCGGGTGTTCTCATAAAAATCGCCCGCAATGGTCTTGGCGTACAAACGATTCAGCCGGAGTATCTTTTCGCGCGTCTCCGGCGAGCGGTTGATGGCATACGAGCGGGCCAGCGCGGAAATCCACTGCCCAAAGGTGCATCCGGGAGCAAATCCGATTTCGAAAAGATACTTCTCGTTGTGGGGATCGTACTGGTACCAGCCGCCCAAATCCTCACCCGGAGCCGGTTGCCCGACCATCTGCCGGAAAGGTTTCAGCAGCGCGTCTTCGTTCAGGCTCATCAGCAAGTCATGGGTCTGCTGAAGCTGCTGCTCGTGGAGTGGGCTGTCCAGCGTAACGTCGCCGTAACCGAATTGCTCAAGCGGGCTCGATTCCAGTGCGCCTGATTCGAGTGAACCGGAGGCAAGGGCCCGAGCCGAACCGTGCCAACCAGGAATCAGATTGGCCGCCGTCGCCAGGGCAGCCGACCGAAGAAAACTCCTGCGGGAAACGTACCAGGGAGACATATCTTCATCCCGCCTCAAAAACTGTATTAGTGCTGGTTCTCCCCTTCTTTATACATGTACTTGATCGCCGGTTTGTAGATCATCAGGTTCGGTTCACCCGAGTCGCGGTTCACCTTGAGGCAGTTCTTGTCGTACCACTCGATGACGCCGCGCACTTCTTCGCCGTCGCGCAGCACAATCACCATCTGCGTCCGCGACTGCATCTGCTTCTGATAGTAGAAGTTTTCGGCGTTGGTCTGCTCCGGAGGCGCGGGCTTCTTGCCTCCGCCGCCTCCCATGGGACGATCGCCCCGGTCTCCGCGGTCATGCCGCTCTTGCCGCTCGGGACGGTCGCGCCGCTCCTGCACCGGCGTGGGCGCCGCAATGTGGTTGGCATCTCGCTGCAAGCTTGGCCGGATCAGCTTGCGGTTGCCGAAATTCTCTTTCTCGGTAAATTCGCCGGCGGTTATGGAATCAATCGTTTCCTTCATTATGGCGCTACCTCGGATGCACGCATTCGGACAAACTGCCATGCCGGGGGAACCAGGAAATTAATCAGCGAAGGCGTGAGATTTTCACTACCGTAACACAGGAATCTCTCTGTGACAATCCTGTTATGTGGAATCACCATCCACTGTGACGAATCTTGCACCCCCCTAGAATATCGTTTCGCGAGTTCTACGCGGAACCAGGCCAAAGCCCGGCCCGCAGCCGTCTAGCTTGTTTTCGAGAGATCGGCGCCTCGGCGTTCTCTGCCGCTCCCGGTCACCACGGCCACCAGGGTGGCGATGACCAGCACCGTTAGTGTCAAGACGGGCGGATAGCTCCCTCCGTAACGGGTCTCGACCAGCTTGGCCTGGATCACCGAATTGCGCGCCGAGAGCAAGTTGCCCAGCTGGTAGGCGAACCCGGGGAAAGTCCCGCGCACCGCAGGAGGCGAGAGCTCGTTCAAGTGCGCCGGAATCACTCCCCACGCTCCCTGCACCATGAACTGCATCAGGAAGCCTCCCAGGGCCAGCATCGGGACGGTGTGCGAGTACGCCCACAGTGGGATCACCGGAATCGCCAGCAGCGCGGCGATTACGATCGCCCGCCGCCGCCCGATTCGCTCCGACCAGCTTCCGAACAGAATTCCGCCCAGCAGCGCCCCGAGGTTGTAGATGATCGCGATGGATCCTACCGTTTTCGGCGTGAACTGCAGATTCTTCTGGAGAAATGTCGGATAGAGATCCTGCGTGCCGTGGCTGAAGGAATTGAAAGCGAACATCAGGACTACGAGGAACGCAAAAACTCCCAGGTGCGACAGGATGTCCCGCAGCAGATGCCGCCGCCCTGCTCCCTGCGAAGCCCGGCCCTGCAGCCACGCCGGGGATTCATCCACTTTGGTGCGAATGTAGATCACCAGAAACGCGGGCAGCGCGCCAATGACGAACATGCCGCGCCAGCCGAAGATCGGGAACAGTGTGCCATACACCGTCGCCGCGATCAGATATCCCACCACATAGCCTTCCTGCAGCAGCCCGGAAAAAAAGCCGCGTCCCTCAACCGGCAGCGTTTCAAATGCCAGCGCCGCGCCCACACCCCACTCGCCGCCCATGGCGATCCCGAACAGCGCGCGCGTGATGAGAAAAACTTTCAGGGAAGGCGCGAAGGCCGACGCCAGTTCGAACACGGAATACGCGATGATGTCCACCATCAGCGTGGGCCGGCGTCCAAAGCGGTCCGCCATGAGTCCAAACAAGAACGCTCCTACCGGACGCATCGCCAGCGTTAGAAAAATTGCTTCCGTGATCGCCGACACCTTCGCCTGAAACTGCGTGGCCAAAGCGCTGACGCAGAAAACGAGAATGAAGAAATCAAACGCGTCCAGCGACCACCCCAGAAAACAAGCGACGAACGTATTCCGCTGCACCGCCGTAAGCCTGCGAAAATGCCCGATGAATTCCATGGTGATTGATCTGCGGAACGTGTGCCGCACAACTTACAACGTACACGTCCAACAACCGCGGTCTCGGAGGTGGTTCTGGGTAGGGCACGGCTTCAGGCGTGCCGTGAGCGGTCGCAGAGAATCCGGGCTTAGCCCCTGAGGGTCGCCGTCTCAGTCCCTATGCGGACCCTGTGCCCTCTGTGGTTCGCTCTTTTCTTCCTGCCTCCGTCGTCCTGCGGATGCTAGCATAT
>Ga0209039_10004018_pt1 | contig 11025 bp, 5 predicted proteins | sample BogFormECP12_OM1_FD_188238 | JGI IMG/M metagenome (GOLD analysis project Ga0209039, IMG submission 188238) | Bog forest soil microbial communities from Calvert Island, British Columbia, Canada - ECP12_OM1 (SPAdes) (version 2) | ecosystem: Environmental > Aquatic > Freshwater > Wetlands > Bog ... | reverse complement strand
GGAGCAACTAGACACCGGGAGCCTCGGGAGTTTCCCGCCGATGCGAAGGGGCGCGCCATCGCCCCCTTCGCAGGCTGCTAGACTCTAGGTTTCATGCCGAAATCGAAGTACCTGGAATGTAGCTTGTGTTCCGTCAAGCAGGCGGCCAGCGAGGCGGCCAACCTCTGCGCCTGCGGCGGGCCGCTGCTGGTTCGCTACGATCTGGAGATCATCCGCCACCGCTGGCTGCGGCGCGATGTGGGGCGCGGACCCGCCAACATGTGGCGCTACGCCCCGGTGCTGCCGCCGCTGGCGGAATACACGGTTTCGCTCGGCGAAGGCTGGACGCCACTCATCCGCGCCCGGCGGCTGGGCGCGCGCATCGGCGCCGAATCGGTCTGGGTCAAGGACGAGGGACACAACCCCACCGGCTCCTTCAAGGCCCGCGGTCATGCCTGCGCCATCTCCATGTGCGCGGAACTGGGCATCCGCCAGGTGGCCGTTTCCTCGCCCGGTAATTCCGCCGGCGCCCTGGCCGCCTATGCCGCCGCCGCCGGCATCGAGGCGCACATCTTCATGCCGCGCGACGCGCAACAGGCGAGTTACCTGGGATGCAAGGCCTGCGGCGCCAATGTGACCCTGGTCGACGGGCTCGCCGGCGACTGTGGCAGGATCGCCGCCGCGCGCTCTCTCGAGGAAGGCTGGTACCACCTCGGCGCGCTCCAGGAACCGTACCGCCTTGAAGGCAGCAAGACCATGGGCTATGAAGTCGCCGAGCAGATGGATTGGGAAATCCCCGACGCCATCGTCTGTCCCACCGGCGGCGGCGTGGGGCTGATCGGCATCTGGAAAGCGTTCCAGGAAATGGAACGGCTTGGCTGGATCGGCGGCAAGCGCCCCAGAATGATCGCGGTGCAGGCGGCGGGCTGCGCGCCCATCGTGCGCGCTTTCGAGGAGGGCCAGCCGCGCAGCCGGTTCTTCGAGGATGCCCACACGGTTGCCGTGGGCCTGCGCGTGCCCGAGCCGCGGGGCGATTTTCTGGTGCTCGAAGCCGTCCGCGCGAGCGGCGGCACGGCCATCCCGGTGACCGACGACGAAATGCTCGATGCCGCCATCCAATTGGCCTCCGAGGAAGGAATCTTCGCCGCTCCCGAAGGCGCGGCTTCCGTGGCCGCCGCGGAAAAGCTGCTGGCCTGCGGCTTTCTCAAACCCACGGACCGCGTGGTGCTGCTCAATACCGGCTCCGGCCTGAAATACCCGGAGACCTACTCCACGCGCTTCCCGCGCGCCGCCGCCGGCGAGCAGGACAAGCTGGGCGGCCTGATCACACCGCGATGAAGGACACCGCTCTTCTCGCTCTGGACGCCGCCGGCGGCAGCCAGGTGGATTATGCCGACGTGCGCGTCATCGAGACGCGCGAGCGCGAGGTAACCACCAAGAACGGCAAGGCCGGCCACGTTTCCAGTTCCGAATCCGTGGGCGTGGGCATTCGCGTGCTCGCGTCCGGGTGCTGGGGATTCGCCGCCACGGACGATCTCACGCGCGACGGCATCGTCCGCGCCGCTGCGTTGGCCCGCGAGATCGCCCGCGCCAGCGCAACCGCCAGGAAGCGGGATGTCTCTCTCGCCCCGGAAGACGCCCACCAGGCGGTGTGGGTCTCGCCCTGCCGCATCGATCCGTTTTCGATCTCCGTGGACCGCAACCTCGGCGCGCTGCTGGCCGTCGACGCCGAACTGCGCCGCAGTCCCGCCGTCACGCTGGCCGAGGGGTCGATGCAGTTCACCCGCCACCGCCAGGTTTTCGCCTCCACTGCCGGCAGCCTGATCGACCAGACGCGGGTGACCTCGGGCGCGGGTTTCGCCGCCACCTGTTACAAAGGCGGCGACATCCAGAAGCGTTCCTACCCCAACTCGTTCGGCGGCCAGTATCAGCTCAAGGGCTACGAGCTGGTGGAGGAGCTCGACATGCTGGCGCATGCGCCGCGCATCGCCGAAGAGGCCGTCGCGCTGCATTCCGCCGATCAGTGTCCCGAAGGCGAATTCGATCTGATCCTCGACAGTTCGCAGCTCGGCCTGCAGATCCACGAGTCCATCGGCCATCCCATCGAACTGGACCGCGTGCTGGGCAGCGAGGCCAACTACGCCGGCATGAGCTTCCTCACGCTCGACCAGCTCGACCGCCTGCGCTACGGCTCCGAGCTGGTCCACGTGGTTTGCGACGCGCGGCTTGAACACGGGCCCGGGCTGGGAACGTTCGCCTACGATGACGAAGGCGTGCCGGCGCAATCCACCGATATCATCCGCGGCGGGCGGTTCACCGGCTACATGACCTCGCGCGAGACCGCGGGCGCCGTTGGCCAGCCGCGCTCGAACGGCTGCATGCGCGCCGATGGCTGGGCGCGGCTGCCGCTCATCCGCATGACCAACGTGAGCCTGCTGCCCGGCCGGCAATCGCTCGAAGAGGTTTTCGGCATGGGCGACGGCATCTACATGGAGACCAACCGGAGCTGGTCGATCGACGACAAGCGGTACCACTTCCAGTTCGGCTGCGAGATCGGCTGGGAGATTCGCGGCGGCAAGCGCGTCCGCATGTTGAAGAACCCCAGCTACAGCGGCATCACCACGGAATTCTGGAACGCCTGTTCGGCCATTGCCGGGCCGGAGCACTGGACGCTGTGGGGCGTCCCTAATTGCGGCAAGGGCCAGCCCGAGCAGGTGATGGGCACGGGCCACGGCGCCAGCCCCGCGCGGTTCCGCAAGATCCGGATCGGGAGCGCGTATGGCGGATGACACCGTATTCGATGCCGTGTGCGACGCCGCCCGCGCGCTCGGCGTGACGGAAGTCGAGACCATCGAGGCCTCCCACGACGAGGCGCTCACGCGCTTCGCCAACAACGCCATCCATCAGAACGTGGCGGAGCGCGCCAGGCACCTTTCGGTGCGGGCGCTGGTGGACGGCCGCACCGCGCGCGCCACTACCAATCGCCTGGATCGCGAGAGTATCCGCGATGTGGTGGCCCAGGCCGTGGCGCTGGCCCGCGCCAGCGAACCCGATTCCGATCTACTGCCGCTCGCCGAACCGGCGGCGTACCAGCAGCCGGCGCGGTGGTTCGAATCCACCGCCCAGGCCACCCCCGGCGAGAGGGCGCGCGCCGTCTCCGATGCCATCCGCGTGGTGGAAGCGGCGGGCCAGACCGCGGCGGGAATCTACTCCACCGGCGAAGCCGCGTTCTCGTTGCGGAATTCGCGCGGCCTGGCGGCGGTTCACCGCGAGACCATGGCGCGGTTCTCCATCACCGCCATGGCCGCCGACAGCTCCGGCTGGGCCAAGGCCAGCGCCTGCGACGCCGGCGCCCTGGACCCGGTGGCCCTCGCCCAATCCGCCGCGCGCAAGGCCACGCTCTCGCGCGCGCCGCGCGAACTGGCGCCCGGACGCTACACCGTGATCCTGGAACCGGCCGCGGTGCTGGACCTTGTCGGCCAGATGTTCACCGATTTCAGCGCCACCGCCGTGCGCGACGGCCGCAGCTTCCTCAACGACCGCATCGGGAAGCGGATCTTCGGCGGGAACATCACCATCCACGACGACGCGCTCCATCCGCTGCAATCGGGCGCGGCCTTCGATGGCGAAGGCGTGCCACGCCGGCCGTTGACGCTGGTGGAGGGCGGAGTGGTGCGCGAGATCGCCTACAGCCGCGCGGCCGCGGCGCTCGACGGCGCCGGGCCCACGGGCCACGGCTTCCCGCTGCCCAACGAATTCGGGGAAGCGCCCGTGAACATCGTAATCGCGGGCGGGGACTCCACGGTGGAGGCGATGGTGGCGTCGGCGGAACGCGCCATTCTGGTGACGCGCCTGTGGTACATCCGCGAAGTGGACCCGTACGAGAAGGTCTTCACCGGCATGACCCGCGACGGCACTTTCCTGGTGGAAGGCGGCGCGGTGACCGCCGGCGTGCGCAATTTCCGCTTCAACCAGGGCCTGATGGAGCTGCTCTCGAACGTGGAGGCGCTCTCCGCCCCGGTGCGGGCGTCAGGCGAAGAGACCTTCGACATGGTGGCGCCGGGGATGAAAGTGCGCGAATTCCGGTTCAGCGAAGTGACGCGGTTCTGAGGCGCGGGGAAGCGCGAACACCAGCCAGCCGATACAATGATGGAATCGCACTGCGCGACGTAACGGCTGAGCTGCGAGTATGGCACCCTTTCGGCTGGCGAGAGTTTTGTGATGGACGAGAACACCGAGCTTGGACGATCTCTTGACGTGACGGCGGAGGTGCGCCGCCGGCTGATGGCTGTCGTGCCGGAAGCGTTCACCGAAGGCAGACTCGATATCGCTGCCCTCAAGCGCTCGGTAGGCGGCGAGAACGTCGTCGAGACCGGCGAGCGATACGCGCTGACTTGGGCCGGCAAGTCCGATGCTTATAGGGTGCTTCAGGCCCCGACGACCGCTACCCTCCGACCGCAGCGCGACCTGTCCGTCAACTTCGACGAAGCAGAGCACGTGTTTATCGAGGGCGAAAACCTGGAGGTGCTGAAGGCCTTGCAGAGGGCGTACTTCGGCAGGGTCAAGCTCATCTACATCGATCCGCCCTACAACACCGGTTCCGACAGCTTCATCTATCCCGATCGCTTTCAGGAGAGCAAGGAAGACTACCTGAAGCGCATCAACGATCTGAACGACGACGGCAGCCTGATGCGTGAGGGATTCTTCCGGAAGAACTCCAAAGAGAGCGGTCATTATCACAGCAACTGGTTGTCGATGATGCTACCCCGGCTGTACATTGGGCGGAATCTCTTACGGGAAGACGGGCTCGTTCTCGTGTCCTGTGACGACAACGAGGTCCACGACTTGCGATTGCTCATGACGGAGGTGTTCGGCGAAGAAAACTTCGTGGTTCAAAACGTCTGGAAGAAGGGCTATGGCGGCGGGTCCAAGGTCAGGCATGTGGTGACGCTTCATGAGTACGTCCTCTGCTATGCCCGCAACAAGGACGCCCTGGGCGAGTTGGAGTTACCCCCGGATCCGCGGGTACGGAAATACTACAGATTTACGGATGGAAAGGTCGAGGTTCGTGGTCCGTACCGTTTGCAGCCGCTCGCCACCACCAGCATGGACGAGCGGGAGAACCTGCGTTATCCGATCCTCCACCAGGGCGAAGAAATCTGGCCCGAGAAGCAATGGCAGTGGTCGCCCGAACGTGCCGAGGCGGCGCTTGCAAACGATGAACTTGTTATCGCTCGGACGGACTCAGGATGGAGCGTCAATTACAAGCAGTATCTCAAAGACGAGGACGGCGTAGAGCGGGGAGCAAAACCGTTCTCCGTGCTAGATGGTCCGTACACGCAGTCGGGTACCGACGAGATCAAGGAGATATTCGGTAACGGAAAGGTATTCCCTTTTCCAAAGCCGCGGAACCTGATTCGCCAGTTCATCAACCTCCTTCACACGGATACCGACGCCATCGTTTTGGATTTCTTCGCCGGATCGTGCCCGACAGCCCAGGCGGTCATCGAGTTTAATGCCGAAAATCCGGGCTCCTGCCGCTTCATATGCGTTCAGTTGCCGGAGGAATGCGAGCCAGACAGCGAAGCGGCGAAGGCTGGATTTCGGAATATCTCCGGCATCGGCCGCGAGCGAATCCGGCGAGTAGTCGACGGTTTGAAAGCGCAGTTCGCTTTGACCGATCCCGGCATTGGGAGTCTTGGCTTCAAGTCCTTCCTCCTTGCCCCCTCGAACTTCAAACAATGGCGCGGCGACGGCATCGAAGACGCCGAAACGCTGGCGGCACAACTCCAAATGTTCGCCGCCGGCGAAAAGCCGGGCGCCGCGGTGGAAGACATGCTGTTCGAGCTTCTCCTGAAATTCGGCCAGCCGCTAACCGTTCCCATCGAAACGCTCACTATCGGCGGCGCTACGGTGTACGCCATCAATGGCAGGGCCATGATTTTCATCCTGGAGAAGTTTACCCTCGAGATGATCGAGCCGCTTCTCGCCCTCAAGCCCCGCGAGGTGGTGGCCATCGATGGCGTCTTCCACGACAGCGACGAACTGAAAACCAACCTGGATTTGCAGTGCCGCGATGCCGAGGTGCGGTTCACCTGTATCTGAAAGCCCATCATGGAACTGCAATTCTCCGCCAACCAGCAGTACCAGCTTGACGCCATCGGGAGCGTGGTGGACTTGTTCGAAGGGCAACCGCAGGCGGCCGGAGCGGGCTCCGTCAGGCTGGAGGGCATGCTCCCCGGCCTCGATCTCACCGAAAAGGGGCTGGCCAACCGCCTCGACATCACCGAGGCCCAGTTACTGGAGAACTGCCGCAAAGTGCAGGCGGCAAACTCCCTGGCGCCTTCCGAGGCGCTGGTCCGCGCTGCGCTGGACACCGGAGAAGAGTTCGAGTTTTCGAACTTCACCGTGGAAATGGAGACCGGCACTGGCAAGACCTACGTCTATCTGCGCACGATCTACCAGTTGCACGAGGAGTACGGTTTCAAGAAGTTTGTCGTCGTGGTGCCCAGCGTCGCCATCCGCGAAGGCGTTCTCAAGAACCTCAAGATCACCCACGCGCATCTCCAGGGTCTTTACAATCACGAACCGTGCTCCTTCTCCGTCTATGACTCCGGGAAGGTGAACGCCCTTCGAAGTTTCGCCCTGTCCAACGCCATTGAAATCCTGGTGATCAACATCGACTCCTTTTCCAAGGACAGCGGCAATGGGAACGGCGCTGACGGCGGCAACGGGAATGGCGGAAAGAAGCCGAGGAAGTCGAAAGGCAACGTCATCAACCAGCTTCGGGAGACGGGCTTGCGGCCCATCGAGTTCATTCAGGCCACCAACCCGATTGTGATTGTCGATGAGCCGCAGAACTTCGAAACCGATATCCGCAAGCAGGCTCTGGCCCGTCTCAAACCGCTCTGCACGCTCCGCTACTCCGCGACGCCGCGTAACGCTTACAACCTGGTGTACCGTCTCGATCCGATCCGGGCTCTCAAGGAGGGCCTGGTCAAGCAGATCGGCGTGGACTCGGTGACAGAGGGCGCCGACGCCAATCAGTCCTTCGTGGAACTGCAGGGCTTCCGGACGGGCAGGAGGTCCGTCTCTGCCCGGGTGAAGATCTGGGTCAACACCGCCAGTGGCCCTGCCAAGAAGACCGTCCCAATCAAGAATGGCGATGACCTCTACCGTCTTTCCAGCGGACGCGAGATTTACAAGAACGGGTTCATCGTGAACGAGATCGACTCTGGCGAGGAGCTTATCCGGTTCGCCAATGACGTGACGGTTCGTTCCGGCCAACCGCATGGGGCGCTGACCGAGACGATTCTCCGCTTGCAGGTCGAGGCCACCGTGCGGCGGCACTTCGAGAAAGAGGCGCGGCTGAGGCCCCTTGGCATCAAGGTGCTGTCGGTGTTTTTCATCGACCGCGTGGCTAACTACCGCACCTATGCCGAAGATGGCTCCGCCGTCAAGGGTAAGTTCGCGCTCTGGTTCGAAGAGATTTTCGAGCAGTACCGGGCGAAACCGGAGTTTGAGGGGTTGTATCCGTTCGGCGCCGCACAGGCTCACAACGGCTATTTCTCCCGGGACAAACAGGGGCACTTCAAGGACTCGACGGAAAAAGGGAGCCAGGACGACAACGATACCTATGCGCTCATCATGAGCAAGAAGGAGGAGTTGCTTGACCCGGCCGTGCCGTTGCGGTTCATCTTTAGCCACTCGGCGCTGCGCGAGGGCTGGGACAATCCCAACGTGTTTCAGATATGCACGCTTGCCGAGACCGCTTCCGAGTTGAAGAAGCGGCAGGAGATCGGTAGGGGATTGCGTCTGGCCGTAAACGACAAGGGCGAGCGCATCCTCGACCGCGGCATCAACCGGCTGACAATCGTTGCCAATGAGAGCTTCGAGGACTTCGCCTTGGCGCTCCAGACCGAGATGGAAGAGCAGGGCATCGCCTTCAAAAAGGACCTGGTCCAAAACGAGCGGAAGACGGTCATCGTCCGTCTGAAGAAGGGCTACGAAGCCGACCGGAGTTTCCTGGACCTGTGGGAGCGCATACGCGAACGCACCCGCTACCGGGTGAGATATGCCACCAGCAAGCTGGTCGACGATGCCGTTGCCGCCATCCGCAAACTGCCTCCCATCGAGCGCCCGAAGGTGGTGATCGCGCGGGCAAGTCTTCAGATCACGGACCAGGGCGTCGCCAGCGTCGAGATTGGCAGGCGAACCCACGTGGCCGAAGCGCACTATGTGATGCCCGACTTCGTCGCGCAGGTTCAGGGCAAGACGTCGCTCTCGAAATCGACGGTGGCGGCAATCCTGCTCCGGTGCGGCCGGCTACAGGACGCCATCGGCAACCCGCAGGCATTCATCGACCAGGTGGCCGGAGCCGTCAATGACGCCAAGCGCGCGCTGCTGGTGGAGGGCGTGGAGTACGCCAAGGTGGACGGCCTTGTCTACGAAATGCGCCGCTTCAAGGATGCCGATTCCGCGGAGTTGTTCGAAGCCAACGTGGTTGCGGTTCAGAGGCAGGAGAAGACGCTGTTCAGCCATATCGTGATCGACTCGGTTTCCGGGCCGGAGAGGGCATTCGCCCAGGCCTGCGAGAACAACGAAGACGTTCACTTCTACATCAAGCTGCCGCGGTGGTTCGAGATCGAAACGCCGGTGGGCCCGTACAACCCGGATTGGGCGCTGGTCTACAGAAACGACCGGACGCTCTACTTCGTAGCGGAAACCAAGGACACGGGCGGCAAGGGGCCGGTCAGCCTCTCGCTTCTGCGGCCTCTGGAGCAACTCAAGGTCGAGTGCGGCAAACGGCATTTCAAGCAGTTCGAGCAAGTCAGCTTCAGGGTTGTAAAGAGCCTCGCCGACTTGATTGCCTGAGCCCGCCGGAAAATGGCGTCTGACCCCTTTTTGCCGTGCGCCCCCCTGCTAAGCTGTAGTGTCGCCCCATGGACGCCACCTCTCTCCGTTTGAGTCTCACCCCGCACGGCCGGCTGGCGCTGACTCACGACGGCACCGCGCCGCCTCTCGATGGCGCGCTGGCGCTTCGTCTGGAACGGGCTCTTGAGCGTGGATCGGGCCACGGACTCCTTCTTCTTGGCGCGGACGAAGCCGGGACTGCGCTGCCTCCGGTGTACTCCTATTGGCGCGAATTCGGCGCGCGCTATGTCACCGCGCTCTGCACCCGGCAGGACGCGGATGCGGCTGCGGCGCGGGCCAGCGTTCCCAGCCCGACGGAGGAGGAACTCGAGCGCATGGCGCTGGGCGCCCCGCCCATGACCGGCGCGGAGTATCTCACCGCCGGCGTGCTGGGTGCCTTGTGGCGGGAACTCGACGCGGCCTTCGACACCGAGTTGTCCGAATCCAAGTGCGGCGTGCAGGAGTTTCTGAAGCGCCGGAATCCCGCGTGGAATTTGGTGGGCCGCGTACATTTCAATGTCGCCGAGAACCGCAAGGACTCGGGCGCCCCGTTCGCCTTTCTCGCCACCTATACAACGCGGTTGTCGGATCGGGCCAAGGCGCAACATCTGCCGTTGGGGAAGGCGCTCTTCGAGTATGCCGGCGCGGCCAACAAGGAACAACTCTTGTCGCTGCTGGTTCCGGTGCAGCGGGCGTCCGAGACGTGCCCGTGGCTGAAGGCCATGGCCGATGCGGGCGAGATCTTCCATCCGCTGCGCTGGACACCGCGGGAGGTTTTGCAGCTTCTGCGAGACGTTCCGCTCCTGGAGACGGCGGGCGTGGTGGTTCGCATGCCGGCGGCGTGGCGGGGCAATCGTCCGCCGCGTCCGCGCGTGACGGGCGCGGTGGGAGCGAAAGCTCCGTCCGGTTTGGGACAGAATGCGCTGCTCGATTTCCAAATGGCAGTCACGCTCGATGGCGAGCCGCTCAGCGCCGCCGAAATCCGCGATCTGCTGGCGGCGACGGACGGCCTCGCGCTGGTGCGCGGGCAATGGGTGGAACTCGACCGCGAACGCCTGCAAGCCACCATCGACCGCTTCCGCGAAGTGGAGCGCGCGGCGAAGCAGAACGGCCTGGCGTTCGGCGAGGCCATGCGGCTTCTCGCCGGCGCGGACGTAGCCGCGGGCGGCGCCGATGATGCCGACGCCGCGAACCGCGCCGAGTGGGCGCAGGTGGCCGCAGGCCCGTGGCTGGCCGAGACGTTGAAAGGGCTGCGCAGCCCGCAGGGCCTGGCGCAAGTCGAGCCCGGCGAGATGCTGCATGGCGTGCTGCGGCCCTACCAGCAGGTGGGAGTGCGCTGGCTGTATCTACTGACGAAACTCGGTCTGGGAGCCTGCCTGGCCGACGACATGGGACTCGGCAAGACCATCCAAGTGCTCTCCCTGCTGCTGGTCCTCAAGCGGCAGAACGGCGCAGGTTCGCAGCCCAGCCTGCTGGTGGCGCCGGCGTCGCTGCTGGCCAACTGGGCGGCGGAAATCGACCGCTTCGCGCCGGGGTTGAAGGCGCTGGTCGCCCATCCGTCGGCTCTCCCGCCGCCCGATCTGAAGGCTCTCGACGCGGCGCAACTGCGGGATATCGACCTGGTAATCACCAGCTACGGATCGCTGCTGCGCCTGCCGTGGATAGCGGACGTTCCGTGGCGCCTCGCGGTGCTGGACGAAGCGCAGGCCATTAAGAACCCCGGCGCCAAACAGACCCGCGCCGTGAAGCAACTCAAGGCGGGCTGCCGGCTGGCGCTCACGGGCACGCCGGTGGAGAACCGGCTGGGCGATCTGTGGTCGATTTTCGATTTCATCAACCCCGGACTGCTGGGAACGGCGGGTGAATTCACGCGCTTCGCCAAGCGCCTGGCGGACGGGCCGCACGGCTCCTACGAACCGCTGCGCGAGTTGGTGCGGCCGTACATTCTGCGGCGCTTGAAGACCGATAAGACGGTGATCTCGGACCTGCCCGACAAAACCGAGATCAAGGCGTTCTGCCCGCTCAGCCGGCGCCAAGCCGCGCTCTACGCGGCTGCCGTGGAGGAATTGGCCGCGCAACTCCGCGAGGCCGTGGGCATTCGCCGCAAGGGCCTGGTGCTGGCGCTGTTGATGC
>Ga0209039_10004016_pt1 | contig 11040 bp, 9 predicted proteins | sample BogFormECP12_OM1_FD_188238 | JGI IMG/M metagenome (GOLD analysis project Ga0209039, IMG submission 188238) | Bog forest soil microbial communities from Calvert Island, British Columbia, Canada - ECP12_OM1 (SPAdes) (version 2) | ecosystem: Environmental > Aquatic > Freshwater > Wetlands > Bog ... | reverse complement strand
GTACGGTATCTCACATTATTGAGTGAGTCTACTCTTTCCTGCCATGCCTGCGGACATGACGCGTTGTCGCAAACCCCGGAAACCGGTAACACACTGGTCTGTGGCATCACCTTATCGCCATAAAGTACGTCTGGGCGGCGGTGACGCGCCTCCTTCTAATGAGGCAGATTCTTCCGCGCGGCATCCAGTAATTCGTGCGGGAGCCCCGTCTTTTCCGTGGAAACCAAGTCAGGTTGGAACAGCGGCGTGAATTCTGTGGCCGCTGCGAGTATTGCCGCAAATACTGTCCGGAAAGAGCCACGCCCATTTGGATAACGTCTGACGAACCGACCGGTTTCATAGTCGTACATCCGGCAACTGCACGACCCTTTGGCATCGACAAACGCAGCGATAAATCTCTGACCGTGCTGGTCCAACGAACACCAAGCCCGGTGTCGTCCCGGAACCTGATATCGTGGTGCTGGTCGCTCCTTGGCTGGAATTTGGTCGGATTGGGCGCGCTCCAGAAGGTGCCATGGGACTTCAAACCCCCGCGAAACCTCAATAACCATTTCTCGCAGTTCACCCAGCTCACGGTTGATTTCATGGATACGGTAGTCTCCAGAGCCAGAACCCTCCGCGAGAATCTGGGCGCTATCCAACTGCCTGCAACCAGCATTGACGTGGGACTTCAATGCTCTTAGCGAGGCGCTTGTCTTCCCCTTCAGGAACGGTATTTGTTCCATAATCGTGTGCTGTTGAAGCGCACCACCTGCATCCGCAAGAATCTTGAGCAGCGCCTTGTCTTCGGCCCGAAGTCCGTCCAGGTAGGCGCACAAGTTGCTTCTGTCCCATGGCTTGGTTCGCCACGCCTGATACCGCTCGGCCTTTTGCTCACAATAGGCGATGAACGGAGATTCACTCGTCTGCAATGTGCGATAGAGCTTATCTTGGTAGAACAGCGCGTCATCCGGGAGTGTGTTCTTCCAGAGCCGCTTCTGGGAGAGGTAGGCGAGCAGGTCTAAGGCAAACCTCTGCTCCACCTCGCTCAGTTGCTTACCGACGTAAGACTCCGCCAATACATCTCCAATTGCACCCCACGAACTCCAGCGCAGGCATGATGCAACCGTCTGCGGCTCGATTGCTGGGTTGGCAGGAAATGACGCTGTTTGCCCCTGGATTCTTGCCACGATTTCAGGCTGTGATAGCCCAGGGGTAACATAGATCAGATCAAAACTCTTGTTTTCCTCCTCTGCACGGTGAAAGCCCACATCGAGGTTACGTATTAATTGGTTTCGTTCAGGATCGGCTTTGGTTCCGGTGCTGGCCTCGGCCTCCATTTTGACCTCTACAAAAACAAGACTTTTTTCCGATTCGAGAACGAGGTCAACCTCAGTGTTGCCCTCGATGGAACCCATCGGCCTCTGCTGCTTTTCCCAAAAGCTGAATCGCCAACTATTCGCTGGCAGTACTCTACTGTGGGTGATCTTTTGCAGCCAGGGATTAAGCGCAGCGTCGGCGGAGAGATTCTTGATAATTCCAAATATGTTGGCCAAAACCAAGTGTTCTGACGTTGGATGGATGAGGGGAACTCCTGCGTGGGTTTCTCTGCCGCGTAGTTCAAGGATGTACGACATTTATGACCTCCAGACATGGCTCGACTGCACCGTAATATCCCACTCGAAGGTGTAGCTTTGCGGGTGGCGCGGGTCTCCCGATGCTTCATCGGACGGGGACTTCAGGACGCCGAAGCTCCACGTTCGCTGTCCACCGCCCTTTCGATCACGCTCATCCTGCCGCCCAGTTTCAAACGGGAATTCGTCCCGGCCCTGTCGCAATTCAAGTTGAGGTCCCGTATCCAAAATACTGCATTGCTATGCGCATGGGGGAGAGGTCAACCGGGTACGGCGAAGATAATATTCAACCCATCAGTAAGTCGATTTGCGGACCTTTTTGCCAGGAAGTGGTTCAATTTTAGTGTAGACCTCGCCAGAAATTCTGTTGTATACCCAGAATGCAAGTAAGTCAGTAATTACGTAATTGTTTGTCTCATAAAAGGTCTGCGGGGAATCGATGGTTGCAGTCGAACCCCAGTGGCCCGTTTTGTAGAACGGCGTCTTCAATTTGCAGACAGCCAATACTCCGATGTTTTTCTGAATGGAAGGGGCTTGTTCAGCGGGCGCTACGAATTCTCCGTGTATCGGTTCGGCGTGAGAAAAAATTGTGCTCTTCTGGCGGGCGAATCTGGCGTTGGAAAACTCGACCGCATATGTTGTCGAGTCATAATCGTTGACTTTTGCAGTAGCACCGTAAGCGTTCATTCCAACGTGGCTTCCAGAATCAGAAATTGTTTCGGCCACTTTAACGACGTATGGGTACGATCTCAGGTAAACCCACCCGCCGTTAGCGTCCCACAGGTCCTCAATCGATTTGATTTGAACGTAAAAAGTGCTCTTGTCCGCATCATACTTAATCTCGAAAGGCCCATTGTACGCGGAAGATTGACCAAGAACGTCAGAGCCCTCTAAGGCAAACGCGTATACGCCAGATTGCAGAAGACCTCCGAGAATCGGTTCTGATTCCTCTTTCTTGATCCGTTGCTGCCACTGTTCAGTAGTCTCAAATTCGCCTTTGCCTTCGCTTGCTCCTTTGGCCGCCAACTTTAGACTGAGTTGCGCAATATCATGCCCCTTGAATAGTGGTGGCAGACTTTTCGCGTTAAGATCAAATTCGGTGGTGGAGAATGCGCCCCCAGTGGACGCTCTCTGAGCAGACCCTTGCGCAACAAAGAAAAGTTGAGCACAGATCACATAGATCATACACCGCGGAATGTTATTCATAATCCTACAACCTTCCGAATGGGCTTTGCGGTCCATTCTGACCGGCAGTGTAAACCGGTCGTCTTTGCACTGCCTATTGCCTTCATGATCAACAGGTAAAGCCTATTGCTACCTGATTTGGCGGTCTATTCAATATTGCTCACAAAACGGAATTGATGTTTTGGCCCTGCGGCTGCTGGGCATTCTGACCCATTTGGTTCCAACCGAGGCCCCTGAGGACATTTTTTTCTCCGACACGGCCCCAGCGGCGCAACAGCGGGGAGCCACGGCCTGCCTTCGTGACCGTGGGCTTTGCTTTCGATAACGATCCTACGGTCAATTCCCAAGACGAATTGGCTACCAGTTCCTAGCAGAGCGAGGTCCGGTCCCGATTAAGGGGCAGCCGACCAGCGGTTGGAAAGCAGCCCCTACCCACGCAATTATCCCAATCACCTTTTCTGGCACCGATTTCTCGCGGGCACGGCGAGATGGGAAAGCCGCCTGCGCGATGGCGGCACGGCGGGCTTCTGCTTTGCCCGTCCGCTAACGGCCACCTTCCACAGCCCGCAGTGATAGAATGTCGCCGTGAGGATTGATCGCCAATAAATGGGGACGATTCGATGCGGCGTCGAGCAATTCCACGAGATGTTGAGCGCGCGCTTTATCAAGAGGTGGGGAGCAAATGCCCAAAATGTGGAGAGACCAATGTGAAGGCACTGACGGTCCATCACATAGTCGGGTACGCCCAAGCGGGCGGCCATAACGCTGACGCGATGATTGTCCTGTGCGCAAACTGCCACGCGAGGGCTGACCGACGTGAAATCACGGAGGACGAATTGTTTCAGTTGAAGCGTGTCCTACGAGCGAACCAGTCTGCCCTCTCGACTGGCAGGCCGAGTAGGCGCGCGCCTAGTTCGACGACGATGAACGTCGGCCACCAAGCTGCGGATAATATCATCAACATAGCGGGGGACAACACAAATGTCAGACCTCCCCAAAAACGAACGACCGTCATTATAGCCCCGCAGCCCGGCAGTATTTCCGACGCGCAATTACGCGAGATAAATGACCGAGCCGCCAAAATCGAAGCGGAGTCGAATGGTAGAACCACGGTAGGGTTCATCAAGAAGAGGATCATGCAAAAGTACAGCCTCACAGCGGTAAGAAATCTCCCCGCCTCCAAATATCCAGATGTAATGGCCGATCTTCGCAAATGGAAATGGGCAGGGCGCTCCAAGGAGACGCCCCAGGAGGAAAGGAACCGACTGAACAGAGAGCTCCACGCGAAGGCAGGAAACATTGGTTGGTCGCACGAGTTCCTTAGTCTAAAGTGCCGAGAGTGGTACGGCTATTCAGTACGTGATCTTTCAGCGAACCTCCTCCGGGGCGCCATATCAAAGGTGACTGAAATTCCAGAGAACTCTTAGCTGTACAGGTATCGCGCTGTACCGACCCGTTTTAGCAAGAGCTACGCCAGCTTTTGGGCGATTTGCTCATCCAGGATTTCGCGCACGGTGAGGGGCACGATTACGCTGTGCTGAGCTTTGAAGAACGCGCCGATTTCGGCCAGGGCGTCGTGAGAGAAATCAAAGCCCACGAAGAAGCCCTTCTTCCTCTTGGCCCGAATCATGGCGGCTTCGAACATGTCAACGTCCGGGCGGCCCACTTTGTCCCGCTGCTTCACCTGTATGGGATACCACTCGTCCATAAAGTCAAGCTCACCCGCTGCCTTACCGCTCCGATGCGGCACAGCCGATACCGGATAAATCCGACCATCAATCCCCATGTCGCCCACCTGCGTCTTGTTAGGAATTCCCCCCAAAGCAATCACTGCCCAGTTTTCGAACTCGAATGGCGGTATCTCACGCAACTGTTTTTCTGTCCACGGCAGGTCCCGGACAACGAATCCCTTCCCATGACGCCAATAGTTTTCATCTTCCCGCAGTCTGCATACATCGCGCAGACGTTTGGCCATGACACGGCAAGCCGTCGGCGAGATGTCGATACCAATCCACTGCCTTCCCAGATTTTCCGCCGCGACTAACGCTGTGCCGCAGCCACAGAAAGCATCGAGGACAATGTCGTTGGGATTGCTGGACGTTTGGATGATGCGCTCAAGCAACGGCAAAGGCTTTTGCGTTGGATAGCCCAAAGACTCCTTCGCCTGTGAATTGATCGGGTTTATGTCATCCCAGATGCTCCCAACAGGTAGCCCCTTTGACTCATCCAAATACCTTTTGTAACGTGGAACCTTTCCGCCAAGTGGAATTGCTACGCGGCCTTGTCGGATCAAGTCATCCATCTTCTCTTGGCTGAATCGCCAGTAACCATCAACTCCGAGCACCTTATAGTAAGGATTCCCTTTTGAAGGGGCACCACCACCAGGGGCACGCAAATCGCCCCACTGAAAGTGTCTCCCCTGTTCATCAGTCTGAGAATAGTGCGATTCGACGTAGGAGGCATCGAGCGGCACGTATTGCTGATTCCAGGTGTACTCTTCGCTCCCTCCGTAATAAGCCAGGAGTGCATCGTGCAATCGAGGATAGTGTTTACTCCCCTGCTTAGCGTCCCCGTGGGATGTCTGACGCTTCCATATGATTTCGTTAATGAACTTGCTCTCTCCGAGAATTTGATCGAGCAATACCTTGACGTAATGGCTGGCGTGCCAGTCGCAATGATAATAAAAGCTGCCTGTTTTCTTGAGCACCCGCACCAATTCCACGCAGCGTGGCCGCATGAATTCGATATAGGCTTGTGTGGAGGTGTGCCGATCCTCAAAGGCCCGCTTCTCCCTTGTCTCGCCCCAAAAGACCTCGTAATTCCGGTTGGAATTGAAAGGCGGATCGATGTAAATCAGGTCGATGCAGGCATTGGGCAGCTTTTTCAACTGCTCAAGATTATCACCGCAATAGACGACCCGAGTATCCACCAGCGCCGAGGGCTTCGCTGTAGTTTTAACTGCTGTCTCATCCATCATAATTGTCGATAAGGCTACACCAATTCGGGGCAGGTTAAAAGCTGCCATTATCCTATGACCTTTTCTGGCGCCGTTTTCTCGCGGGCACGGCGAGATGGGAAAGCCGCCTGCGCGCTGGCGGCACGGCGGGCTTCTGCTTTGTCCGTCCGCTGACGGACACCCTTCAGGTTTGCGGTTCCCCCAAGAAACAAAACGAACCGCGAAGTTTCTTGGCTCCCCCGCGAAAAAACAGCGCTCGGCGCGTCGCCCTGTACGTGCCCGCGATGAATCGTCTCTGAAGAGAATCATCTAAGTCGGTTGGGCTCCGGCCAGGATGTGCAATTCAACATCCGGGACCACCCGCACGTCGATTACGGATACGCCGTCACCAGCCACAGCAGCCAGGGAGCCACCGCCGACCGCGTGCTGGTGCGCGTGGACACCGAACATACCCTTGACGAACTTGGTAATTCAAGGTTGGCGTATGTCTCCGTCTCACGCGGGCGATACGACGCCCAGATTTACACGAACGATATGGGAAAACCGGGCGAAGAGCTGAGCGTGACGTTTCGAAGCAGTCAGCATTGGAAACCGAGCATGAAACGGCGGGCCAGAAGCAAAGCCACGCTGCTGAAAATGGCGAGCACCAATCAGTAAGCGAGTCGCATGAACACGGGCAAGGCTACAGCATGGAGCATTGAGTTGGCCTATTCGGGCTCTCCGGTTTTCGACGTCATGCACAATGGCGCAGCCAACTATCCACCGCGACATGGCTCGGCGCACCTTTGCCAGAACGGGAGCCTCTCCGTCTATTGCGATCAACTAACGATCAAGGTAAGGGTCACGCTATGGCTCAAGGCAGAAGCGCCTGACCCCGTGCTTCCCGTTACCGTTAGGGTATAGGTTCCGGCGGGCGTCCCTGGATTAGGTGGCGGACTGCTACCACCACTCCCACCTCCACCGCCGCATCCCGCCAACGCCAGAGTCAGCAACAATCCCGCGGCGAGCGGGACCAATGCGGACTTCCATCGGCTCACGCCAGGTTGGTTGGGGCGGACGATGGCCCATGCCATCGCTCCAAGAACCAAGGTGAGCATCAACAGACCTCTCAGGCTCGGCAATGCGGGTAGGACCGGGGGAAGTGGCCGAGATCGTGGCGCGCTGACCGAAGCGGCAGTTGTAGTAACGCTGACCGTTGCATTAGTTGCAGCACTCCCCACCGTTGCCGGGTTCGGCGAAACCGTGCAGGTGGCCTCGGAGGGAGCCCCGGCGCAGGTAAAGGTTACGGTCCCGGACAATCCTCCTTCACCGCCCATACTTAAAGTGTAAGTTGCGGGCGAACCTGGCGCGACCGTGGCCGACGTGGAGGAACCGGAGGATGCGGTGAAAGTGAAATCCTCACCCGTCCCGCTGAGTGTGATGGTCTGGGGACTGTTGGGACCGTTGTCAGAGATACTTATACTTCCGGTTTGGGTGCCGCCTGCCGTCGGCTTGAAGGTCACACTAATCGTGCAGTTAGCGCCCGCGCTGACGGTGCTCCCGCAGGTGTTGGTCTGGGAGAAATCTCCGCTCGCCGTGATGCTGGAGATGGTCAGCGAAGCATTGCCCGTGTTGGTCAGCGTGAGGGGCTGCGCGCTGCTGCTGGTTCCTGACATTTGAGCTGAGAAGTTGAGTGAAGAGGATGTCAAGCTCACAACGGGCCCCGTCCCGGTTCCGCTCAAATTCACCGATTGCGGGCTGCCTTGGGCATTGTCGGTGATGGTCACCGTGGCGGTTCGCGTTCCAGTAGCCGTGGGCGTGAAAGTGACATCGATCGTGCAGTTGGCTTGGGACGCCACCGAACCGCCGCTATAAAGGCAGGAAGTAGTCGTCGTAGCGAGCGCAAAGTCGCCGTTGACCGTAATGCTGGTGACGCTCAGTAGCCCGTCGCCGGTGTTGGTCAGGGTCACGCTCTGCTCGGCACTTGTTGTGCTCACCATCTCACTTGCGAAGTTGAGGCTATTGCTGGAGAGGGTTACAACAGGCGAAGGCGAAATCTTCGCCACAAACGCGTCATAGCCGCCGCGGTTAGTCCCTTGCAGCGGGTTCACGGTTGGGAAGTCGGTCGAGACGGTATCACCTGTCACGTAAGCGTTGCTGGAGGAATCGACGGCGATGCCGTAGCCATTGCTGCCTGAAGCAGTATTGTCATACGGGCTGCCTCCCAGGTAGGTGGAGTAGACCAGGGCCGAGCCGGCCGCATTCAACTTCGCCACAAACGCGTTGTAGCAGGTTAGGGCACTTCCACCGCAGGTGGCTTGGATCGGGTTCACGGTGGGGAAGTCGGTCGAGTCAGTAGTCCCCGCCACGTAGGCGTTGCCGGACGAATCAACCGCGATGCCGCCGCCACCGTCCTCACCACTGCCGCCCATGTAGGTGGAATAGACCAGGGCCGAGCCGGTTGTATTCAACTTGGCCACAAACGCGTCGGAGCCTCCGTACCTGGTCCCTTGCAGCGGGTTCACGGTGGGGAAGTCGGTGGATTCAGTGCCCCCCGTCACGTAAGCGTTGCCGGAAGAGTCGACGGCGATGCCGCCGCCGGAGGCACCATCATTGCCGCCCAGGTAGGTGGAATAGACCAGCGCCGAGCCGGCCGCATTCAACTTCGCCACAAACGCTTCGCCGCATTCAACCACCAGCCCAGAACAGAGGTTGGATCCCTGCAGCGGGTTCACGGTGGGGAAGTCGGTCGACATGGTTCCCCCCGCCACGTAGGCGTTGCCAGCGGAATCGACCGCGATGCCGTAGCCAAAGTCATCCTCACTGCCGCCCAGGTAGGTGGAGTAGACCAAGGCCGAGCCGGCCGCATTTAACTTTGCCACAAACACGTCATAGCCGCCGTGCTTAGTCCCTTGCAGCGGGTTCACGGTGGGGAAGTCAGCCGACGCGGTTCGCCCCGACACGTATGCGTCGCCGACGGAATCGACGGCGATGCCGTAGCCATAATCATAATCGCTGCCGCCCAGGTAGGTGGAATAGACCAGCGCCGAGCCGGTCGAATTCAATTTCGCTACAAACGCAGTAGGGATATATGGGCTTTCTGCTGCACCTTTATTGGTCGCCTGAAGCGGGTTAACTGTCGGGAAGTCGGTCGAGTCGGTATACCCCGTCACGTAGGCGTTGCCGGAGGAATCGACGGCGATGCCGTTGCCGGAGTCATCACCACTGCCGCCCAGGTAGGTGGAGTAGACCAGTGCCGAGCCGGCGGAATTCAGTTTCGTTATGAACGCGTCGCCTATTCCATAGGTTGGGTTGCAGCCGTCGCAGATGGCTTGGAGCGGGTTAGCGGTGGGGAAGTCGGCCGAGAGAGTGTAGCCCGTCACGTAGGCGCTACCGGCGGAATCGACGGCAATGCCGTAGCCATAATCGTTATAACTGCCGCCGAGGTAGGTGGAGTAGCTCAGCACCGGGTCGATCACCAGGGCTCGCTTGGGGTCGTATTCGGCCACGCGGAAGGCTACCTCGTTGTTACTGGCCAGCACGAACGTGGCGTCGAGTTCCGCTGTAGCGGCGCTCTCTGAGCGCCGAAGGCGGCCAGAGGCCACCCCTACGTGGGACAAGTTGGTGGACCATTGAAGACGGCGGTCAGAGACAGTCGCTACAGCCGGCTGATAGACGGCGGGCTTGTGGAAGCGCACCTCGTCGTCGCCCACCTTTATCATCAAGTCGCCGCTGGCCGCGTCGACGCGCATTCCGTCCGCGCCCGCAAGGCGCAGCTTGATGCGGTTCGGGTCTGCTCCCGGCGCCACCACAAAGTCATACTCAAGCTGTCTGGATTGATTGCCGTAATAAAGCAGGTCCACGCCGGGATAGACGCCCGCATATTTCACCTTGGCGTAATTCGCCACGTTCGTGCGCCACTTCTTCGGGTCGTTGCCGACGAAGTAGTTGCTCTTGCCGGGGAGTTCGTCCGCGCCGGTTACTGCGGCGCTGGCATTTGCGCCGACCAGGCGCATCCGGAGTACCGCCGAACTCTCGCCGCTGTCCGCCAGGCGCGAAGAAGAAAATGGTAGCGCGGGACCCGCACTCCAGTCTCGCGACTTTTCCACTTGGTTTTCTGATTTCTCTTTTGGCATCGATAAAGACAAAGGATCTGGAATAGCCGCAGCACCGACGAGCGGGTGCTGCGCTACACGTGCATCTGCCGACCTAAAGGTTGGCGCTACACGCGCACGTTCCGGCCTGAAGGGCAGCGCGACTGACGACTTCTTTAACGTCAGGACGGCCTCGTCATCGGTGAGAAAAATCGTGTAGCCGCCGCCTCGCGCCAAAAATCGGACCCGGACGTCGGTCTGGCCCTGGTTCGCCTCAAATCTGAGAGGCAACTTGCCGTAACTCGCGACCAGCTTGGGCTGAATTTTCGTGGATGCGGCAGAAACCTGATGGTTAGGAAGAATATTCTCTGAGGCTTGCATCCTCTGAAGAAGACCAAACCCTACGATGGCGAGAAATAAAACGCCAACACATCCGCAGCAGACCATAACGCGCCTTGTCGCGGGTTGCCATTGGCTGGTAACGCTGAGGCACGGGAGCATGGGAACCCCTCTTAGGGCGAGAATCCGAATGAGGGCGCCAAGTATAACTCCCCAACAAAGTGAATGTCACGCACGCAAACAGTACACAGACGGGCCGGCCGCCGTAGACGCCTACTCTTTTGATTCTGCGATTTCCCAAAGGGATTTGCGGGAGCTGACGGCGCACTGCCGATGCATGCACTCAACCCGCGTTTCGACAAGTTCAGCCTTACGCCAGGGATAACCTTAAATGAGTGACGAAATCTCCAGACCATGTTTGAAGGCCCTCGACATTGATTGCGGGGCGGATACAACCCCCGCCGGAAGCCGATTGCAACAGGAAAAACCATGCTCGTGACTTACTGCTTGGCAGGAGTTCCGTGGAGGACAAATCAACCGCCGCGACCGAAGCAAACAAGCAGGTGTTGTCCGGCGTTTCCGCCGAAATTCTCGTAGTCTCAGTGCCCTTTTCTGGCACCGCTTTCTCGCGGGCACGGCGAGATGGGAAAGCCGCCTGCGCGCTGGCGGCACGGCGGGCTTCTGCTTTGTCCGTCCGGTGACGGACACCCTCCGGGTTTGCGGTTCCCCCAAGAAACAAATCGAAGAGCGAAGTTTCTTGGCTCCCCCGCAAAAAGCAGCCCTTGGCACTTGCGAGCAGGCCCCACTCGCCCTTTTCGTGCCCCGCGAGAAACGGGCGCAGAAAAGGAGAAAAAACAAATGATCGAGCAAATCA